>Ga0207816_1000042_pt1 | contig 45095 bp, 45 predicted proteins | sample LuqExpMetageno10_FD_187768 | JGI IMG/M metagenome (GOLD analysis project Ga0207816, IMG submission 187768) | Tropical forest soil microbial communities from Luquillo Experimental Forest, Puerto Rico - Sample 10 (SPAdes) | ecosystem: Environmental > Terrestrial > Soil > Tropical forest ... | reverse complement strand
GGCGGGGGAGGCGGCGGGGGAGGCGGCGGCGGGGGTGGCGGTGTCAGGAAGTAACGGAAGTTGAACATCACCACATGTTCATACGGCGACTCGCCGCTGACGGTGCAACCCGTGCCGCAGCTGCCATCGACGTTGCCCGAGAAGTGGCGGTAGCGATAGCTAACGCCGACATCGGTATGGTCGCTAAGCGCGTAATCGAGTTCCGCGATCGCCTGCACGGCAAAATGGATGTCATTTTTGTCGAAAGCGGTGGTCGAGCCAGTTTTGAACTTGGTGCCGATATTGGCAGCGCCGAGACCGCCACCGATGCCCAAGGTCCAACGATCATTAATCTGGTAGTCGTAGACGAAGTTCACGAAATCCGTCCACTTCTGGACAGTCCCGGTGAAATACGTCGCGCCATTGTAGTTGCCATCAAGCTGATGCTGGGAAAAACCAATTTCGTTTTCCACGCGCAGCTTGTCAGCGAATTTGTAGCCGACCGAGCCGACAATAATGAAACCGCTTTCCGGCTTCAGGCCATACACCGTCGATGTCGTACCAGACGGGCCTGCATACGGCGTGGTGATCGTCGTATTGTAATCACCCATCTTGTCCCAGCCAGCGCCGAGACCGACGTACCATCCGGTCGTATCACTCGCCATCGCTGGCACTGCGATCGCCAGCACGGCGGCGCCTGCGAGCGCCAGAGTACGAAGCTTCATCTGAATTCCCCTAATTGCGAAGGCAGGAACATTGCCTCTCCTACCCAGACCCCCTTAAGGCCTAAGCCCTAGGAATATGCCTTCTTGCGGCGCGTAATTCCATGGGCTTGCCTGTTGAGAGATGTATTAATCATTGACTGTGGCGATACAATCACAATGCGTAAAACCCAAAGGTTCCCGCAATATGTGGTAGAACAAGGCAGAGGTCTGCCGTAGATCGCGCGTCTTTTACTTGAACTTCATAGGATTGAGAAGCGGTTGTTATACGCCTAGATCGATCACGGCATGTCTGTTCTGCTGTGGATGGGTACCAGAGCCCCGCGATACCTGCGGTTCATTAGTGCCGCGCCCCTGGATCGCGATGGCACTGTCGTCCAGGCCAAGCCGAATCATCGCCTCTTTGACCGTTGAGGCACGCGCGAGGGTAAGCTTCTTATTATAGTTGTCTTCGCCAATTGTGCTGATGTGGCCTGCGATTTGCACTTTTACTATACCTTTAGCTGCAGCCACTTTTACCGCTTCAGCGACCACGGCTTCGGCGGCATCGGTCAGATAAGATTTGTTGGAGTCGAAGAACACAATATAGGTCTTGACTGCTGCGGGCTGGACCGTTTCTGCCGGTGGCGGCAGAATTGCAGCAGTTTTGATTGCTGGTGCGGACGGGGTGCGGTCGAAAAACCAGCGTAGAGACAGCATGAGATTATGAGATCCCGCATCGCTGTTGCCTCCAAAATAATTGAGGCCGGTGGTCCGGATGTAGTGATAATCAAAAGCAAGATCAATCTGCTCCGACCAACGGTAAGAAAGCCCGGCGATCGTCTGGAAGGCAAAGCCATTGCTGTCCTGTTTGGCGGAGCCGGCTTGCAACTCGGTAAAACCAACGCCCAGCCCTCCGCCTAACGTCAGGGAGAGTTTTTCGCTGAGCGGCAGATCGTAAAGGACATTGCCGAGGAGCGTGAATTCCGACAAATCCGCATTGCCTATTGGGACTGTCTGACCGTTCACAACCACCCCGCTGATTCCAGGGTCTCGGTAGCTGATTTCGCCTTCAACGCGCAGATGGTTGTTCCAGCCATACCCAAAGGTGACCATTCCCTGGGCGGCAATGTCGCGTGCGATCGCCGTGAAGTGATACGTCGTCGAGCCAACAGTAACAGTGCTGTTGCTAGGCAGGCCGATGGCGGCCGGCATGCTCAACCCTGCGCCAAGGCCCATATACCAGCCCGTACTCTCCGCGTGTCCGGCCGGCATGAAGATACAAAATGCGGCGCTCAGCAGCGCCCAACTGCGCAAAGTCATGGGTGCTCCCCCCTAGATTTCTTTTGAGGGACGGCACCGCCTTCTGGACGCAACGCGAAAGTACGGCGTCGGCCGGCCCGGCAGCCAGCTCGTTCTTAGGGAACGAAGCAGTCCGCCGTTATCCTTATTATCCTACCGCCGTTAACAATATGACAATTCAGAGACGGGTGCAGAGCCTCACATTATTACACGCAATGCGCTTGTCCGTTGATGTCAAAGTGCTTGGTCAGCGAACAGGCCAAAAGGTCAAATGTTCAGGCTGTTTGCGGTGAGCAGAAAGGCATAGCGCCCGGCAAGCAGGCGCAGTTGCGTGCCTTGTTGCTGTTCCAGGCTTTGCAGAAGTTCCACCCGGGGTGCCACATGAAAAAGCCCCAGCCAGCCTAGCATGGCGGCGCGGCCAAGCCGTCCAAGGCCCGTCAAATCGCCGAAATCGACGATATGGATCTTGCCCCCTGGCGCCAGATTTTGACTCGCCGCTTTGAGTGCTTTCCTCCAATTGGGAATCATCGACAAGCTGTAGGAAAACAGACACGCATCGAAGGCGGCGCTTTCGCCGAACATTGCAGGGGTCAAATCTTCGGCATAGGCATGGGCCAGCTTGATGCGGTGGCTGAGGCCTGCCCGTTTGACGGTTTCTTCCGCGCTCTTCAGCATTTCTTGCGAAGCATCGAGGCCGAAAAGCTGCGCTTGCGGATAGCGCCGCGCGATTTTCACCAGATTGCGCGCCGTGCCGCAGCCGATTTCGACCAAACGCTGGTTCGGCTTCAGGCCCATTTCCGCGATCAGCCGGTCACGCCCGAACAAATAATATTTGCGCGTCAGGTCATAAATATAACGCTGGTGCCGATAGATGCGATCCATCAGGTCGGCGTGATCAGCGCTGTCGGCTTTCGGCAAATCAGCTTTTCCGGACATAGACATGGAACCCGCCATAGATGGAAGAGCGGTCCTTGGCGTGGAACGCTTTGCTCTCTTCTGCGAGATAGTACCAGGGCGCCAGGAGTTCGGGCGAGAGCTTCTTCGGCAGGACGCTGTCGGGGCCGGCCGTGCGGAAAATCACGCGTGCATCCTTGGTGTCGGCGGTGCGGTCGATTTCGGCCCACAAGGAAGAAGCTTGCGCCGGGCTCATCCAATCCTGGCTGTCGAGCAGCACGAAACGATGCAGCGATCCGGCATCTTGCCGCTTCAGAAAATCGGTCAGCGAGGCATGATTTACCTCAACGCGATCCGTGCGCTGGCGAATGACGTCGTAAACCTCTTTGCGCAGATAGGCTGGCACGGCCTCCCGGTTGGCTACGTCATAGCTGCGGCCGAAGGCTTGCCACGCGAAATAGTTTTCGTGGATCGGAAAATCACAGGCCAGCCGTTCCACACGTTCGCGCAGGACCGCGATCATATCGGCGTTTTCGCCGACCAGCTCGTCGTATTGGGCTGGCGGGATGCCGAGCGCATAGAGCGATACAGGGCTCTTCGAGATCAGCTGGATGGATTTGTTGTTGAACAGCGGCGCGATCAGCCGCTCGAAAAGGATGCGCTGTTCGGCCGGGTTCTTGGCATCCAGCATGCGTTCCAGCCGTTTGCCGTGCAGTTTCGCGACCACATGCAAGATGCCGATGAAACGGCCCAAGAGACCGTAGCGGTAAAGGTTGCGCGCGAACATGTTGATGCGGCGGCCATGCAGCGGGACATGCTTCTCCCAGTGGAGGCGCGTCTTCTCATCCAGTTTGCCGGCGAGGTAGGTGTCGTAAGCGGCACGATTGGCTCTGTCGTTGGCCTTGCCGAAAAAGCGGAAGAAGGTCTCGTAGTCCGGCAAATTGGCCAGGGCGCAGAGCTTCAGCCGGGTCAGCGCCACATGGTTCGGATTGAGGTCCACGGCGATGATTCGGCCTGGATCGGCGGCCAAGTAATTAAGGACGTTGCACCCGCCAGAGGCGATGGTGAGAAGCTTGTGTTGCGGGCCGAGATCCAGGGCAGCCAAATCCACATCTGGGTCCTCCCAGATCTGGTTGTAAACAAACCCTTGAAACATAAGGGTAAAAAGGCGCTCAAGAGCACCTCGCTTGGTAATGGCAGGCCGCTGATGGGCGGCGCGTTCGAGCAGTTCGTTGGCCATGTTCTTCTTTGGTGAGCCCCGAGCCCAGATCAAACCGGTTACTTAGAGGGAAGAGGGGCTTGGAGCAAAGGGAATGTGTGACCCGCCTTGCGTCCCGGCAAATCCAAAGCTTACCTTCCCTTCATGATAGCACCCATCCAGGAAGTTCTTGACCTTCTTGATCTGGAAAAGATCGAAGAGAACATCTTTCGCGGCGTCAGCCCCAAGGACCGGGTTCAGCGTGTTTTCGGTGGTCAGGTTTTAGGTCAGGCCTTGATGGCGGCATCCCGCACCGTGGAAGACCGCCTTTGTCACTCGCTGCACGGTTACTTCCTGAGGCCGGGCGATCCCAAAGTCCCCATTCTTTACGAAGTGGATCGTTCCCGCGATGGCGCCAGTTTTACCTCTCGGCGGGTTGTAGCGATCCAGCATGGCAGGCCGATTTTCACACTCGAAGCCTCGTTCCAGCGTGAGGAATCCGGACTGGAACACGCCTTTGAAGCGCCGCAAGTTCCGCCGCCGGATGCGCTCGAGAGCGACAACGACCTGCGTGCCAGAATTCCAAAGGATAAGATTCCGCCGGAACTTTGTGCCTGGGTATTCCGTCCGCGGCCGATCGAGACCAGGCCTATCAATCCGAGGCCTTATTTCGAGCCGGAGCCGCGCCCGCCAGAGGAGATGCTTTGGATCAAAACGGCTGGTGCCATACCCGGCGATCCGGCTTTGCACCGCGCCATGCTCGCCTTTGCCTCCGACATGTCGATGATCGGTACGTCGCTCTGCCCGCATGGCATTGGCTGGTATGATGACAAGGTTCAGCTCGCCAGCATCGATCACGCCATGTGGTTTCATCGCCCTTTCCGGACGGATGAATGGCTGCTGCTAGTGCAGGATAGCCCCAGCGCGTCAGGGGCCCGCGGGTTCAATCGTGGCACCATTTACGCGCAGGATGGCCGCTTGATCGCTTCCGTGGTGCAGGAAGGATTGATCCGGCCGCGGAATGGAAAGCCGCATCCCGGCTAGCTATGTGCCACCGAGGTCGAGCGGCGCGGTTTGGCATAGAAGCTATTTTTCAGCGTGATGCTGCCGCCAAGAAAATAACTGACGGGCGGTGAATAGGTGTATGTAACCTCTGAGTAGATCACGCTGCCTGCAATGATATTGCCGCTTGAATCCTTGCTCATCAGTCCCGTGGGAAAATTCGCGGGCGGTGAAGTGAGGGCAGACGTGTTCAGAGGGTCACTCCAAGCCACTGTAACTTTACCGGTGGTGTCATAGGTCAGGCTTGAAACCGTGATCTTGGCGTTGGCTGAAGTGTAGGGATACAGGATGGCGCCCGCGCAGTTGAAAATGTTGCTGGTGTCGGTCGTGGAAACCGTGGTTGCCTGTGCCACCAGATCGGCGACGGTATAGGCAACGTGGTCGACCCGCGAATTGCAATCCACCGCTGTCGACAGCTCCACGGCGCCATAGAACATCATGATCATCACGGGCGCGATCAGCGCGAACTCGATGGCAGCCAAGCCCTCTTGAGCCTTCACAAACAGGCTGAATCTCGTCAGCATCCCGATACCGCCGTCGTATAAGGCTCATTCCGGAAAGCTGCCGCCGCCGTCAACAAATGCTGGCTAGAATTGATGTTGACCAGGAACGCAGTCAACAGCGGTGTAGCGACCTCATAGGTATAGAAGGTGCGTACCAGCACGATGTTGCACACCGTACCCGGCTGCCAATTTTTGAGGGAGGGATCGAGTGTGCCTGACGACGTTATCGGATTGGTGACCGTTGCTTGACCGAAGCTCTGGATGGTTTCCACATCGACTTGCAGATTGCTGTCGCAGGACAGTAGCGGACTGATGCCGTTGCAGATCAGAGTGCGAAACTGATCCTGGGTAACATTGCCCAGTTGAACTTGGCCGGTACGGATTTGGCGTGCCGCATCATTGGTGGCGTTCTGCAGAACGAAGTTAGCCAGAAAGATAATGCCAACTTCCATCGTCCCCATCAGAAACAGAAAGAAGACGGGGGCGACGAATGCGAATTCGATGGCTGCTGAACCCGAGTGCGCACGCGCCTTGGCTGCGGTAATCGCGTGAAAGCGCCGCGCTGCCCATCTCCACAGAGTTGTGATGCCGGCAGGCATCCCTTTGCTCCCCCATCCGTGATCGGCGGATAGGTGTCAGTAAACGCCGGGTTGCGCGGAGCCAGAAGCAAAACCCGGCCGCATGCTGAAGCAGCCGTTAATCTGAACAAATTGCTAACAAATTTTTATAACCGCATCTCCCATAGAAAACCGCATGTTTACCGGCGTGCCGCAATCATCAGCCCAAATCGGTGGGAGGCACAACGTGCTGCGGGCACTCACGAGCAAACTGCGGGAATTTTGTGTATCTCGTCGCGGTAGCGTGGCCATAATCTATGCGGTTGCGTTGATACCGCTCATGCTCGCAGTCTGTGGTGGGCTCGATTATGCGCGGGCCGTGATGGTGCGGACTGCCATGACGCAAGCCCTCGATGCTGCCGCGCTGGCTCTTGGCGCGACCAAGAACCTTTCGGATGCTGATGCCCAAAAGCTCGCTAACGAGTATTTTAAGGCCAATTATAACGTTAGCAGCGATTTCGGCACTCCAGGTGGCAGTAACGGCGCCTTTGTCGTAAACGTGGTTAGGTCTGGCCAGTCGATCGTCCTGTCTATCTCCGATCAGATGCCTACCACTGTTCTGCGCATTGTCGGCTTTGACACTTGGGCCGTAAACGCTTCCACCACCGTGGTTTGGGGACAGTTGAAGCTGTGGGTGTCGCTGGTGCTCGACAACACCGGCTCCATGACACAAACAGACAGCTCGGGCGTCTCAAAGTTGTCCGCTTTGCAAACAGCCTCCCATCAACTCCTGACCATGCTGCAAGGAGCGGTAAGCGTTGATGGCGATGTCAAAGTTGCGATCATTCCCTTTACCCGCAACGTCAATATCGGAACTGCCACGCCTTATCCGACTTGGCTGACATTTTCGGATTTCACTGCTGCCCCGGCCACTCCATCCACGAGCTATGGGCCGGGAATATCCTGTCCTTGGAACACCACTACCAATGGCTATCAATGCACCTCCGGCCCGGCCAACGGCAGCTCCACCACATCCAGAATACCTTCCAGCGGAACATATAAGGGCTATATCTGCCCCAGCGTGACGGGCACCGGACATTATTGGAATGGCTGCTTCAATTCTGTGCTCGTAAGCGGCACGACTAACCAGTGGAATCATACCTGGATCCCGAACAGCACTAGCACATGGAATGGCTGTGTAACCGATCGCGGCACAGCAAGCGGACCAGTGACAGCCGCTTATGATGTAGAGAACACGCCACCAACCGTCACCATCCCAACTTCGCTCATGGTGGCAGAGAACTCCCCTAGCTGCGTCGGAACCACTCTTTTGCCGCTAACAAGTGTTTGGAGCGATTTATCGGCCAAGATCGATCAAATGGTGGCAGGTGGTTCCACCAACCAGACCATTGGCCTTGTCTGGGGTTGGCATGCTCTGTCGCAAGGAGCTCCACTTTCCCCCGGTGCGCTGCCCGATAACACCCAGCGCATCATCATTCTCTTGAGCGACGGCCTTAATACTCAGAACCGCTGGTATGGCAACGGCTCAAGCCAGAGCACAGCCGTTGATGGCCGCATGGCGCAGGCCTGTACAAATGCCAAGGCCGACGGCGTAATTATCTATGCGGTATATGTCGATCTCGCGGGCACACAGGGTAATTCCACTGTCCTGCAGAATTGTGCCACCGATACAAGCAAGTATTTCGATCTGACATCATCGAATCAGATCATTACGGCGTTCAACACCATCGGTCAGCAGATTACCAATCTGCGCGTCAGTCAGTAGGCGCGAGGCATTCGCTTATTGGCCGCCTGAAGCTGCCTTGGCAAGCATGCCTTGATACTTGTCGATCTGGCCCGTTGCGGATTCGAATGCATCCTTGCCGTCACCCGGTTGCGGTGCCAGCTGGCAGCGGCTCCCTGTGCAGGTGTACGTGGTTTGCTGTGTGCCGCGTTGCAAGGTGACCATGGCATTGCCTTTGGTGGCGACCACGATCTGCTGGTTGGCTATCTGGCGTCCGTTCGCATCCAGCGCCACCACATTGGTGGCCCCGAAAGCTTTGGCCTGCACGAAGGCATGGCGGCTATCAATGATCGTCACATCGGCAATCACCGGATTTCCGACATAGAGTGTGGAAACAGGCTTTGCGAAGGAAACGACACGCACCTCATCGAGCGGTACGGACAGGGCGGATCCCGCCAAAGCCGGCGCTGTGGCAGCGGCAACAAAAGCGGCGGCGAAAAGCATGCGTTGCATTGGATCATCCCACAACAAACGTGAGGGCGAGACTAAGCCCGGTGCTGTAAAATATAACTTAAGCGCGCGTTGACGAGCTGCTTCTTGCAAAGGCGAGAGCCAATCGCGGGCGTGGTGAATCGTTGGTAAAAGGATCAAATATCTGCCCTTCGTCTTGCGTAGTTTTCGTGCTGTTTCGGTGCATAAAACAGCGGTTTTCCGCCGCTTCAAGGGATGGGTGATCCGGGCGGGATGGCGTATCCGGTCACGGAGCCCGCATCTTCAAGGTGTTTTATTCGTGAGAAACTCTTCGCGGGGCTGGCTGCGCTTATTTCGGCGGGAATTCCGTCCGCTGGTAAACAGAGTCTTGCGCTTTACAAAGGTGCGCTTCTTCAAATGGCTGATTTTGTACCAGTCTGAAACGATTCGCCGGATTCGGGCTTTGCCCATTTAAGGCCACATTAAACCTCCGCCGCTAAGCTCTTTCGCATGTCCTGGCAACAATCCGGCTTGAACGGGGGCGCTAAGGACATCTCTGGGTGTCCAAAAGTGGAGGCGTTTATGCAGAATCTCTTTTCCCGTTTCGTCCGCGATGAATCCGGCGCGACGGCTATCGAATACGGTCTCATCGCGGCTCTGATCGCGGTTGCGGTCATTACCATTTTGACGACGGTGGGTACCAACCTGAGCACAATCTTCCAAAAGATTTCCACCAGCTTGACTACTGCCGCCGGCTAAAAATCTGGTTGTTGCCTGGTCAAAGAAGGGGCGGCCGCGTCGGGCGGTCGCCCTTTTTCGAGAGAGCAAGATGGCGATTGTTTTGGTGATAATCGTGCTTCCCGGCCTCTTGGCACTCGCTGCCGGCTGGGATCTGGCGAGTTACACCATTCCCAATCGTCTTCCGCTCGCTTTGATCGCGGCCTTCCTGGCGTTCTTTGCCGTTTCCGGATTGCCGCTCGCTGGCTTGGGCTGGCATCTCGCAGCGGGGGGCCTCGCACTTGCTGTTGGCTTCGGGTTTTTCGCTGCGCGCTGGATCGGCGGCGGGGATGCCAAGCTTTTTGCGGCCACGGCGTTGTGGTTCGGCTTTGCCGATTTTGCTTCTTATACCCTTATGGCTGCGTTGTTTGGCGGGGCTCTGACGCTTGTCATCTTGATGACGCGCCGCTTGCCTTTGCCGTCCATGCTAGTCAATCAGCAATGGCTGCTGCGCCTTCACGATTCCCGTTCGGGTATCCCTTATGGCGTTGCGCTTGCCGCCGGTGCGCTTGCCGTACTTCCGCATACGGAAATATTCCGCTTGGCGATGCACGCATAAAGCAAAGCGTAACCAATGTTTTCCGGCTCATCCGGCAGTGTCTTATTAAGCAATTCTTGAATGGTTCCGTGCTCGTATAGAGGCGAAGGGAGCCCTGTGCATGAACACGAAGAGACTGTTTGTTCTCTTGATGGCTGCTGGCGCGGCCGGTGTCGTGGCTCTCATGGTGCGCGGCATGCTGGGTGGTGGTTCCAAACATGCCGAGGCGACGGTTGCCCCGCCGCCCGTTGAAGTCTCGGATGTTCTGGTAGCCGCAACGCGGCTTGAACCGGGTAAGCCTATCACCGCAGCCCAAGTGCGCTGGCAGCCTTGGCCGAGCAAAGGCATCGATACGTCTTTCATTCGCAAAACGAGCGGCGTTTCACCGGCCTCCATCGTCGAAGGCAGTGTGGCGCGCGCGCCGATGGTGGAAGGCGAGCCCGTGACCTATGCGAAGATCGTCAAGAGCCACGGCGCCGGTTTCATGGCGGCAACCATCGCGCCCGGAATGCGGGCCGCAGCGATCAGCGTTTCGGTGGCATCCGTGGCGGGCGGCTTCATCTTGCCCAACAATCGTGTCGACATCCTGCTTACCCAGGTGACGGGCGACAGTCCCAAGCACGGCATCACCAAACTGGTTCTTGCCAATGTGCGGGTGCTGGCAATCGATCAGGCTGCTGACGACAAGAACCAGAAGGCGGTTTCGGATGTGAAGACCGTTACGCTGGAGCTGACCTCAGAGCAGGCGCGCACTGTTTCGCTGGCGCAAGCTATGGGATCGCTTTCGCTGGCGTTGCGCAGCCTTGGTGATGAGGACGCGACGGTAGCGGCAAACACCAAGGGAACCGGACCGTCTGGTTCAAGAAAGGATGATGGCGCTGAGGCTGACCCCGGCGTCGTGACCGTGTTGCGCTATGGCCTGATGCGAAAAGGTTCTGGCGGCGGAGGGGCTCAATGATGCGCCGAATTCTTCGTCCGCTTCTGATTTCAATGGCTGCGGCGGTGATCGCCGCGGTGCCATGTTCGGCGGCTTCCCCGTTGACGGATGACAGCACCGGCTCAGCCCGGGTTGTGCAGGTCTCGACCAGGAACGGCACGTCGGCGCATCAGCGTATCACCCTCGGTCTCGGTAAAGCGGCGATCGTGGAGATCGATGCCGACGCACGCGATGTGCTGGTTTCCAACCCCGATATCGTGGATGCCGTCGTGCGCACGCCGCGGCGCATCTTCCTCATGGGGCAAAAAGGCGGGCAGACCAACGCCTTTTTCTTTGACGGACAGGGCAAGCAGATCGCGTCCATCGATATCCGGGTCGAGAAGGACACCACGGATCTTGCCAAGCTCATCAAACTGTCTTTTCCGGACACGGACATCAAAGCGCAAGCGATCAACGACACCGTGGTCTTGACCGGACATGTGGCAAGCGCCGCCGAGTCTCAGCGTGCGCAAGAGCTTGCCGCAAAATTCGCGGGCGACGACAAAAAGGTCGTCAATGTTTTGCAGATCCGTTCCAGCGAACAGGTGATGCTGAAGGTCCGAATCTCGGAGATGCAGCGCTCGATAGCCAAGCAGCTTGGGATTGATCTGTCTGCAGCCGGAGCAGTCGGCGGTGTGCCTATGGCGATTGCGACCTCCAACCCTTACGGCTTGGTGGGTTCGGCCTTGAGCGATCTTTCTGGCGGACAGATCGGTTCTGTTTGTACTGCCAACGCCAATGGTACCTGCACCGGCGGGCGTAACAACGTGCAAGGGACGTTCAAGGCACTGGAGCAGGTTGGTCTGCTGCATGTGCTGGCCGAGCCCAACCTCACAGCGGTTTCGGGCGAGACGGCAAAATTCCTGGCTGGTGGTGAATTTCCTGTGCCGGTGTCACGCGACCGCGACGGCAATATCACCGTCGATTACAAAAAATATGGCGTAGGCCTGTCCTTTACGCCTGTGGTGCTGGGGCCGGGTCGCATTTCGTTGCAGATTTCGACGGAAGTGAGCGAGTTGACATCGCTCGGGTCCTATACCCTGTCTGGCTCGACATCGAGCAGCAGCACCACTTTGCCGGCTTTGGCGGTGCGCCGCGCCGAAACCACTGTGGAAGTGCCATCCGGCGGAAGCTTCTCCATCGCCGGACTGATGCAGCACAACACCAAGCAGGTGCTGGACGCCTTTCCGGGAGCCAAGGATCTGCCGATCCTGGGCGCTTTGTTCCGCAGCCGCGATTTTTCCAATGAGGAAACCGAGCTTGTGGTGATCGTCACCGCCTATCTCGTGAAACCGGTCCAGGAAGCCAAATTCTCGGCGCCGACGGATGGCTTCGTACCGCCCACTGATCTTGAGACCATTCTCCTTGGCCGCCTCAATGCCGTCTATTCGCAGGACAAGACGAGTGCGAGGGCCGAGGTGCCTGGCGGCTATATCGTGCAATAGGGATTCGCGGCCATGACGAACCTGAAAGATATTTTGCGGACCGCTTCCATCGCCGCCGTGTTGCTGGCCGGCAGCTGTGCGGCGCCGATGAATGACGGGGCTTCTTTCTCCAACGATCCGGCCGTCAACCACCCCATTTCGGTCGAGCCGCATTTCTCATCCATCAAGGTGAGCTTTTCGGCGGCGGATGCCGGATTGTTGCCCGATGATGCGGGCCGGTTTGAAACCTTCGTCACCGATTATTTGTCGCGCGGCTCGGGCGCGATCTCGATTTCGGCGCCGCAAGGGGCGGAGTCCACGACGGCCATTGTCTATTTTGGTCAGCGTCTGTTTGAGATGGGAGTGCCGCGTTCCCGTATTCTGGTCGGTACCCATGATGGCGCTGATCAGCGCGTCGAGCTTGGCTTCATTGCTTATGAGGCATCCACCAAGCCCTGTGGGGACTGGTCGGAGAGTCTCGGCAATACAGAAGCCAACAAGCCTTCGCCGAATTTCGGTTGTGCCGTGCAGCACAACATCGCGGCACAAGTGGCCGATCCGCGCGACCTTATCGAGATGCGTCCATCCGATTCTTCGGATGCCAACCGCCGGGCGGTCGTGCTCGACGCCTATGAAAAGGGAAAACCCACGGCTGCGGAAAAGTCAAAGGACCAGGCCAGCACCATTTCTGATGTAGGTAAGAACTAGAGGTTTCGCCATGAACGCGACGCGCTATCCGGAACCGCCCTTTGGGGCCGCGTCGCATGAGCGGCCGGTTCCCCGCATCTCTATTCATGCCTTCTGCGAATTTCCCGATACCGGTGCAGCCCTGCAACGTGCCGGCGCCGATCGCCGCCTCGCCAAGGCACATCTGACAACGCAGCTCGGGGGCATTGCCGCTGCGGTGGAGTATTTCGAAGGGCAGGTCACGCCCAATCTTCTCATCGTGGAAACACGCCTTGGTGGTCACGAGGCGCTCGCCGAACTGGATCGTTTGGCGGAAGTCTGCGATCCGGCCACCAAGGTGGTGGTGGTTGGCCGCGTCAACGATGTCGAACTCTACCGGGAACTCATGCGGCGCGGCGCCAGTGAATATCTTGTGGCCCCCCTTGATCCGTTGCATCTCATTGAGGTGATCGCCGGTCTTTATGCCGACCCTGATGGACGTCCCATCGGCCGGGTGATTGCCTTCATGGGGACTCGTGGCGGTGTCGGTTCTTCAACGCTCTGCCATAATGTGGGCTGGTGCGTGGCCGAAGAATTCCAGATCAACACCACCATCGTCGATCTCGATCTGCCGTTCGGCACAGCGGCCCTCAACTTCAACGACGAGCCGGGCCAGAGTGTGGCCGATGCGCTCGCCACGCCGGAACGTCTGGATGATGTGCTTCTGGAGCGGCTTCTGCTCAAGCGGGGTGATTATCTTTCGCTGTTTGCGGCTCCGGCTTCGCTGGAGCGCGATTACGAGCATAGTCTGGAAGCCTTCGAGGCCGTAATGGATGTGGTGCGCCAGTCCACGCCTTGCGTGCTAGTGGACCTGCCGCGCGTCTGGACGCCTTGGGTCAAGGCGGCCTTGATTGCCGCCGACGAGATTGTGCTGGTGGCCTCTCCGGATTTGGCTTCGCTGCGCAACACCAAGAACCTCATGGATGTTTTGCGCGTAAATCGGCCCAATGACGTGCCGCCGCGCATCATTCTGAACAAAGTCGGGATGCCGCGGCGCCCCGAAATCCCGTTTAAGGATTTTGCCGAAACCGTCGGCTATGAACCCGCTCTGACCCTGGCTTACGATCCTTTGCTCTTCGGCCAGGCCGCCAACAATGGGCAGATGCTGCCTGAACTCGGTGTGAAATCGCCGGTCGTTGATGGCGTGCGGGCTTTCGCCGGCTTGATCACCGGGCGCAAGCCAGCGCCGCAGCAACCCAAATCCATCTTCTCTCTCTTTAGCAACAAGAAGCGGGCATAAAGGACTATGTTCGGCAAGCGCTCTGCGGCAGATGGCACGACGGCCCCCGTCAAGGGTGGATTCTCCCGTCCTGCAGAGCGTCCGCCAGCGCTTGAGCCCGCTCCGGCTAAAGCTGCGCCGCCACCGGTGGCGGTGCCTGCGCCGCAGCCCTTTGCCGCCGACAATCGTTCGGAAGATTACTATCAGATCAAGGCGACCATTTTTTCCGCTCTGATCGATACCATCGATCTCGCCCAGCTGGCCCAGCTCGATCCGGATTCGGCACGCGAGGAAATCCGCGACATCGTCAACGAAATTATCTCGATCAAAGCCGTTGTTATGTCGATTGCCGAGCAAGAACAGCTGTTGCAGGATATCTGCAACGACGTGCTCGGCTATGGCCCTTTGGAGCCGCTTTTGGCGCGCGACGACATTGCCGATATCATGGTCAACGGCGCCAGTCGCGTGTTTATAGAAGTTGGCGGCAAGGTCCAGCTCACCAATGTGCGTTTCCGCGACAATGCGCAGTTGATGAACATTTGCCAGCGCATCGTCAGCCAGGTTGGCCGCCGGGTCGATGAATCCTCACCGATTTGCGATGCGCGCCTCCTGGATGGTTCTCGCGTCAACGTCATTGCTCCGCCCTTGGCGCTGGATGGACCGACACTTACCATCCGCAAATTCAAGAAAGACAAGCTGAAGCTCTCTGATCTTGTCCGCTTCGCCTCGATTTCGGAGGCAGGCAGCCGTTTGCTTGCCGTCATCGGCCGCTGTCGCTGCAACATCTTGATCTCCGGCGGCACAGGTTCCGGCAAGACCACGCTGCTCAACTGTCTCACAGCCTTCATCGATATCGATGAGCGCGTGATCACTTGCGAAGATGCCGCCGAATTGCAGCTTCAACAACCGCATGTCGTCCGCCTCGAAACCCGTCCGCCAAATCTGGAAGGCCAGGGCCAGATCACCATGCGTGATCTGGTCAGGAATTGTCTGCGTATGCGTCCGGAACGCATCATCGTGGGCGAAGTGCGCGGTCCGGAGGCGTTTGACCTGTTGCAGGCGATGAACACCGGCCATGACGGCTCGATGGGTACGCTGCACGCCAACTCCCCGCGTGAAGCCATGAGCCGCCTTGAATCCATGATTACAATGGGCGGCTTCCAGCTTCCCACCCGCACCATCCGGGAAATGATCGTGGGCTCAATCGACGTGATCGTGCAGGCCGAGCGTCTGCGCGACGGCTCGCGCCGCATCACCCAGGTCACGGAAGTGATCGGCACCGAAGGCGACGTGGTCATCACGCAGGATCTGTTGAAATACGAGATGATGGGCGAGGACGAATCCGGCCGCATCAAAGGCAAGCATGTCGGTACCGGCATCGTGCGGCCTAAATTCTGGGAACGGGCATCTTATTTCGGTCTTGAGCGCGAATTGTCCGAGGCTCTTGACCAGTTGCAGGAATAGCCATGGGTCTCGTGCTCGTCACCATGCTGCTTGTCTTCGTCGCCGGTGGCGCCGTCATGGTTTTTTCCGGCGGTTCGAACAGCACATCCCAAAAGCGCGTCGCCGCTTTGGGCAGGGCTGAAGCGCGCAATGCCAAGCCCGACGCCACCGCTGTGCGCAAACGCAATATGCAGACGGCGCTGAAGGAGTTCGAGAAAAAGCAAGCCGAAAAGAAGGTCAAGGTCACACTGCGCCGCCGGCTCGATCAGGCGGGTCTCGCTACCGTCAATGAAAAGACCTATTTCATAGCTTCCGGCGCTGTGGCTGCCGTGGTTTTCCTGTTTTGTCTCATCAAGCAGCAGAATGTTCTGGTTTTGGCTCTGGCGCCTTTCGGGGCTGGCTTTGGCCTCCCGCGCTGGGTGCTGTCGTTCCTCAAAGCGCGGCGCGAAAAGAAATTCACCAGCGATTTTGCCAATGCCATTGATGTCATCGTGCGCAGCGTCAAGTCTGGTCTTCCTACCAACGACGCCTTGCGCATCGTGGCGGGGGAATTCCGCGATCCTGTCGGCGGGGAGTTCAAGCGCCTCGTCGAGGGCATGAAGGTTGGTCTCACGCTCGATCAGGCGCTCAAGAAAATGTATGAGAGCATGCCGACCACTGAGGTCAATTTCTTCGCGATCGTGATGACCATCCAGCAGAAGACTGGCGGCAACCTGGCTGAAGCGCTGGGCAATCTTGCCGGCGTGCTGCGCGACCGCAAGCGCTTGCAAGGCAAGATCAAGGCGATGTCGTCCGAAGCCAAGGCCTCGGCGATGATCATCGGTTCGCTGCCGCCGGGAGTGGCTACTATCGTTTATCTAACCGCACCGAATTACATCATGCCGCTGTTCACGGAGCGGATGGGCAATATGCTCTTGTTCTTTTGTGCCTTCTGGATGGGCTTGGGCATTTTCGTCATGCGCCAGATGATCAACTTCAAGCACTGAGGCGGACATGGGCGACATCATGGATCTGCTGTTCGATCCGGGATTCCTAGCCACCGCGGGGGCGGCCGTTCTGGCTTTTGCCACCATTGTGACTTGGGGGCTGCCGCTCCTGGAGCGCGACACGCTTAACAAGCGCCTTAAATCGGTGGCGGAACGGCGTGAGGAATTGCGGGCGCGCCACAAGGAGGCGCTCAGCGGCCGCAAGGGCGCCACCCTGCGCAGCGAGCCTGTTGGCTCGGCCAAGATCATCAAGCAGTTTTCCGAACGCTATAATTTCTCCAAGCTTGTGGCTTCCGAAGATACCCAGGCCAAGCTGCAGCAGGCGGGTTTGCGCGGACCGACGCCGCTCATGGTCTTCAATTTCTTCCGCTTTGTGATGCCTTTTGTTCTTTTCCTGGTGGCGCTTTTCTACCTCTTTGTCCTCACCCATTTTACCTGGGCGCCGATGATGAAGGTTGGGGCATCGGTGGTAGCGGCCCTACTGGGCTATTATGCGCCTGATATTTACATCAACAATCTCACGCAGCACCGGCAGCAGTCCATCATGTCTGCTTTTCCTGATGCTCTTGACCTGCTGCTGATCTGCGTTGAATCCGGCATGAGCGTTGAAGCGGGCTTCTCCAAAGTGGCTGGAGAAATTGGCCAGGCTTCAGGGGAGCTGGCGGAGGAATTCGCGCTCACCACCGCGGAACTCAGTTATCTGCCGGATCGTAAACAGGCTTTTGATAATTTGGCCAAGCGCTGCGGTCATCAAGGCGTGAAAGCCGTGGCGACAGCGCTGAACCAGGCCGAACGCTATGGCACGCCTTTGGGGCAGGCGCTGCGGGTTTGCGCTCAGGAAAATCGCGAAATGCGTATGATGGACGCGGAAAGAAAAGCGGCAGCCCTGCCGGCCAAGCTCACTGTGCCGATGATCCTCTTCTTCTTGCCTTGCCTCTTCGTCGTGATCATGGGGCCGGCCGTGATGAAGATCTCGCATATGTTCTGAGGTGGTCTTACGGGACCGGCTCCATAAAGCGTCAAAGGCAGGAGCTTCTTCTTACAGCCGGTCGTTGGCGAGTCGCAGTGCGGGGATGGCCTCGCCGGTTTTGCTGGCCTTGGCGACGGGTTTGGTTTTGCGCGGCTTGTTCACCGGACCGGCCTCGGGATCGCTCGGCACGGCCTGCATAACCACCTGTTTTCCCTCTGCGGAGGTGAGCGGGCGCGGCGGCGCAGCAGCAACGGTGGGAGCGGCTGGCGGTTTGGCGGCTGTTTTGAGCGGCTGTTTCGGGGCTGGCGTATTCGCGGGTTTGATCGCCGGCGTGGCGTCAAGTGCAGCCACGGTGGAGGGCGTCAATTTGTTGATCAAGGCAACGTTGCGGGTGACGCGTGTGTCCTGCGAACTGCTGGCGGCATCGGCGATCAGCTTTTTTGCCGCTGGTAAATCGCCGGCGACGGCACGCGACAGGGCATAATTGTTCAGCACTGCCGGCTCTCCGGGGCGCAGCAGCAGCGCCCGCTCATAGGCGATTTTGGCGCTGTTGTAGTCGCCGGTGCCGTCATAGGCTACGCCTATGGCCGAATAGAGGGTCCAATCGTTCTGGGAGAGCTGCACGGCCCGGTTCAGGAAATCCAGCGCTTCGCGCGAACGGCCTTGCTGCACCAGCACCTTGCCGTATTCGGAAATTACCCGCCCGTCATCCGGATTGACCAGCATAAGTTGGCTCAGGATTTTCACAGCTCCAGCGAGGTCACCCTGGTTACGTTTGGCTTGGGCATCGCGGACGCCGCTTTCCAGGCTTTGGCCTAAGGCTGCCGCCGCGGCTTTTGGATCGCTCTTGGCGTCCCCCGCCAAGGCCGGTCCGGCGAGCAGGGTGGCTAGAGCCATAACACCAAGGGGGCGAAGACGGCGGGACATGAAGGGCGCCTTTACGACTGCTCTGCCACAATGGGCCGAACGCGGTCAAAAAAGCCTTAAGCAGTCCCGGCCCAGCGTAGTGCCCGATTGATGACGCAAAGCTGTGCGAGCAAGCCTTCGATGAATCGTCCCGTCAAAGCCGGAATCCTGGTTTTCTGCCTGTTGCCGCTGACCGCGAGCCCGGCGCAAAATCTGCCGCCGCGCCGGTCCTTCGAGATTGCGACAGGGCCTGTGGCGGGAACCTATTTTCCCATGGGCGAACTGATCGCCCGGGTGGTCAGCCACCCGCCGGGGTTGGCGCGCTGCGAAAAGAGTGCCCAATGCGGTCCGCCTGGCGTGATTGTCTCGGCCAAGACCAGCGACGGAGCAGTGGCCAATGTCCTTGCTGTCAATGACGGCAGCGTGGCTTCGGGCTTGGCGCAGGGCAATGTGGTGGCCGACGCAGTGGCCGGACGCGGTGCTTTCCGCAAAGATGGCCGTCAGACCCATATCCGGGTGATGGCCGACCTGTTCCCGGAATCGATGCAGCTGCTAGTTTCGGCGCGTTCGCCGATCAAATCGGTCGCGGATCTCAAGGGCAAGCGCGTCTCGCTCGGCAATGCCAATTCCGGTTCTGATGTCATCGCCTCCGAGATTCTTGCTGCCTATGAGGTGCATCCCAGGAAGATCGTACGCGAGACCTACGAGATTTCCGGCGGGCTGCTGCGCGAAGGCAAGATCGACGCCTTTTTCTTCCTGGGCGGCGCTCCCAATGTTCTCATCGCGGATATGGTGGGGCGCGGTCAGGCCAAGCTTGTTCCGATTGATGGGCCGGGACGCAATCGCCTGATTGCAAAGGTGAAGGGACTTTCCGCCGATCTCATTCCGACAGGTGCCTATCGCGGCACCAAGCGGGTAGAGACCATTTCCTGCCATACGCTTTGGATCGTGAAGGATACCGCGCCGCCTGATGCGGTCTATGATCTGGTGCGCGCGCTATATCATCCCGGCAACCGCCCGATGCTGGAGCAAGGGCCGAGCCCGGCGCAGGAAATCAAGCTCGGCGAAACGGCGAGCCTTCTCTCGGTGCCGCTGCATCCGGGGGCGGCGCAGTTTTATCGTGAAGTGGGACAGTTGCCGCCCACACCGCCAAACCCGCAGAAGAAGCCGCGGAAATAGCTACTTCCAGCCGCGAGCCACTTCACCCTTCGCACCTGCCATCCATTCTTGCAGAGCCGGTAAAGCCATCATGCGGTCCGTATAAGCCTTGGCGGCTTCGGGCAACGCGATGCCATAGGTCAGGAAGCGCGACACCACTGGCACATACATGCAGTCGGCAATGGAAAAGCGGCCAAAAAGAAAGCCGCCTTGATGGCGCGACAACGCCGTTTCCCACGCAGCAACAATGCGGGTGATCTGCTTTTGCGTGGCCTCGCTCAGCTCCGGTGTTGGCGCTGTGCGGGCAAAATCCATCGGCAAATGCTGGCGCACATCGGGAAAACCGGAATGCATCTCGGCAGCATAAGAACGGGCCTCGGCGCGCGTCCAAGCCTCATCCGGCCACAGCTTGGCTTCGGGATGACGTTCGGCGATGGTTTCACAGATGGCCAGGCTGTCCCACACCATAAGGGTGGCGCCATTTTCCGTGACTTTCAGAACTGGCACCTTGCCGGCCGGGGATTGACCGGCGATGGAAGCACGCGTGTCGGGCTGATCAAGCCGGATGAGGATTTCTTCGAAGGCAATTCCGGCCATTTTCAGCGCCAACCAGGGACGCAGACTCCAGCTCGACAGATTCTTATTGCCGATCACCAATGTATATTGCGCAGCCATGGGCACCTCCAGGCCGCTGTTCTAGCCGCCCGCCGGCGACCTTCACAAGATGAAGGGCATCAATAGACCGTGTTCACATCCACCACGGTGGCGGGGCTTTCCCCGCGTTCAAAGGCGGCGATGCCGTCGCGCACATAAGCCAGCACCACGGCAGGCTGCGAAATGGCCGCGATATGCGGTGTCACCGTCACTTTGGGATGACGCCATAATGGGCTTTCCGGCGGCAGCGGTTCGTGTTCGAAGACATCCAGCACCGCGCCTGCCAGATGACCGTTATTGAGGGACGAAAGCAGATCGGATTCGATCAGATGACCGCCGCGTGCCACATTGATGACGATGGCTCCTTGCGGCAAGGCGGCAAAGGTCTTGGCATTGAGAATGCCGACCGTCTCGCGCGTCAGCGACAGCAAGTTGATGAGAATGTCCGTCTTGCCGAGGAAGGCGTTCATTTCCTCTTTGCCGGCAAAACTGGTCACGCCCGGGATGGCTTTGCGCGAACGTGTCCAGCTGCGCACCGGAAAGCCGAGTTCCACAAAATGTGCGGCTGCGAAACTGCCGATCTCGCCGAGGCCGAGGAAGCCGACATGGGTCTCTTCCGTGCGCCGCTCCAGCACACGCTGGCGCCATTGGCCTTCGCGCTGACAGTCATCGAAGAAGCGCTGCATGCGGTGATGAATCAGGGTCTGCAGCAACAGATACTGCGCCATTTCGGCCGAGAGTGTGCGATCGACAAAACGCACCAGCGGCACGTGCTTGGGATATGTGGGATCGGAAAGGAATCCATCTACGCCAGCGCCCAATGAAAACGCGGCCTTCAGCTTGGGCAGGCTGGCCAAGAGCCCGGCCTGCGGCCGGAAGGAGAGGACATAATCAATGTCGCTGGGATCATAGTGGTCCTTGCCTTCAACCACGACATCGGCAGCACCGAGCGCTGAACCGGCAAGTCCGGCCCATTTGACCGGCACAATCATCAGAAGTTTGGGTTTTGGCATCAATCTCGTCCGTCATGGCCGGCCTCCGAGCCGGCCATCCATCGGGCTATTTTCGCCTGCACCAATGGCTCGAATGCTAAGCCCACTTTTTGGTGCGATAGATGGCCGGGTCAAGCCCGGCCATGACGATAAAGCGGCGCAGGGTCTGTTTTTCTACTTCTTCTCCGGGATCGGTTCCGGATTGTCGGATTGGGTGCGCAGATAGGCCAAGAGATCGATGCGGTCTTGGGCCGAGCGCAAACCCGCAAAGCTCATCTTGGTGCCAGGAATGCCGGCTTGCGGCGCCTTCAGGAAGACGAAGAGCTTGTCATAAGTCCAAGGATCGTGATCCGCGCTCATGGCGCTGGAATAGGAAAAGTCTGGATGGGTGGCCCGCGCCCGGCCCACCACGCCCCAGAGATTGGGTCCAATCTTGTTCGGGCCGCCTTTCGACAGGTCGTGGCATTGTTCACAACGGGTGGAGATTTCTTTGCCATGCCCGGCATTGGCGGCTGCCAGAACGGTTCCGAAATCCGGGAGAGGCTCGGCGGCGGGGGCCGCGGTTTGGCTTTGTGCCTCTCGGGGGACCTCCACGGCATAACCCGGCTTCTTGGGAAGGGGTGTCTCGTAAACCGCCTGTGCGACGAATTTGACAACCAGAACAAACAGTACGGTGCCCAACACCGCGCCGGCGATCTTGTTCCACTCCCAGGAATCCATAAGGTCAGGCTCCATGTTATCTGGCAGATTTATAGGCCCAGATGAGAAGGCCTTGCACCGGATACATACGAGGAAGAAAAGAGGCCCGCTATGGGACCGCCGGGTGAGACGCCACAAACCCATCCCGAGGCTGTAGTGCGGCGGACTGTCGCATAAGTTCAGGGAGATTCCCAATGAAACCGATCGTTTTGATTCCAGCCCGGATGGCCTCCTCGCGACTTCCCGGCAAGCCTTTGGCCGATATCGGCGGCATGCCGATGATTGTGCGGGTCTGGAAGAAGGCCGTCGAAGCCAATATCGGTCCGGTGGTGGTCGCCTGTTCGGAGCATGAGGTGCAGAAAGCGGTCGAAGCTGTTGGCGGCCGTGCCGTATTGACCAATCCCGCCTTGCCGTCTGGGTCTGATCGGGTTTGGGCTGCCCTAAACGCCGTAGACCGCGGTTTCGAACATGACCTCGTCGTCAACTTGCAAGGGGATCTCCCTGCCTTTGATCCGGCTATTCTGAGATCCGCCATGGATGCCATGGTGACCACCGGTGCTGATATTGGCACTTGTGCTGCCGAGATTGAGGATGAAAAGGACGCCGACAATCCTTCCACGGTGAAGGTCGTTGCCACCTGGGATGTCGGTTCTATGCGCGGCAAGGCGCATTACTTCACCCGCGCCAAGGCGCCTTGGGGCAAGGGACCGTGGTTTCATCATGTCGGGGTCTATATCTATCGCCGGGAAGCTTTGCAGCGTTTCGTCGGGCTGCAGCCTTCGCCGCTGGAACAGCGCGAGAAGCTCGAACAATTGCGCGCGATCGAAGCGGGCATGGCGATTGCCGTCGGCCGGGTGGATGAAATTCCCCTGAGCGTCGACACCCCCGCCGATCTGGAAAAAGCCCGCGCGCTTGTCGCCCGCGAAAAGCACTGAACTGGATGGAGTTTCCGTGAGCGAGAATACGTTGATCGCCCGTGCCAAGACCGTCGCCTTCCAGGGTGAGCCGGGGGCTTATGCCAATCTCGCTGCCCGCGAGGCCCTGCCGCACGCCCAGTTCATCGGCAAGCCAACCTTCGAAGCTGCGCTTGACGCGGTGCGCCATGGTGAAACCGATCTTGCCTTTGTGCCGGTGGAAAATTCCGTTTACGGCCGCATCGCCGATGTGCACCTCTTGGCGCGCCATTTCGGCCGGGCGGTGAAAGGCTATGTCCCTGACGAGGGGCAAAAGAGCCTTTTCATTCTTGGGGAGCATTTCCATCGCGTGCGCCATCAGCTTTTGGGCGTGAAGGGCGCCCAGCTATCCGGCGTGAAGTCGGTGTTCAGCCAAGCTCCCGCCTTGGGCCAGGTGCGTAAGGTGATCAAGGAATTGGGGCTGGTCGAAAAGCAGTGGTACGACACGGCTGGTGCGGCCCGTCATGTCGCCGAATTGAAGGATCCCGCTTGTGCCGCGGTTGCGTCCACCTTGGCGGGCGAAATCTACGGTCTCGAAATCCTCAAGCCTGATATTGAGGATGCCTCCAACAACATGACGCGTTTTTTGATTGTGGGCTCGGAGCCGGACGATCCGCCCAATGACGGCAGACCGGTCATTTCCACCTTCCTGTTCGGCGTGCGGAACATTCCGGCGGCGCTCTACAAAGCTTTGGGCGGCTTCGCCACCAACGGCGTGAACATGACCAAGCTCGAGAGCTATCAGCTTGGCGGCTCGTTCAACGCCACCGAATTCTATGCCGACATCGAAGGCCATCCCGACCAGCACAACGTCCGCTTGGCGCTGGAGGAACTCTCTTTCTTCTCTTCGCGGGTAATCATGCTCGGCATTTATCCGGCCCATCCCTACCGCAGCGAAATGCCTTAGGCGTCAACCCATCCCCTGATCAGGTGATAAGCGATGGCGATCTTCATGGGGCCGCGGCGGCCCTCGATTTCGCCATGGATGAGCGCGCGGGCTTCATCCTTTGTGTACCAGACCGCGTCAGCGATCTCCGTCGGATCGAGCTTCAAATCGAAGCTTTCGGCTTCGGCATAGAAGCCCAGCATCAGCGCGGCCGGAAACGGCCAGGGCTGGCTGGCGAAATAGCGCACATTCTTCGCCCGTACCCCCGCTTCTTCGTAAAGCTCGCGCGCCACGGCCTCTTCGATGGTCTCGCCCGGCTCCACGAACCCGGCCAGCGTCGAATAAAAGTCCGGCGTCCAGTTCACATTGCGGGCGAGCAGGCATTTGTCTTCATGCGTCACAAGCATGATCACAGCCGGATCGGTGCGCGGGAAATGCTCGGCATGGCAGCGCGGACAACTGCGCTTATACCCTGCATCGGCCGATACCGTTGCCGCGCCACAACGGGCGCAGAAGCGATGGCGGGCGTGCCAGTCGATCATCGCCTTGGCTTGAGAAAGGATGGCGAGATCCTTTTTGCGCAACAGCGGCGCGGCCGGGCGCAATTCCGAAAACTCACCATAGGCCGCCAAAACTTCCGGAGCCTTGGGATCTGCCGAGACGTCCATGGCGAAAAGCGGGGTCTCGCCATCCAGTCCCAGGAACACGGCGGGCGATTCCATCGCGGCCAGTTCGTCAGCGATCGCCAGCGGCACATGGGCCGCGCCCAGTACCGGGTTGCCTTTGACCAGCACCTGTAAGTTCCACAGAGGTAGAATGTGGCCGGTCTTCAGTTGTTCATTGATCCAGGCGGCATCCGGCCGCTTATCGGAGCGACGGTCCAAAGGATTTCCGGTGAAGGGGATCATGCATTCTGTCCTATTTATTACGCCGACGAGATATGATTCCCTATAACGGACGAACTGCTACTTTTCGGGTTCGCGTAGAGATGAACATGGACGGCGGTTATTTCAACAAAGGCCTTTATACGGTCGCTGAGGCAGCTCGGCTGACCGGTGTCGCCCCAGATACGTTGCGGCGCTGGGCATTTGGTTATGCACGTCGTCGTAGCGATGAACGTATTGACTATGCTCCAATAACAGAGCCGGAAATTGGTCAAATTGAGGGCCATTACATTGTAGGATTTCGCGATCTGTTAGAAGCGAGGGTTGTTCAGGCTTTTCGAAAATCGGGCGTGTCTTGGCGCGTGATTAGAGCGGCTGCGGAAAATGCTAAAACCTCTGATCGCTCTTCGCACCCGTTTTTATCCGAACGGTTTCGTACTGATGGCCAAACCATATTCCTGGAGACTATCAGGGAGACTGGGGCGCGCGAATTATTAGACCTTGCGCGCAACCAGCACGCTTTTCATTCTGTTATTGCACCTTTTTTGTTCAAGCAGATTGAGTTCGATGCCAGCGATAATGCCATCCGCTGGTATCCTCTTTGGCCAAAGAAAATTGTGCTTGTAGACCCTCTGCGTTCTTTTGGGCGGCCGCTGGTGGGGAATATTCCGGCTGAAACGCTAGCAGACGCCGCCCGCGCGGAGCAATCGGTGGTAGTTGCTGCATACTGGTATGGCGTGTCTCCGGAATTGGTCCAGGCTGCTCTTGATTGGCAGGAGAAGTTGGCCGCGTGAATTTCTTCTGCGACGCGAACATTTCGTTGCACCTAGCTCACGCGCTGCATGCTCTCTCATTGCCCAATGGCCATAGTGTTATCCATCTCACTGATCGTTTCCGCGCAGACACGGCTGATGTCATCTGGGTGGAAGCTTTATCTAAAGAAGGAAGCTGGTCGGTCCTGACGCAGGACAGAGCCATGGCCCGCCACCCAGTGGAGCAGGAAGCGCTTCGGCGCTCGGGACTGACAGTATTTATGCTTGCACGCGGTTGGAGCTCTCAAAAGCACTGGGATAAAGCGGCCGCATTGGTCAGGTGGTGGCCGAAAATCATCGAACAGGCTGGCTTAGTGATTGGAGGTGCTGCTTTTGAAGTGCCGTGGGGCTTTACTGGCAAGAAACGCCTTAAGCAGCTAAAGCTTTGAAGAAACTCGTATTCAAACCTTCTTGGTCCGCGCCTGATAGCTCGCTCTTACACGCGCCAACATCTCGTCAGGCGGAATAGCACCTGAAGGATTGTCCAAGTGTTCTTCGACGCTTTTGCGGACTTCCTGGTGCAACCACGCCTTTAATGCGGCGTCCCGGGCGGCCAGGGTGCGCAAGCCATCGCGGATCACCTCACTTTCGGAGGCATATTCGCCTGAGGTAACCTTGGCTTTCACCATAGCCGCCATGTCATGGGGCAGGGTCACGGTAAGCGGGGCTGTGTTACGCCGGGCCACAAAGTCCTCCTGACGAGTATTTATATCGCGGTGTATGATTTAATCATACACTCATCTTTTCGGCCTCCAAATCGGCCAACAGGTTCAATTTTCTGCAAGACTCGCATTCTGACAAAACCCGCTCTATATCCTCCCTGGGAACCGGCGGTGGACGGAACGCTCGCCAACCCGGTCAGGTCCGGAAGGAAGCAGCCGTAACGAATCCGGTCCGGGTCATTGCCGGTTCCCACCTAAATCCTCCATTCCCGGGCGAGCAATGGACGACAGCGAAGCACCTTCCTTGGGCATGGATTTGGGGCCCGCGCCGGGCTCTGCCCAGGCCGAATACAAGGTTCTCGCCCGCAAATACCGCCCCTCTGATTTCACGGGTCTGATCGGCCAGGAAGCGCTGGTCCGCACCCTCTCGAACGCCTTCGCCACGGGCCGCATCGCCCATGCCTTCATGCTGACCGGGGTGCGCGGGGTGGGTAAGACGACCACGGCCCGCATCATTGCCCGGGCGCTGAATTGCATCGGTGCGGACGGCAAGGGTACGGCCCCCACCATTCATCCTTGCGGTCAGTGCGAACCTTGCCGTGCCATTGCCGAATCCCGTCATGTCGATGTCCAGGAGATGGACGCCGCCTCTCGCACCGGCATCGACGATGTGCGCGAGATCATCGAAGGCGTGCGCTACGCCCCGGCTTCGGCGCGCTACAAAGTCTACATCATCGACGAAGTGCACATGCTCTCGAAGCAGGCCTTCAATGGCCTCCTCAAGACGCTGGAAGAGCCGCCACCGCATGTGAAATTCGTCTTCGCCACCACCGAAATCCGCAAGGTGCCGGTGACGGTGCTGTCGCGCTGCCAGCGCTTCGACCTGCGCCGCATCGAAACCCCGGAGCTGATGCGCCATCTCGGCAGCATCGCTGAACAGGAAGGGGTGAAGATCGAGGAAGCTGCGCTTGCGCTGGTCGCCCGTGCCGCCGAAGGCTCGGTGCGCGATTCGCTTTCTCTGCTCGACCAAGCCATTGCCCATGGCACCGAAGAGGCCATCACCGCCGAGGTCATCCGCGGCATGTTGGGTCTGGCCGACCGCGGTCGGGTGCTCGATCTCTTCGAAAAGGTGATGGCGGGCAATATGCCCGAAGCGCTCGGTTCGCTGGGCGAGCTTTACGACCGTGGCGCCGATCCCTTGGCGGTGATGCAGGACCTCTTGGAAATCGTGCATTTCCTCACCCGCATCAAAGTCGCGCCAGGGGCGGAGGGCTTCTTCGATGGCGCCTCTTCGGAAGCCAAGCGCTCGGCTGAGATGGCGGCCAAGCTGACCGTGCCGTCGCTGACCCGCGCCTGGACTATGCTCTTGAAGGGCCTCTTCGAAGTGCGCGATGCCGCGCGTCCAGTTCAGGCTTGTGAGATGGCGCTGATCCGTCTGGCTTATGCCGCCGATCTGCCGCCCGCCGACAAGCTGGTGCGCGATCTAATGGATGGTGCGCCGCGCCCTGCCGCTGGCGTTCCAAGCGGTGGCGGTGCTCCGGCAGGCGGGGCTCCGCGTATGGCTGTGTCCAGCAACGAACGCCCCCAGGCAATCGCCGCAGTGCAGCCGGTAGCAATCGCCGCCGATGCGCCGGTGTTCCGCACTCTGGAAGACCTTGCTGCGCATGCTCAGAAGAGCGGTGCTCCGTTACTCAAGGTGCATCTCGAAAACAACGTGCATCTCGTCAAGCTTGAGCCCGGCCGTCTGGAATTCCGTCCCGGCCGCCATGCGCCGCCGACACTGGCGGCCGATCTGGCGCAACGCCTGAAAGATTGGACCGGTGCGCGCTGGGTGGTCACTGTGGCGCGCGAAGGCGGCGCCCCGACCATCGCCGAGCAGAAACAGGCCGCCAAACAGGCGCGTCATGAACGTGTTTTGCAGGAGCCCTTGGTGCGCGCCATCATGGATCGCTTTCCCGGTGCCGAAATCGTGGCCGTGCGCGATGTGGCGGCCGAAGACACCGCCGCCCCCATGCCGGATTCTGACAGCGACGACGAGTAATCTGTGTCCACCATCGGCCCTGAAATCGAGCGTCTGATTCAACTGCTCGCCAAGCTGCCGGGCCTGGGGCCCCGCTCGGCGCGCCGGGCCGTGCTCGAACTGCTCAAGAAGCGCGAAGTTTTGATGGAGCCTTTGGCTCTGGCCCTGCAGGACGCCGCGGCCGCCATCAAAACCTGCGAGGTTTGCGGCAATCTCGATACCGCCACGCCTTGTTCGCTGTGCTGCGATCCGCGCCGTGATGCCAAAGTGATCTGCGTGGTGGAAGATGTTGCCGATCTCTGGGCACTGGAACGCGCCAGCGTATTCCGCGGCCGCTATCATGTGCTCGGCGGGGCGCTGTCGGCACTTGATGGCATTACGCCGGAACGCCTCAATGTGGGCTCGCTTCTGACCCGGGTGAAGGAAGGCGTCGAGGAAATCATCCTGGCCATGAATGCCACGGTGGAAGGCCAGACCACGGCGCATTACCTGCTCGACGCATTAGCGGAAACTTCGGTGAAGGTGACGCGCCTCGCTCATGGCGTGCCGGTCGGCGGTGAACTCGATTATCTCGATGAAGGCACGCTCTCGGCCGCCTTCAAGGCGCGCCGTTCGTTGTAAGCACGATTAGAATATGCCCGGCACCAGCCGGTAGCGAACATGCTTGGCGAATTCGACGTAGCTCTGGTCTCGCTGCAGCACCCGCTCTTCCCGCATAATGCGCAGGACCTGTACGCTCAAGGTCATGGCATAAAGCAGTGCATTCAAGGCAACCGGCATGGCCAGCAGGAAGCCGATATGGGTGATGGTGTAGCCGGCATACATGGGATGGCGCACGAAGCGGTACGGTCCATTGATCACCACACCGCGATTGGCGGCGACCAGACCGAAGCGGCGGCCCAGTGCAATCTTGGCTGAGACCTGTACGAACGAGCCCGAAATCATCAGCAGATAACAAAGCAGAATCGGCACGACGGGATGGGTCTCTGCCGGCGTCACCAGGAGCGGCAGCACAGCGCCGGTCACGCCGAGGACCCAATCCGACAGCCGTCGCGACAGGGTTTCGGAAGGCTCACGCAACAGGATGAAGATGAAAGGAAAGATTTCGCCAACCACCAGAAGGACGCCTGATACGTCCGTCGGGATGGTGCGATTGATCAGGAAAACCCAGGCAAAGTGAATGAAGATGATTGTCAGAATGGCGCGTTCGAAGATGTCGAGAAACATGGCCTTGAGGGACAACGCAGCTTTGGGCTGGATATCGGACGGGGTTATTGCCCTCATGAACCTCACGCCTTTCAACGCCCGGGAAAGCGCTCAGAGTAGGGGCGAGGTGCCAAACGCTTTGTAAATGTTGTGGCGGATTACATCGTCTTTTGAAGCGATTGCTGACTTTGCCGGGGCAGACAATTGTTCGCCTTGCACGCAATTCTAGAATTCGTGGAGAGGCGCACCTTTAAGGCGGTATGCCGATTGCGTTTATGGGATTGGCAAACTGTAAGGCGGCGCTCAGCTCCCGTTGGCCGTGACAGGCTTGGGGGTGTTGGGGGTTACAGCCGACATATCCATTTTGAGCGGAATAGTCTTGTCGACGGCGTCCACCTTCTCCGGCGCCTGCACGCTGATGCGGTCGAGCGGCGCCTTGGTTTGTCCCAGGAGCTGCATGATTTCGGTGCTGCGGGCTTGGGCCAAGGCCTGCAAGGCCGTGTCCGGTACGGCTTCCGCATCCTTCAATTTTTGATACAGCAGGGCGTGGAAGTCGGCACCTTTCATTTTGGCGGCATCCTGGCTGCTGATGCTGGGCTTGCTGCTGAAGAGGCCGGTCAAGGCAGACATCACCTTGCCGGAAGTGCTTTCGGGCAGGGTTCCCGGGTTGGCATTGCGGAAGGCATCCTTCAGCGCCGACAGACCTCCACGCCCGAAGCGTTCGCTATAGAGATCCTCCAGTACCGGTTTGACAGGCGTCTGATCGGGCGAGAGCAGGCCAGGATCGCCCTCGGTGGAAAGGTGCAGCTCACCGGCAATGGCTTTGCGCAGTTGCAGATCTTGCAGTGCAGTGCGATCGGCTTCGCTCCAGGTGCCATGCACGGCGATCGTAAGATTGGGTCGCTTGATAAGGGCTTCGGCGAAGCGCACCAGTTTTTCGCGCTCGGGCGGCGTGAGCTGTGCTTGTCCGGCTTCGAAGACTAGCCCGTCGAATTTGTCGTCGTCGCCGAACAAGGCGCCCAGCGCCCGGAAGGGCGCCGTGACGATCTTGGTCAGCACGTTGGTGATGGCTTTCCAGATGATGGCGCCATAGCTGAATTTGGGATCATCCAGGCTGCCCGATACCGGCAGGCCGAGATCGATGCGTCCGTCTGAATCCTCAAGAATGGCAATGGCAAGATCGAGCGGCAGGTCACGCGCTGTGGGGCTTTGCACGCGCTCGCCCAGCACCAGCTGATCCATGATGATCTGATTGTTGCCGCTCAGCTGCCGGTTGATGATCTTGTATTCGAGGTTAAGGGTCAGCTTGCCGGAATTGATGCGCCGTCCGGCAAAGGTTGCGGAATAGGGCGTCAGCCGCGTCATCTCGACATTGGTGAAAGCGACTTTGATGTCGAGATTGTCGGTGGGCTTGAAAAGATCGACTTTTCCGGCGGCGCGCGCCATGCCGTAATCATCGATCTGGCCTTGCACCTGCAAACGCGCCGGGGTGCTGTCCCGTTGTGAAGAAATGTTGACCAGCGTTCCGGCGAGCGCGTGGATATGGGTGCCGAACGGCAGCACCAGAGAGTTGTCGGCGAATTCGAGCTGGCTGCGGCTGATGCGAAGTCTTGCAATGCGTATGGGAATGGGTGTGACCGGCCCGGGTTTGGCGGCCTGCGCTGGTTGTGCTGTGGCAACAGGCTTCTGCCGCAGTACTTGGGTGAAATTGATCGATTTGTTCTTGGCAATGATGAAGCGGGTGTCGAGACTATCGAGCAGCAGTTCGCGCACGGCAACGTTGCTCAGGCTGGCAGTGAGCGTCGTGGTGCTGAGCGAGGTCCAGGCCAGGAAGGTCTGCTTTCCATCGGCTTCGACGATCTTGAGGTTGCGTATGGCGGCCGCACCCTCATATTGCCCGCTCTTGCCGTCGAACGTGACATGCCCTGCGCCCGATACGCTGCCGCTCTTCAATTTCAGGATCGTCATCTGTCCGACATAAGGCTGGGCTGGCGTGAGTGCGAGATCATCCAGTTTGATTTGGAAATCTGCATGCGCTGTGGCGGGAACGATGGTGCCTTCGGCCGTGAAACTGCCGCCATCACGGGACCGCATCGCGAGACGCACTGGCAATGTGGCATTCATGTCCTCACTGATGCCGTCGATATCGGCCGACGCATCCTGCAAGGCGAATTCCGTTGCCGGGGCCACCATGTGGTCGCGGAAGCGGGCGGCGAAATCTTTCAAGCTCAGATGCGCGATGCGAAAGTGCCAGCCGGCAACAGGCGATGGGGCTGTTTGCACCGTTTCCGTTTTCTTGGCAGGAGGCGGCAGCAAGGCCAGCAGATTGATCTTGCCTTTGCGGTCGCGCTCCGCGTTGATCCCGCCGCCATTGACGGCGATGCTAGCCACCGAAAGCTGCTTGTCTCGCAATTCGAAGCGGCCGCCGCTGATATCGATGCGGCCGAAGGTCAGCGAGGCGCTGGGATCGGTTTTACCGTGGATGCCGAAGTCATCAATCCGCAACGCAAAGCGATCCAGTCCAAAATCGAAACGGTTTGCGATAAGCCCCGCATGATAGCGTGTGGAGAACGCGGCCATGCCTTGCGGCGCGGCGAGGGTCGGCGGCAACGCAACGTAGGCGGCGAGTTTGGTCAGAGACACCTGATCGATATGGAAGCTGCCAGCCAGGACGATGGGCTTAAGGGCGATCTGCCCGTCCCAGCGGATGCGGGCGCCGAAATTGGTCGTCGCGGTCAACTCGTATTTGCCTTCGGCTTTTGGCAATGAGGACAGGTCGGTCAGTTCCAGATCAAGCGGTGCCAGTCTTGTGGTTCTGACGGCGGAAGTCCTGGCGTCGGCGAGATCAAGCCGTCCGTGGGAAAGCGCAAATTTTTTGATGATCAGCCGGGGCAGCTCGGAAGATGTCTTTTCCTTGCTTTTGAAGGCGTCGATGAAGGTGCTCCAGTTGAGCCGGTCTTTGGGCCGTACCGCGACCGCAACCGCAAGCCCGTCGAAATTGATCTCGTCGAAGACATAGGCCCGGCGGAACAAGCTGGTGGAGGAAAAATCGATTAAAAGACTCTGGAACGACAGCAACGGCTTGCCGTCCGGTTCGGTGAGCCGCAGGTTCTTGAGACGCAAGCTGAGCGTGAAGGGATTGAAGGACGGCCGGTCCATGCTGAGGTGATGGCCGCTGTGCTCCAGCACGTATTTTTCCGCCTGTGACTGCACGATCCCCGGCAGCGCCAGCCAGCAGAACAGCAGATAAGCGCCGGCGATCCCTGCAAACACGAAGGCATAAATCTTCCGGAAGCGAAAACCTCGGAGAGCCGCGGTGATTCGGGAAAGGTAAGATTGGGGTGTTGTCATCTGCGTTCGGCGCTCCGAGCCGGTTCGCCGGCTATTCTACTACAGAGCACTTCGCGCAGAATAAAAATCGCTTTGCAATTTATGTTACGGCACGCCCAACCGTCCTTTGTCACGGTTGCGCGTATGAAGGCGGCATTGGACTCCGGCGGGATACTTTCGTGCCTTTAGTCCCAGCCGAGCCAGGCCCGCGCGTCTTCCTCCGTGCGGAAGGTCTGGTGTTTGGTATCGGGAAAGCGCACGGCATTGACCTTGGTCAGTATGTCGAAGAACACGTTGCGCACCACATAGGCGTTGCGATTCTCGTGATTGCTGCCTTTGGGCATCACTTCGCTGATCTGAGGAATGATCTTCCAATCGATCACACCGGTGAAATCCTTCATGTTGACCAGGGCCGAGAAATCGTCTTTCTCCAGCAGACCGTCCGCCCGTGCCTCTTGCAGGACGCCGATGATATGCTCGCTGCTGAGCGTGCCTTCGATGTGGAACACCAGCCGGTGGGGTGAGACCGCTAACATGATCGCTCCCCCGCTCTCATGATGCGCGAAGACGGTCGCGCCCGGATTTTTCTGGGCAAAGGTTGCTGCGGTCAGCTCGCTCATCTCAGCTCGCCACCCCTTGCGGTCCCCGGTTAATACTACACGTATTTTATGCCAATTTGAATCGCTTGCGGCAGGCCGTTTCACGCAGGCTCGGAGAGACTGATTGCCGATCAGCTATTCTCGCCATCTTCGGGTGCCGTCAGGCCCAACAGATCCTGCGCTTCCCCGGCTGGCAGTACATCCACCTCTTTCAGCCGCCGGTTCATCATGTTGGTGCGGGTGCCGAGCTGGTCGATGGTGCGCGCGGCGGTGTCGAGCTGCTTTTTCAGCTTGTCGACCACCTCGCCATGCTTGGCGAATTCGGTACGAACGGCCGACAACAGCTTGCGCACTTCGCCGGAGCGCTTTTCCAGAGCCAGGGATTGGAAGCCCATCTGGAAAGCCGATAGCAGAGAGGTCAAGGTGGTCGGACCTGCAATGGTTACGCGCCAATCATGCTGGATCTGTTCGAGCAGGCCGGGGCGGCGCAGCACTTCGGCGAACAGGCCCTCCGTCGGCAGGAAGAGAATGGCGTATTCGGTGGTGACCGGCGGATTGATGTATTTGTCGTGGATGGTCTTGGCGCAGGCTTTGACCCGTAATTCCAGAGCGGCAGCAGCAGCGGCCACGCCTTCCACATCAGCGCGCTCAGACGCCTCTACCAAACGCAGATAATCCTCTTGCGGGAATTTGGCGTCGATCGGCATTAAGACATCGGCGCTGTCATCGCGGCCGGGCAGGCGGATAACAAATTCCACGCGCTCGGCGCTGTTTTCTTTCACGCAGGCATTGGCAATGTATTGGCCTGGAGCGAGGAACTGTTCCAGCAGCATGCCGAGCTGCACTTCGCCCAGGATGCCGCGCGTCTTCACATTGGAGAGCACCTTTTTGAGATCGCCCACACCGGTCGCCAGCGTTTGCATTTCACCGAGACCGGCATGCACGCGTTCGAGCTGCTCGGTCACGATGCGGAAGGAATCGCCCAGGCGTTTTTCCAATTCCGTTTGCAGCTTCTCATCGACGGTGCGGCGCATCTCATCGAGCTTGGCCGCGTTTTCGGTGCGAATGGCATCGAGTCGTCCTTCCACGGTTTGGCGCAAGGCTTCGGCGGCTTGGGCCTGCTTGTCGGTGAGCGCTTTCAGCTCCGTCACCACCGTATCGAGACGCTCTTTTTGATAGTCGCCTAGTCCCTTCAGATTGGCGGCCAGCAGCTCACTGGTCTGGCCGAAGCTGCTGGTCAGTGCCTCGCGCAGATCGCGGGAGGAGGAGGCCAGCCGCTCGCCGGTAGCATCGAGCTTGCCTTCGGTGGCGGCTTGGAAGTCCCGGATGGTGCCGCGCACCTCTTCGCGCAGTCCGCGGGCTTGTTCGCTGGTTTCGGCGCGGCTGCGGTCGGCTTCGCTTTTGACGATATCGCCGACACCGGTCTCGCCCCGCGTGCGTCCGGCGCCGAATAACACCAGAAGGGCTGCGGCCGCTGCCACCACGGCGAGACCAAGGGTCAAAAGCTGCAAAACCAGGGAAAGCGAATCCATGCACCGGCTCGGATTTGGGAATCGGGAGAAGTTTACCGGATTGTACTGACTGGTTGGGGAAAGTCGTTTTTGTCGGACAAATTACCGGTTTCGCAGGGGATAACCCCTGTCTTGACCCTTCGCCCCCCTGCCCCTATCTCACAGCCATGGCCAAACGACCCATTCTCACCGCCCCCGATCCCCGCCTCAAAGAGGTGGCCAAAGAGGTTGCCAAAGTGGACGGCGACATCAAGAAGCTCGCCGACGACATGCTGGAAACCATGTACGCGGCTGAAGGCATTGGCCTTGCCGCAACTCAGATCGGCGTGGCGCTGCGGGTGGTGGTGATCGATGTGGCGCAAAAGGAAGACCGCAACGAGCCGATGGTCTTCATCAACCCGAAAATCACTTGGGCCTCGGAAGAGACCGCCAAATTCCAGGAAGGCTGCCTCTCGGTGCCGGACATCTGGGATGATGTCGAGCGCCCGGTAGCCGTCAGAGCCGAATACCTCGATCGCGATGGCAAGAAACAGACGCTGGAAGCCGATGGGCTCCTGGCTGACTGCTTGCAGCACGAGATCGATCACCTCAATGGCACGCTTTTCATCGACCACCTCTCGCGTCTCAAGCGCTCGATGGCGATCAAGAAGCTGACCAAGGCCAAGAAGCTGAAAGAAACAGCATAACCTTTAACCTCCCCCTGGTGGGGAGGTCGTCCGCCGTAGCTGCGTAGCAGCGAAGGGGGGACGGGTGGGGGGACCACCATGACACTTCGCATCGCTTTCATGGGCACGCCGGATTTCGCCGTGCCGCTGCTCGCCGAACTGATCGCCGAGGGCCACGACATCGCCGCGGTCTATTCCCAGCCGGCGCGCCCCAAAGGCCGCGGGCTTCAGGAAGAACCGACGCCGGTCGCCAAGCTGGCTCTCAGCCATGGTTTGGGCGTGCGCACGCCGGTCTCATTGAAAAATGCCGAGGCGCAAGCCGCCTTCGCTGCGTTGAACCTCGATATCGCGGTGGTCGCCGCTTACGGACTGTTGTTGCCCAAGCCGATCCTCGATGCGCCGCGTCTCGGCTGCTGGAATCTGCATGGTTCGCTGCTGCCGCGCTGGCGCGGCGCCGCGCCGGTGCAGCGTGCCATCATGGCGGGTGATGACAAGACCGGCGTCATGGTCATGCGCATGGAAGAGGGCCTCGATACCGGTCCGGTGCGGATGACCGAAGAGACGCCCATCGGCCGCAAGACCGCAGGTGAACTCACCGATGAACTCGCCCATAGCGGTGCCAAGCTGATGGCCCGCGCCCTGAAGGCGATGGAAGCCGGAAACACCGCCGCCAAGCCGCAGCCGGAAGAGGGCGCCACTTACGCCAAGAAGATCCTCAAAGACGAAGCCCGCATCGATTGGACGAAATCTGCCGCCGCAGTGGATTGCCATATCCGCGGTCTCTCGCCTTGGCCCGGCGCCTGGAGCGAAGCGGGCGGCGAGCGCCTGAAAATCCTTTTCGCCGAGCCGGTCTCCGGCTCAGGCGCCCCCGGCACGGTGCTCGACGATCAGCTCACCATTGCATGCGGCGAGGGCGCGGTGCGCCTCCTCCGGCTGCAGCGTCCCGGCAAATCCGCCATGAACGCCGCTGATCTCTTGCGCGGCTGGTCGCTAGCCAAGGGAACGAAGCTCGTCTGATGCCTCGCTATCGCATCACCATCGAATATGATGGCGGGCCGTTTGTCGGCTGGCAGCGCCAGGATAACGGGTCTTCCATTCAAGGCTCGATCGAAGCTGCCATTCACGCCTTTTCCAGCGAGATGGTCACGGTTACCGGCGCTGGCCGCACCGATGCGGGTGTGCATGCGCTGGGGCAGGTGGCGCATTTCGATCTCGTCAAAACTTTCGCGCCGAACAAGGTGCAGGATGCGCTGAACCATTTTTTGCGCCCGGCGCCCATCGCAATTCTTGACGCGGCCGAGGTGGCGCCCGATTTCCATGCCCGCTTCTCCGCCAAGGCGCGGCATTATCTTTACCGCATCATCTGCCGCCGGGCGCCGCTGGTGCTGGAGCGCGGTCATGCCTGGCAAGTGGTGCATGAACTTGATGCCGAAGCGATGCATGAAGCCGCGCAATACCTTGTCGGCCAGCATGACTTCACCACCTTTCGCGCCGCCGAATGCCAGGCGCAATCGCCGGTGAAGACCATCGACAAGCTCAACGTCCGCCGCGCCCTCGATGAAATCAGTATCGAAGCCTCGGCGCGCTCTTTCCTGCATCATCAGGTACGTTCCATCACCGGCACATTGAAGCTGGTTGGCGAAGGCAAATGGCGCCCGCGCGATGTTAGAGATGCGCTCGAAGCCTGCGACCGCAGCCGCTGCGGCCCTGTCGCTCCGCCGGATGGCCTGCATCTGGTGAGAGTGGATTACTGAAGATCCACCTGTTCCACCGCGCCGGGATCGATCGGCTGGCCGAAGAAGATTTCGCCGACGCGGGCGAAACGGTCCGGTGCATCGGTGGCCAAGAACTTATGCGGCCCCACCTTTTCGTTTGCCGCTAGGCCTTTTTCTTTCAGCAGCCGTGCTACGGCTTCCGCCGTGATGGCCGCGCTGTCGACCAGCGCGATCTCCGGCCCCGCCACCCGCGCAATCACATTCTTCAGCGTGGGATAATGGGTGCAGCCCAGGACCAGCACTTTCGGTTTGGGCAATTGCGCCAGCAGCGGTTCGAGATAGCGCCGCACCACCGCTTCCGCGATGGGGCCATCGGTCAGGCCTTCTTCCGCCAAAGGCACGAAAAGCGGGCAAGGCTTCTGCACCACCGGCGCTGTGGAATGGGCATGAATGGCAGCGGTATAGGCCCCGCCTTTCACCGTGCCTTCGGTGGCGATCACCGCAACGGGTCCGTTCGGCGCCACGCGCAGCGCGGCTTCCGCGCCAGGCTCGATCACCCCGATCACCGGCAAAGGCGCCAGCGCCTCTTGCAGATAAGGCAGGCCCACCGAGGCGGTATTACAGGCGATCACGATCATCTTCACGCCGCGGGCCATCAGCGCATGGGATGCTTGCAAGGCATAGCGGCGCACGGTGTCGGCGCTTTTGGTGCCGTATGGCAGGCGCGCGGTGTCGCCCAGATAGACGAATTGCTCGTCCGGCAAGGTCTCGGCCAAAGCCCGCATCACGGTCAGCCCGCCCATGCCGGAATCGAAAACACCGATAGGAGCGTTGTTCATGCGCAGGATGGGACGGGGATTGCCTCGGCTCTTTGCGCCCTTTTCCGCCGGATGGAAAGGGGGCATGTTGCGCCCCTTATTGCCGCTCCGGAGCCTGAAGATGTCCGCTTATAACGAGAAAAACCCCAGCCTGCGCGCCATCACTTACCGCTCCGGCCGTCCGGGCCCCAAGCTCCTCATCACCGGTGCCGTTCATGGCGACGAGATCGCCGGCCCGGCTGCCATCCGCGCCATCGAGCCGCTTTTTGCCGACGGCGCACTGGCGCTGACCCGCGGCCAGGTCACCTTTGTTCCGGTGGTCAATTCCAAGGCCTATGCCAAAGGCACGCGCATGGGTGATCGCAATTTCAACCGCGACTTGCGCTTCAAGACGGTGGCGGCGGAATATGAAGATCACATCGCCAACGCGCTGTTCCCGCTCTTGGCCGAACATGACGTGCTGCTCGATCTCCACTCCTTCGCCGATCCGGGCAAGGCCTTCGTCTTTGTCGGCCCGGAAGACAACAACGGCGATCTCGAACCCTTTTCGCATGCCGCGGCCGAGCGGGCCTTCGCGAAGTCTTTGGGCGCCGACACCGTGCTGATGGGCTGGCTCTCGGCCTATGAGAAAGCCGTTATCGCGGTGAAGGAGCTGGCCGCGAAAAAGGGCGAGGCGGAACCGCTGATCAATCCGATGATCGGCGTCGGCACCACCGAATTAATGCGCCGTCTCGGCGGCTATGCCGTGACGCTGGAATGCGGCCAGCATCAGGACCCGCACAATCTCGCGGTTGCCAAGCGCGCCATCCTGGGTGCTCTCAATCATCTCGCTTTGGTCGAGCCCGGCGAAAGCTTCACGCCGGTATCGCCCGCGACCTATCGTTTGACCGAAGCCATCATCCGCCATTCGTCGGCGGATCGTTTCGTCAAGCCGTGGCAGCATTTCGATGCCATCAGACAAGGCGAACCGGTCGCGATCATCGAAGGCGAGGGCGAAGTCAAAGCGCCCTACGACGGCGTCATCGTCTTTCCCTACACCGACGCCAAGCCCCTCACCGAGTGGCTCTATTTCGCGAAGACAGAACCTTCACTCTAGTTCCTCTACGTCATGGCCGGGCTTGACCCGGCCATCCGTTATCGTTGGACAGGGGGGCCGGCCATGACGGTTGAGTAAGTGCAAAATCCGGCGAGCCTCGACTTGTCCGCCATAGCGTAAGCGAAGGCGGAAGCACGCACACCGCTTGTCCCGCTTATTGCGTCTGTTCTCCGGAAAACGGGTTGATCACCGGTCGAGGCAGTGGGTCGTGGCCATAGTCGTTTTCGCCAATGCTGCCGGAAAAACAAAACAGCTCCAGAAAGGCCCAAAAGCCCAACCCAATACCGATCAGGGTGACGGGAAGGTCGAACCATTTATGAGATGTGTGCGCGAACCATCCGCTAGGCACAAGAATGCCGGCTAAACGCGGCAACGCCCAAAACGGTATCAGCCACCAAGCGCTTTTTTCGCGATCATGGAGCCGTCTCGTAGTAAGAGCCAGCCCTGCAATCAAGATGAGGCATGAGACGAGCAAGAGAAATATCAAGAGTAGCAGATCCGCCAAGGGGCTCGGGTTTAGCGCTTCCTGCGCCAGCACGAGGATATTTGAATCTCTCATCGGCTTGAAAACCACGCTCAAGCCCAACACCAGCACTATGCAAGCGATAGCAAATTTCCAGATATCGGCCCGGCTGGCGCGCCCGCGAAAACTGAACAGAAAGTTCCACATCAATGCCCCCAGCAGTGAGTGCGGTTATCGTACCACAACTCATCGTAGAGTCAGCTGCGGCCGTTCTGCAGTTCTTCCTTTTCGGTTTGGGGCGGCGAGCCTCGACTTGTCCGCCATAGCTTCAGAGAAGGCTACGGCCTGAGAAGCTCGTTGATCGACGTCTTGGAGCGGGTGCCGGCGTCGACGCGCTTGACGATCACGGCAGCATAGGTCGCGGGCTTGCCGGGGGCCGCGGGCAGTGTGCCCGAGACCACCACCGAATAGGCCGGCACGCGGCCGAAGAAGGTCTCGCCGGTGGCGCGGTCGATGATGGTAGTCGATGCGCCGATGGTCACGCCGCTGGCGATCACCGCGCCGGTTTCCACCTGCACGCCTTCGGTCACTGCGGCGCAAGCGCCGACAAAGCAATTGTCTTCGATGATCACCGGGCCGGCTTGGATCGGCTCTAAGACGCCGCCAATGCAGACATTCGCCGAGATGTGGCAGTTCTTCCCGATCTGGCAGGCCGAACCGATCGTGGTGCAGGAATCAATCATCGAGCCTTCATCGACATAAGCGCCGATATTGACGAAGGATGGCATCACGATCACGCCTTTGCCGAAGAAGGCGCCGCGGCGCACAAAAGCGCCAGGTACCACGCGCACGCCGGAGGCGCGGAACTCGGCCTCGCCCCAGCCGCTGAACTTCATCGGCACCTTGTCCCAGAACAGGCTGCCGCCCGGGCCGCCATCGATTTCGCGATTATCGTTGAGGCGGAAGGAGAGCAGGATCGCCTTCTTCACCCATTGGTTCACCACCCAGCCGTCCGTGGTTTTCTCGGCCACGCGCACCTTGCCGCCGTCCAGCGCCGTCAGCACGGTCTCGACCGCGTCGCGGATGTCGCCTTGTGTCGAAAGACCGAGCTCGCTGCGGTCTTCCCAGGCGCGTTCGATCACTTGGGCAAGTTCATTCGTCATGGGCGGGCAATTCTGGAAAGAAGTTTCAGACTCGAATGGTCTGAAGGAAATTGCCCAAATCGTCAATCGTGTGATGGATATGATCGCGGCGCTCGAAACCGGCATCCGGACCCTGGTCCGACCACACCGAACCGTTGGCCAGCCACACCGTGGTCATGCCCAAGGCATGGGCGGGTGCCAGATTGACCGCCATATCCTCGAACAGCACAGCGCGGGCCGGATCGCTGCCGGTATCGGCCATGATGGTTTCGTAGGCCTCGGGCTGCGGCTTGGGTTTGAAGCCCATGGCGCGGATATCCCAGATGCCGTCCATCAACCCGGTCAGGCCGGTTTTTTCGAGAACGCGGCCGGCATGGTTGCGGCAGCCATTGGTGAAGACATAACGCTTGCCCGGCAGGCGCGCGATGGCCTGGGCCAGGGCTGGATCGGGCCGCAGCGACGACAAATCGATGTCGTGCACGTAGGACAGGAATTTTTCCGGGTCGGCCTGGTAATGGACAATCAGTCCGCTCAGGGTCGAACCGTATTGGCGGTAGTATTGTGACCGCAGCGTCATCGCCTCGATTTCGGAGAGTTTCAGTTCGCGCATGATGAAGCTGTTCATGCGGCTTTCGATTTCGGCGAACAGATTCGAATCCGCACGATACAGCGTGTTGTCGAGATCGAAGATCCAGGTGTTGATGTGCCGGAAATCGGGCGCTGGGGCGAGCATGCTTTGAACGGAATCCATGATCAGGAGCTAAGCAAGGGATTGCGGCAATTCAATCACCCTAGCTGCCTTATTTCCTACACGGGGTTACCCTTACGCAGGGTCCCGTTTTGCGTGGTAAACAAAGCGTAACTACCGCAACCCGCTCCCCGTAATATGTGCTGAAAAACCTGCTGCACCTTTGACATTTGTTTCCGCAAAGCCCGCATCGATCAGACCGCGTTTTTTGCAGTTCTCGCGCCCTTGGATATCGAATTCGATGGTGGTGACGCAGAAATTCAAGGGCCCGGCTGCCAGAGGCGGTCCTTTGGAGGGTTCCGCGCGCAGCCAGATCTTCTGGCCGAGAACAGATTCGGTGATGAGGTGGGAACAGGTGCCGCTTGCCACCGTCCACCAGCCGCGCGAGGTGAAAGCCTTGTCTTTCTGCAGGCCTATGGCGATGTAGATGTTCGCGCTGGTGTCGTTGCAAACACTGTACCCAGCGGGTGTCGCCGAGCGCATTGCGTCGGTTTCCAGCGCCGAAAACAGAGCAGTAGTGGGTGCATTGGCCGCCAGATGTACGCGGGCGCGGAAGGCAGCAAGCGCCGCGGTGAGCTTCTTCTCGTCGCCGGTATCGCGCACGCCAATGTCGTTCAGCAGACGCTTCAAACCGGCGCGTTCCGCCGCTGGCATCGAGGGCATGTCCGGGGTTTCGCGGAATGTCGCCGTCCAGCTGCGCATATGGTGGGTGTCGATTTGGGCAAAGCCGAGCTCATAGCCATCGGCCGGGCAGCGGGCGCCGAACGGCTGGCGGAAGGAGAAATCCTTGTCCTTGGCGCAGAGATTGATGCTGCCGCTCCAGGCGTGCGGGCTGCCGGAATGGGCCCGCGATGACCGCGCGGTGAGATAGTAGGCATCAGCCGTGAGATCGCCGGAAACCACATCGGCGCAAGCCCCCGGCGCGATCCGGGACCAGCCTTTCATCGTGAGATCGGAACCGGTCTGTGCGGCCCCGGCAGCATACAGCACATAGCTGGTGCGATTGCAGGCTTGCAGCGCCGCCTCAGCCGGAAAAAAAACGGACAACAAAGGCGTCAGGACAAGCGAAACGCCGATTACGGAGAAAATCCGTCCCATAGCTTCGCGAAGATGCCTCTTATTCTGCGGTGATCAGCGTACCGGCGCCGTGTTCGGTGAAGAGTTCCAGGAGCAGCACATGCGGGATGCGCCCATCGAGGATGACAGCCGCTGAAACGCCGCTTTCCACCGCTTCGATCGCGGTTTCCATCTTCGGGATCATGCCGCCGCGGATGGTGCCGTCGGAAATCAGGGTGCGCGCTTCGGAGAGCGTCAGCTTGGGAATCAGCTTGCCCTCCTGGTCGAGCACGCCTTCGACATCGGTGAGCAGGACCAGGCGTTCCGATTTCATGGCACCGGCGACCGCGCCCGCCACGGTATCGGCATTGATGTTGTAGCTCTGGCCGTCGCGGCCGACGCCCACCGGTGCAATCACCGGAATGAGATCGGACTTGATGAAGGTGCGCAGCACTTCCGGATTGATCGATTCCGGCTCACCCACATAACCGAGGTCGATCGGCTTGCTCTCTTGGGTTTCGGGATCGGTCTTCATGCGCACGAGCTTGCGGGCCCGGATCAGATTGCCGTCGGTGCCCGAAAGACCGATGGCATGGCCGCCGGCAGCGTTGATGCCGGTCACGATCTGGGCGTTGATGGAGCCGGTCAGCACCATTTCGACGACTTCCATCGCTGCCTTGTCGGTGACGCGTAAGCCGTCGATGAATTCGGAATGGATGTTCATCCGCTTCAGCATGGCGCCGATCTGGGGGCCGCCGCCATGAACCACGATGGGTTCCATGCCGGTCTGCTTCATCAGCACGATGTCTTGGGCAAAATCGCGGGCACTTTCGTCCGACATGGCGTTGCCGCCGAACTTCACAGTGACGATCTTCTGGTCGTATTTCAGGATGTAGGGCAGGGCCTCAACCAGGACGCGGGCGGTCGATCGCCAGCGCGCCATGGAGCGCAGATTTTTGTCCTGACCCAAATCGTCTGAAAAGGCCATTTCGCGTAAGTCTCCCGCAGTCGGGCCGCCTTATAACAACATAATTACGGAGCCGCCAACGCTGCCAAATGGGCTTTCAACAGGTCCATGCCCGAAGCCTTCAGCGACGAGGTGGCGAAAAGCTCCGGATAGGCAGCGGTATGCTTCTTGGCAGCGGCTTCGACCGCCGCCTGCGCCTTGGCGAGTTCGGCCGGCTTCAGCGTGTCGGCTTTGGTCATCGCCACCACATAAGAGACGGCAGCCTTGTCCAAAAGTTCCATTACCGCTTCGTCCACTGCCATCACGCCTCGGCGCGCATCGATCAGCAGCACCACCCGCTTCAGGTTTGGCCGCCCGCGCAGATACGCGAAGATCATGTCCTGCCATTCTGCCGCGAGTTCCTTGGAGGCTTTGGCGTAACCGTAGCCGGGCAGGTCCACCAGCATTAGCCGGTCGCCGAGATTGAAGAAATTGATCTCGCGGGTGCGCCCTGGGGTCTGGGAAACTCGGGCGAGCGCTTTGCGTCCGGTCAGGGCGTTAATGAGACTGGATTTGCCGACATTGGAGCGCCCGGCAAACGCCACTTCCGGCTGGGCTGGCGGCGGCAGGTTGTCCTTTCGCTGCGCCCCCCAGATGAAATGGCATTCGGCGGCGAAGAGTTTCTTCGCCGCCTCCACGTCGTAGATGGGTTTGCCGGTGTCTTCTTCGATCACAGACTAGGCGCCTTTGCGGCCGAAGCTGAGATTCTTGAAGAGGTGAATCTCCACGCCTTCGCGCTTCATCATATAGGCCTGTTGCGCCATCGAGAGGATGTTGTTCCAGGTGTAGTAGATGACGAGGCCGGCCGGGAAGCTCGCGAACATCACCGTGAAGATCAGCGGCATGAAGGCGAACATCTTGGCCTGTACCGGGTCGGTCGGAGCCGGATTCATCTTGAACTGAATCCACTGGGTCACGCCCATCAGCAGCGGCCACAGCCCGACATGCAGGACAATGCCGAGACCGAAGGGCAGCTCCGCCGGAACCGTGTAGGGCAAGAGGCCGAAGAGGTTGGCATAGGTGGTCGGATCGGGTGCCGACAGATCGTTGATCCAGCCCCAGAACGGCGCGTGGAACATTTCGATGGTGACGATCTGCACTTTGTAGAAGGCGAACAGGATGGGGAACTGGACCAGCATCGGCAGGCAGCCGGAGACGGGATTGATCTTCTCCCGCTTATACAGCTCCATCATTTCCTGCTGCTGCTTCTGCGCATCGTCGGCGTATTTCTTCTTGATCGCCTCCATCTGCGGCTGGACCTTCTTCATCTTGCCCATGGATTTGAAGGAGGCGTTGGCCAGCGGATAGAGAATGATGCGGATCAGGATGGTCGCCAGGATGATGGCGAGGCCGAAATTGCCGACATATTTGGAGATGGCGTCGAGCAGCCAGAACAGCGGCTTGGTCAGGACGATGAACCAGCCCCAGTCGACCGCGTAATCGAAGCGGTTGATGCCGAGGTTCTTTTCATAAGCATTCAGCATCTCGACGACTTTGGCACCGGCGAAAAGATGCTGGGTGACGGTCACGCTCTTGCCGGGGCCAATGACGCGGGCGCCGAGGCTGTAATTGGTCTGATAGGATTTGGTCGCCCCGTAAGGCGTGGCGCGGAAGGCGCCGTTGAAGCTCTCGTTCTGCGGCGGG
>Ga0207816_1000040_pt1 | contig 46734 bp, 41 predicted proteins | sample LuqExpMetageno10_FD_187768 | JGI IMG/M metagenome (GOLD analysis project Ga0207816, IMG submission 187768) | Tropical forest soil microbial communities from Luquillo Experimental Forest, Puerto Rico - Sample 10 (SPAdes) | ecosystem: Environmental > Terrestrial > Soil > Tropical forest ... | reverse complement strand
CCTGCCGCCACTTCCGTGACATCGGCACTGGTGCCGATGATGCCGATCTCGGCTGGAATTTCGGTGATCTGCAAGGCGCGGCGCTGACCTGCTACCACGGCATAGCGCTTGGCTTCCACCGGCTCTTCATGTGACTTCGCGGTGGCGGCGAGATCGCGTTCGGTCTTGTCGATGCCGGTCTGATTTTTCTGTGCGGTTTCGAGATCGGGCACGCCCGCTTGCGCCAGGAAGGCATCATTGCCCCAGACCAGCGACAAGGCGCGGTCGCGCAGCCACACCGGCACGGGCAGGGCGTTGAGCACGCCGCGGAAATCGAAGCTGGCTTCGATTGCGGCTGGGGCCGTTTCGATCCACACCGCGGCGAGCCCGCCCACCGCTTTTCCGCGTACTGACAGAGCCCGCCCCCCGGTATCGCGCACGCCCATGACAAAGCCCGCGCCTTGGGAACTGAGCGCATCGAGGGCTTCGGAAAGTTCGGTGGCGTCCGGGCCTTTCAAACAGGAATCCAGCAGCGCTTCGCCGCCGTTGTAGAAAATGGGTTCGACGGTATCGCGGCCCCAGACAATCAAAGCATCACGGGACGAAGAGATCAGGGCATCGCGCTCGCCCACCGCTGCACGCAGCCGCGCGCTCGCCGCTTTCAGCAAGCGGCGCAGTTTGGCCGATACGGTCTGTTCGGCCAGCGCCCAAAGGCCGGCTGCGAGCGCCAAGGCCACCGCGCCGGTCGTGACGGCGGTGAGCACCAGATCGCTTTCGCCCATGCCGCCGGTCCCGGCCACAGCCGGGGCAGACATCAGGGCGGCAGTCGCCGCGGCGCAGAGGAAGGCTCTCCTCAGCATTACCCGTTCTTCCGGTTTCTTTTTGTGTCCCATTCGGGACTTTCCCGGTTGCCACCGATTCGCTGCCCCATGCGACGAATCACTGTGGAATCAACATGATACGGGCGTTAACTCTGTACGCAAGGGAAGGTGGTTAAAAAACTGTAAATACCCAAATGCAGTATCGCCCGGTCATTCCGGGGTTGCTCGCGAAACCTGAGTCAAAACAGCCGCCTAAATCTTCAGGTTACGGAAGAACAACCCGCCAAAAAAAATTGGCGGGGTCGCGTTAATTTGCGCTTTACGATGAGTGCTCTGCTTGACCTCGATCAAGCCTGCGATTCCCGGTCGCAGGAGGACTACTTGGTTGTGTTGTCTGTTTGTCTGTCTTGGCACAGACATACGAGCATGTAAGTCTGCGTTGCATCGTGCCGATGAATCGCTTTTTGGGGGAATGATGCGTCGACTTCTGTGCTGGGGGCTGTTCGTCCTTGCCCTGGGGGTGTCCGGCTGCGCGCAAAATGGCCTCCATGATCACGCCGAGACAGGCCGTGGAGAAAGCTGCGGATGCGGCTCCAGCCGCCGTGAAGGGCGTCTTCGATATGCAGGTGCGCAGCAGCGGCGAGCAAGACGGTTATCTTTATTTGAACTCCGAAGAGGATTACCGCGACCAGCGCAATTTGACGGTCGCCATTCGTCCAGGTTTGGACGTTGCGTTGCAGACGAGATTTGGAGCCGCCCCTGCCACCTACTTCAAAGGGAAGCATATCCGCGTAACAGGTGTGGCGCAGCGCGTGAAGATTTGGTTCTTCTGCCAAGGCAAGCAGACAGAGAAGTACTATTATCAAACCCATGTCGAGCTTGAAGACGCAGGGCAGATCAAGATTGTCCCTTAACGCGTAACCCAAATCATTTTGTCATGTCAGGTCGCGAAGGGGGGATTATCATGCGCCGCCTGTTGGCTTTCAGCCTTGGGATTTTGTCTACAGTACCTGCAGCGCGCGGCGACAATCCGCCTGCCTATCGTCCAGCCACCGTCACGCCGGCGAATGCGCATAGCTGCGCCGGTTTTTATCCGGAGGCTATACGTGAGGTGAATGTCGGTGGCGTGGCATCGCTGAATTTCAAAATCACGGTCAATGGGACGGTAAGCAACGTCGTGGTCGCCAAGTCGAGTGGCAATTCGGATCTCGATGATGCAGCGAAAACCTGCGTGCGAACCTGGCGCTATGTCCCGTTGCAGAAGGACGGCAAACCGGTCGAAGCCGCTTGGGATGCCGACATCGAATTCAAGGTTGTCGAGAAGGCCCAGGGCGCGCCGCAGCCAGGGAAGCTTCCTCTGCTGGTGGAGCAGGACCGTGACCTTTGCCTGCATTATCCTTTTTGGGCACACCGCCACCATGCGGAGGGGAATGCTATCCTGACATACACGGTCATTCCGGATGGCCAGCTCACCGATATTGCCATGACAAAATCGAGCGGGGACCAGGATCTCGATGAAGCCGCATTGAAATGCGTGAAATCGTATAAGTATCGGCCGGGCTCCGGCGGTGATACGCCCAAGCCGGTCACCGCGCAGGTCACTTATTCCTATCTGGAACACGCGCCGTCTTTGGTGCGCTGGAACTTCAAGGGCGCATCGCTGCCCTCCATTGATGCTATGCAGGAGATTTCTCGCGGCGTTGCCGAATGCTTACAAGGTGCTGGATTGCATCCGGAATTTGTCAGCGGATTTTCCGGCATGACAACGCTGCGGGCGCATTACTATCACGGCGAAATGGAAAGCATGTCGGTTGTTGCGACCAGCGGGAACGACGCTTTGGACCGCTATGCGGTGGGTTGTTATAAATCGGAAGTCCTGGATGCGGAACGCGCGGAGGAGATGCGCCGCGTCGGCAACGCAGTCTTCCATGTCTTGTGGCGCCAGCACGTGCATTCCTGACCTTCCGCCATCACTGCTACGGCTAAGCTACGCACTCGCACCGATGCCATTGCGTGCCGCCATGACATCCTCTGACAGAGCCAGCGTCGCAGTGGCGAGGTTCTTGCCCAAATGCGGCAGAGACGAGGATCACCAGCACAGCCGCTCCGCGCCTTCATCGACGGCATCATATCCCTGGCGGAAAATGGTGAACGGGATCAAGCAATCAGTCTGCCGATAAAGACCTGCGGCAGCCAGGGAAATTCCTTGGTTCACGGCGCCGTGGTACAAGCGTTTCGAAAAAAAAAGAGTCCGGGGGGGGGGACGATGAGGGGAATTCGCAGCGGCATAGCTGTCATGGCACTTGCTTTGGCGGTGTGTGTACCGGCATTGGCGCGTACGGAAGAGGAAACCTGGGATCGCTGTCTGCAACTGGACAAGGTTGGGCCGCTAGAGCCGGAAGAGGTCATCGAGGCCTGCCGCGCCGTTCTGAAGATGGATGGCATCTATCCCAATATTCGCAACGACGCTTTCAACAACATTGGCGTTTCCTATATGCGGATAAAAAAGCTGGATGAGGCGATTGCTGCCTTCAGCGAGGCCCTTCGCAAACTCCGCGAGCTGCAAGACGTTCCCGAGGTCCGGCAATTGGCGAATTACACCCGCCACAACCGTGCCAGGGCCTATACCGCCAGCAAGCAATACGGCAATGCTTTGCGCGATTACGACGCGATGGCTTCCAGTATGCCTGTTCCGAAGCACTTGGCCCTCCGCTGTTTGGCGCATGCCTTGTACGATGAGGATTTTGCGAGCGCTTTGCCTGACTGTCAGAAGGCCATCGATGCGGACAAGTCCGCCTCTGATGCCTATACCGGCTGGCTGGTGATCGAGTACCGGCAAGGAAAATATGCGGAGGTGAAATCCGACTGTGCCCTGGCGAAGGGCGCAACCTTTCTCCCGCTGCAAGCCGCTTATGTTTGTGCTTTAGCCGACCTGCGCCTGGAAGACACAGGTAAGGATCGTCAAACTCTCCAGAATAGTCTGAATCTCATCGAATATGGTGACCGTTTCCGCGAACTCGGAATGGTGCCATAGTGCAAAAAGCAAAACGCCTCCCCGCGAAGAGGAGGCGCTGTTCTCGCTTCCTTTCGAGTTTCAGTGCGCGTCCGTCATAAAGATATCCTCGGGCAATTGGCGCAGGTCTTCCAGCAGGCTCGGGCCGGTGGGATGCCAATCGAGGATTTTCCGGGTCTTGGCACTCGAAGCGGGCATGTCGAAACCGGCAAACCGTGCCATCCAGCCAAAGAAGGCAGGCGCTTCTTCCGGGCTGATGGATTTGACTGGCATCTTCAGCCGTGCCGCGATGGTCTCGACGATATCGCGCGCAGCGACACCTTCTTCGGCAACCGCGTGATAGATCGCACCCGGTTCGGCGCGTTCCAGCGCCAAGCGATACAGCCGGGCGGCATCCAGCACTGGCGCCGCTGGCCAGCGGTTCCTGCCATCGCCGACATAAACGCAGACGCCATGGGCCCGGAACATCTGGATCGACGGGGAGACAAGGCCCTGGCGGAAGCGGTCATGCACTTGCGGCAGGCGCACGATGGACACCTTCACGCCTTTGGGCACAAAGCTGAACGCCAGCGTCTCAGATGCGGCGCGCGGAAAATGCTCGGGGCTGATGATATCGCCGTCTTCGGTGGCAAGCTTGCCGGGTCCGGTATTGGCCATCGCCGTGCCGGAGGTGCCGATGAATGGCTTGTGCGTGCCCGCAAGGGCTTCGCCCATCGCCGCAATCGCGCGCCGGTCGGTTTCGCAATTGGCGGCGAACTGGGTGAAGTCGTGATTGAAGGCGAGGTGGATGACGCCATCGCAGGCCGCGGCGTTGCGCTTCAGTCCCTCGAGGTCTTCGAGCGTCCCGGCCACGGCTTCGGCGCCGGTTGCTTTCAACGCCGCCGCTTTGGATTCGTCGCGGTAAAGGCCGAGCACTTGATGTCCGGCAGCAATCAATTCCTTGGTCACGGCCACGCCGATGAAGCCGGTAGCCCCTGTCACGAATACGCGCATGAGAGTGTCTCCTTGGGTTGGAGACAAATCTGGTGGTCTGTAATATCCTGGTAAAGTAGTGACTTTATCATGGTATAATGGCTAACAGGATCAGCGAACCGGCCGAAAACCAGCTCGGCTCTTATCTGAAAGACCGCCGCGCCAAACTCGATCCCGCTGCGTTGGGATTTCCGCCCTCGCGCCGACGCACCAAAGGTCTGCGCCGCGAAGAGGTGGCTCAGCGCGCCCATATCAGCCCCACTTGGTACACTTGGCTGGAACAGGGGCGCGGTGGTGCGCCGTCTGCGGATGTGCTCGACCGCATTGCTCGCGCGCTGATGCTGACGGAAGTCGAGCGCGAGCATCTGTTCTTGCTTGGTCTCGGCCGTCCACCGGAAGCGCGGTACAAAAAGAACGACGAGGTCACGCCGCGGCTGCAGCGTGTGCTCGATGCGCTGGACCCATCGCCCGCCATCATCCGCACCGCGACGTGGGATGTGCTCGCCTGGAACAGAGCCGCGCGTGTGATGCTGATCGATTACGCCGCGCTGCCGCCCGGTGAGCGCAACATCCTGCGCCACATCTTTCTCGATCCGCGCGCCCGCGCCGCGCAATATGATTGGGAGAGTGTGGCGCGCTTTGCCCTCGGCTCCTTCCGGGTCGAAGTCACGCGCGCTGGCGCGACGGATGAAGTCGGGCCTTTTGTCGAAGAACTCAGCCGCCTCAGTCCCGATTTCAAGCGCCTTTGGCAAGAGAATGTGGTGCAAGGCCCGCATGGCGAGAGGGTCAAACACATCCGCCATCCAACGCTGGGGCCGCTCGGTTTCGAATACTCCGCCTTCGCCGTCGACGGCCGCACCGATCTCAACATGATCGTCTACAACCCCGCCACCGACGAGGATGCGGAGAAGATCAAAGCGATGTTGTGATTTTTTCTGCCCCGCTTTAGCGGCCGAAGGGACTAATATTCCACGCAAGCTTCCCGATATGTTTTCCCGTGCGGTTCGTAAGTACAGCCTTCGCTGAAAAATGCTCCATAGATGAGGACGCCTTGGTTGGTAAGACCTAGCCCCATCTGGGCGATCATTCCAACCCTGCCCGTATAGACCGGCTTTCGAGGCTTGGAAGCAAACGGCCCGTCGAAAATAACGAGCAATCCTTCTTTGGGCATGGCCTCGTTCCGATCGACGACAACGGCCGCCAAATCCTCAATACCGCTATGGCGAAAATCACCCATAAGTACATAAGGCGTGTAATTGGGAAGGGGCGTTCCCGTGGGAGCGGAACGTCTCACTAAATTGATGCTGTCGGCGCAGTCGCAGTCTTTTTCAGCAGCCAGACGATAGCTGGAGTGAGCCTGCAGCCAAGCATCCAAACTCTTGTCTTGAGCCGCACTCAAATCAGCCGCGAAAGCGATGCCTGAAGCGCCAAAGCCCGAGATGATTGGCGTCAGCATGAGAGCAAGAACCAGGCTGCGCATTTTATTCCCCGTTCGTCCAACTACGCTGAGCCACGGCTGCGAAATGGTCAAGATGAAAGCTGCACCTGACTGCGCGTGACGGAATATCTGTTGCAGCTAGCGATAGACTGCGGTGCAGCATCCGCTCACTCCGCCGCTACCACCGTGAACTTCACCCCCAGTGCTCGCAATACGGCCGCGATGGTCTCGTAGCGCGGATGTGATCCGGCACTGAGCGCCTTATAAAGACTCTCCCGGCCAAGCCCTGTTTCTTCGGCGATCTCTGCCATGCCGCGCGCTTTGGCGACATCGCCGATAGCGGCGAGAAACACATCGGGATTGGGGTCTTCCATGGCCGCTGCGAGATATCCGGCAATGACCTCTTCATTGTCGAGGTAATCGGCCACATCAAAGGGGGCGGTTTTCATTTTTGTTCCTTTAGCATTCGCGCCAAGTGCTTGGCCCGTACAATGTCTTGGTTTTGCGTGGATTTGTTGCCCCCTGCGAGCAGGACATAGATCGTGGTCCCTGTTCGCACGAAATACACGCGATAGCCTTGACCTACATGGATGCGCATCTCCGAAACGCCTTCGCCAACCGGCTCGCAATCGCCAAAATTGCCAAGCGATGCGCTGCGGAGCCACGCCAATATGCGAGCCTTCGCTTTGAAGTCGGCGAGGGCCGTGAGCCACGCATCAAACTCCGTCGAGCGGAGAAGCGTATTCATGAATGTCATTGTATCTGATTGGATACATTTAAGCAAACCGCAAAAATGACGTGCCGCCCCAAACAAAAACGCCTCCCCGGTGAAGGGGAGGCGCTGTTGCGCTTCAGGAGAAGCCGTGTCGCTTAGTAACGATAGGTATCCGGCTTGAACGGACCGGCAGCCGGCACGCTGATGTAATCGGCCTGGGTCTTCGACAGCTCAGTGAGCTTGGCGCCGACCTTGGCGAGATGCAGGCGGGCGACTTTCTCGTCCAGCACCTTCGGCAGCACGTAAACCTTCTTCTCGTACTTGCCCTGGTTACAATAAAGCTCGATCTGCGCCAGCGTCTGGTTGGTGAAGGAGGCGCTCATCACGAAGGAGGGGTGCCCCATGGCGTTGCCGAGGTTCACCAAGCGGCCTTCCGACAGCAGGATGATGCGGTGGCCGTCGGGGAACTGGATTTCATCGACCTGCGGCTTGATGTTGTCCCACTTGTAATTGCGCAGCGCCGCAACCTGGATTTCGGAATCGAAGTGGCCGATGTTGCAGACGATGGCGCGGTCCTTCATGGCCCGCATATGGTCGATGGTGATGACATCGACATTGCCGGTGCAGGTGACGAACACGTCGGCGCGCGGCGCGGCGTCGTCCATGGTCGTCACTTCATAGCCTTCCATCGCGGCCTGCAAGGCGCAGATCGGATCGACTTCGGAGACCAGCACGCGGCAGCCGGCCTGGCGCAGCGACGCGGCCGAGCCTTTGCCGACATCGCCGAAGCCGGCGACCATGGCGACCTTGCCCGACAGCATGACATCGGTGCCGCGGCGGATGCCGTCGACCAGGGATTCACGGCAGCCATAGAGATTGTCGAACTTCGACTTGGTGACGCTGTCGTTGACGTTGATCGCCGGGAACAGGAGCTTGCCGTCCTTTTCCATCAGATAGAGGCGGTGTACGCCGGTGGTGGTCTCTTCGGTGACGCCTTTGATGTTCTTGGCGATCGCCGTGTAGAAGCCCGGCTTGGAGGCGAGGCGCTTCTTGATCGAAGCGAACAGGACTTCGGCTTCTTCGCTGTCGGGCTTCTCGAGGAAGGCGGTGTCGCCGGCTTCGGCGCGCACGCCGAGATGGATCAGAAGGGTGGCATCGCCGCCGTCATCGAGGATCATGTTCGGCGTGCCGCCGTCAGCCCATTCGAAGATGCGGTGGGTGTATTCCCAATAATCGACCAGGCTCTCGCCTTTGATGGCGAAGACCGGAATGCCGGCCGCGGCGATCGCGGCGGCGGCGTGGTCCTGGGTCGAATAGATGTTGCAGGAAGCCCAGCGGATGTCGGCACCCAGCGCCTTCAAGGTCTCGATCAGCGCGGCGGTCTGGATGGTCATGTGCAGCGAGCCGGCAATACGGGCGCCCTTGAGCGGCTGCTTCGCGCCGTATTCTTCGCGCGTGGCCATCAGGCCCGGCATTTCGGTCTCGGCGATATTCAGTTCCTTGCGGCCCCAATCGGCGAGGGCGATGTCTTTGATGACGTAATCGGGTGCAGCCATGACGGGCGATCCTCTGGAAAGGGTGGTTGGCGCCCTATAGCAGGCGCCCCCCTTGGTCATCAAGAAGCATATAAAGAAATCTGCATATGTTTATTTCTTAGGTAATCAAGGGGTGCGGGATGGCCCGGCGAGACGGACGGAATTGGGGGAGGCGGTCTCGCAAATGCATGAGTCGGGCACGCTGCGATGCAGCATCAGATCATAACGCGTTGCAATTGCTGGCTTTGTGGCGGGTTTTGCGGCAGCTCTGCGGCCAAATTTGTCCGTCCAAAGAAGTATTGTTGTCGCATGCTTTCTAAAGGGTAGCCAAAACCGCGCGCTACCTTGGACGAAATCAGCGCTTTCCGGCGCATCATTGTTCGATTGTGAGGGGGAGGGGATCGATTGGGTAATTCTAAAACCCTCTCAGCGATCCATAAGATTCCGCAGCGAAATCCATAAGGTCATTTGGATGGCGCGTCCGTAGTTCTACGCCTATTTCAAAGACTTGAGATCACGCAGGTTATGGCTGTGATTGCCATGTCGAACCGCCCCGAATACCGGTCAATGCCGCTGAGCCCTTCGACAAAAATGAGTCTGCTACGCATCAATATGACGCTGCAAACGAGCTTTCCTTTAGCATCTATTGGCGTAGGACTGAGGTAGAATTGGACTAACACCAATGAGCAGCATGAGTGCGCTGCGGTGGGTTAGATCACGATAGGAGAAGCTGAAGTGGATCGCGTTGTAGCCGCTGTCGAAGACAAGGATGTGAAATTCGTCGGCCCGGAGTTTGCGGGTCACACCTGGAAGCGTGAGATCAACGTCCGGGACTTCATCCAGAACAACGTCACGCCCTATTTCGGCGATGAGGCCTTCCTGGCTCCCGCCACCCAGCGTTCGCTGTCGCTGTGGGATACGGTCTCCAAGCTGATGACCGAAGAGCGCGCCAAGAAGGGCACGCTGGACATGGACACCGAGATCATCGCGACCATCACCTCGCACAATCCCGGCTACATCAAGAAAGACGACGAGCAGATCGTCGGCCTGCAGACCGACAAGCCCTTGAAGCGCGCCCTGATGGTGTTCGGCGGCATCAAGATCGCCGAGAAGGCCTGCGAAGCTTACGGCTACAAGGTCTCCCCCAAGGTCCACGACATCTTCACGCATTATCGCAAGACCCATAACGACGGCGTCTTCGACGGTTACACCGACGCGATCCGCAAGGCCCGTTCGGCCCACATTTTGACTGGTCTGCCGGACGGCTATGGCCGCGGCCGCATCATCGGCGACTATCGCCGTGTTGCCCTGTACGGCATCGACCGCTTGGTGGAGGACCGCAAGATCCAGGCTGCCACGCTCGAACACAACATCAACGAAGAAACCATCCGTCTTCGCGAAGAACTGGCCGAACAGATCCGCGCCCTCGGCGAACTGAAGCAGATGGCTGCTTCTTACGGCTTCGATATCTCCAAGCCAGCCCAGAACGCCAAGGAAGCGGTGCAGTGGACCTATTTCGGCTATCTCGCCGCCGTGAAGGAACAGAACGGCGCCGCCATGTCGCTCGGCCGCGTTTCGACCTTCCTCGACATCTATATCGAGCGTGACATCAAGGCCGGCATCCTGACGGAAGAAGAAGCCCAGGAGATGATCGACCACTTTGTCATGAAGCTGCGTATGGTCCGCTTCGCCCGTACCCCGGAATACAACAACCTGTTCTCGGGCGATCCGGTTTGGGTGACCGAATCCATCGGCGGCATGGGCGTTGACGGCCGCACCCTGGTGACCAAGACCTCCTTCCGCTTCCTGCACACGCTGACCAACCTCGGCCCGGCGCCGGAGCCGAACCTGACGGTTCTGTGGTCCGAGCGTTTGCCGGAAGCCTTCAAGAAGTATTGCGCTCACATGTCGATCACGACCTCGTCGATTCAGTACGAGAACGACGACCTGATGCGCACCTATTGGGGTGACGACTACGGCATCGCCTGCTGCGTCTCCGCCATGCGTATCGGCAAGCAGATGCAGTTCTTCGGCGCCCGCGCCAACCTCGCCAAGGCGCTGCTTTACGCGATCAACGGCGGTCGCGACGAGAACAGCGGCAAGCAGATCGGCCCGGCCTTCACGCCGATCACTGCGGATGTGCTCAGCTTCGACGAAGTCATGCCGCGCTTCGACCAGATGATGACGTATCTCGCCGGCGTGTATATGGATGCTCTCAACGTCATCCACTACATGCACGACAAGTATTGCTACGAACGCATCGAGATGGCGCTGCATGACCGCGATATCCTGCGCACCATGGCTTGCGGTATCGCCGGCCTCTCGATCGCCGCGGACAGCCTGTCGGCCATCAAATATGCCAAGGTGAAGGTGCAGCGCGACGAGCGCGGCCTGGCCGTCGGCTTTGACATCGAAGGCGAGTTCCCCTGCTACGGCAACAATGATGACCGCGTCGACTCGATCGCCGTGGACCTCGTTGAGCGCTTCATGAAGAAGCTGAAGAACCTCAAGACCTATCGCAATGCGATGCCGACCCAGTCGATCCTGACCATCACCTCCAACGTGGTGTATGGCAAGAATACGGGTTCGACCCCGGACGGCCGTAAGGCTGGTGAGCCGTTCGCCCCGGGTGCCAACCCGATGCACGGCCGCGACAAGAAGGGCGCCCTGGCGTCTCTCTCCTCTGTTGCCAAGCTGCCTTACGAATATTCGCAGGACGGTATCTCCAACACCTTCTCCATCATCCCGGGCGCTCTGGGTAAGACCAACCACGGCCGCAAGGACAATCTGGCTGGCTTGATCGACGGTTATTTCCAGTCGGGCGGTCACCACTTGAACGTCAACGTGTTCGACCGTGAGACCCTGCTCGACGCGATGGATCATCCGGAGAAGTATCCGCAACTCACGATCCGCGTTTCGGGCTACGCTGTGAACTTCATCAAGCTGACGCGCGAGCAGCAGCTTGACGTTGTGAACCGTACGTTCCATCACAACGTCTGATAGGGTTCGTCATGCAACACGGCGGGGCCCATGAAAGTGGGTTCCGCTTGTTTGCTATCTGCTAGTTGGCTGAAAGGCTGGTTACCGTGCTCAGCGCCGGAAATGTCGAAGGGTATGTCCATTCCGTCGAGACTGGCGGGGCCGTGGACGGGCCAGGTCTGCGCTTCGTGGTCTTCCTCTCGGGATGCCACCTGCGCTGCCTCTACTGCCACAACCCCGACACCTGGCACATGAAGGACGCCAAGAAGACGGATGTGGGCCACCTCCTCAATGAGATCAATCTCTACGCCCATTATCTCAAGCGTACCGGAGGCGGGGTGACGGCGACGGGCGGGGAGCCGCTATCGCAGCCGGATTTCGTCGCCGCGGTGTTCCAGGGCTGCAAGGCTTTGGGCTTGCACACAGCGCTCGATACCAACGGCTATCTGGGCGAAAACGCATCCCAGGCGCTGCTCGACGCCACCGATCTGGTGATGCTCGACATCAAGGATTTCCGTCCCGCCGAATACAAGAAATTGACGGGCGTGGAGCTGGCCCCGACCTTGCGTTTTGCCGAAAGGCTGTCCGAAATGGGCAAGACAACCTGGCTGCGCTATGTGCTGGTGCCGGGCTATACCGATGATTTGCCTTCCATCACCGAGCTGGCGGCTTATGCGGCCAAGCTGAAGATGGCGAAGGTCGAGGTGCTGCCGTTCCACAAGATGGGCGAGCCGAAATGGGAAGCCATGAAGCTTCCTTATGTGCTCAAGGACACCCAGCCGCCGTCGGCCGAGCTGGTCTCCCATGTGAAGGAGATTTTCGTCTCCCATGGTCTCAAGACGGTCTAAGGCCACTCACATTGTGAATCGAAAAGGCCCGGAGCGATCCGGGCCTTTTGTTTTTGCGATTATGCTTTCACCTTCCGCGGCGGGGCGGCGGATTCGCGTTCGACCAGGACATGCGGAATCACCAGATTCTGTATCTCGAGTTCGCGGTCGGTCCGGCCGTCCCGGGTATGTTGAACGAGAAGCTCGACAGCCTTGGCGGCGATCTCGGAAATCGGCTGGCGAATTGTTGTCAGCGCGGGCCACAGCGAAGCCCCTATGGTGTCGTCAAAGCCGACAATGGAGAGGTCTCGCGGCACATCGAAGCCTTTGCGATGGGCTACGCTCATGACGCCGGAAGCCATATCGTCGTTGCTGGCGAAGATAGCGGTGGGCGGGTTCTTGCCCGTCAGCAGCTCTTCGGCCGCTTCCATGCCTGAGCGGTAGCTGTAGAAACCTTCGGCGATGCGCGGCCGGTCTACCTTATTGCCGGCCTCGCGGATGGCCGCTTCGAAGCCCGCCCGGCGCTGCTTGCTCGAGGAATGGGAGGGGTGGCCGGCGACGAAGCCGATGCGCTGATGACCGAGGCGGATGAGATACTGGGTCATCTCATAAGCGGCTTTGTAGTCGTCGATCCCAACACAAGTGATCTCGCCGGTGAAGGAGCCTGTGGCCATGCCGACCAAGGCGATATCGTGGTCTCTCAGCTCGGTAATGAGATCGGAGCGCTCGCTCATGGGGGCGGTGAGCAGGATGCCATTGACCCCGCCTTTGATGAGGTTGCGCACAGCCGCCGTGGCCGCTGCCGGATCGCCGATATCGCATTTGTCGACCACGAGCTGGGCGCCGTTGCGGCTTGAGCCGTCGAGGGCACCGAGCAAAAGCGCCGTGAAATACGCCACAGAAGGATTGTTGTAGAGCAGGCCGATACGGATTTCCTTGGCACCAGCCAGACTGCGCGCGGCCTTGTTGGGGCGGAACTGCAGCTCCTTCATCGCTTTCTGCACGGCAGCCCGGGTGGCCTCGCGCACATTGGATTCGCCGTTCACCACGCGGGAGACGGTCATGGGGGACACGCCTACCCGCCGGGCTACGTCATAGATCGTGGCCGCGCTGGTACGCTTCTTTCCCAGTCCTCTTGTCGCCCGGCCCGCCATCCATCCCCTCGGCAAATGTCATACTTTTGCATTTTGGCGCTCTGGCACCCGGTAAGGCAATCAGATTGCGCAGAGGTTGCGGCGTTTTACCCTCAATTTGTTTGCGGGCGGACAGTCTGTGCCAGTATAGCGTGCGAAACCGGCGGGCGAGGGCGATGGGGGCAGGCTTGGGGCTATACTTTCGTTAACGCCAGATGCGAAGGCCGTAACCAGGTGTGAATAGTGCGTGGCGGGCAGGAGAGTTATGGTTTCCAGCTCTTCGCCATGAGACCTGCCGTGTTCGAAATTGCTGCCCGTTCGCTGTTTGCCGTTCCGCCGCTGGAGGATGTGCCGATTTTCACCGGCTTCGCCCGGGCGGTGGTGGAAGGCATGGTGCGCGGCAAGGTCTGGGTGGATAACCTCGACAAGCCCCGCGCCGCACAAGCATTGCACAGCTATGGCATGTCGTTGTTGTGGGGACCGGGAATTGGCGAAAGCTTCCCCGCTATCGTTGCGCATTTGTGTGATGGCGCCTATCGGCGCAAAGACGAATACCTGCAGATCGATCCGCGCTGGGGCCATCTCGATTGGGACAAGGCGCTGGAGGGCGCGCCGGGCGGCGGGCCGCAGGCGCAGCGCTTCACCCGTGTGAATTTTCGGTTTGACGAAGCGCTATTTCGCGCGCGTCATGCGGAACCAGTGCTGCCCGCAGGCTGGCTCATCCGGGAGATGGACGGGAACGCTTACGAATTGCCGGATGTCAGCGTGACACCGCGGGCCTTCTGGAAGGACTTCGCCGATTTCGTCGATTATGGTGGCGGCATGTGTGCCGTGAAGCTCGAGGATGAGGTGGAAGACGAAATCGGCGCCATCGCCTTTTCGGCCACTAGGTTCGACGACTGGCTGGAGATCGGTATCGAGACGCGCGCGCCCTATCGCGGGCTGGGATTGGCGCGGGCGGTCGCCGTGGCAATGATCGAGAAATGCCTGGCCGAAGGGCTCACGCCGATCTGGGCCTGCCGCAAAGAAAATACCGGCTCTTTTGTGCTGGCGCAGAGCTTGGGTTTTGTAGTGGTGAAAGAGCTGCCGTTTTATCGGCTGCCTGGGAAGTGAAGCGCTCTTTGGGCGCTTAGTCTTCGCCGAACTTGGCTTCTATCAAAGCCAAAATCGCCGTGAGGGCTTCCTGCGCGTCTTCTCCGGCAGCGGAGATTTCGATGTCGCTGCCGATCGGGGCGGCGAGCAGCATCAGTCCCATGATCGACCGCGCGTCGACGCATTGGCCGTCCTTGGAGACGGTGACATGCGCCTTGAAGCGCGAGGCTGCTTCCACCAGCTTGGCGGAAGCGCGCGCATGCAGTCCGCGTTTGTTGACGATCTTGGCCGTGGCTTTGAGGCAGGACTGTGGGCTCATGTGCGGGTCAGGGCGTTCCGAAGAGGTCTGCGGAGCCCGCGCGCATGTATTTGCGGCCCGCTTCGATGGCGTCTTGCACGGCGATTTCGAGCGGCTGCTTGGTGCGCGCATCACAAAGCTTGATCAGGCTGGGCAGGTTGACGCCGGCCAGCACTTCCACCTTGCTCTTTTCGAGCAGGGTGAGGGCGAGATTGCAGGGGGTGCCGCCGAACATGTCAGTGGCGATCACGACGCCGTCACCGAGATCGACGGACTTCACCGCGGCGGCGATCTCGCGCTGGCGGCGTTCGATGTCGTCTTCGGGGCCGATGCAGACGGCGCGCAGATGGCTCTGCGGGCCTACCATATGCTCCATGGCCGAAATAAATTCGTGGGCGAGGCGGCCGTGCGTAACCAGAACAATACCGATCATGATCCTGTCCGTGTGGAGGCCGAACGATATGCGACCATCCTAAGCGGTTGAAGCATTAAATTGGGTTGACTTCTTCGCGGTGCAAGTCCTGAGCGAAGGCCGCTGCCGCTGCAAGCAGCTTTTCGGGGGCTGAGGCCTCGAAAGCCGAGAGGCTTATAACCGGAGGAAAGGCCCGTGGCTTCAGCGCCAAGGCCGCAGGGGGACGCCAGAATTCCGCCTCCGGCAAGCGCTTGGGACGCTGCCCCAGCCGCACTACCAGCCGTATGGGGGCTCTTTCCGCATGGGGCAGATGGAGAATACCTACGCCGCGCACCTCGATCAGCCCGGCCAGGCGCCCCGGCGCTTTGGCCGTAAGGGTACCGCGTGCCGCAAACAGGTCTGTACGGTCATCTGCGAGCAATTCAGCGCCCCGGGCCATCAGGCGCAAGGCGAGGTCGGATTTGCCGCTGCCGCTCCGTCCCAGGAGCAGCACACCGAAATTCTTCGGCGTGCCGAAGACGGCACCGGCGCGTCCCAGCCGCAAGGCGGTGGCATGGATGTTGACCGTCAATGCTGCCACGACACGGCCAATGGCAATTCGACCACAAAACGCGCGCCGCCGTCGGGGCGGTTCTCAGCCCAGATGCGCCCGCCGACGCCTTCGGTGATCTGCCGCGCAATGGAAAGACCCAGGCCGGAGTTCTTGCCGAAATCATGCTCTTGCGGACGTTCGGTGTAGAAGCGCTGGAAGATGGTCTCAAGATTATCAGATGGAATGCCCGGTCCCTGATCATCCACGGTGATCACGGCATAACCTGAATCCGCACGGGCGAGGATGGTGACGGTCCCGTCTTTTGGGCTGAAGGATACCGCATTGTCGACGAGGTTGCGGATGACCTGCCCCAGGCGTTCGTCACGGCCCATGACGGCGGCATCTGGCGGCAGATGGATCTTGAGATCGATCATGACGCCCCGCGGCAGCTCCATCATCTTGTAGATTTCGACAATGGTTTCGAGCAGCTTGGCAATGTCCACCGGCATGGCGGTTTCGCGCGACAGCTCGGCATCGAGACGCGACGCGTCGGAAATATCGGTAATCAAACGATCAACGCGTTTGACGTCCGCCCGCACGATATTGAGCAGCCGCTGGCGGGATTCCTCGTCCTTGGCCCGGGAGAACATGTCGACCGCCGAGCGCAGCGAGGTGAGAGGGTTCTTGATCTCATGCGCCACATCGGCAGCAAAGCTCTCGATGGCATCGATGCGGTCATAGAGCGCCTTGGTCATGGCGCTCATGGCTTCGGCCAGATTGCCGATCTCGTCGCCGCGCCGGCTCATGTCCGGAACGGTTTCGCGGCCCGAGCGGCCGCGGCGGACCCGGTCGGCGGCTTCGGCGAGATGGCGCATCGGTTCGGCGATGTTCCAGGACAGATACAGCGAAGCGATAATCATCAGGAGCGTGCCAAGCAGGAACACCTCGATCAGCTTGGTGCGTTCCAGCCGCAGGATATCGTCGATGTCGCCGCCTTCCGTGGAAACGTAAAGCACGCCGTAAATTGCTTTGAAGCGCTGCACCGGCGCGGCGGTGGAAAGCACCAGCTTGTTGTGCTCGTCCACGCGTTTGGTGGAGGTCGTGACGCCTTCGAGCGCTGTGGTCACTTCGACATAGACTTTGCCGTCCTGGCCGCCTTCGAAATAAGGCTCGTAATGGGCGTTGGGCCGTACGCCCATAATTGAGTCGTAAACCCCGGTCACCCAGCGCCTGAAGCGGCTCCAGCGATCGATCGGCGGTAGCTCCACCGTTTGCACCACATTGCGCGACAACAGATAGCGCGTGTCGACAATGAGCTGGCCGTCGGTGTCGTAAAGCCGGGCGCGCAGGCGGGTAGGGCCCAAGAGGTCGCGCAGGAGTTCGGAAGCGCTCTTGAAATTGATCGCCCGGCTGTCGGTGACGGTGGCGTATTCGGCCAGCGTTGCCGCCACCACCCGCGCTTCTTCTTCCACGCCCGTAAGGCGCTCATCGACCAGGCCTACGCGTGAAGTCTGCACCCAGGTCACGCCTGCGATCAGGACCGCAAACACGACGGTGTTGAGCAGAATAATGCGCCACCGCAGAACCGAGTGGCGTTTATCCCTGGCGCTGAAAAAACGTCTCATCCGAGCTGTCGCGCCGGGTCCGCGTGAATACTAGACCTCGCGATACCGGTAGCCCACTCCATAAAGGGTCTCGATGGCTTCGAAGCTGTCGTCCACCTGCTTGAACTTCTTGCGCAGGCGCTTGATGTGGCTGTCGATGGTGCGATCGTCGACATAGACCTGATCGTCATAAGCAGCATCCATCAGGCTGTCGCGGCTTTTTACGAAGCCGGGACGCTGGGCCAGACACTGCAGGATGAGGAATTCGGTGACGGTCAGGCGCACCGGCCGTCCGTCCCAGGTGCATTCGTGGCGCTGCGGATCGAGCGCCAGCTTGCCGCGGATCAGGGCTTCCTTCTTCTGCTCCGGCGTACCGGCGGGCGCCGCTTTGTTGGCTTCGGCCCGGCGCAGCACGGCCTTGACGCGTTCGAGGAGAAGGCGCTGGGAGAAAGGCTTGCGGATGTAGTCGTCGGCTCCCGCATTAAGGCCCATCAATTCGTCGATTTCCTCATCCTTGGAGGTGAGGAAGATCACCGGGATATTCTCCTGGACCTGCCGCAGACGGCGGAGCAGCTCCAGCCCGTCCATGCGTGGCATCTTGATGTCCAGGATGGCCAGATCCGGCGGCGCGCCGGTCAGAGCCGTCAATGCCGAAGCCCCGTCCGTGAAGGTGCGGACGTGATAGCCCTCCTGCTCCATGAGCATTTGGACGGAGGCCAGGATATTCTTGTCGTCGTCAACCAGTGCGATGTTGGCCATGAAATCTCAGCCTGAATATGGCGGGGGCCAGTATAGAGTGTGACGCGTGAAAGCAAAATGTCGGAGATTTCATGGCTGCCAGCCAGAGGGGATGTGCGCGGTTTCGTCCCGGGCGGGAGCGGATTTCTCGCGTTTTTGGGGATGCGGCGGGTGTGGGGTGCTGTCGGCGGGAGGGCGGATACTGGTTCCCTCCCGCAGAGCGGCGGGCAGCCGATTCGCTTTAACCCGCCTCCGGCGTCCGTGGCTTGGTGTTGCGCGAGTGGCGGATTTTCCAGCCGTAGAGTTCCGAAACGATCACCGCGAACATGATCCAGCCGATGTAATAGGCGGGGCCGAAATTCTCCGGCACCAGCGCCAGCGGTGCGCCGCTGTTGAAGGTCACGATCAGGCCTGCAAGCAGGACGCCGAACAGGCTCTCGCCCACGATCATCCCTGAGGCAATAAGGATACCCAGGCGCTTGGCATGTTCGGGGTCGCGGGTCCGGGCGGCCCAGAAGCGGTCATAGAGATAGCCAAGCACGGCGCCGAGCACGACCGGCAAGGTGACTTCCATCGGCAGATAAATGCCCATGCCGATGCAAAGCGGCGGCAGCCGCAGCCATTTCTTGTAGCCGAGCAGGGCGTCGATAAGGATCACCACCACGCCGATCAGGGCGCCGATGCCGATCATCTTCCAATCCATATGCTGCTCGATCACGCCTTGGGCGAGAGCGGAGATCAGATTGGCCTGCGGCGCGCCAAGAGGCGCGCCATGGGCGGAGGCGGGACGGATCGCTCCGGCAAAACCGCTGGCTTGGTTCAAGAGGTTCAGCACCGGCGGAATGACCATCGAACCGGCCACCACACCGATGATGAGGGCCCATTGTTGCGCCCGCGGGGTGGCGCCGACGAGCTGGCCCGTTTTCAGATCCTGCAGGTTGTTGTTGGAAATGGTGCCGATGGCGAAAACCACGGCCGTGGTGAAGAGGGCAAAGGCGACCAGAGTGCCGCGCGCATCGGGCGCCGGATGGGCCACAGCCACCAGAAGCGTGGCGCAGACCAGGATGGCCAGGATGCCGACGCCTGAAAGCGGGCTGTTGGAGGCGCCGATGAGCCCTGCCATATAGCCTGTGATCGCCGCAACGATGAGGCCGCCAAAAAAGATGAAGGGAATGGCGGTGAGAATGAGCTGGTCGATTTGCGCGGCCAGCGGCGTACCACCCAGAAAACCCTTCAGCAGCCAGCCGATCACGATCAGGCAGAGAATGCCGAGCACGGTGATCCACAGCGGCGAAAGATCGACATCGCTGGTATCGCCCGTGGCCTTGGCATTGCGGGATGCGGCCATGGTGGAGATAACGCCTTTGACCACGGGGCCGGCGAGTTTGGTCAAGGTCCAGACCGCCGCTACGGCAATGCAGCCGGCGCCGATGAAGCGAACCTGATGCAACCAGACCGAACCGGCGAAATCGGCGAGCGAGAGGCCGTTGGAAGCTGTTATGGCGGTCAGGATCGGCACCGCCCCGGCCCACGCGATCAAGACGCCGATTAACATGGCGATGCCGACCGAAAGGCCCACGAGATAGCCTGCGCCGAGCAGCGCCATCGAAAACGACATGTGATAGCCGGTGATGCCGCCGCCGATTTTGAAGAAGCCAAACGCCTCGCCCGCGGCCACACGCGTGGCCGCCAGAATCTGAAGCACCACGGAGCCGAAGGCACCGTAGAGCAGCGCTACCAGCCCTTCCTTGGTTTCGGCCGAGGCGCCGCCACGCGCCTTGGTCCCCACTTCCAGGACCTCGGCCGCCGCCACGCCTTCGGGATAGGGCAGGTCTGAATTGGTCACCATCGCCCGGCGCAAGGGGATCGTGAACAAGACGCCGAGCACGCCGCCGCCGGCGCAGATCCAAAACGAGGTCCAGAACGGAAAGCCCGTCCACCAGCCGATGATCACCAGGCCGGGCAGCACGAAAATGATGCCAGACAAGGTGCCGGCCGCCGAAGCCACCGTTTGGACGATGTTATTTTCGAGGATCGAGGAATTCTTGAAGGCCGACAGCACCACCATTGAAATGACGGCGGCCGGGATCGAGGTCGCGAAGGTCAGGCCGACTTTGAGGCCGATATAAACGTTCGCCGCGGTGAAAACGAAGGTAATCAGTACACCGAGGATTATGCCGCGCAGCGTCAATTCCACCACGCGCTTGCTTTCACCGTTCACGACTCATGCCCATATCTGAGGAAGGCCCAAGGTTGCGCATCTCGCGCGCCTTTGAAAAGAGCCTTTTCACTCAGATGCTTACCATGCGGCAGTCCGTCTTTTGGTCATGCTCAAAAGAAGTGCTTTATAAAATAAAGTACTTCTGTTATGCTGAACGCAACAAATACAGAGGGAGGTCGTGGTGATGAGCAATTCTGTAGCGCTGCACGCGGGCGAAACGGGAACAAGCATGCAAGGCTTTGCCTTGGCGGTTCTGAAGACATTGGTGTTGTGGGTTGTATTACTGCTCGGCACGGTCCTGGCGGGAATGCTGGTTCCTGTGGATTTGCCGCCGCCCAGGGCCGATGGGCCGCTGACCTCGGGCCAGGCGCTGCTGGTGGTGGATGGGCTGATGGCCGTCGCCCTGGCCTTGGTGGCCGGGCAGGCGCGGGTGCGCGGTGTCCGGCTTGGCGTACTTTTGTTCGCCGCCGCTTTTGCGATCGGCACGATCATGCTGCAGCTTGAGACGCTGTGGTTCAACGACAGTCTGAAGCTGCCGCTGATCGTGATTGGCGAGCTTTCGGCCGTGAATGCCATCCAGATGGCGCTGGCGGCGGTGGCCGCGGCATTGCTGTTCCGGCCCAAAGCGGCAGAAGCATCGCCGGTCCCGGCGAAGCTGCTCCGCCGGGTGGTGATCATGGCGCTGCTCTATGTGGTGCTCTACTACACAGCGGGTTTCTTCATCGCTTGGCAGAGCGAAGCGGTGCGGAACTATTACCAGAACGGCGCCCATATTCCGTTCCTGCCGACGGTGGCGTTTCAGATCTTCCGCGGCACCTTATGGGCCCTCATCGCGCTCTACATCGTCAGCCGGTTGCAGGGTTCGCTGCTGAGCCGTGCGCTGATTATGGGCGTGCTGTTTTCGGTGCTGACGGCAGCGCAGCTGTTATTCCCGACGTCCTTCTTCCCTTGGGCCGTGCGCTCTGCGCATCTGATGGAAGTGGGCCTGTCCGAATTTGTCTATGGCATCCTGGTCACGCTGGTTCTGCTCTCTGGTGCTGCCAAGCGGCCGCTATCTGCAACCAGTTCCTGGCGCCTAATCGCCGGAAAAGCTTGAAATCATCAACCTTGCTATGAGGACGGACATGAGCAACGAAACCTCTTTGCGGGAAGACATTTCCTTCCTGCGCCACTTGGCCGAAAGCGGCCGCAATGGCCCCATCTTGGGCGGTATTTTTCTGGCCGCAGCCGGTGTGGTGTTCGGTAGCGCCTGTTTCCTGGATTTTGCCGCTATGCAGGGCATGTTTCCGGTGCGCGGAGGACCCTTGTGGCTGGGCGCTTCCGCTGTTTTCACGCTGCTGTGGTTTGTTTTGTTCTTCCGTATGAAGGCTAGCGGCAAGAAGGTTCAAAGCGCCTCCAGTGCCTCATTCGGGATGATCTGGTCGGCCATTGCTCCGGGCGTGTTGACGGCATTCGGCACCACGCTTCTGATTGCTCACCAGACACAGAATAATGCCGTTTTGGCCGCCTATGTTCCGGTCATCTACGCCTTTTATGGCACCGCCTGGTTCGCCAGCGGCGCTTTGGCCAAGCGGAGTTGGATGTTCATCGCCGCGCTTGGCTCATTTGCGTATGCCTTTGTCGTCGCCTTGATGGCAGCGAGCCCATATCTCTCCGTTGCAATGGGCGCCGGGCTCTTGTTGCTGCTCACCTTGCCCGGGCTGAAACTGGCTGCCGGCGAAGCGCGCGCATGAGCGAGGAATTCGATATCGCGGCCATCGACGACGTCATCCATGGCCGTTTGCGGCTGGGCGTCATGGCCTATCTGTCAGGCAGCGGCACGGCCGAATTCACGGAATTGAAGACCAAGCTGCAAGCCTCCGACGGCAATCTGTCGGTGCAACTGAGAAAGCTAGAAGAGGCGGGCTATGTGGCAATCGAGAAAACCTATGCCGGCCGCAAGCCGCTTACCCGCCTGAGTATCACCGAAGCGGGCCGCAGCGCTTTCATCGCTTATCTCGACGCGATCGAAAAGCTGCTGCCACCGAAGGCCTAAGCTCCGCTCAAAAATGAATTGGCCTCCCGGTGAGGGGAGGCCTTTTCATTGTCCTGGGCGTAATTTGTTCTTGGATTGGCCGGTCTTAGAACTCTTCCCAATCGTCGGAGGCGGCGGCCGGTGCAGCCGGAGGCGCATTCACTGCTACCTTCTCACGCTGCGGACGTGGCGCGGGAGCAGGCTTTGCGGCCGGTTTGGCGCGTTCGAGTCTCTTGCCGTCTTCGGCCTTGATAACTTTGCCTTCGACGCCGTTGACTTTGAAGCGGCCGAGCAGGTTGGCGAGGTTTTCGGTCTCCTGGGCCAGCGAATGGCTGGACGCGGTGGATTCTTCGACCATCGCTGCATTGCCTTGCGTGACACCGTCGAGTTCCGCCACGGCCGTATTGACCTGGGCGAGGCTGTTGGATTCTTCCTGAGCCGAGGCGGTGATCTCGTTCACCACCGTGTTGATCTCGGTCACCTGGCTGACGATGCGTTCCAGCGCCTTGCCGGCTTCGACCACGAGGCCGACGCCCTGGTTGATCTTGGTGGTCGAGGCGCCGATCAAAGACTTGATCTGCTTGGCGGCATCGGCCGAACGGTGTGACAGCGCGCGCACTTCGCTCGCCACCACGGCGAAGCCTTTGCCCGCATCGCCGGCGCGTGCCGCTTCGATACCGGCGTTCAAGGCCAAGAGGTTGGTCTGGAAGGCGATCTCGTCGATGACGCCGACGATCTGGCCGATCTGGGCCGCAGACTTCTCGATCTCGTGCATCGCGCTCACCGCATCGGTGACAACGGCGCCCGTCCGGGTAGCGTCTTCCTTGGCGGTGGAGACTGCATCGCGGGCGTTGAGCGCACCTTCGGCCGTCTTCTTCACCGTGGCGGTGATGTTGTCGATCGTGGCGGCGGTCTCTTCCAGCGTCGCGGCCTGATGCTCGGTGCGGCGCGACATGTCGTCGGAGGCCTTACTGATCTCATTGGAGCCGCTCTGGACGTTGAACATCACCTGCCAAATGACGCGCAGCGTGTCTTCCAGATTGTGCATGGCGGCATTGTAATCGTCGCGCACCTTCGAATAGCCGCCTTGGAACTCGGCCTTGATGCGATAGGTGAGGTCACCGGCGGAAAGGCGGTTGAGCGCTTCAGCTAGGGATGTGACCACTGTGTCGACGGCTTTGGCGGTGTCTTCCTGTTCCTTGCGGGCTTCGGCCAGATGAGTTTCGTTGGTGCGGAAGACCACGAGCGAACGGACGATGGCACCGAATTCGTCGCGGCGCTGCATCGATTCCAGATCGACATTGGTATTGCCGCCGGCGAGCTTTTCGGTTGCGTCGGCAATGGTCTTAACGTCCTTGCGCAGGATCAGCACATTGAGGGCGGCGATGGCGCCAACCAGCAACAAGGTGATAAGCGCGATCATGGAGATCGAGCTCTGCGTCTCGCTGGCGCGCACGGCGCTGGCGGTGGCTTGGGCGTCGGTGTTCTTCTGGGTCACCTTGACCAGCTGGTCGAGGGTCTCGCCCATCTGCTGATAGCTTTTCTCGAACGGATCGACGAAGCTGACGGCTGCGGAGAAATCGGCGCTCATCATGCTGCCGACGAGGTCAACCGCGCTCTTGGTTTCGTCGAGCTGCTTTTCCAGCTTCTTGATGAGCGGCATCTGTTCCGCATTCATCTTGGGCTCAAGCGCCTTCAGCCGGGTCTGCAGACCGCTGAGATTGGTGATCAGCTCTTTGGTTTGGCTGTCGAGCTTGTTCTGGTCGATCTTGCCCGCCGCATGGGTGAGCAGGATATAGAGCTGGCCGTGCGCCTTCTGGATGTCCTCTGAGATGTTCTTCATCTCGAGGCTTTTCACCATTTCGACGCTGACGACGTTGCTCAGCTCACGCGCGGATACCTTCTGCGCGTTGATGGAAACCATCGCGACCCCAGCCAACGCGATCAGTGCAATGACCGGCGCGAAGGCGATCTTTACGAGAAGCGGCATATCCGCCAGACGAAAGCCCATTACTAACGTTCCTTTTTCTACTTCCCCGCTGGGGGTGTCCCCGGATTTGCATCAGTTTTCGCATGAGAAGTTCACCACACCATTAACAGCCCCCCTGCAATCTTCTGTCGCGGGGGTAGAAATGGCCGCTTTGGGCGGGGCGGTAAGGAATTTTTAAGGTTGTCGAATATGCCGTACGCTGAAAGTTGTGGTCGCGACGAAATTTTAATCAGTGGCACCTATCGTGTCTGCATTCCGGCAGAAGACCGGTATTTGGAAATGGGTGGGATAGATGAGCACTGTGAAATACGGGGTGGCTTTGGCAGGCATTGTCGTGATGGCCTTTGCCGCGTCACCGGCCCTGGCGGGAAGTCTGGCCGAACAGTTTGCCAGCTGCGCACAAAAGTATTCGGTAACCAAGGCGGCGAGCGTGATGCTCGAATGCACGGCAGCCGACGGCAAGCTGAGCGATTGCAAAGTGGTGACGGCTGACGGCGCCTCTGGGGCCGATAAGGCCGCGCTCTGTGTCGCGGAAGCCCTGCCGGTCGGTTCCAAAACCGGCTCGATCAAGGTTCCGATCAAGTTCGATCCGGGCAAATAAGCTGGCTGCGGGCATACAAAAGCATAAGCGCTCCGGGGGATCGGAGCGCTTTGCTTGATTGCCTTGTCAAGCCCTAGATGTCAGGCCCTTAGATCCACTCGACTTTCAGGACCTCGTAGGAGCGCGCGCCGCCAGGCGTCGCGACTTCCACCGTGTCGCCCTTGTTTTTGCCGATGATGGCGCGGGCGATGGGGGAGGAGATCGAGATGCGGCCGTTCTTGGCGTCGGCTTCGAGATCGCCGACGATCTGGAACTTGCGTTCTTCGTCTGTGTCCTCGTCCACAATGGTCACGGTGGCGCCGAATTTCACGGTCGTGCCGGAGAGTTTCGACACGTCGATCACATCGGCGCGGCCGATCTGGTCTTCCAGCTCGATCACGCGGCCTTCGATGAAGGATTGGCGCTCCTTGGCGGCATGATATTCGGCGTTTTCGGAGAGATCTCCGTGCGCGCGTGCCTCCGCGATCGCCTTGATGATTTCGTGGCGTTCGACGGATTTGAGATGATCGATCTCGTCTTCGAGGGCTTTGTAGCCCGAGGCGGTCATCGGAATGCGTTCCATAGCGTCACTAGTCCCAATATCGGCAAAGCCTTTCCCTCCCGCCTCATGCAGGCCGTCCGGCCGGGATGCGGTAGTGAAAAGGAATCCGCGCAATTAACCATTCACGGCCGGAGACTCCCGGCCAAAGCGGGGCAAAGACTGTAAGGCGGGCGGGCGGCGACTGCAAGGGTCCGGGGGGCGGCCCGTTTCGGGGCCAGCCTTTAAGTCCTTGTTAATCAGAAAGGAAATCTTCCCGCGGCGGCTTTTCCTGCAGCGGGCGGACATCCAGGGTTCCGGCCCGGAGCGCAGCAATAGCTTCCGTAGCGGCCATGGCTCCGGCCAGAGTGGTGTAATAGGGCACCTTCATGGTCAGAGCGGTACGGCGGATGGACATGGAGTCCGAGATCGCTCTGGCGCCTTCGGTGGTGTTGAAGACCAGCTGGACCTCGCCGTTCTTGATCGCATCGACGATATGGGGGCGGCCTTCGCGCACCTTGTTCACCGGTCTCACCGGCACGCCTGCGGCTGCGATGATCTTGGCGGTGCCGCGTGTGGCCATCAAGGTGAACCCCATGCTGTGCAGGCTGCGGGCGGTTTCCACCACCTCATTTTTGTCGGCTTCGCGCAGGGAGATGAAGACCGTGCCGGATTGCGGCAGCTTGGCGCCGGCGCCGATCTGGCTCTTGGCGAAGGCGCGGCCGAAATTGGAGTCACGGCCCATCACTTCACCGGTGGATTTCATTTCCGGTCCGAGCAGGGTGTCGACGCCTGGGAAGCGGGCAAACGGCAGCACCGCTTCCTTGACGCAATAGCGGTTTGACTTGACCCGCGAATGCGGGATCTGCGCCAGGGTTTCGCCCGCCATGACGCGCGCGGCAATCGCGGCGATCGGCAGGGCGATGGCTTTGGCCACGAAGGGCACGGTGCGGCTGGCGCGCGGGTTCACTTCCAGCACATAGATGTCACTGCCTTGGACGGCGTATTGCACGTTCATCAGGCCGCGGACATTCAGCGCCTTGGCCATGGCGATGGTTTGGCGCTCGATTTCCTTGATCACCTCGCGCGGCAGGGAGTGGGGCGGGATGCAGCAGGCGCTGTCGCCCGAATGCACACCGGCTTCTTCGATATGCTCCATGATGCCGGCGATGAAGACTTCTCCGTCGGAGTCACAGATGGCATCCACATCCACTTCTGTGGCGCGGTTGAGGAAGCCGTCGATCAGCACCGGGTTGGAGCCGGAAATCGCAAAGAGTTCGCCGGATTCCACGGCAGCTTTGACCTGGGCTTCGTTGGTGACAATCACCATGCCGCGGCCACCGAGCACATAGGAGGGGCGCAGGATGACCGGGAAGCCGATCTCCTTGGCCGCCGCAATGGTCTCTGCCGCAGTCATGGCGGTGGCATTGCGCGGCTGCTTCAGGTTCAGCTCATGCAGCAGCACCTGGAAACGCTTGCGGTCTTCGGCAAGGTCAATCGCATCGGCAGAGGTGCCGAGGATCGGCACGCCTTCTTCCACCAGTCGGTTGGCGAGCTTCAGCGGCGTCTGGCCGCCGAATTGCACGATCACCCCGGCCAGTGTGCCGTTCGACTTTTCCTTCTCGATGATCTCCAGCACGTCTTCGGCCGTCAGCGGCTCGAAATAGAGCCGGTCTGAGGTGTCATAATCGGTCGACACCGTCTCGGGATTGCAGTTGACCATGATGGTTTCATAGCCCTGCGCCGAGAGCGAGAAGGCCGCGTGGCAGCAGCAATAGTCGAACTCGATACCTTGGCCGATGCGGTTGGGACCGCCGCCGAGAATGACGACCTTTTTGGCAGCGCTCGGCCGGCTTTCGCATTCCGGCGCCACGCCGGTTTCATAGGTCGAGTACATATAAGGCGTGTTGGCGGCGAATTCGGCGGCGCAGGTGTCGATGCGCTTGAAGACCGGCCGTACCCCGGCATCGCGGCGCAGCTTCTGGATTTCCCTTTCGGTCTTGCCGGTCAGCGCTGCGAGGCGCTTGTCGGAGAAGCCCATCGCCTTCAGGCGGCGCAGCCCAGCGGCATCGCGCGGCAGCCCGTCGACCCGGACTTCGTTCTCCACCGCAACGATGGTGGCGATCTCGTTGAGGAACCAGGGATCGTATTTGGTGATGGCGCCGACATCTTCGAGGGACATGCCTTGGCGGATGGCCTGGGCGGCAAGGCGCAGCCGGTCGGGCGTTGCCCGCGTCAGCATCTCGGCGATGGCGTCCGGATCGTCGGGCAAGGCGATTTCATCAAGGCCCGTCAGCCCGGTTTCCAGCGAACGCAGCGCTTTTTGCAGGGATTCCGCAAAGGTCCGGCCGATCGCCATGGCTTCGCCCACCGATTTCATCGCGGTGGTCAGCAAGGGTTCGGCACCGGGGAATTTCTCGAAGGCGAAACGCGGGATTTTGGTCACGACATAATCGATGGTCGGCTCGAAGCTCGCCGGGGTGACCTTGGTGATGTCGTTCTGCAATTCGTCGAGCGTGTAGCCGACCGCCAGTTTTGCCGCGACCTTGGCGATCGGAAAGCCGGTGGCTTTGGAGGCCAGCGCCGATGAGCGCGACACGCGCGGATTCATCTCGATCACCACCATGCGCCCGTCAGTCGGATTGACGGCGAATTGCACATTGGAACCGCCGGTCTCAACGCCGATTTCGCGCAGCACGGCAATCGAAGCCGAGCGCATGCGCTGGAATTCCTTGTCGGTCAGCGTCAGGGCTGGGGCGATGGTGATGGAGTCCCCGGTGTGCACGCCCATGGGATCGACATTCTCGATGGAGCAGACGATGATGGCGTTGTCGGCACGATCGCGCACCACTTCCATCTCGAACTCTTTCCAGCCGAGCACGGATTCTTCGATCAGGACTTCGTTGACCGGCGAGGCATCGAGGCCCGCTTCCACGATCTCGAAGAATTCTTCGCGGTTATAAGCGATGCCGCCGCCAGTGCCGCCCATGGTGAAGGAAGGCCGGATCACGGCCGGCAGGCCGACCATATCCAGCGCTTCCAACGCGTGGGTGAAGGCTTCCGGCGACAGCTCCATGATCGGATTGTTCTGATCGTCATAGAGGAAGTTACCGGCGGAATCCTTTTTGTGGCGCAGATAGCCTTTCAGGGTGATGCCGCGCGGCACGTCGAGGCCGATCTTGATCATGGCCTGGCGGAACTGTTCGCGGTCTTCGGCCTTGTCGATGGCCGCCGCCGAAGCGCCGATCAGCTCGACATTGTACTTTTCGAGAATGCCGCGTTTCCTCAGCGTGAGAGCGGCGTTCAGCGCCGTCTGGCCGCCCATGGTGGGCAAGAGAGCAAAGCCCTGTCCGGCGGGAACATTTTCGCGTTCGCGCTTGATGATCTTTTCCAGGAAGGTCGCCGTGATCGGCTCGATATAGGTGGCATCCGCCAGACCGGGATCGGTCATGATCGTGGCCGGGTTGGAATTCACCAGCACCACGCGATAGCCCTCGGCGCGGAGCGCCTTGCAGGCCTGAGCGCCGGAATAGTCGAATTCACATGCCTGACCGATAACGATCGGTCCTGCGCCAATGATCAGGACCGTATGGATGTCTTCGCGTTTGGGCATAGTCTTCTCGGTGCGCGCGCAAAACTGGACGCAGCGAAGGCCGCGCCGGTCAGGCCGAATTGCAGGTTAAGGGGACCGTTTAGACGGGAGTCGGGGAGGGCGCAACCCTTTGGGCGGCATTATATTGTGCAGTAAAGCTGCCCTTCTCGAATCGGCACGTTCCGCGTGTTTGCGGGTGTTTTTGCATTCCCAGCTTTTGTTAACGCCGCCTTGGCTGAAGTTCCGCCCTATATCGGCTCGAAATGGGCCGAGAAATGCCGCATCCGCTCAGGTTCCCAAGCGATGCGGTAGCCGGGAAGCTGTCTCTTTTGCGCCGCAATGGTCTCGAACACCTCCACCACATAATCGGCATGGCTTTGGGTGTAGACCCGCCGCGGCATGGCCAGGCGGACAAGGTCCATCGCCGCCGGATGCTCGCTGCCGTCGGGGTGGCGGCCGAACATGACGGTGCCGATCTCGCAGGAGCGGATGCCGCCTTCGATGTAGAGCGCCACGGCCAGCGCCTGTCCGGGATATTGCAGCGGCGGGATATGCGAGAGGAATTTGCGCGCATTGACGAAGATGGCGTGTCCGCCTGAAGGCTTCACGGTAGGCACGCCCAAGGCTTCCAGCCGCTCGGCAATATAGGCCGAGGTGCGCAAGCGATAAGCGAGATAATCCTCATCGACGATTTCCGTGAGGCCCTGGGCGATGGCGTCGAGATCGCGTCCGGCCAGCCCGCCATAGGTCGGAAAGCCTTCGGTGAGGATGAGCCGCTCGCGCACGCTTTGCGCCAGTGCGTCGTCGTTGAGTGCCAGCCAGCCGCCGATATTGGCAAAAGCATCCTTCTTGGCGCTCATGGTCATGCCGTCGGCGGCCACAAACATGTCGCGCACGATGGCTTCGACATGGCGGTTTTCCTGGCCCGGTTCGCGCAGCTTGATGAAATAGGCATTCTCGGCGAAGCGGCAGCCGTCGATAATGAAAGGCTTGCCGTAGCTGTGCGCCAGCGCGGCGGTTTCGCGGATATTTTCCAAACTCACCGGCTGGCCGCCGCCCGCATTGTTGGTGACGGTCATCATCACGCAAGGCACCGCCGCGGCGTTTTCGGCGAGAAAACGTTCCAGCTTGGCGACATCCATATTGCCTTTGAAAGGATGCAGATGATCGGGATCGTGGCCCTCAGCAATGACCAGATCGACGGCCTCCGCCCCGGTGGCTTCGATATTGGCGCGGGTGGTATCGAAATGGGTGTTGGAGGGCACCATGCGGCGTGATCCGCCCAGGACCGAAAAGAGAATGGCTTCTGCGGCGCGGCCCTGATGGGTGGGCAGCACATGCTTGAAGGGGAAGAGGTGCTTTACCGCCGCTTCGAAGCGGAAGAAGGAAGGGCTGCCGGCATAGGATTCATCGCCGCCGATCAAAGCCGCTTGTTGCGCTGCGCTCATCGCCGAGGTGCCGGAGTCGGTGAGAAGATCGATCAGCACATCATCGGAATGCAGCGCGAAAAGATTGTAATGCGCCGAAGCGACGAAACATTCGCGCTCTTCGCGCGAAGTCATGCGGATCGGCTCCACAACCTTGATGCGGAACGGCTCGATGATGGTTTTCATGACGCCCTCTTGGACCCGGCAAGCGTAACGGGAAGGGCAGGTTACCGGTTTGTGCGGACCAGCGTATGCGCAGAGATCGCGTGATCGCCACCATCCCAGCGCATAGCTCGGCCGGACAATTATTTTTTCGGTTTCAGCAGGCTTTCCAGCGGTGCCGCAAAAAGGGTCGCTTTGTAGCCCGGCAGTTTGAAGGCCCAGCCTGCAGCATGGGCATTGATCGCCAGCGCTTCTTTGGCCGCGGCCGGTTTTCCGGGATCGGAGCTTGCGCTCAAGCGGGCCCAGTGATCGGCGCCGAGCGTGGCGATATCAACGGTCACCGTCAGCCCATCGAAGGTATGCACCGTCATATGAGCAGCCCCGGCAAAATCGAGTGCCAGCGCCGGTTTGATGTCGTCAAAGCCGAAATCGGAAAGGGCGGTGGCGGCACTGTCACCGGCTCCGGCATAGGCGAGTTCGCGGCCCTTGGGCAGCGGCGACACTTCAAAGCTTTCAGCCGAAGGCGCACTGCGGCTCACCGTATAAGCAGGGCCGCTGGCGGGCTCGACGTTGACCGAGGCGACGCGCGAACGGTCCACGGCAATGACGGCCTTGTCCATCCAATCGGCCGGAGCGGTCTTGATCTCAGATGGGCTCTTCACCAGCCAGCTTTGCTTGTCGTCTGCTTTGCGTATGAACAGGCCGATGCCGTCATCGCCGCGCGGCTCACTTTTTCCGATCACGAGATTGGCCACCACCTTGCCCTTGTCACCGCTGAGGGTGACGGCGACGCCATCGCCTTTAGGCGGCGCCTCGAGACCGACATAGGAATAAAGCTCGGGATTGTCCGTCTTGGGTTCGATGGTTTCCAACGCGGCGAGCGCCACCAGTGTCTGCTTCACCACCTCGAAGGAGGCGGGGTAGTTGCCATGGTCCGGCAGCACCCAGCCTTTGGTCGGCACGAAATCGACGCTGAACGCGGCCTTCTTCGAAACAATACGGATATGGGTGACTTCGCCGGCATTGAGGGCTCGGGTCAGTCCCGGCAGGAAGGTGTCCGTTTCGTATTTCGGGGCCACCATCGTCTCGCGATGATGCAAGGCGAAGAAGGCCAGCAGCATTGCCGCCAGCGCCACACCCGCGAGCGCCGCCAGATTGCGGTTGCGCCGGTTATAGAAATAGGCGCGCAAGGTCATCGGCGGCTCACAGATGGATGGCGCGCGCCCGGCGGCGGCGGCGCAGCCAGGCGAGGAAGAGGGCAAAGGCCGCCACCAAAAGCGGCACCACCACGATGTTGATGAAGGCGAGCATGCTGCCCAGAGCATCCACGTCCTGGCGCAGGCTATGCTGCACCTCGCGCAATTGGGTGCGGATTTCGGCGACCTGGCGCTTGAAGGTGTCGATGGTCTGTTGCTGCTGGGTGGTGATGCCGACCGACTTGCTCGCACCCGGGCCTTGACCGCTTTGCAGGTTCTTCAATTGCTGCTCGGTTTCGCCAAGGCGGGCCTTCAGCGTGTCTTCCTGCTGCTTGAACTGGCGCTCGGCTTCGGCCTGGATTTCCTTGACCCGGATAAAGGGCCGGTCATTGGTGGCGCGGGTGCGCAGCGAGATGAGATCGGAGGAGCCCGTCAGATTTTCGATGGCGTTCAGCACAAAGGCATCGTTGTTGGCGAAGGGCGCGGCGACCTGTTTGCCGAACATGTTCTCGATGCGGACCCAGAAACGGTCGTCGAAGATATCCGTGTCGGCCATCACGATAACATTGATGGCTTTGGCCTCTTTGATCTGCTGCCCGCCGGCGCCTTGCGGTACGCCCTCTGGATAGGAGGTCTTGGCCGGGCCCGTGAGGCGGGCGGCGATGATGTATTCCTGGCCCGACGGCGCGATGGTGTTCGCGATCTCTTCCGGATTGCTCATGGATTGGGCGCGCACTTGATTCACATCCAAGAGGGCGGCTTGGTTGGAAGAGCCCACCAGCGAGGTGAATTTGGTGCTGGCATTCTTGAGCGGGCGCAAGGAACCGGCGCTGGCGAGGTTCAGCACTTTCAAATTCGCGGTGACCGGATCGTCGTCGGAGAGATACTCATCCGTCAGATGCAGCCAGATGGGATAAAGCAGCGGCTGACCTTCGCGCGAGAGCTGCACCCGCTGGGCCAGCTTGAGATCGCCGACTTCCTTATGGGTATCGAAGGAAACGCCCCAGCTCTGGAACAGCCGCGGCAAGCTTGAGGCTGGCACAGACACGTTCGGGTCCATGCCGCCGCCCGCTGCCAGTTCCGAATTGGGATCGACAAACACCAGCGCCCGTCCGCCCTTCAAGACGAACTGATCGATGGCATAAGTTTGCACATCGCTGAGCGTGCCGGGATGGACGATCATCAGCACATCGGCATCGGCCGGAATGGCGGAGAAATCCGGCGGCAGGATCTCGGTTTGATAGGCTTGGCTCAGTTCCTGATAGATGGCGAAGGGGCGTGAGCGGCCTTGCATCATCGCCTGCATGCCGCCGCTGCCGGTGTCGAGCGGCAGTCCGGCGAGGATGGCGATCTTGTGCTTCTTGGGTGTCGAGAGGCGATAGAGCAGCGAGGAGAGATCGTATTCCAGCAGGCCTTCGCGGTCGGGCGTGAAATAAGGAATGATCTCGCGCCCATCGATGCGGTTGCTGCCGACCAGGCCAAAATAGACCGCATCGCCCGTGTCGGTTGGCACGCCCGAAAGACCGGCTGCCGTGGCCTCGTCTTCGGCTGGGGTGTAAGGCTCTGGATCGATCTCTTCCAGGATGATCTTGCCATGACTGCGGGCAGCGTATTCGCGCAAGAGATCGCGCACATGTCCGGCATAGGAGCGGGTTTGGGCGTATTCGGATGCCGCCTGTTTGGAAAAGAAGAAGCGCAGCGTCACCGGCTCCTTCAAATTCTTGATAATGTCTCGCGTGCCTTCGGCCAGGGTGAAGCGGCTGTTTTCGGTGAGATCGAGCTTGGCGTTGGTGATGGTGGCATCGATAGCGACATTAAAGGCCAGGAACACGGCCACGGCCAGCACGATGGCGGCGAGGGCGTAATTGCGGCGGGAGAGGGGTTTCATCTCAGCCCCCCTTTTTCAAATCGACCACGACAATATTCGCAGCCAGGAAGAGGGCGATCAGCGAGAGGAAGAACACCACGTCCCTGAAGTCGAGCACGCCTTGGGTGATGGCGGTGAAATGGGTGACGACGCTCAAGGAGGCCACGGCGTCGGTGAGGGCCAGCGGCGCCCAGGCGTGGAAAACATCCAGCACCAGCGGCGCGCCGGAAACGGTGAAAAGAAAACAGACCAGCACGCTCACCACAAAAGCGATCACTTGGTTGTTGGTGGTGGCCGAGATGCAGGCCCCGATGGCGAGATAGCCGCCCGCTACCAGGAAAGAGCCGATATAGCTCGCCAAGATCACGCCATTGTCCGGCTCGCCCAGATAATTGACCGTCAGCCAGATCGGGAAGGTCAGCGCCAGCGCGATGCCGGTGAAGGCCCAGGCGGCGAGATATTTGCCGACCACAGTGGCCCACATTGGCACGGGCAGGGTGAGCAGCAGCTCCATCGTGCCGGTGCGCTTCTCATCCGCCCATAGCCGCATGGAAATCGCGGGCACCAGGAACAGATAGAGCCAGGGATGGAACCCGAAAAAGACGGAGAGGTCTGCAATGCCGTTCTCGTAAAAATGGCCGACATAGAAAGTGAAAGCGCCCATCGTGAAGAGGAAGATCACGATGAAGACGTAAGCCAGCGGGGTGGCGAAATAGCTGCCGAATTCGCGTTTGAAGATCGGCAGGACGTAACCAGCCTGTTTTTGGAGATGGGCGAGAAAGCGGTTCATGGGAGTTCCTTTCCTCCCCCTGAAAGGGGGAGGTGACCGCGCAGCGGTCGGAGGGGGTCTGCAAGACCCCTCCCTAACCTTCCCCTTTCAGGGGAGGGAATGTCGGTGTGCCACGTCATGCCCGTGCTGCTTTCGCCCGCGCGGCATCGGAAGTGGTGATGGCGCGGAAGACTTCGTCGAGCCGGCCGGGTTCGGCATAAAGCTCTTTCAGGTTCCAGCTCTCACGGCTGGCAAGGGCGCTGACCTGTTCGATCAACAGGGCGCCGCTTTTGGGGAAGGCCGTCAGCTGCACGTCGCCATTGCGGCTTTTGCGCTCGACTTGGGCGATGGCGGGCAGCTGCTTCAGTTTTGCCAGCACATCGTCGGCCTCGGTTTCGGCAAGGCTCAGGGTCACGGCATTGTGATAGCGTGAGCGGGCCAGCAGTTCGGCTGGAGTGCCGTCGGCCACGACCGCGCCACGATCGATGATGACGGCACGGGTGCAGATTGCGTCCACCTCTTCCAACAAATGGGTGGAAATGATGATGGCTTTTTCGGCCGCCATCGCTTTGATCAAATCGCGGACGGCGTGTTTCTGGTTGGGATCGAGGCCGTCGGTCGGCTCGTCCATGATCAGCACCGGGGGATCATGCAGAATGGCTTGGGCGAGGCCGACGCGGCGCTTGAAGCCCTTGGATAAGGTCTCGATCGGCTGTTCCAGCACGGGGCCGAGATCGGTCTTCTCCACAACCGCGGCGACCCGCGCCTTGGCCTCGGCGCCTTTGAAGCCGCGGACCTCAGCGATGAAACCGAGGAATTGCCGGGCGGTCATGTCGCCATAGGCCGGGGCGCCTTCGGGCAGATAGCCGATCAGGGCCTGTGCCGGGGTGGTGTCGGTCTCGATGTCATGGCCGCAGATCGTCACCCGCCCCGCATCGGGAGCAAGATAGCCGGTGACCATCTTCATGGTGGTGGATTTGCCAGCACCGTTGGGGCCGAGAAATCCCAGCACTTCACCTTTGGCAACGGTGAGACTCAGACCAGCGACGGCCGTCACCGGCCCGAAGCGCTTGATCAGTCCCTCGATTTCAATCATGGAAGTTGCGACAAATTTGGCGGGCAAATTTCCTTAGAGAAATCGCCTTTCTCTCGCAACCCTTCGCAGGTTACGAATGTGACATGCCCAAAGACAGTTCCCAGACCGCCCGTGTCCCGCTTCTCAATGTCCGCTTGGTGATGTGGACCGCTTTGTTCGGAACGGTGACACAGCTGGCCCTCAGCGTCGCCCGCCATGTCTTTCCCGGGCTGCCCGCCAGCCTGATCCTTTTCGGCCATATGATGATCTCAGCCACGGCCGGTTATCTGTACGGGCTGGTTCTGGGCAAGGGATATGGCCGCGGCGCGCTGGGCGGAGGAATCGCGGGCGGGCTTGGCGTGGTACCGGCTTGTGCCGTTTCGGTGCTGCTTGGCGATTCGGACGGAATGCTGGTGACGACCGCGACTTTGATTTCGATTCTCACCGGTGCGGTAGGCGGTTGCTTTGGTCATATGGGCGCGATTATGCGCAAGCTCGGCCTGTAACCCGGGAAGGCAAGGTCTGAAAAAGAAAAAGCGCGGTTGGAACCGCGCTGACCAAGTTTGGGGAGAGGTCGGCTGGCCGCTACAGGTCACCCCGGACTGGGGGGCTGGGGGGCTTGAAAGTCACGAAGGCAACACCGCGTTGCGAACCAGCCGACACCCTGTCTTATCGCCGCCCATCAAGGCGTGGGTTTGGTCCAAACATGACCATTTGAAGGCGCCTGTTAAAAATCGCACAGGGACGGTGCGGCAAGGTGTGCACAATTTTACTTGTATACATCGCAAACGAAAAAGGCCCCGGAAGTGTCCGGGGCCTTCTTGATTCAACTGCACCGCGATCAGCGGCGATTGCCGAGCAGATAGAGCAGGTACTGGAACATGTTGATGAAATCGAGGTAGAGCGCCAGCGCACCCATGATCGCCTTCTTGCCCGCGATCACATCGCCATCGCCTTCATAATACATCTCTTTGATCTTCTGCGTGTCATAGGCGGTGAGGCCAGCGAAGATGCCGACGCCTGCCATGCTAATGACCCACATGATCATCGGCGAGTGGAAGAAGATGTTCACGACGCTGGCGATGAGAAGGCCCCAGACGCCCATGATGAGGAAGGAGCCCATCGCCGAAAGATCGCTTTTGGTGGTGTAGCCATAGAGGCTGAGGCCGCCAAAAGCCGCTGCGGTGATGAAGAAGACCTGGGCGACCGAAGCCGTGGTGTAAACCAGGAAGATCGTCGCCAGCGAAATGCCGATAAGGCCCGAGAACAGCCAGAACAGCGCCTGCGCGCCGCCGAGGCTCATGCGGTTGAGCCGGAAGTTGATGAACAGCACCACGGCGAGCGGGGCGAGGAAAAACACCCATTTGAGCGGTGTGGCGAACAGGGTCACGCCGAGCTGGGTCAGCATCACACCACGGAACGTAACGACGGCCTGGGCCGGGTCGGTCGTGATCGATGCCGAAAAGACCCCATAGGCCGTCAGGCCGGTCACTATCAGCGCCAGGAACATGTAATTATAGACGCGCAGCATGTAGGCACGCAGTCCGGCATCGATGGCGCCAGCCACGTCCGTCTGGGCGCGATAAAGTCGTTTGGAGTCGAAGTCGGCCATAGAATCCTTCCTTGTCGGCCTCCAGGGGCCGAAACACCACTATAATATCGGATTTAGAGGCTTGGTATTCAAGGCCGCGTCGCATCGACCAATCCGCCCAATCAGGGTAAGAAGCTGTGCCCCTTGGGGTATTTGGGCGGGCTCATTTCTTACCGGAAATTCATGTTCAAGAAGCTCCTTTCCGTCAGCGGTTTTACGCTGCTCTCCCGCATAACGGGGCTGGTCCGGGACGTGTTGCAGGCGGCCGTTCTTGGCCATGGCCTGTTATCCGATGCCTTTGTGGTGGCTTTCCGCTTTCCCAATTGGTTCCGGGCGGTTTTCGGCGAAGGCACGCTCAATCCGGCCTTTTTACCCCGCTATGCCGCGCTCCACGCCAAAGGCGAGCACGAGGCGGCCGCCCGTTTTGGCGATGAAGTCTATTCCTGGCAGATTCTGATCCAGGCCGTGCTCCTGGTGGCCGCACTGGCCGCCATGCCTTGGATCATCCGCCTGACCGCACCGGGCTTTATCGGTCACCCCGGGCAGGTGGAACTGGCGGCGACCCTGTCGCGGATCACCTTTCCCTATCTCATTCTGACCGTGGTGGTGGTGCAGCTCTCCGCCATGCTGAACGCCATCGAGAAATTCTGGGCGGCGGCGGCCTGGTCCAATTTTCTCAACCTGGCGATGATCGCCACGCTTTTGATGGCTGCCTGGTTTCCCAATGCGGCGTATGCAGGTGCCTGGGGCATTATGCTGGGGGGCGTTGGTCAGCTCGTTTTCATGCTGTGGGCGGCGCGTCGAGACGGTATCTGGCTGCGGTTGCGCTGGCCGCGCTGGACGCCAGAGATCAAGGAATTTTTCGTCGCCGTCGGTGCGGTGACCTTCGGCACTTTGCCTGTCACATTCCTTCCAATCGTCGATACCATCATCGCCAGCTTGCTTCCGGTTGGGAGTATGACGGCGCTTTACTATGCCGATCGCATCAATCAGCTCCCGCTCGGGGTACTTGGTATTGCGCTGGGAACAGTACTCTTGCCCGACATGTCCAGGCGCTTGGCCAAAGGCGATGTCACCGGCTCCGATGCCGCCCAGAATCGCGCTGCTTCGCTGGCTCTCTTGCTGACCTTGCCGTTCCTGGTGGTGTTCTTGGCAATTCCTGAACCGATCACGCGGGCGATTTTCGCCCATGGTGCGTTCGACCGGCAGGCGGCGGCGCAGACCGCTATGGCGCTGGCGGCTTATGGTGTGGGCCTCCCGGCTATGGTGCTGGTGCGTATCACCGCGGCCAGCTTCTATGCCCGCCAGGAAACCGCAACGCCTGCCCGCGCCACCGTCACATCTATTCTCTCCAACATCGCCATCAAGGCTGCTCTGGTACTCGGGCTTGGCTGGGGCATTGCTGGCATTGCGCTTGGTACCGCGCTGGGCGCCTGGGTAAATGTCGCCATGCTAGTCTGGTTCAGCAAGCGTGCGGGGTATCTGAACATCGTGCCTTCTTTCCGCCGGGCGCTGCTGCCCATCGTTTTGGCAGCGCTTATGGCGGGGGCTGGGGCGGTCGGTGGAGTGCTCTTGATTGAGCATCACGTCCTGGTGCTGGGGCTGTTTTTCACCGGGTTCTGGCGCGATCTCGCCACCCTCGGCCTCGCCATGGTGTTGAGCGGGATCGGCTATGGCGCCGTGCTGTTGGTCTTCCGGCGCCGCTTGCCGCTGAGCAGGTAGACCATGCGCTTGTTTACGGCCTTGGCGATTCCCGATGCGGTGGCCGCAACGCTTTGGCCTTTGCAAGGCGGCGTGCCCGGCGCGCGCTGGCAAACCCGCGAGCAGCTTCACCTCACGCTGCGCTTCATCGGCGAAGTCGACGGGCGTGATGCGGCAGCCATCGATGATGCTTTGTCAGCGATCAGTGCTCCAGCTTTTACCCTGGAGCTGAAGGGCGTTGGCAGTTTCGGTGGCAGGGTCCCGCGGGATTTATGGTCTGGTGTGGCTGTTTGCGAACCCTTGCATCATCTGCAGCGCAAGATCGAAAGCGCCTTGCAGCGCATCGGGTTGGAACCGGACGGGCGCAAATTCACCCCGCATGTCACCTTGGCGCGGCTCAAAGGGGCATCAAACGGGGTGGTGCAGGAATATCTCGCCCATCATGGGCTTTATGCCAGCCCAGCCTTTTCGGTGGAGAGCTTCTGCCTTTATTCCAGCAAGCTCACCAGCGACGGCAGCATCTACCGGATCGAGCGGGAGTATCCGCTCGCTTAACAGGCGTCTTCGATGCGCTCCATATCCGCATCCGACAAGCCGAAATGATGACCGATTTCATGGATCAGCACATGGCGCACCACGGCGCCTAAACTCTCTTCATGCTCGGCCCAGTAATCCAGAATCGGACGGCGGTAGAGGAAGATCATGGTGGGTTCGGGCGCGGCATAAGCCTCGCGGGCGGCAAGGTCCGGCCCCTGGAAAAGGCCTAAGATCTCGAACGGGCTTTCCAGATCCAAATCGATGATAACGTCATCATCTGGAAAATCCTGCACCACGATTGGCACTTCGCCGCAAAGAACACGGAAGCTTTCAGGCAGGGCGGTGAAAGCCGCATGCGCCAGAGCTTCGATGTCATCGAGGGAAGGCGCCGTACCCCAGGAGATTGATTCGGTCATTTACCCTTTGTCTTTTTGTCCACTGGCGCAGAAGACTAATCTGAATCCGTGGAGACCGCGACCGATGGAAAAACTGGCGCTTGCTGAACGTGCCGTCTTCTTGAGCGAACACCCGGAGTGGCGCTTGCTTGAGCAACGCGATGCGATCGCCCGCAGCTTCCGATTTGAGGATTTCGGAGAGGCTTTCGCCTTCATGACCCGGGTGGCCTTGGCCGCCGAAAAAATGAATCATCACCCGGAATGGTTTAACGTTTTCAACAGGATCGATGTCACGCTAACGACCCATGACGCTGGCGGCGTAACGCAAAAAGACATCGAACTGGCAAAGACCATGGAGGTCTTCGCCAAGCTCTCAAGATGTAATCAAAGGGCGTAATAGAGGGATATTCCGACAACTAGCCAAAACACGACGCATCCGGCCAAAGCCGTGGCGACGCCGTGTTCCATGAACCAGCCGTCGAGAGTTTGTTTCCTCACTTCAACATAAGCAGTCGCCATGTTCTTGGTTCCTTGTTGCGACGCTGGGGATGTTTACACAGCTGTCTTAAAAATCAATTGGTAGTGACCACTGCGGATGCATGATTTCCGTCGCTCGGTCACCGTGTCACGCCATCGCTAGCAGAACGGCAACGATCAACCAGAAGCAGAGGTTGCCCGCGATAAAGACACCCCAGCTATACTTCTCTAGCCAAGCTTTCGAGTTGCTGCGCTGCACAAAGGGAAATTCTTCATTGCCGGTTTCGACCAGACCGCCCAGGATTGACATCGCGCTCACCCATCAAAGCCACGCACAGAATTTAGGATTTTTCGGCGGAAGTTCGAGTACGGAGTTATCCGTAAACGGGCTTCCCGCGGCGCGCGCAGGCTTCGGAATAGTACGTAGATCTTGCGGATTCAGCGCGTCTTATAGGTGATCGCCACGCCAGCAAAGCGCGGATCGCCCGCGATAAAGGTCGGAATGCCGATGGTATCGCCGGTATTGCCGGCGTCTTTGACGTATCTCTGATTGAGCAGGTTGTTCACGAAGATCGCTGCGGACCACGGTGCATCGTCGGGCGTGTAGCTCAGCCGGGCGTTGAAAAGGCCGTATTGCTTCTGCAATTCGTCCTGTTTGGTATCCGGCAGCATATGCATGGTTTGCAGGGCTGGAATGTCGTTGTCGTCATCGAAGAACACCTTTGACTGCCACGCATAGGTCGGCAGCAAGGTGACGGTGCCGCCAAACAGAGTTTGGTGCAGCGCTAGGCCTAACGACAGCTTGTGATCAGGATTGAGGCGGAATTTGTTGCCTTTGTAGATGCTGGTGCCGCCGAACCGCGCGCGATTGTAGGCGTAGGTGCCGAAAAAATCGGCCCAGCTGGTGATTGCCCAATCCAGCGTCGTTTCGATGCCCCAGGCATTGGCGCGTCCGGCATTGATGGTAGCGGGCACATTGTTGATCAGCGCTGCCGTCTGAAAATTCCGGTACTGGTAGGTGTAGACGGCAATGTCGGCGCGCAGCTTGCCATCAAAGGCCTGGGTCTTGGCGCCGGCTTCATAGGAGTCGACCGTTTCGGCCGCCACGTCGTTGAAATTCGGCGCTCCGAACGGAGCGGCTGGCGTCAGGGCCGTCAGCACTTTAGGACGGCGGCCGCGGGCGTAATTGGCATAGAAGCTGGTATTGGCGTCGAGCGCATAACGGGCGGTGATGCGCCAGGAAAGGCCGTTATCGCCGAAGCCCTGGGCGATCTTATCGCCGTTGTTAGCGGTCGGCTGATAAAAGAGTGCGAAGGCGGGCAGCGCGCTTGCCGGAATCGTGGAAAGGGATCCGGCGCCTTGTGTGCTTAGCCCTGCAATGATGGCATCGCGATAGGCCGGCGGAAGCGTTAGAGCCGCCAAGACACCGCCAAGCACAGAGCGGTCGGTGAGCGTGCTGGTATAGGATGTTACCTTGTCGTCATGGGTGTAACGCAGGCCGCCTTCCAGTTCCAAAGCCTCTGTGAGCTTGAAGGTGAGGTCGGCATAGAGATCGGCCGACTTGGTCTTGCCGTAGCTTTCCGATTGCTCCCAATGATCCGGTTTCAGATTCCGGGCGATGGCCGCCGCGGTGGCTGCTGGCATGGCATAACCCACACCGAACTTCTTCATATAGAGCGCATTCGCCAGTTGCTGCAGCATCACGGGGGCATAGCCGCCGACAAAGGCCTGTGAGCTGAAAAATGCCGTGGGAGAGTTTTGGAGCAGGGCGTTCTGGCCGGTGAGAAGCGCCAGGGCCAGGCGCTCATCGAATTGCAGCGGCACGCGCGTGGAATTGTTGGAATAGAAATAGTCCACCCCGGCAAAGGCGCTGATGCGGCCGCCAGCGTCATAATTGACGCGGAACTCGTGGCTGAACTGGTCGCCGCGCGCATCTTCCGCCGAAACCAGCAGCGGCTGGCTGAAGCCATCGGGATCGAACACGTCCGCGGAATCAAAACGGCGATAAGCGGTGATGGAGGTCAGCTTGATGCTTGGCGACAGGGTGTAGCCGAGGATGGCTTTTCCATCCCATACCTTGCGGCGGATGCCGAGCGGCTGATTGTGTTCGAAACCGGCCACCGTGTTGATCGCCATCCCGCTATTGTGGTCGAGGTTGCCGATGATGGCGCCGGTGGCGGGATCCATCGGCGCGAATGTGCCGGATTTGAACGAGGTGCCGCTGGGGTGGTCGGCCTCGTAATTGAAGATCACATCGGCAGAAAAGGCTTGTGTCGGTTTATAGGCGAAGGAGAGGCGCAGGGCACCGGTGTTGGTCGAGTCGTAATTGGGGCCGCCCAGAAGATTCTGCACATAGCCTTTGCGGCTCTTGAAGCGCCCGGCCAGGCGCACGGCAAAATCGTCCGACAGCGGAATATTGGCCATGGCTTCGATCATGCCGTAATCATAATCACCGGCTTCGGCACCCAAGGCGAAATGCTCACCGCTGGGATCTGCCTTGTTCTGGATGACATTGACTCCGCCCATCAGCGCGGCGCGGCCGAACAGGGTGGTTTGCGGTCCGCGCACCACTTCCACGCGGTCGATGTCGAACAGCTCGATATAGGTGCCGCGGTTGGTGGAGATCGAGACATCATCCTCGAACACCGAAACCCGCGGTTCCAGCGAAGCATCGCCGGAATCGAGTGTGAGGCCGCGCAGCACCAGCCCTGGATTGTTGGGCGACTGGTTCTGCACCACGAAACCTGGCGTGAAGAGCGACAGCTTGTCGAATTCCTGGATATCGAGCTTGGAGAGGAAGTCGCCGGAATAGGCGGTCAGCGCCATCGGCACTTCGATCGGATTTTGCGCCCGCTTCTGCGCCGTGACGGTCACCGATTCGACAAAAGGAGCCTGTGCATCGTCGGCCAAGGCCGCACCGGACATCGTTGCCAGCATCGCCAGCGAAGCCATGGCAAAGCTTTTCGGCATCGTCTTCCCCCAAGGCATATCGACAGCGCTCCAACGCCATGTGTCGGTATTGTGAAACAGCGGGTGGTACAAGCAACCACATAATTGCGCGGGGGCGGATTCACGTCATGCGGGTGAGCGCCGGTTTGCCATCCCCGGACGGCCAAAGAAAACGGCCCGCCACAGAGGTGACGGGCCGCGATCTGCCGGATTTGAAACCGGTATTCAGTGCGTCTTGAACGAAACCGAAGCGCCGAAGAAGCGCGGCTCGCCTGCAATGAAGGTGGGGATGCCGAGGTTGTCGCCCGAGTTGCCGGCGTCCTTGATGAACTTCTGGTCGAGCACGTTGCTCATGAACAGGCTGACTGACCAGGGCTTGTTGTCCATCTGATAGGTCAGGCGGAAATTGAGCAGACCGTACTGCTTCTGCAATTCGTCCTGCTTGGTGTCCGCGATGAGGTTGCCGAGCGCAACGGTTTGCAGGTCCGGGCGGTCGTTGTTGTCGTCGAAATAGATCTTGGACTGCCAAGTATAAGTCGGCAGGAAGTTGAAGGTGCCGCCAAAGAGGTTGTGGCGCAGCGACAGGCCCACGGAGAGTTTTTCATCCGGGTTGAGGCGGAACTGGTCGCCCTTATACGCCGATGCGCCGACGAAACGGGCGCGGTTCAGCGTCAGGGTGCCGAAGAAATCCGCCCAATCGGTGATCGCCCAATCGGCAGTGGCTTCGAAGCCGATGGCTTGGGCCTGACCGGCATTAAAGGTTACGAAGCGCTGGTTGACGATGCGGCTCGATTGGAAGTTTTTGTAGTTGTAAAAATAGAGCGAGGTGTCGAGACGCAGCTGGTTGAACAGCATGGCCTTGCCGCCGAACTCGTAATTGTCGACGGTTTCGGCTGCGGCTTCGGCAAAGGAGGGCGCACCGAAGGGTGTGGTGGGCGATTTGGCGCTCAGCACCTTGGGACGGCGGCCATGGGCATAGGTGACATAAAGGTTGGCATTGTCGGCCGCGGCATAACGAGCCGATACGCGCCATGACAAGCCGTCATCGCCGAAGTCTTTGGCGATCTTGTCGCCATTGTTGGCGCTGGGTTGGGAGAGCAGACCCCAGCCGGTACCGGAAGAAGCCCCGGCCATGAACATGCCGAGATAGGAGGTGTCGCCGGAAACGGCCGCATAAGCCGTCTGCTTGTCGTCATGGGTGTAGCGCACGCCGCCGTTGAGTTCCAAGGCGTCGAGCAGCTTGTAAGTGACATCGCCATAGAGATCGACCGATTTGGTCTTGCCGTAATTGGTCGATTGTTCCCAGTGGTTGGATTTCAGCCCCGCCGCAACGGCGTTCAAAGCCGTCTTATTGGCCGTGACATAGGCGGTGGCATAGGTATTGGCTTGGCTTGCTGCGATCGCAGAACCATAGGTTCCGACCAGGGCGTTGTAATAGGTCGAATAGACCTTGCTATAGGCAATGCCCTGGACCAGCGACGGGGCGTAACCGGCCGTGAAGGTCGTCGAGCTGAAGAACGAGGCCGGCTGGTATTGCAGCAGCGCATTCTGCCCGGTGACTAAGGCCAGAACCATGCGCTCGTCCATCTGCAAGGGCACGCGCTGGGAAACGTTGCTGTAGAAATAGCTGACACCGCCAAAGGCGCTGAGCCGCCCGCCATTGTCGTAGTTCAGGCGCATTTCATGGCTGAACTGATCGCCGCGCTCGTCTTCGGCCGCCTGCATCAGCGGCTGCTCGAAGCCATCCGGATCGAACACTTCCAAGGATTGGAAGCGGCGATATGCGGTCACCGTCGAAAGCGTCAGTGCCGGGTCGAGTTTGTAGCTGGTGAGGGCCTTCACGTCCCAGACCACGCGATTGAGACCGACGCGCTTGCCGTTTTCAAAGCCGGCCAGGCTGTCGGTCAGGGTGGCGCCGCTGGTATGGCTGAGGTCGCCCACCACGCGGCCGTTGGGATCGCTCGGCAGGAAGGTGCCCGATTTGAAAGACGTGCCGGAGGGGCGGTCCTGTTCGAAATTGGCAATGATATCGGCCGAGAAAGCGTCGTTCGGCTTCCAGGTCAGGGCCGTACGGCCGGCAACGGTATCGACCGAATTGTAGGCGCGGCCGGCATTGAGATCATCGACGTAGCCGTCGCGCGCCTTGTAGCGGCCGGCAACGCGCAACGCGACCGTATCGCTCAAAGGCTCGTTCACGAAGGCGTCGAGCATGTGATAGCTGTAATCGCCGGTCTCGAAGGTGCCGCCAGCGGCAAAACCGTCAAGCTTGGCTTTGTTCTGGATGATATTGACGCCGCCCATCAGCGCCGAACGGCCGAACAGCGTGGTCTGCGGTCCGCGCACCACTTCAACGCGGTCAATATCGAAAAGCTCGATATAGGTGGCGCGGGTGGTCGCGATCGAAACGTCATCTTCGAACACCGAGACGCGCGGCTCCTGGGCCGCTTCGCCGGAATCGAGATTGAGGCCGCGCATGGCCAAGCCCGGATTGTTGGGGGACTGGTTCTGCACCACGAAGCCGGGCGTGTAGAGCGACAGCTTGTCGAGTTCCTGAACGTCGATCTTCTGCAAGAATTCGCCGGAATAGGCCGTCAGGGCCATCGGCACATCGATTGGATTCTGCACGCGCTTCTGGGCGGTGACTGTCACGGATTCGACAAATGTAGATTGTGCGTCCGTTGACTGAGCCTGAGCAACGGTTGGCATGGTGGCGGCTGCCAAAACAGCCAGTGACACCATCCTGAAACGGATCGGCATGAAACTCCCCCTCGATTGACACTTGGTAATCATCGCTAGGGGAGGCGGGTGTCAGTATTGTGAAGTTCTGACACCCGTAAGCAACAGATTGAAGAAATTCGGCTTAAGTCACCCCATGCGCTTGGCCCGGTCGATCAGATCGTTGACCACCGAAGGATCGGCCAGTGTCGAAGTGTCACCAAGATTGGAGGTGTCGCCTTCTGCGATCTTACGCAGGATGCGGCGCATGATCTTGCCCGACCGCGTCTTGGGCAGCGACGGCGTGAACAGGATCACATCCGGTTTGGCAATCGGTGAGAGATGTTCGGCCACGAACTTCTTCAATTCGTCTGCCAAGCTCGGGGTTGCGGTCTGGCCCGCTTTCAAGGTCACATAAGCGTAGATCGCCTGGCCCTTCACTTCATGCGGATAGGCCACCACGGCGGCCTCGGCCACTTTGGTGTTCTCGACTAGCGCGGATTCCACTTCCGCCGTGCCCAAGCGATGGCCTGCGACGTTGATCACGTCATCGACCCGGCCGGTGATCCAATAATAACCGTCCTCGTCGCGGCGGCAGCCGTCACCGGTGAAATACTTGCCGGGATAGGTACGGAAGTAGGTGTTGATGAAGCGCTGATGATCGCCATAGACGGAGCGCATCTGGCCCGGCCAGGAATCGGCCAACACCAGATTGCCGCTGATGGCCCCTTCCAGCACGGCACCGCTGGAATCCACCAGCTCTGGGCGGATGCCGAACAGCCTCCCGACGATTTCAGGACGAACGGCACCTCCAGGCCTTTTGCGAGTGGCACGCTTACCCCATCCAGAT
>Ga0207816_1000036_pt1 | contig 48161 bp, 42 predicted proteins | sample LuqExpMetageno10_FD_187768 | JGI IMG/M metagenome (GOLD analysis project Ga0207816, IMG submission 187768) | Tropical forest soil microbial communities from Luquillo Experimental Forest, Puerto Rico - Sample 10 (SPAdes) | ecosystem: Environmental > Terrestrial > Soil > Tropical forest ... | reverse complement strand
TGCGCGCGCGGGCCCCTCCGTGGCCTGCCAAATAGCACCTACAACGGGGTCATTATTGGGAGCGAAAACGGGGGCGCGGTTCAAAGCGATTTGACACTGCGGCAGCAGATTGTAGGCATCCCAAAACCTGGCGTTTGCGAAATGCGGCATATCCGCGAGCCCCCTGACATTGGGAATGGGCTGCGCCGTTCGGCTTCTTGTCAAGGAGCTGCGCGCCAGCGTAGTGCTCGAAAAGTATTGCGTCAGACGGCCTATAAGCCGGGTTCTGTCCTCCGCCCGAAGGCGAATGGATGGCCATTCCTCTGGGACGGCCGTTACCGACCGCCTCACGCGACCTACCCGGACGGCTATCCGGAAACGGATTACGTGCCGTCCCTATTTGGTCTTGCTCCCGGTGGGGCTTGCCCTGCCAGTTCCGTTACCGGACCCGCGGTGCGCTCTTACCGCACCATTTCAACCTTACCTCTGCGATGCCGAAGCACCGACAGATCGGCGGTATAATTTCTGTGGCGCTATCCCTGGGGTTTCCCCCGGCGGATGTTATCCGTCACCGTATTTCCGTGGAGCCCGGACTTTCCTCTCGCCAACGCGCTTTACGCGGGCTTGCACCCACGCAGTTACGAAGACAAGCGGCCATCCGGCCATCTGACGCAAGAACGACTATAGATGCGATAGGCGGTCCCAGCCAAACGCTTTCTTGTGCGCGAGTTTGGTGAACTGGGGAAACCACGCCGCCAGTTTCTCTGCCACAGCAATCTGGGAGGCTTCGGCGAGATAGCCGCGCTCCCGCCCGTCGGTGTCGATCTCGTTGTGCGAGATAGGCAGCACGATTTTGGTCGAAACGTATTTGTGCTCAAAGTCGACCGGCGCGTAATGGCGTTCGGGATTGTCGCTGATCTTGACTTCGACATGCCAAGGCAAAATGGCTAACCGGCTCCCCTCATCGACACCATTGATAAGCGGGCAGAACAGCAGCGTTTGAGTCTGCGCCAGCATCTCATCCGTCGAAACAATCACGCCATATTTGATCTTGTCGGCCATACCCAGACTTTTGAGAATAGGCCCGCCGAGCTGCACCACCTTCCAGGTGGTGCGCATATTACGCTGATGTCCAGCAGCCTTTTTCCCCGCCCCCCAAAGAGACGGCCATAATTGAAATGCCATTAAACCAACCCCGCCTAACACTGCCACGGCCATCGCGATCAACGCGGCTGTGTGCCCCCAAGACTCCATGGCCCCCGCCCCTCTACGTTGCTTTAGAGCCTCTGGAAGACGCTCGAAACTTCCGGCTTCTTTTCGTCTTTCTTTTCATCTTTCGTGGACAACGCCAGCACCACCAATGACGGCTGCGCCGACGGCTGAGACGATGGCGTTGGCTGCAGCACCACAATCGGATTCTGCCCACCCGGCATCACGACATAACCATTGTTCGGCAATGGTGCCGGAGCCTGCCCCGCTACACCTTGCGGCGGGTAGATCATCTTCACGTCCAAAGCCGTACTGGCCTCGTTATCCTGTTTGGGCATTCTTGCCCTCCGTATACCTGACGGCGGCAAATTTAACACATTGTTCACCACAGATTGAAGGCATTTGCGGGAATTTCCCTGGGTGTCGCCTTTCGGCCGCGGCACGAAAGATCATTGCGCGGGCGCGCTATACCAAGGCCCGGCCGACCACGCTAAGTGCATGAATCTGTGTGGTGTCGAAAAGCGGAACGGGGCAATCATCCGGTTTGAGCAGCAAGGGAAGCTCGGTACAGCCCAGAACAACCCCTTCAGCCCCTTCGCCGACAAGCTGGCCCACAATGTCCAAACAGACTTTTCTGGAAGGGTCTTCAACACGCCCCAAGACCAGCTCATCCAGGATGATACGGTGAATCCGTTCGCGGTCCTCCGGCCCCGGTATCACCACAGACACCCCGCATTTCACCAGCCGGTCTTTGAAAAAATCCTCCTCCATGGTGTAGCGGGTGCCGAGCAGCGCCACGCGCGTCAGCCCCTTGGCGCGCACGGCTTCGGCTGTGCAATCACAGATATGAACAAGAGGAATCGACACGGCGGCTGCCACCGCATCGGCAACGCGATGGGCTGTGTTGGCCCCGATCATCAGAACACCAGCCCCTGCCCGCTCCAGCTTGCGCGCAGCATCGCTGAGCAACAGCGCGAGATCATCCCAACGGCCTTCGCGCGCCAGACCGGCCGGCTCCTCGAAATCAAGCGAGATCATCGCGATCTTGGCCGAATGCAAGCCACCAAGACGCTGCTGCACCGCATGATTGAGGAGCTGGTAATAGAGCGCCGTCGCCTCCCAGCTCATGCCGCCAATCAGCCCAATAGTTTTCACGGCACCCCCTCACACAGACGGGAAAGAATGGCCGTACATTCGGCATCCGCGATACCGTCAATGCGAGCGGGACGGAAGTGACGCTGGAAAGCCGTGATCACGACGTCGAGCGGAACATCAACTTCGGGCAACAAACCATAACCGAAACACGCAAGGGCTTGCTCGAAATCCAGGTTTGACTGCCCCGGATCGCCGTCGCTCAGAGGCCAAAGCCCGACCCCCTCCCGCGCCAGACGCGGCCAAGGAAACAGCTCTCCGGGATCGGTCTTGCGCGCCGGCGCCACATCCGAATGGCCGAGTACGCGATGGGGCGGAATCCGATGGCGGGCAAGAATCCCCCTCGACAAAGCGATTACTGCGGCGATCTGCGGCTCGGAGAACGGCTCATAGCCGAACTCATGACCGGGATTGACGATCTCGATGCCAATCGAGCGGCCATTGATATTCTTTTCGCCCGCCCAATAGGACACGCCCGCATGCCAGGCACGGCGATCCTCCGGCACATGGCGATAGATACAGCCGGAGCGATCAACGGTGTAATGGGCCGAGACCTTGGCTTCCGGATCACATAGCCGGGCGAGCGCTTCGTCACAGGTCCTCATGCCTGTGTAATGCAGCAACAGCATATCGACGGGCGCGCCTTGCGGGCGCGCATCGTGATTGGGCGAAGGACAGTGAACGAAGCGAAGCGGCATCAAACAAAGATCTTATACGCAACCGTTTCGCCATTGGCACGCTTCAAGGAAAATTCCGCGCCATTTTCGTGCTCGTCCACCAGGGCTTCGAACAGACGCAAGGCATTGCGGATGACTTCCGCATAAGACGCCGCCTCGGTGCGGTCCTTCAGCCGTTGCAGCCGGTCCATGGCCTGCGGCGGCAATTCAAGCTGCACGCGGGTGGTGGCACGCACCGGCTCCTCGCCTCCAGCCTCCATGGCGTCAGCGGCGGCCCGCATGGCTTCGACGGTCATGCCGCGAAAGCGGCGGCGATGGTGACCATGATTGTGCATGAGGTACCTCCTTAACGGCGCGAATTGAGGGCGCTGAGAATGGCCGCAATACCGATGAGAGCCAGGCCACCAATCACCAGCTTGTGGATGTGATGAGCCCGCAGCTCATCCAAGGGCTCAACCCCATCGTGATGCCCCCGGAACCGTCCGAAGCCGTGACGGCGGGCATGCCATTCAGCCTTCATGTGATGACGGAAGCGCCGCCAAGCCTCTTTGCGCGAGGCATGAGCTCCTTGTCCGCAGCAACGAGAATCGTCATCGTTTTCAGAGACTTCGGGACGATCATCGACGGGGGAACTCCTCCCCTACTCCGACGCCATATTTGGTCATTTGATACTCCTTTGGTGATTATTAGGTGCCTTCATGATGTGAATATCATCAAATAATCATCAAAATTCAAGAGGTGGCGAGATGGATTTTTCGCCAACCCACTTTACGTCATACATTTCAAAGAGTTAGAGCGATGACCAAAGGACTGCGGAGTTTGGAGAATGGAGAAGCCGGATCCGGTGGCAGTTTCGCGCCAAGCGAATGCGCTGGCAGCCAGCCATGGGCTGGGCGCGCGAAGGCAGGCCAAGGCCTTTGCGGAAGAAGCCGCAAAAACTGGCGATACGGCGCAACAAGCATTTTGGCTGGCGGTGGCGGCAGAATTGAACCCGCGCTGTTCGATCTAACGAACCCGCTTAGTTCACGCCGCGCTCGTATTGGATTTTTTCGTAAGCGACATTGATCGCCGCCAGTTTGTCGGTGGCGATCTTCACGAATTCTTCCGGCACGCCACGGGCGATCAGGCTATCGGGGTGGTTCTCGCGCACAAGCCGGTAGTATGTGCGCTTGATCTCATCACTGCTCGCATCATAACCGACGCCCAGCACGACATAAGGATCAGCCGCATCCGCCGGAAAATGCGAAGCGCGGATACGGCGGAATTCGCCCGGCGAAAAACCGAAAATGTCGGCTACGCGCTCGAGAAAAGCCTCTTCGTCCGGATGCATGACACCATCGGCGGCCGCGATCTCGAACAGGCCATCAAGGATGTCTTCCAGCACGGCCGGTTGGCCCGCATAAAGCCGGGCGATCTGCGCCGCATAGGAATCGTACCCAGCCGTGTCCTGGCGTGCCAAATCAAAAAAGCGCCGCACCACACCTTGCTGCTCCGGCGGCACCTGGAAAATACGGTCAAAAGCGGCAATTTCTTCTTCGGTGACAACACCGTCAGCCTTGGCCATTTTGGCTGCCAGCGCGATCATGGCGATAGTGAAGGCTACCCCGGGATCGCCGCCATCGGCTTCGGCCATCCTGTCGAACAGGTAATGTCCCGCCACCACGCCGAGAGCCGCCCCGATTGGACCGCCCACGAGCATGCCTGCTGCCGCACCGCCGATTTTGCCCCAGATGGACATAGGTCGAACCTAAACGGCAAACTCAGCGGAATTACAACTCTCCGAGAGGTGAGACATGACGACCGTATTGATCACAGGCGCCAATCGCGGGCTGGGGCTCGAATTTGCCCGCCAATATCAGGCAGAAGGAGCGAGCGTGATCGCCTGCTGCCGCGATTTGCGCAAAGCAGATGCGCTGAAACAGCAAAGCGTGGAAATAGCGGAACTGGACGTCACCGATGCAGAATCGATTCACCGCCTCGCCGTCCAATTGAAGGGCCGCCCCCTCGATATCCTCATCAACAATGCGGGCACCTACGGGCCAGACCGCCAGAGCGCTGATGATTGCGATTACCAGGGCATGGTGGAAACCTTCCGCATCAATGCCGTCGCGCCGCTGATGGTAGCCAAAGCGGTCAAGCCCAATCTGCTTGCCGGCCAAGGGAAAAAATTAGCTGTACTGACAAGCAAGATGGGATCGATCTCCGATTCCAGCGGCGGCTTCCTCGCCTATCGCGCCTCCAAAGCCGCACTCAACATGATCGCCGACGGCGTGACGAAGGAATGGAGAAAGGATGGCATCGCCGTCGCGATTCTGCATCCCGGCTGGGTGCAGACCGATATGGGCGGCCCCAATGCGCCGATAAAACCGCAAGAGAGCGTGAAAGGCTTGAGAGCGCGGATTGCCGAACTCAGCCTGACCACCAGCGGCCGCTTCGTCGATTTTCAGGGCCGGGAAATCGGCTGGTAACGCCGCCGCAGCCAAGCGGCCGCATCCATGAGGAAGAAAGGCACGTAGCAGATCAGAACCGAAAGCAGCGCCAGCCCGACAACGACAGCGATATACCAAGGCCAAGCCGGCATCAGATCGTAAAGCGAGGCATGACCCGGCTTGGCCCGCAGAAAACCGTAATTGACCTTGAGCAGCCAATCAGCAACGCCCGCCGCCGCCATGTAGACAAAAGACCAAGCAATGACGCGCGGAATGGAGCGCGGGTATGGCCGCATGCCCAGACCGAGAGTCAGGAACAGCACCGCTGCAATGATGCCGCCGTGGAAAAACGAAAACTCGATAAAACGGAAAGACGGAAAGTCGTCCGGGATGTCCGGCGTAACGATGCCCTGCACGGTGCCCGCCATGGCCCAGAACCAAGCGAGTTCATAAGCCTTCTGGCTCTTGCTGAGGAGCGCCACAACCGTAGCGATGGCCGCCCAGCTGCAGAGGTCCAGCGGCAAGGCATTGCCGCGGTCGATCCAGCCCATGCGGGCGAAGACCACATACCAAGCGGCCCAAGTACCGGCGATGACCAATGCAAAGGCCCAACGCAGCCCCTTCTTCAGCCCCTCACGCTGCACCAAGCGCACCAGCCCAGAGAGCAGCAGAGGGACGATCACGATGAGGATCAGCACCGCTTTGTGTGATGGCCCGAACACCTGAAAAGGCGTAGCCGCTAAGCCCATTTCCCCCTCCCAAAAGTCCACCGGTGTCAAATTCGTCAACCAGACAGCCACCCGAGCTTGTGGGCTCAACTGACGCTATAAAAAATTATCATATTTATCAAGCAGTTAAGTTGAGCCAGGGGAGCGGCATTCGCGACCTCGTGAGCATTAATTCTCTGTGATATCGAATAGGATGGCAGTTAGGGAAGACCGGGGACAGAGAGCTCGGCAACCCGGACACCTTAAAGCGCAGCGGCGGCACCCCCGCCCCAGGGAGACACATTATGAGTCAGACAGTCGGCACTGCCAGCCAGGCAGCGCCCGCACCGGTGAAAGCAACGGGATGGTATCGCTGGGTAGCGTGTGCACTGATCTTCTTCGCAACCAGCCTGCTTTATGTTGACCGCCTGACGCTCGGCTATCTTAAGAGCACACTGCAAGGTCAATACGGCTGGAGCGAAACCGATTACGCGGGTGTCGTGCAGTGGTTCATGTTCGCTTACGCTGTCGGCTTTCTGGTGTTCGGTCAGCTGATCGATAAGTTCGGGGCCAAGCGCGGATACATCATTGCAGTTGGCGTCTGGACATTCGCCCATCTGGCTTGTGCAGCCATCGGTTTCTTACCGGTCTCCTGGGTGCTGATCAGCTTCATGGTCAGCTACACCGTTCTCGGCTTCGGCCAAGGCGGCAATTTTCCCGCCGCATTGAAGACGGTGGCCGAATGGTTTCCGCAGCGCGAACGTTCCTTCGCGATCGGCATCTTCAATGCCGGAACCAATCTCGGCGCCATCCTGACGCCGCTGATCGTGCCTTTCGTACTCATCCGTTACGGCTGGCAATGGGCCATCGTCGCCACCAGCGGCTTGTCCATTCTTTGGCTGTTCTTTTGGCTGCCGTTCTACTCCCGTCCCCGTGAAAGCAAGCGCACCAGCAAAGAAGAGCTGGCCTATATCGAAAGCGATCCTTTCGTGCCGGTGAAACAGCTTCCTTGGCTCAAGGTCCTGCTCAAGAAGGAAACCTGGGCCTATGGTCTTGGCAAACTTCTGACCGATCCGGTGTGGTTCTTCTATTCCTTCTGGCTGCCGTCCTATTTCCAGACCACCTTCAAGGATCAGGTCGGCAGCGTTGCCGCCACAGCGCTTCCCATCGTCATCATCTTCCTGGTGTCGGACGTCGGTTCGGTGTTCGGCGGCTGGATGAGTTCGGCCATGATCAAATCAGGCTTCTCCGTCAACAAGGCACGCAAATACTCGATGCTGATCTGCGCTGCGCTGGTGCTGCCGATGGCGATCTTCACCAAGCTGACCAACGACATGTGGGCATGGGTGGCAATCCTCGGTATCGCGGCTGCGGCGCACCAGGCGTTTTCGGCCAATCTGATGACCTTGACCTCTGATCTGATGCCCAAGGAGGCTGTCGGCCGCTGCTCGGGCATTGGCGGCACCATGGGCGCCATCGGCGGCATCATCATGGCGGCCGGTGTGGGGCGCGCTCTGGCGTCCAACGGCGGCTATACGCTGATCTTCCTCGTGGCTGGCGTGATTTATCTTATCGGCTTGCTGGTGATCCACATCATTTCGCCGCGCTTAAAGCCGGCGAAATTCGAAGCCGCCTAAGAAAGGAAAAACTCCCGTAACGGAAGCAGTTTCTTTGATTGCCATTTGCAGCGGGCCGGGGAACACTCCCCGGCCTGTTTGCTTATGGACATGTGATGGCCGACAAAAAAGCGATGATCATTTTCGGGGCGACCGGCGATCTGGCGCTGAAAATGATCCTTCCCTCCCTTTATTTCCTTGATAAAGAAGGACATCTGCCGCCAGAACTGGTCATCCTCGGCGTGGCACGCGCGCGCCTCAGCGATGCCGAATTCGCCGACACCGTCCAAAAGATAATGCGGGAAAAGGCCGGGAGTGATTATAGCGATACAGATTGGGCCGCCTTCGCGAAACGCTTGCGCTATTGCGACGGCGACATCACCCAATCCGCACCCTATAGCAAAATCGCAGACCTGCTGCAGGGCTATGAGTTCCTGCTCCATTATCTTTCCACATCACCTGATTTCTTCGGTGTGGTAGCGACCCATCTGCGCGAAAACGGCTTGATCCAGCCTCAGACCCGTATCGCCATTGAGAAACCGATCGGGCACGATCTCGCCTCTTCGCGTGAAATCGAGGCGGCGCTGTCAGCCTCTTTCCCAGAAGAGCGCATTCATCGCGTAGACCATTATTTGGGCAAGGACACGGTGCAGAACCTGATTGCCCTGCGTTTTGCCAACACGCTGTTTGAGCCGTTGTGGAACAAGGACTCGATTGAGCACGTCCAGATCACCGTTGCCGAAACGGTCGGGGTCGAACGCCGCTGGTCCTATTACGATTCCTATGGCGCCCTGCGCGACATCGTGCAGAACCATATGCTGCAACTGCTCTGCCTTTTTGCCATGGAGCCTCCGGCCGATCTCGAAGCCGATTCCGTGCGCAACGAAAAAGTGAAGGTGCTGCGTTCCTTGCGCCCTATCGGGCCACAAGAGGTGGAACGCGAAACCGTGCGCGGCCAATACCGCAAAGGCTATACCTCCGAAGGCGCCGTACCCGGCTATACCGAAGAAACCGGCGGCGGCACCTCCGACACCGAGACTTTTGTCGCGATCAACGCCCATATCGACAACTGGCGCTGGGCGGGCGTGCCGTTCTTCCTGCGCACCGGCAAACGCATGCCGACCCGCTCCACGCAAATCGTGGTGCAGTTCCGCCCCGTGCCGCATTCCATCTTTCATCGCTCGGACAACCTGCCGAACCGGCTGATCATCCGGCTGCAGCCGCAGGAAGAAATCGCGCTGCAGATCATGAACAAAACACCAGATCTGGAGGCGGTGCGCCTGAAGCCGGTGGCACTGGACCTCAACCTCACCGATGCCTTCCGCACCACCCGCCGCCGCATCGCATATGAGCGCCTGCTTTATGACGCCCTCAAAGGCTCAAGCTTCCTGTTCGTGCGGCGCGACGAGGTGGAGACAGCCTGGCGCTGGATCGATCGCATCGCCGACGGCTGGAAAGAGCGTGACATGAAGTGTCTGCCTTACACGGCAGGGACCTGGGGGCCGTCAAGCTCCTTCGCCCTCACCGAGCGGCATGGCTATTCCTGGGTCGAGTAGCTCAGCGCAAAGCCACCGTGACCGGCTGCTCACGATAAAGCTCGGGATAGAAGCGCTTGAGCTTCTCGATCTTGGGCAGATCGTTGATGGCGATGTAGCGATCATGCGGATGGCGCAAGAGATAGTCCTGATGATAGGGCTCAGCCGGATAGAAACCGTGCAGATCTGAAACGCGCGTGACGATCGGCCGTGAGAAGGCGTGGGCCTGGGAGAGCTGGGCGATATAGGCGTTTGCGACGCGGCGCTGCTCGCCATCGGCGGCGAACACTTCGGAACGGTATTGTGAGCCTTCATCCGGCCCTTGATAGTTCTTCGTGGTCGGGTCCATCACAGAGAAGAAGATCTGCAGCAAGCGCCCGTAAGACACCATATGCGGATCATAAAGAATGCGGACGGATTCGGCGTGCCCCGTATTGCCCCAGCTCACCGTCTCATAGCGCGCAGAACTGGACGATCCGCCCGAATAGCCGGAAAGTACTTCCCGCACGCCTTTGACATGCTGGAAAACACCCTGCATGCCCCAGAAGCAGCCGCCAGCGAAAACCGCCTGCTGCGGGCCATTGGGTGCAACATCCTCAACCGGGTGCGGCAAGGGGCGGTCCGTTTCCTCCGCATGCAACGGAGCGAAACCGAACAGGAGGGTTAATGTCAGTTGCTTGAGCATCTCAACTCTCCTTCAGGCGCGTGGGATGAATTTCAGCGCCACCGCATTCATGCAGTAGCGAAGACCGGTCGGCCGCGGACCATCATCGAAAACGTGACCGAGATGGGCATCGCAGAGCTTGCAAGACACAGCCGTGCGCAGCTCGAACAGACTGGCATCGCGGCTTTCGGCAACATTTTCGCGCGCGATGGGTTTCCAGAAACTCGGCCAGCCCGTACCGGAGTCGAATTTCGTATGCGAGTCGAACAAGGCCGTGCCACAGCAGATGCAGCGGTAAAGCCCGTCAGCATGATTGTCCCAACCTGGCCCGGTAAAAGCGCGCTCCGTGCCCGCATGGCGCGTGACATCGTAGGACAAGGGCGGCAGCATCGCCCGCCATTCGGCATCGCTCTTGCGCAACTTCGGCAGCTGCTGCTTACCGACAGGCTTTCCCGCGGCAGAAAACTCCACGACTTCAACGGTATCTTCGGCCAAAGCCGTCAGTGGCCATAACAAAGTTGTGGTTATTGCGGCTGACGCAAAGAGCTCTCGTCTCGTCACGGCGTGCCTCCGTCTATCCATCGAACAGCAATTCGATGGGAGGTGCAAACCGGTTACAGAGCGAAGCTGCTTAAAGGGTTACGGTTTTGAGAGGTTGCGGCGCTGCGCTTTTTTCCACCGTAAAACTCACACGGCCGATCAAGCGGCCGTCTACCGTCACGAAATCCACACGCCAAGAGCCCGGATCGGGATTCGTCCTGAAAGTGTAGCCGCGATAGCCCTTGTCACGGCCGCCGCGCAAACCGAGCTCCAGCTTTTGGGTGGTCTGCCACTGCTTGCTGACCTCGTCGTAGTGCTGCCAGACATAGAGCGCCGAAGTGTTGAGGTTGACCGGAGCAAATATCGCTCCGAACACGACCACCGGCTTACCCGGTTCGATATGCACCGTGCGCGGAAGGCCAAACCACGTCGTCCAGGATTGCGGCTCTTCCAGAGCGGCGTAATAGAGCCGGCCCGTGCGCGGCAGATCCATATCGGACGAAGCCCCAACACAGCGCGGCGCTATCTTATTGCGCGCAGGCACTTTGCAGACGGCCTGATAGACACCAGAGGTCTGCATGGCGAGCGGCAGCGGCGGCAGAACGTTGAGGAAGTAGAGACCGTTCAGCGCCACATAAACCACTAAGCCGCAGCCCGCGATCTTCCATTTGACTTCGCCGAAGCGGGCGCGCGCAAGTTTTCCGAGCAGCCACAAGAAACCAGCAAACAACAGTGTAGCGGCCCCGCCGGACAGCATGAACGTCAACATCCCGATGGTATGGGTGAAGACGGGCACCATGAAGACGGCGTAAGAGATCAAGGCAAAGAACAGCAGCGTCGTCGTGAAAATCAAACGCGCGTAATATTTGCTGAAGATCTCATTGCCGATGAAGATCGCGGCCAGCACGACCAGGAACGGCCAAGACGCCGCCACGGTGCCGCTGCGAGCATAAAAGACCAGGAAGGCGCTCCACAAACTGCCGAGGACAAACTGCGCCAGAGCAGGAAGGTAGGCGCGCAGCTTGCGCACCACGACATGCTGCCATTCGTCATGCGATTCCAGCCAATGCAGAAGCGCGATCGCCAGTGCAGCCACCCCGATATAGACGATCAACAGGGTCTGCGTGACGGCGTGATCCACACGGCCATAAGTGAGATTGTCGAAGGCAAAGCCGCCGATCATAGCCGCGGCTGAAATATGCCGCTCATAAGCCTTGAGCTTATGCATCCAGCGGTCGATCGGCATTTTCATCATGGCGCCACGTTAAACATTGTCGTGCCGCCTGATAAGCGGCTCCGCCCTGCGATCGTAGGCGACCCCGCGTCGCGCACCGGCGGATTAACCGTCGTTTCCTAGCAAAGCGCCTAAGATTACGACAGTTTCACCATCGACAGGCGCGGTGTCAGCCAATGGATCACAATGGCGGCCAGGAAATATATGAAACCGGCCACAATGAACACCGGCGTATAGTTGTGTGACAGGCGCTGGGCTTCATGCACTCCAATCGTCATCAAAATGCCGCCAATGGCGCCCGCCGTCCCCCCAATGCCTGAAACCGAGCCAACCGCCGTCTGCGGGAATGTGTCCGAGGGGATGGTGTAGAGATTGGCGGAAAAAGCCTGATGCGCCGCCGTGGCAATCCCGATGATGATCGTGGTAGTCCAGAGATCGTGCACATAAAGCGTGGCAAAGGCGACCGGCAGCACACAACAGGCGCAAAGCAGCATCGTGAACTTGCGCGCCACATTCACCGTCGCACCAGTGGCCATCATCTTGGATGACACCCAACCGCCGACAATCGATCCCATGTCGGAGATGACATAGATCAGCACCATGGGCGCCGCAACATACTGTACCTTCAAATGATAGACATCGGTGAAGTAGGTCGGCAGCCAGAACAGGTAGAACAGCCACACCGGATCGGTGAGGAATTTTCCGACCGCGAAAGCCCAGGTTTCCTTATAGGTGAGCAGCTTCAGCCAAGGCACCTGCTGCACGCCCTGGGGGCGATCGCTCTCAATGTAGGAAAGCTCTTCGCGGCTGACAAAGCGGCTGGTGCGCGGATTGCGGAAGAACACCATCCACACCGCGAACCATAAGAGGCTAAGGCAGGCGGTCAGGAAAAAGGCCCAGCGCCAGCCCAGCGTGAGCATGAGAATAGGCACGACCACCGGGGTGATTATGGCGCCGACATTGGTGCCCGCATTGAACAGACCGTTGGCGAGAGCCCGCTCCTTCTGCGGAAACCACTCAGCAACAGCCTTTAAGGCGGCCGGAAAATTACCCGATTGGCCGAATCCCAGCAGAGCCAGGGTCAGCTTGAAGCCGGTGAGCGAACCGATAAAGGCACAGCAAAGCTGTGCGATGGTCCAAATCGCCACCGCTGCCGCATAGCCCAGCTTGGCACCAATACGATCGATGAGGCGGCCAAAGAGAAAATAGCCGACCGCATAGGCCACCATGAACCAAAATACGGTGTCGGCGTAATCTTCAGGACGCCAGCCATATTCGGTGGCCATCGCCGGTTGAAGGAAGCCAATCGTCTGGCGATCGATGTAATTCAGGACCGTTGCGGCAAAAAGAATGCCGCAAACAATCCAGCGATACCAGCCGACCGGCTTGGCTCCAACATGAGACCCTGCCGCAGAATAGGCTGCGGGGGCCTGGCCCAAATTGGCCATGCCTCTCTACTCCCCGTCGTGACAGGGTCTCGAGGCCCTGCCTTTTATGAACGCGGCTTAAGCGGCGTTGCTACGCATTGGATCGCGCCCAGCCCCTTGAACTCAACACGCGCCACTTCACCCGGCACCACGTCGTGAATGCCCGTGATCGCGCCAGTGGTAATAATCATGCCCGCTTTCAACGGACGGCCGCGCTTCGCGCAAAGCTCGGCAACAAACCGCAACGGCTCGATCGGCCCGCCCGCAACATTGGCGGCGGTTCCCGTACCGACAGATTTGCCGTTGATGAAGGTTTCGCACGTCAGCTCCGAGAGAACACGGTCGCGCCAATTGGGCACCTCGGGTCCAACGATAATCCCATTGTTGTTGCCGAAGTCTGAAACCACAGCGAGCGGACCAATGACATTGATAGTCGCAAGAGGACTTCCTGCGGTCTCAACGCCGCAGATCATGCGCTTGACCAGCGCAATCGCCTCAGCGGTGGTGTAGCTCGTTTTGCCGGCCGGCGCATCTTCGCCGATCTCGAACATGTATTCGGCTTCGACAGCGCCAAAACCGCCGACATACATGCCGTATTCGACAGAGCCGCCAGGCGCTGCATAACGCACATCTTTGCGGAAAACAGGCCCGCCGAGGGATTTGGCACCAAGCTTCTCGCGATGGACCGGCGGAATGCCACCGATCTTCCAGCCGGCGATCTCGTCAGGGAAGATATCAATGGCGGCATCCTGGATCTGATAAGCCGCATCCAGATCAGCAGGCAGCGTGCCCGGAAAATCGGGAAGAGCAACCGCCTTCAATCGCGAGGAAACGAATCTCTCCGCGACGGCCGTATCTGCTTTCTTCACTGCCTCCATGACATGCTCCGCTATTCGTTTTGTCTGATTTAATTGGTTTTGTTCTGCTCCGCCCCGAAGGGCTTTGGTGGTGTATAGGAAACCGGTGTCATGTTCAACAAAACACAGCCAAGCTGCGACCCCTGAACGCTGCCCTTGGTAAACCGTGAAATCAAAAGCTGAGCTAGCGCGGCCTTTGAGTGCGACAGAATCGCAGCTTTCAGCGCACCAATCCCTGAAGCCCAAAAGAAAAGCGCCGGGGAGGTTTTCCCCGGCGCAGCCGATCTAGAACAGGAGAGAGGATTAGAGGGAATACTTGGCCCCAATGTAGAAGACTTGGCCCGTCTTATGGAACTGGTAAGAGCGCTGGGCATCCTTGTCAGCGTAGATGTTGCTGCCCTGGTTGGTCAGGTTCATCGCATCGAAGGTGAACATCAGGTGATCGTCGAGCTTGTAGGACGCGGACGCGTCGAGATTGAACGTGCCCTTCACCCAGATGCCGTAGTTGTTGTAGTTCGTGGCGACATTGGGATCGATCAGATAATGGCTACGCGATGACGCGGTCAAACGGACCTGAAGGGTTTCATCGTCGTAGTAGACCGTCGCGTTGTAGCTGTTGCGCGACATGTTGTTGAGGTCAGCCTTCATCAGCAGCGTGCCATTCGGTGCCGCCGTGGTAGGAGCGGTGAAATAGCTCTGCTGCGCCTGCACATAGGTGTAATTGGCCATCACGCCGAAATAGTCGAACGGATGAGGCAGGAAGTAGAACTGCTGCTGCCAGTTGATTTCCGTGCCGTACAGCGGAGCACCCTTCACGCTCTTGCTATAGCTGAAGGCCCAGCTGGTGGCTGCACGGCCCTGGCTGATGCAGAAGCTTTGGGTGACCGTCGACCAATCCGTACCCGTGCCGCCGCAAGCGCCCACAAACGGCGTGGCATCCCAGCCGAAGGGGTTCTTGTCCCAGGTGCCTGAGGTCTGAACACTCTGAATGAAGTTATCCAGATGCTTCCAGAAACCCGCCACCGAGATCATCGAGCCTTTGCCGTAATACCATTCAAAAGCCAGATCGAGGTTCTTGGAGCGCATCGGCGGTGTCTTCGGATTGCCGATGCTTGCAGAAGCGTTGCTGCCGCTCACTGTCACCGAACCGGTAGGCATCAAACCAGTCAGGCTCGGGCGTGTCAGCGCATAGCTGGCATTGAAGCGAATCTGCAAATCTTCTGTCGGTGCCAGCACCATATTCAGCGCTGGCAGCCAGTCATGATAAATGTTCTTGCCGGTCTGCGAGGTGATAACGCCGTTGACCAAGGCATAGCCGTTCGAGTTCATGATGGTTTCGACATACCGGGCGCCGACATTGCCGCGCAGCCCCATGCCCCAAACCTCGGTATCCCAATCGGCTTCGACCCAACCGGCGAAATCGTTTTCGCGTACACCGCCGGTATTGCCATAGCCCGGACCATAGCTCAGCGGGAACACGCTCGGATCCCATAAGCTGATCGCCGAAGCTGCTTTATCAAGATCGGGCACCATCCAACTGGTGGTAGATCCCGACGGCACGTCGATGCCCTTCAGGCTGACGGTCTTGACATAGCTGTTGATGTCCACCGCACGAACTGCATCCGGTATTGAGGACAGTTCCGAAGTTCCACCTGTGGAGCGCAGCAAATAAAGGGTGCTGAAACCGAAGTTGCGGTGGTCAAATCCGCCACGGATCGTAACTTCCTTGTTCGCTTTCCACTCGAAATCAGCCGCCATCGAACGATAGGAGTTGGAGACATAGGCTGCACGCTCGCGGACATTTGAGAGGAACCAAGTCGCGCCCGTGTTGTTCGCTCCGAGATGGATCATCGGCATGTTGCCGGAGCTGTAATCGAACGAATACGGATCAGACGCGGTGCCGTTACCGCAGGTATAAACCGCCGTTGTGCCCGTACCTGCGCAACCCAAATCCATGGCCAGCGTGGTCTGGATGGGATTGCGATGATGCGATTCCGTCCAACCGGCCAGCATATGGACCTTGAACGTGTCGGAGAAATCATGCGTGCCATCGACGGTCACCTGCATGAAGCGGGTGTCGAGATGGTCGAGGCGGTGTTCCGACCGCAAGCCAACATTGGTGGCCGTCGCAGAGCTGATGGTCTTGGTCGCATTCAACATGCTGTCGGTGCCGACCTGATCGCTCAGCTTGTAGCTCAGGACGTTGATCGAGCGGGTACCGAGCGAGCCAACGTAATAGGACGTCGTGCCGACCTTATAAGTCGCACTTGTGTTGGCGCCGCTCGAGAAGGAGTTAGCTTCCAGATAGTTTTCGTTACGAATCTGGGCGAAATCGGCAAACAACCCATCGATCGTGAACAGCGTCTTGTCGTCGGGCTGCCACTGGATCGAACCGGTCAAACCCAAACGCTTGGAATGCGTGGTGACCAGATCGTAACGGGGAAAACGCGGACGGAAAGCCGAATTGAATTCGGCGCAACCAGAATTGGTTTGCGTCGAACTGGCCGCGCAGGCAACACCGCCGACCGAACCCACGACGTTGTTATTGGTGCCAGTCGGAACACTCGTGCTGTTGCCGAGTGACGACATCCAGCGCACAGAACTGGTGCCTTCTTCCAGCGTGTTTGTCGTGCTGTAGGCGCCAGAAAACAGAACGCCGACACGGCCGCCGAGGAAGGTGTTGGAGACCAGCGCCGCAAAGCGCGGATTAACGCTGCCCGCCAGCGACTGATAGCCGGCTTGGGCCGAGGTGGTGAACACAAAGCCCGAATGATCGAAGGGTCGGGCTGTCTGCAACTGGACGGTAGCGCCTAGCGAACCTTCTTCCAGCGAAGCCGAATTCGACTTTGAAACCTTCAGAGCGGTGAAAAGATCGGAGGCAAAGACGTTAAAGTCGAAGCCACGACCGCGATTGGTACCGCCCGCGCCAGAACCGGGGTTGGAAGTCGAAACGTCCTGCGAACCGACGGTGGCGATTGCTTCGACGCCGTTGATCAGAACGCGGGTGAATTGCGCGCCAAGACCACGCACGGTGATTTCACGGCCTTCACCGGATTCACGGTTGAGTGCAACACCAGGGATGCGCTGCAACGATTCCGACACGTTCATGTCGGGGAATTTCGCGATGTCTTCCGCCAGAATCGAGTCCGAAGCGTCTAGCGAGTTCTTCTTGATATCCAGCGCTTTTTCCAAGCTGGCGCGGAAACCCGTCACCACGACGGTTTCCAGATCTTCGCTCTGCGCAAAGGCGGCGCTACCAGCGCCGACCACAGCAAACAGCGCAACAACTGACGCGCCAAGCTTAAAGCTCGCGGTCAAATTGGAATTCAGTTTAAGCACGTAATCCCTCCCTCGGTGTTTCCTCGCGTTGGTTGCGGTGACGGCTTTGCCGTTCTCGGTCCACAAATTACCAACGCCTCCGCGAAGCCGCGGACACCGGTGTCAAGGTTTTGTGACACCGGTAGCGCAAAAAGTACTCCCTATACTTATTGGCGAACAAGGCGAGCGTGACCAAAACGTGGCGAAAGAGTGGTTTCCGATGCAGAATAGCAACATCTGCAAGGACTTAGTGGTAACGCTATCCTGACGGAACCGGTTGAATCCCTTAAGGAAACCAGTTGTTTGGCCGGGTTCATTTGCAAGCCTTGGGTGAAGCCTCCCGGACGCTGCGCACGCAATTGTGAGCTCTTCGGCCGCGGTTTTCCGCGCCGGACAAGAGGGGGGCATTGCCGTTAAAGTTCTCGCGCCAAATCAGGGAGGCTCCGCAGAAAATATGACACCGGTGACAAACAGAAGGTCCGTCCTGCAAGGCATCGCGGCGGCGGGGGCTAGCGGTGCACTAACAGCCCCAGCAATTGCCAAAACCGGGCTACCGACCGCCCGCACGACAACAGGACAGGTCCAAGGCGCGACCAATGCCGGCATCCAGGTTTTTAAAGGCATTCCCTATGGCGCCGATACCAGACTCAGCCGTTTTCAGGCGCCGGTTCCGCCCAAACCGTGGCGTGGCGTGAAGAAGACGATCACCTATGGCGGTGCCAGCCCGCAAAGCAACAACGAGTCCAATCAGAGCGAAGACTGCCTCTATCTCAATGTCTGGACCCCCGCTTTGCGCGACGGCGGCAAGCGCGCGGTGATGTTCTACATCCATGGCGGCGCTTATTCCGGCGGCTCAGGTTCGGCCAACATTTATGACGGCGTAAACCTCTGTAAACGCGGCGACGTGGTGGTGGTGACCATCAACCATCGCCTCAACGCTTTCGGCTATCTTTATCTGGCCCATCTTGATCCGCGTTATGCCGACAGCGGCAATGCCGGCATGCTCGACATCATCCTCGCGCTCAAATGGGTACAGGAAAACATCGCTGAGTTCGGCGGCGATCCCAATCGCGTCATGGTATTCGGCCAATCGGGGGGCGGCGCCAAGATCGCCACCATGATGGCGATGCCCGGGGCCAAGGGCCTCTTTCATCGTGCCGCCTCTATGAGCGGACAGCAGGTGACGGCCTCCGGCCCCCTGCACGCGGAAGAACGCACAATGGCGTTCCTCAAAACCCTCGGCATCACCAAGAGCAATCTGGACGATCTCAAGACCATTCCCGCTGAAAAGCTGGTGGCGGCGCTTTCCACCAAAGATCCGATCATCGGTTCGGGCGGGGTCTATTTCGGGCCGGTGCTCGACATGAAGCATCTGCTGCGCCACCCCTTCTATCCCGATGCCCCCGCGCAAAGCGCCAGCATTCCGATGATCGTCGGCAACACCCATGACGAGACCCGGGCCTTCATCACCGACCCCGGCGTCTACAAACTGACCTGGGACGAGCTTCCCGACCGGCTGGCCAAGAATCTGCGCGTCGACATCATGCCCAGTCTTGTCATCGAACAATACAAAAGCTGGTTCCCGGGCATTTCGCCGACCGACCTCTTCTTCTTGGCCACCACGGCGGGACGCTCCTGGCGCGCCGCGATCATCGAGGATGAAGAACGCGCCAAAGCCGGCACGCCCGCTTTCGCTTACCAGCTCGATTGGGCCTGCCCGGAAGACAAACGGCGGGCGCAGCATATGACCGATATCCCGCTGGTCTTCGACAACACGGATAAGGAAGGCGCCATCACCGGCAATGCCGAAAAGGCGCGCCAGATGGCGGCGGTGATGAGCGAGACCTTCATTGCCTTTGCCAAAACCGGTAGCCCCAACAACAAACTTATTCCGGCCTGGACGCCTTATTCCATGGCCAAGCGCGAGACCATGATTTTCGATCTGCCGCCACACCTCGAAAACGATCCGCGCGGACGGGAACGCCAATTGTTCGAGAAAGTGCCTTTCATCCAACAGGGAACGTAACCGCCAGACGGCAATCGATTTGGCCCTATAACCAGAACCATAACAGGACAACCAATGTTCAAGCACCTGACTCTCTGCGGCTTCGCAGCCGCCAGCTTTGCCGCAAGTGCCTCCGCACAAGACGCACGCACCGTCACCGAACCCGTCATTCCGCAGATCTGCACAACGGTGGAAGCCAAGCTCACGGCCACCAGCGATGGGACCTATGCCACCCTCGCCGCCGCTGACGAAAACAAGTACGACACCGACCGCATCCAGAGCGCGATCGATTCCTGCGGCCGCGGCAAAGCCGTGGCGCTGCGCGTGAAAGGCGCCGCCAATGCCTTTCTCACCGGGCCGCTGTCGCTGCGCAGCGGCGTGACGCTTCTGGTCGACAAGGGCGCCACGCTTTTCGCCTCGCTCGATCCCAAGCAGTTCGATGTTACGCCGGGAAGCTGCGGCATCATCAAGCCGGGCATTAAACCCGGCTGCAAACCGGTGATCTCGGCCGACAATGTTTCGGATGCGGCTATCATGGGCGACGGCGCCATCGACGGACGCGCCGGTGTGATGATTCCAGGTCAGAACATGAGTGCCTGGGATATCGCCCAGCGCTATGAAGGCAAAGACCGCGGACTGTTCCGCATGGTGGTGGCCAACCATGCCGACAACTTCACGCTTTACCGCATCACCATCCGCAATTCACAGAACTTCAACATCACTTATAACAACGGCGACGGCTTCACGGTTTGGGGCGTGAAGGTGGAAGCTCCGCACCGCTTCCCGCGCTCGGCACGCCCGCTGGCCCATAACACCGACGGCATTGATCCCGGGAATGGGGCCAAGAACATCACCATCACCCATTCCTATATCCGCACCGGCGACGACAACATCGCCATCAAGGGCGGCAAGGGCGGCCTTACCAACATGACCGTGAGTCACAACCATTTCTATTGGGGCCACGGCATGTCCATCGGCTCGGAGACTTATGGCGGCGTCAGCAAAGTACGGGTCTTCGACCTGACGCTCGACGGCACCGATGCCGGCATCCGCATCAAATCCTCCGGTGAACGCGGCGGGCTGGTGGAAGATGTCCAATATGAAGACCTCTGCATCCGCAATTCCGCCCATCCCATCGAGCTGACCACCCATTACGCGGGCGCCAGCAACGTTGCCCAAGCCGGACGGGCACCGACCTTCCGCGACATCACTATGAAGAACGTCACCATCTCCGGCGGCGGCGAACTTCTTTTTGATGGCTTCGACAAAGAGCATCGCGCAGCCGCGACGCTGGATGGCGTATTTCTCGCGGATACCGAGACCGCAAAGTACAGCTACAAGGTTGGCCATGCCGATGTGACCATCGGCAAAGGCGGCAGCAATCTGAATCCGCCGGCGGACGATGACTCCACCCTGACCGGAACGCCGGGCAAGGGCACAGGCTCGCCGTCTTGTGCCGCCCGCTTCGTTGCCTGGCCGGAATAAGCCGCAACACCAGATCTCTCCCTGGGGCGCCCTTCGCAAGAGGGGCGCCATTTTTTTACCAATTCCATCCGGCCGCGGCGGAAGCGGAAATGCTGAGGCATTGATAAATCCCCGCGAAACAAGGGATTAGGAGAAGCGGCACCAGGCATGAACTGCCAGCCACCGGCAAACCATGCCGGGTCGTGTCGTCCGGTCTGGCAACTCGAAAGCATTTGGTAACTTCGATTATCGAGACCTTTCCAGGCGAAGCGGCAGGCACGCTTCGTGCTTTGCCTCAGGCCAGGAGTTCCTGTCTTCGAGGGTCTGTCATGTACATGGATGGTTTGGGGCCGTATTGCCACAGCAGCGCCACCCCGCTGGTTTCGCCGGCGTTGCAGCAATTTGTCAGTTCGCAAACCATTGAGGCGGTCCAAGCCGTTCTCAGAGGAGAGTGTTCCGTCGCAGATGCCAAAGGCATTCAGGCCCACTCACTGGCCTCCACCTGGGCCGATCTGCACCGGGCGGGTCTCAGCCTCAGCGCCAGCGATCTCGCTGATGGCATCCTGAACCTGAAAGACGATGCTGCCGCGCTCGCCGATTGGGCCAGCTTCATCGTGGTGCTGTCCGAAGGCCTCAGCATCGAACAGGACGCCGATTACGGCGACCGCCTGCTCTCTGCCATTTGGGATCTCGCTTTTGGCCGCCCGCTTTCCGCTTCCGCGGTCCGGCTCGCCAGCGCCTTGCGCGCCCGCCAGCAGAAAATGTGAACGGCACCAACGGAACCAGAAGAGGGACAAGCGATGTCTGCAGCCGGCGTGTTGAACGACTACTATCCGATGGATGCCGCCATCTCCCAGGCCGATCTGGGGCGGATCATGAGCGATCACGAGCGCTATCTCGCCCGGAAGAAAGGCTCACGTGCGCGCCTCAGGGCGGCGAAGCTCGACGGGCTGATGATGGCCGGGCGCGATCTCTCCGAAGCCGATCTCACTGGCGCCTCGCTGGTGGGCGCCAATCTCAGCGGCGCCGATCTCACACGCGCCAGTCTTTATTGTGCCGACCTGCGCGACTGTGATCTCAGCTACGCCCGCCTCGAACATGCCGATCTGCGCGGCGCCTCCTTCAACGGTGCCAAGCTCGCCCATGCCGTGCTCGACCATGCCGACCTGCGCGCGGCAACCATGCTGCATATGGGCGACACGCTGCGCTTCCAAGGCAATGCCCATGTGGAATCGCCATTCGGGGCGGTGGACTTTTCGCATAGCTCATTGCGCCATGCTTCGTTCCGCAATGCCAAGCTCGACAATGCCAATTTCACCGACGCGCTGCTCGAAGGCGCCAGCTTCCGCGGCGCGCGGCTGCGCAATGCCTGCTTTCGCGGCACGGCGCTGGCCGGAGTCGATCTGGCGGACCTCAACACCTCCTCCCCCTCGCTCCAGCACAGCGTCAAGGCACCGACACCGCAGGCCCGGGAACGGGCCAAGACCTTGCTGAGCGAATTGACCGCGCACCATGAGTGGTTCATCTCCGGCGGCCGTCGCGGCAAACCCGCCACGCTCGATGGCGAAGATCTGCGTCCTCTGGGCCATGCTTTGACCGGACTGTGCCTGGCTGGCCTGTCGGCGAAGAACACGATTGCGATCTCGGTCGACTTCTCGGGCTGCCAATTGCAGGCGGCGAAATTCGACGGTGCCGATGTGCGCGGCGCCAGCTTTGTCGAAGCCGATCTCTCCGGCACCTCGTTCCACGGAGCCAAGATCGGTCATGCCAGCTTCCGCAATGCCCGCATCGAAGATCTGCATCTGCGCAGCGGCCAGGTGCTGCCGTTCCAAGCCGATGTCCAGGAACGCACGATGCGCCATTTCGGCGAAGCGCAAATCCGCTCCGATGCCTTCTTTGCAGAACTGCCGCAAGGAAGCTGCTGAACGCTTTTCTCCGCGCCGGTTCTTCCACCACCGGCTCTTCAGTGCCAACCAACTTCAAGCCGGGCGCCCTGCCCGGCTTTTTCTTTGCCGCCGCCTCTCGACAAATTGACATTACACGCATAATGTCAATTATAGAGATGAAGGCGAATTTATGGACACGGCGCGCAGCTACAAAAGCCCTTTGCGGGAAGCCCAAGCGGCGCTGACCCGGGAGAAGATCCTGGAAGCGGCGCGCAGCTTCCTGGAGCAGGAACGGCTCGACGGTCTGACGCTGCGCCAGGTCGCGACGCTCTCCGGAGTTTCGGCACCGACCGTCTATGCCCATTTCAAAACCATGGACGATCTGGTGGCGGCGTTCTTCTTCTGGCTGAAGCCGCGGCTGCGCTTCGACCAACCATTGCCGCCACTCGCCGAACTGCCCGCCATGCCCGAGCGCCAGTTTCCGCTTTACGAGGAATACGGCGCCTTGCTGCGCAATCTGATGAACCAGCCGAGCTGGGACAAACAGCGCTATGCCGATCGCGACACCCGCCATGGCGTCTGGATCAAAAGCCTCGGCGCCGGTTTTCCCGAGCTCTCGCCGGAGCAATTGCAAAAAGGTGCGATGGCGCTGGCCTTTCATTGGACCCCAACCTATTGGCGTTGGCTGCGCGACACCTGCCGTTTCACACCCCAAGAAGCCTGCCGCACGGCGAGCTGGGGCATCCGCTCCATTCTCACTGCGCTTGAAACCGATCCCGATGGTCTTGCCACCCCAAAGAGGAAGCGATGATCCACCACATCTCGATTACCGCGCGCGATCCCGAGCGTGTCGCTGCCGTCTTGGGGGAAATCCTGGGCGGACGCGATTTTCCCTTCACCGGCCCTTTGCGCAGCGGCCGTATGGCGATGAGTGGTGATGCTCATGGCACCATCATCGAGGTTTATCCCGACACCATTGCCCTGATGCCCGGCGAAGGAGAAGCTCCTGTGGTATTTGCGGAAAGCAGTGAAACGCCGCCGCCGCATACCGGCTTTCACGCTTTGATTTCGGTGCCGCTGCCGCGCGCGGCGATCGAAGCCATCGGCGCCCGCGAAGGCTGGCGGACCCGTTTCTTTGGCCGCGCTGCTCCCGGCCAGCCGCCGGTGTTTCATCTGATCGAATTCTGGGTGGAAAACCGCATCATGCTGGAGCTGGTAACGCCGGAGCATGTGGCGGAATACACCAGCTATATGCAGATCGCGCGAATTGAAGCGGTGATCGCGGCGCGGCAAGCGGCAAACAACCCGTAGCGCAGACAACAGCTTGGAAGGCGGCGCAGACCTGCACTCTGCTCCGGCTGGGCGCGGGTTTTCGCAGTCCGTCTGTCCGATCATTTCGGCAGCGACGGCGGGCGTTTTTGAAGACGACAGCGTCACCGTGCGCTGACGCACCTCCACGCCGTCGCGGATGACGGCGTAGACCATGACATGGACAGGTGGCGGCGCGGCTGCTTGCGCGGCGATGACGCGTTCAGCACGGGCGATGGCAGCCTTGGCCCTTGCCATGAGATCGCGCACCCGCGCTTCAAAGGCGAGCACCTGCGGCGAAACCTTGATCGCAGCATTGCGATTGCCGAATGGGGCGCCACTATTTCGCTTCGCTACGGAGGGCGGCACGGGACGGCGCTTGGCGGCGGCCAACGTCCCCTCACCCGACGCCCAGCGGGCTAGCCACTTGTAACCGGTTGAGGGGTGAATACCGAAGCGGCGGCACAATTCGTGCCGGTTCGCTCCCTCCTGGCTCGCAAGCCTCACAAACTCACGGCGTTGTTCCACGATCGACACCTCCAGCCACGGCATGGACGGCCCTCCAATGCGTCTTCCATGCCATTGTGAATGTGTCGGCTATGTCCCTGAACACCTGTCGGTCATCTATCCGGGCTGAACAATAGTGAGGGTGATGAAAAAGGGGCAGCAAGATGTCTAAGAGCATCAGGGGCATTTTCTTGGCAGCCGCGATTAGGGCAATGACGATGGCATCTGCTCTTTACGAGCTGTGGTCCTTTCGTCCTGGGTTGCGTGGTCCTTTCGTCCCGGGTTGTGGGAAATGACTTCCATACCCGACACACGGCCTCCGGCTATTCCATCCAACTTGCCTGCGGAAAAGCGCGCTCAGATGGAGAGACTTTTTGCGAAAATCCCGCCTCCAAAACCATACGTGGCGCAGTTTTGCGAAAAGCCAGGCTCCAGCACTATCGCGAAATCAATATTCGATCCGGCAAATCAGCCTCCCGGCACCTGTGCCAAAAAAGTCCTCTCCGAAAGTCAGACAGATCGCGAGATCGAGGATGTTTGCACGTTACAAATCTCTGGTAGCTCGTCTTCAATTCCTGGAAGGGCGCGGCGCCATATTATTTTGGTTGGGGACAGCGCAGGGACTATCGACCGGGCTGAAGTTACGGGAGGACGCCCAGGCGATAGCCTGACGAGGAAATTCCAGTGGCTCGCCGCGGATTGCGGCATCACCTCACAGACACAGAAATAACCCACTACGTTGATGACCGAAAGTGGCACCTTTCCGCCTGCCCGCTGACGGCAGGAAACAACCTAGAACCGGGCCTAAGCTCTTGGGCGAAAAGCGCCGTTTGCGACATTTGCTTGGACCCGCAATTTTGAAATAATGACAACAGTTCGGCAATGCAGGGGGTGTGCAATGCTCAAAGGCTTGGGAATTCTGCTGCTTGTGTTGACCTTGGCGATTAGCGCACTGGCTTCTGCGCTTCGTAACCACGAAAATCGGAGCGCATGGTTGAAAGAGGCCGCCGTCTTTTCCGGAGTGGGCCTCCTCATCATAGGCATTCTTGCCGAAGCTGCTTATTTGAATCACTGGTCTCTTTTGCGATAGCGGAGGTCCGTTCCTGGTGCCTTGCCGCCGCCCGGTGAACGTCTGGAAGCCGCGCAACTGCAGACGCAGACCGGCCGTCCGGCTTACGCCATGAAGCGCTATTCCGGTCAGGGCGGACTGAGCCTCCTGTTGGGGACATTTCCCGCATGCGGCTGTGCATGCACTGCCATGGACCGCGAACTCAAATCCGGGGTGCAAGCGGCCTGTCTGGTATTCAGGACACAAGAACTTGATTTGCGCGATCACGTTTGGCCCGGCGAAATCCACTCTCCTCTGGAGGTGACATGGCCGCCCGCGGAATTTTCCGCGCCAGGAGGGACGACATGTCTACTGGATTACACTGAATTCGTTTAGCACTTTTAAGTTGAGACCTGACCAGCAACGGTTGATGGTTGAGGCTGGACTGTACGGCGTTTGGGGGCGGCATGAACTGGAACAGGCGCGTCGGGCTGAGCTTTTGTGCGGCCAGCGCGATCTTCACGGCAGCGTGGGCAGAAACGCCTGCGGCGAAACAGAGCCCAAAGAAAAACACCAAAGAAACCGTCACGGTCGCAGCGCAAAGGCCGAGTGTGCAGGTGCTGCCCGACCGCACCGTCTATTCGCTCGAAAAGAACATCCAGAGCTCAAGCAGCTCTTTGAGCGATGTGCTGCGCAACCTGCCTTCCGTAGACGTGGATATCCAAGGCAATGTCTCGCTGCGCGGCGATGCCAATGTCACCATCCTGGTCGACGGCAAGAAATCGCCGCTGCTGGCGGGCAACCGCGCCGACGCCTTGCAGCAGATTCCGGCGAGCATGGTGGAGCGCATCGAAGTCATCACCAATCCGTCCGCGGAATTCCGCGCCGAAGGCTCGGCCGGGATCATCAACATCATCCTGAAAAAGGACAAGGAGCTGGTGTCGTCCGGCATCGTGCGCGTCAATCTCGGCAGCGAAGGGCGCGCCAATGGCTCCTTTTCGGGAAATTGGAACCTTGGCTCTATTCATCTGCATGGCGGCTATGGCGAGCGCCGCGACGGGCAGCGCTATACCTCTTCCACAGAGCGTTCGGACGGCAGCGCAAGCTTGTCCCAAACCCAATCCGGCAAGGCCATCTATTCCGGCCGCTACGCCTATCTCGCCGTGGTGATGGACGCCGATAGCCAGAACCAGCTCCAGCTCGGCGGCAATTACAACGGCTTCGCCGGGCACTTCAGCTCCCACGAGCACAACATCTCCAGCGCGGATTCAAGCGACATGAAACGCGAGGGACTTTCCTATTGGGGCCGCGAAGGGGCTGGGAGCAATATTGGCTACCGCCACAAATTCGCGACCAAAGATGAAGAGTTCAATCTGGACGCCTCCCATTACATTTCCTGGGGGCGCAATGCTTCCGATTATACCAGCCTCGTCACCGCCACGGGATTGGCCGATTACTGGCAATCGCGCCAGCAGGCCTTGCGCGAGACGCACACGGAACTCAAGGCAAGCTACGTCCTGCCGCTGGGGGAAAAAGGCAAGTTCAAGGCCGGTTACGAACTGAACAACGATACGAACTATACCGACAGCCGCGGTTTCTGGCGCGATCCCACGCTGAGCGATTGGGCCATCGACAGCGCCTATACCAACCTCTTCGTGCTCGATCGCACCACCCATGCCGGTTATGTCAGCTATGAACAAAAATTCGGCCGCTTCGGTGTGATGGGGGGCCTGCGCATGGAGCAGGATTTTCTCACCACCAACCTCAAGACCACCGGCGAAGTGCATGACACCGACACGCTCGGCCTCTATCCCAGCCTGCATCTCAGCTACGCCCTGACCGACACGCAGCAGCTCAGGCTGTCCTACAGCCGCCGCATGAACCGGCCGGGAACCAATCTTTTGAACCCCGCGCGCTATTCCAATGACGCCTACAACGTCTGGGCCGGCAATCCGCTGCTAAGGCCCGAGCAAGTCGATTCCTACGAGACCTCGTATCGCTACACCGGCGAGAAAAGCGATGTCGTGGTCACGGGCTTCTATCGTGCCACCTATCATGGCTTCACCAGCGTCTACCGTTATCTTTCGGATACCGTGCTGCTGACGACGATGGATAACCTCGCCCACCGGATGGCGAGCGGCTTAGAAACAAATGTGAACGTCACGCTGTTCCCCGGCTTGTCGCTGAAAAGCACCGGATTTGCCGCCTATAGCGAATTCAACCCCGGCGCTTTGGGCGTGGGGAAAAAACAGTCCGGCATAAACTGGAACATCAAAGGCGGTATCGACTGGCAGGTGACGCCCGCCGACATCCTGCAATTCAACGCCAACTATTCAGGCAAGCAGCGCTTTTCTCAAGGCTACAGCAATCCCAACATTAGCGGCGATCTCGGCTACCGCCACCGTTTCGATGGCGGCTTCTCAAGCGTGCTGTCGATCAACAATCTGTTCGATTCCTGGGACCGCACCAGCGTGCTCGATTCCCCTGGCCTGCATCAAGTCAGCTACCGCAACAATCCCGGCCGCGTCTATTACATTGGTCTCGTCTATACTTTCGGCGGCGCCAAAGACACCGAACGGCAAAGCGGCGAGAGCAACGATAGTGGCGCGGTGCCGGGAACGGGACCGTAGCTTCCGCCAAAGAAAACCCCCGCCTGTTGCCAGGCAGGGGTAAGGAGAAACGGGAACGAAAAGTCTGAGACAGTCCGCGATCAGCGGGCCAGCCAGCCGCCATCGACCGGGATGATGGCGCCGTTGACGTAATCAGACGCCTTGGACGACAGGAACACGGCCGTACCGGCGAGATCCGACGGCAGACCCCAACGGCCGGCCGGGATGCGATCCAGAATTGCCTTCTCGCGTTCCGGATCCTGGCGCAGCTGCTGGGTGTTGTCGGTCGCCATATAGCCGGGGGCGATGGCGTTGACGTTGATATTCTTCGACGCCCATTCGTTGGCGAGCAGGCGGGTAATGCCAGCAATGCCGCTCTTGGACGCGGTGTAAGACGGCACGCGGATGCCGCCCTGGAACGACAGCATCGAAGCGATGTTGATGATCTTGCCGCCCGTGCCCTGCTTGATGAACTGCTTGCCAGCAGCCTGGGCCATGAAGAACGCCGCCTTGATGTTGACGTTCATGACATCATCCCAATCCTTCTCGGAGAATTCGACCGAGTCGGCGCGGCGGATGAGGCCAGCGTTGTTGACCAGGATGTCGAGCTTGCCGAGACCGGAAACGGTTTCGTCGACGATGCGCTGGACCGGCTCGATGCTCATCAGGTTGGCGTTGATGTCGACGGTCTTGCGGCCGAGCTTCTTGATCATCTCAAGCGTTTCGGCCGGCGGCACAAAACCGGCGATGGCGATGTCGGCGCCCGCTTCGGCCAGCGCCACAGCGATGCCCTGGCCGAGGCCGGTATTGGCACCAGTGACGAGCGCGACTTTGCCTTCGAGGCTAAACGGATTGCTCATGGGGAGTTTCCTATCAGTATCGTTGATATGGGCTTATTTGAGCTGGCAGATGTCGAGCACCTGCATGTCGGTGTAATCGAGGTTCTCGCCGCCCATGGCCCAGATGAAGGTGTAAGCAGCGGTACCGGCACCCATGTGGATCGACCACGGCGGGGACACCACAGCTTCTTCGTTGTTGATGATGATGTGGCGGATGGCGTCGGGCTGGCCCATGAAGTGGAAGACGCGGTCGTTCTGGGCAATGTTGTAATAGAAATAGGCTTCCGAACGGCGCTCATGGGTGTGCGGCGGCATCGTGTTCCACACCGAACCGGTCTTCAGCGTGGTGACGCCGAGGAGGAGCTGGCAGGACTTGCAGGTGGTCGGCACGATGTACTGGCGGATGGTGCGCTCGTTGGACTGGGCCAGCGAACCGCGTTCCAGCGGCACGGCCTTCTCGACCGAGATGTGCACGACTTCAAAGCGCGCATAAGCGGGCGTGGAGGCGAGATAGAACTTGGCGGGCTTGGCGGCATCATTGGAGGCGAAGACCACGTCCACCGAACCCATCGGGACATACAGACCGTCTTCCGGGATGAGGTCGTACTTCTTGCCGTCGACCGTCACGGTGCCGGCGCCCTGGCCGACATTGACGATGCCGAGTTCGCGGCGTTCCAGGAACGGCTTGCCGGCGGCCGAAGCGGGCTCGGTCTGCGCGGGCAGCACAACCGGCTTCTTCACCGGGGCGGCGCCGCCGATGATCAGGCGCTCGACATGGGTGTAGGTGAGCGAAATCTCGTCGGCGACGAAAATGCCGTCGATCAAATAGCGATCCCGCAATTGGTCATTGGTGGCACCGACCATGCTGTCGGGGCTCGTTCCATAGAGTGTCTTCTTGAAAATGGACATGGCGCTTCCTCGTGTGAACGTCGGGGGCGTGGCCCCGTGAAATCTGGGCCTTGGTAACCGGTGTCATAACGTCCCTGCAGCCAGGACGCAACCGTTACCAGTCGCCGAGGGGTGCGGTGGATTCGCGGACGATCAATTTGGGAATGACATCCGTCGCTTCAGGCTCGGTTTGGCGCTTTTTCTCGTGGCGGCCGAACAGCTTATCGGCTGCGAGTTTGCCCATCTCACGCACCGGCAAACGTACCGAGGTGAGCGGCGGCCAAAGCTGTTTGGCGGTGGCGCTGTCGTCAAACCCGACGACACAAAGATCGGCCGGAATCGACAGCCCCAATTCATGGGCAACCTTGTAGACGCCGGCGGCCATTTCGTCGTTACCGCAGAAAATGGCGGAAGGGCGCGGGGTCAGCGCCAAAAGCTCGCGGGCAATCGCGATACCGCCATCGAAGGTGTAATTGCCTTCGCGGTCGTATTCCGGCTTCATGGTCAGGCCGCGCTTGGCCAGTTCTTCACGGAATCCGCGGCGGCGCTCATGGGCAGAGCGGAAGCTCGGCGGGCCCGAGATATGGGCAATGACCTTGTGGCCCAATTCGGCCAGATGCTCGGCCGCTTCGATCGCCCCATCGGCATCATGGGTCACCACCATGGCGCTAGGCTTGTCGAGCATCACCGAAGCGATACGCACATAAGGACAATCGAACTCCTTGAGCAGCTTCGCCATGCGCTCATCTTCGGAGATCGAAGGGGTAAGAATGACGCCGAACAGCTTCTGGCGTTCGATAAAGCTGCGCAGATCCGCCAGATAATTGGGGTTGGTGCGCTCGCAAGGATGGACCAGAAGGCCGTAGCTGGTGCCGCGCATGGCATCCAAAATGCCTTGCTGCATGCTGACGATATATTGCGGCGTCGGATTGTCGTAGATCATCCCGACCAGGAAAGAGCGCCGGAAGGCAAGACCCCGCGCCTGCGGATCAGGCTCGAAGCCGACCTCGCGGATGATCGCATTCACTTTGAGCCGGGTTTCTTCCTTCACGAACGGCGAATCGTTGATCACGCGCGAGACCGTCTTTTTGGAGACGTTCGCCAGACGCGCGATGTCGTTGATTGTCGACCGTTTGCGGCCCTTTTCGGCGGTGTCGGTAGGCGTCTTACAACTCCAAGAATCAGCTGCTGCGCTTTGGGTAGTTCACGACGGAAATCCCTGCGAACACCACAAGGCGATTTGTCCCGGGACAAGAATACAGTTTTTTGTCCTACGTCAAACCTAACTGGCGCCAACGGCTGGTCTTCGTTGGTAAACAAAACGTAAAAAGTCCGTCGCTGGTACGATCAAATGGCTAAAGACGGCCTTTAGGGCCGCTTCCCGCTGCCTGGAGTGGTGAGGCATGCCCGTTCCGGGCATTCCCGGCAGTGTCAGAGGGCAAACGCCCTAAGCATCCTTTTGCGCAACCGCTGGTGGGCAGTCGTGGGTCAGCCTGCAGCGCAGCCCACCTTATTTCACATGAAACGACGCCAGGAATTTCTCCAGATCGGCATTGTTCTCGGCCGAGGCCATGCTGGTGGCGGATGTCAGCACCAAATAGGTGCGCGGCTTGGCGCCCGCCACGACGATGGCGATGCCTTTGCCGGACGAGCTTTTGTCCTTGGTGGTGTAGGAGAAGAAGCGGGCTGGTTTGCCATCGACCTTGCCTGCCTTGGAAGAGGTCAGCGTGCCATCGAGCTGGCCGACGAACAATTTCGGCATAGCTGCCAGCGTGGTAGCGGCGTCGATCTTGGCCGGCCTGATATAGCTATCGACTGTGACCATCGCGTTCCACATGCCAAGCACGCGCGCCTGGACAATGACGGAGTTGGCAATCGCCTTGCCTTTGGCATCAGTCTCGGAGGCTTGCGGCGTGCCGACTTCCGGGTCGATTGGAAATTCCGCCGAAAAGCCAAGCTGATCCGAAGTATAGGTCCCTGCCTGGGCTGGGACAAAAACCAGAAACGCGGCCGCAACCGCAAGCATCGCTATGCGCATGATAAGCCCCCTTATGCGACGGGACTTTGCGCGCCACGCAGAGGCGCTGTCAACGCGGCGGTGCGTCAGTGGTAATGATAGAGGCGCACCCGGTGAATGGTGAAATGGCCGGTCGGCACCTGCAACTGACGGCCCTGGTTGTTTTCATCGCCATTGAGGCGGCGGCCTGGCACAAAAACGCCGTTGACGAATTTGCCTTCATCGATGGATTCGATGCCGGCGATGGGATCGGAAATCCCAGCGGTGGCAAAATACATGATCATGCCGGTACCCGCGACCAGGAACTCTTCGGGCCCGGTCTGCAAGATGAAGCCGCCATGGGCGCCGGGCATCTCCACCTCTTCGCGTGCCCCTGTCGAGATCGGCGGCGGCAGCTTGAAGCGCACATCGAAAGTGTAGTGGCCGAGCGTAATCTTCTGTGCCGTGAGATCGACAGTGCCGTCGAAGGCGACCGGCGGGCGGATGCCGACGAGCCTGCCGCTGCCTTGCGCCGTCAAGATCTGCGGCGAGAGCTGCGCCAGGATATCATAGCCCTCGCCCAACATCTTCTGTTCGGCCTCGCTCAGGAACTCCGGCGCATAAGGCGAGAAGCCCATGGCGTTGAGACGCGAGAAGGCCCAGAAGCCGTTGGCCGCCATCTCCGCCGCCGAAACCCGCCCCGTCTCCGGAATGAAATAGGGATTGCCCGGCACAGCATAGCGCAGCGCCCATTCGGTGAAGTTCGGGAAATAGAGATCAGGAGACAACATATCGACGGCCGGTGCGGCGGCGCGCCAAATGTCGAAAACCTGCGGCAGCGGCCCGCCGCTCGGATATTGCCCAGGCTGGCGGCCGGGACGGATCAGCGCGGCATTGACGAACATCGGCAGCGGATAGACCGTCTTGCCCGCCGCCGCGACTTTGCCGGTGTAAAGCCCTTCGCTCCAAGCGTTGAACATCTCATCGGTGGCAAGGCCGGGACCAAAGGTTTCTTCCCAACTCGCGCCGATCTTGAAGCCGTTTTTCTCCCAAGCTTCGCGCAGGGACGGGACCAACGTATCTTTGTGGGCAGCAAGATAATCGGTGAGCTGCTTGGGCACCGGCGCCTTGAACGCCGCATCTGCCGCCGGGCTATGATCGCGCGCTTGCGGAATCATGCCGACTTCGTTTTCCGGCTGCACCATCAGTACGGTGTGCTGGGGGTCGGTCAGTTTCAGATGCTGCATCAAAGCGACAAAGGCGCGGCTGTCGACCCGGAGATTCTCCTCGCTCAAAGCCGAGAGAATTTCGAGAGCCTTGCCATCACTGGTCTGAGCGCGAGGGAAGCGGGCCTGATCGCGCTTCACCCAGGCGGGCGCATAACTCGACATGGAGTTCTTCCAGGAGCCGAACCACAGGAACACCACATGCAGCTTCTGGCGGCGAGCATCCGTGAGAACGCGATCGATGCTGGAGAAGTCGAATTTGCCTTCGCTGGGCTCGATAAATTCCCAATAAGCCGGCACCAGCACGGTGTTGAAATGCATCGCCTTAAGCTTGGGCCAGATCGGCGCCATATAGGCCGGGCTGGAGGCAGAGGAATTGTTCAACTCGCCGCCGAGGACGAGGAAGGGCTTGCCGTCCACCATCAACTGGGTGGCGCCATGATTGTCCGTCAGATGCGGCACAGGAGATGAGGTTGCCGGCTTGGCCGCCAAGGCGCTGCCCGCCAGAAAAATGGCCGCCAAAGCCCCAGCGATCCAGCTGCGCATCCTCAATCTCCCCGTCTGTTTTGGGCCGGTTTACCGGTTGTTATACCGGTACCATAACACAGACAATTAGGCAGAACTATGAGCCCTCCCGAAGATGTGAAAGGGCCTCAAGCCGCAGACGGCCGCTGGTCGAACATAGCCCAGACGCCGTCGCCGCCGTCCCAGGCGCCTTGGCTGGAAGCTTTGGAATACTCGGTAGCGCGCTGCTCGAAGAAGTTGGCGTGCTCGACACCGTTCAAGACTTCCACCAGCCAGGGCAGCGGATGCGGCTTGATCTGGTCATAGCCGGTTTCCTTTTGCTCGAAATGCCCGAAGAGGATCGGCAGCTTAAGCTGGGTCAGGCGCCAATCGACGATGTAGCGGACATAAGCCTTGATGTCCTCGGCCTTCATGCCTTGCACGGCGCCAAGTTCAAACGCCAGTTCGACGAAACGCTCTTCGAGCCCGACCATGGTTTTGGCGACATCGAGAATGTCATCGCGCACGGACTTGCTGAGGGCACCGGTTTCCGCGTTCCAGGTATGGAAGAGCTGGATCATGGCGTCGCAATGCAAGGATTCATCGCGCACCGACCAGGTCACGATCTGGCCCATACCCTTCATCTTGTTGTAGCGCGGGAAGTTGAGCAGCATGGCGAAGCTGGCAAACAGCGCCATGCCCTCGGTGAAGGCGCCGAACATGGCCAGCGTGCGCGAGACATCGGACACGGTGCCGACGCCAAATGTGTGCATGTAATCGGCCTTGTCGCGCATGGCGGCGTAATCGCGGAAAGCCTCGAATTCGACTTGCGGCATGCCGAGGGTTTTGAGCAGCAAGGCGTAAGCATCGATATGCACCGTCTCCATATTGGTGAAGGCGGCAAGCATCATCTGCACTTCCAAAGGCTGGAAGATCGGCAGATAGCGCTTCATGTAATTGTCGGAGACTTCGACATCCGACTGGGTGAAGAAGCGGAAGATCTGGGTGAGCAGATTGCGCTCGTTGTCGGAGACGCGATCAGAGGCCCAATCCTTGACGTCTTCGCCCAGCGGCACCTCTTCGCCCATCCAATGCACCTGCTGCTGGCGCTTCCAGAACTCGTAAGCCCAGGGATAGCGCTCGACATTGTAGGTGCCGGAAGAGGTCAAAAGGCCAATATTGCTCTTGCCGATGAGCTCGAGGGGATTGAGATGGGCGATTTCCATATGCGTACTCATTGGCAAGCGAGGCATTCGTCGTAATTGGTGGGAGCGGCGACCGCGACGGCCGCCTTTTCTTCCTTGCTGCCAGCGAAAGCGGCGCGCTGCACCGACTTGGAACGGCAGTAATAAAGACTCTTCAAGCCTTTCTGCCACGCCGTCCAATGCAGCATGTGCAGATCCCATTTGGAGACATCGCCAGGCAGGAAGAGATTGATCGACTGGCTCTGGCAGATATAGGGCGCGCGATCGGCAGCAAGATCGATGATCCAGCGCTGATCCAGTTCGAAAGCGGTGCGGAAGACGGACTTCTCGTCATCGCTAAGGCAGTCCAGATGCTGCACCGAGCCTTCGGCGGCGATGATCGACTGCCAGGTCTCCGGCGTATCGGCGCCGCGCTCAGCGAGCAGCTTCTTCAGATGCGGATTGCGCACCGAGAACGAGCCCGACAGCGTCTTGTGGGTGTAGACATTGGCCGGGATCGGCTCGACGCAAGCGCTGGTGCCACCGCAAATGATGGAAATGCTGGCGGTCGGGGCGATGGCGAGCTTGTGGCTGAAACGCTCCATGACACCGCGCTCGGCCGCATCGGGGCAAGCGCCGCGTTCTTCCGCCAGGACCTTCGAGACCCGATCGGCTTCACTGCGCAGCTTTTTGAAAATGCGCCTGTTCCAGGACTTCGCCAGCGCGCTTTCGAAAGGAATGCCGCGGCCTTGCAGGAACGAATGGAAGCCCATGACGCCAAGACCAACCGAGCGTTCCCGCAAGGCGGCATAAGCGGCATGTTCCATGCCTTTCGGCGCCCCATCAATGAAGGCCGTCAGCACATTGTCGAGAAAGCGCAGCACATCTTCGATGAAATTGGGCTCTTCGTTCCACTCTTCCCAGGTCTCGATGTTCACCGAGGAGAGGCAGCACACCGCGGTGCGCATTTCGCCGAGATGATCGAGGCCGGACGGTAGCGTGATCTCGGCGCAGAGATTGGAGGAACGCACCTTCAGGCCCAATTCCTGCTGATGCGGCGCCAGCGCCTTGTTCACCGTGTCGATGAAAAGAAGATAAGGCTCGCCGGTCTGCAGGCGGGTTTCGAGAATCTTCTGCCACAACTGACGGGCCGAGACTTCGCGCATTACCTTGCCGGTCTTGGGGCTTTTAAGACCGAACAGCTTGTCGTCCTGCACCGCCTGCATGAACTCATCGGTGATGGCGATGCCGTGATGCAGGTTGAGGCTCTTGCGGTTGAAGTCGCCCGAGGCTTTGCGGATTTCCAGGAACTCTTCGATTTCAGGGTGATGGACATCGAGATAACAGGCGGCCGAACCACGGCGCAGCGAACCTTGGCTGATCGCCAGCGTCAGACTGTCCATGACGCGGATGAAGGGAATGATGCCCGAGGTCTCGCCGCAGCCGCGCACCGTTTCACCGATGGAGCGCACGCCGCCCCAATAGGTGCCGATGCCGCCGCCGTTCGAGGCGAGCTTCACATTTTCATTCCAGGTATCGACGATGCCGTCCAGCGTATCGGGCACGGCGTTGAGGAAGCAGGAAATCGGCAGCCCGCGGCTGGTGCCGCCATTGGAGAGCACAGGCGTCGCCGGCATGAACCAGAGACGCGAAATGGCATCATAGATGCGCTGAGCATGGGCGGTGTCGTCGGCATAAGCGCAAGCGACACGCGCGAACATCGCCTGAATGCTTTCGCCGGGAAGCTGATAGCGATCGGCGAGCGTGGCCTTGCCGAAATCGGTGATGAGAGCGTCGCGGCTGTGATCGAGCGTGATCTCCGCCGGATTGGGCGGCGTGCGCAGCAAAGGACCATCGAAACGGCGCGGATGAACAGTCATATTCCCAGCCCTCTCTCTTCTTTTTGGAGCGGAAGACCGGACGCCGAAGGACGCCAAGACGCGATGGTCTTGACCTGCCTACGGCCCAACGGTGCACCCCGCCCAGGGACGAAACGTTTTGCTGCGGCAGGTCTCCTGGCTCGCGGGTCACAGCCTCCGCCCAAGCCTTCCCAGCGCGCGAAACGCACCAGTGGCATGCGGAAGACGAAAGCTCACCGCTGACAGTTGCGGGGGCAGCGCCGGAATCACACCGGCTTCCCTTTTAACCCCAGATATTGCGATCTGAAGAACCGTTAGCCACAAGATCATGTGGCGCTAATGATGCGGCGTCAAGATGTTTTTAGCGCTTCCAACTCTGAAAAAGCAATTGCCGATGCGGGCAAAATCAGAGGTGCGGTTCCGCGTATGCCGGTTACGCACATAGCAATCTTGGCCATGCCAGTACAGAAAACCGGCCTTGCGGCCGGTTGTCTAGGCGATTGATTTTTTGATCTACTTGGAGCGGGCGAGGCGAATCGAACGCCCGACCCTAACCTTGGCAATTCTCTCAGCCCCTCTATCCGGCTCTACTATCGTGTACGCCATTGCACGCTAAGCCCCTACAGTCATTTGATTTTACTTGAACATTCCACCTCCAGCGATATCCTCCTCCTAACCGGCGACTTCCGTTCTGCTGCTTCCCCGGTGCTTCCCCGGGATGTATTGCGATCCGGGGAAGCAGAATTCGAAAAGCGTAAATAATTTGAGGACCTTAATGGCAAAACTGCTCAAACGCGCTGTGGACGCGCTTCGCCCCCACGCTAATCGGGACGTATTCGCTTGGGATAGCGAATTGAGGGGCTTCGGCGTCCGCGTAAAACCATCCGGCGTGAAGAGCTATCTCGTCCAGTATCGGAATGGGGAAGGCCGAACCAGACGATTGGTTCTTGGCAAACATGGTCCTCTCGCGCCGGAATCAGCACGGAACCTCGCGCTTAAGGCACTCGCGGCTATCGCCGATGGCAAAGATCCGTCTGCCGAGCGCCACGCCACTCGTGCCAGCATTACGATAAGCGAACTCTGTGATTGGTTTTTGACCGAAGCCGAGGCGGGGAGAATCCTCGGCCGGAAGCGTCGCCCAATCAAGGCATCCACACTTCACATGGATCGCTCCAGGATTGAAACGCACGTCAAACCTTTGCTTGGCAAACGGCAAGTCCGGGCGCTCAAACTGCCAGACATCGAGAAAATGCAAGCCGATATCGCTTCGGGAAAAACTGCAAAACCCCGCCCTGACGGTCGCGGCGGTACAACGACGGGCGGCCCAGGTGCAGCTGGGCGAACAGCATCAATGCTGCGCAATATTTTCGCGCATGCAATGCGCCTTGGCATTATCGAGAACAATCCAGCTTCAGGTGTGCGCGTCATTGCAGGAAAGAGAAGAGAGCGCCGATTAAGCACCGATGAGATCAAGTTACTTGGCAAAACAATGCGCCAAGCGGAAATCGAAGGAGAGCATGTGGTTGCTCTTGCCGTCATACGGTTCTTGCTGCTGACAGGCTATCGGCGTTCGGAAGCAGAAGGCCTGAAGCGGGAGTGGCTGCATGTTTCTGAATGCTACGTCAAATTCCCGGACACCAAGACCGGCGGTCAAATCCGCCCGCTTGGAACGGCGGCTGGTCAACTCGCAGAAGACCAGCCAGAGCAAAGACATTGCCCCTATGTCTTCCCTTCTAATTTTGAGAATGGCCACTTCACCGCCGTCGACGCATGCCTTGCAAGGCTCTGTCGAAAAGCGGGGCTTGAGAATGTCACGCCACACACGTTGCGCCATACATTCGGAAGTGTAGCCGGTGATCTCGGCTTCTCGGAGCTTACAATTAGTGCGTTGCTTGGCCATGCAGCGCGGTCGTCAACGCAGGGCTACGTTCATCTCGATGATGCAATCCGGCTGGCAGTTGAAAAGGTCTCCTCTGAAATAGCGCAACTTCTTAATGTGGATGTGGCGACTGTAGCGAAGCTTGCGGCATAAAGAACCGTAGCCCTCCCACGTACGGTTGCTGTCCCACTAGGGGTGATACCTGCAGCAAACTGCTGCGAGTAGCGACGCTCATCGCAAGTCTACATTTCGTGAGGTTTCGCGATCGGTGGGCCCGAAGTTGACGAAAGTTGATCTCGCATACGCTGACCATGTGTCATGGCCCTGAGCGCGATACCGGGAAATCAGTCAAAATACTCGTCCTTTTCGTCTGATTTTGGCTCACCACTACACCACCTCTGCCCAAACCGGCGGGCAGGCAGCGCGCACTCAGGAGGTTGGGACTCGCGATGACAAACTTCGTCGCTACATTGGGGCGCCGCCTTAGCCATGGCCCCAGGGACAGCAAGAGATTCCGGAAGATGTTCACCGGCGGCCCCTATCGTGTCTCCGCCGCGTCGTAGATTGCCGCATAAGCGCTTCGTTGGCGTACAGATAGTGAGACCTTGCGTCTCTGCCCTCTGAGAGGCGAAATCCCAGAGCTCAGATCTCTTCAGAAGCCGACCGTGGGCTACTTTATGGCCTCAACCGACATGGCGTTGTGTTATGGCAGCTACGGTCATTGTGCGCGTAAACGTCCCAACAGACGTGAAGAAAATGGCCAAAGCCGTCGCAGCAGAGATGGGTCTCACACTGTCAGATATCGTGCGCTTGATCCTCACCCGCGTTGCCAAAGACCGAGCCCTGCCCTTTGATGTGAAAGTACCAAACGCAGCGACGCGTGTTGGTGGACAAAAAGCTGCACAAGAACAATAGATCAACAGTGATACATTATGTTGACTTTTGCGCCGTAATAGCTCATATTTGAGCCATGCTTAAAACACCTCAGGAGTTGCTACAGGAATTGGGCCAAGCGATCCGGTCGCGCCGGATCGGCTACCAATTATCCCAAGAAGAAGCCGCCAAACACGCCGGAATGAGCCTGAGTACCTGGAAACGGATGGAAGCGAACGGACCAGGTTCTGTCGCCCACCTTATCGATGCGGCGATCACGCTGCGCTGTGAAGATGGCCTCGCGCAGCTATTTCCACCGCTTGCCGCTTCCAGCATGGATGAACTTCTCAGGCGTCAGGCCGTTACCGCCAAACCCCGCAAACGCGCGCCGCGTCGAAAGGCGGGATCATGAAACTCACTCCAGGTACGCCGCTTTTGGTTTTTCTGGATTTCGATGGTTCGACGCGCCTGCCTGTTGCACGCCTGGCCATGGATAAAGGTATCGCGCAACTCGAATGGTCCATCGAAATCATGGATCGGGGGCTGGCCATCTCGCCGCTCAATTATCCGCCGGAACCCGGCCTTCACGCGGCCAGCGGGCGAACATTCAATGGTTTACACGGATTTTTATCCGATAGCCTGCCCGAACAATGGGGCTATGTCGTTCTGCGCAAAAGATTGGCGAAGCTCGGCGTCGACATCGCAAGTTTAAGCCCGCTCGACCTGCTGGCTTTGGTGGGAAACCAAGGACGCGGGGCCTTGAGCTTTGAACCGGCAACGACACCGCCCGATGAAGCCAATGCTCTTGACCTTGATGCACTCGCAGCGGATTCGCTTCTTCTGCTGGAAGGCGAAGAAGCAAACCTTGCCGATACGCTGGCCAAGCTCGGCGGCGGCTCAGGTGGCGCTCGGCCGAAGGTGCAGATCGGTTTTGACGGCAAGGGAAAAGTGTCGGTCGGAACAAATGACGTTGCACCCAACCAAGAGGCTTGGATCGTAAAGTTTCGGGCGCCGTCAGACCCCCTCGATATCGGCCCGATCGAAGAAGCCTACGCTATCATGGCTGAGGCCGCAGGTCTCTATGTGAGCGAGCACCGCCTGATTAAGGCCAAGAAAGGCCCTGGCTATTTTGCAACACGCCGGTTCGACAGACTGTCCGGTGGAGAGCGTCTGCACATGGTATCTTTCGCAGGCGCCATCGAAGCCCATCCGGAGATCCCTTCGAGCTATGACCTTCTGCTGCGGGCGACACGCGCCATAACACGCCGGGTGGACGACGTAACCGCCGTGTTTCAGCGTATGGTGTTCAATATTCTGGCCCATAATCGCGACGATCACACCCGCCAGCACGCCTATTTGATGAGCAGAACCGGCGAATGGCGTTTGGCGCCAGCCTTCGATCTCACCTATGCGGCAGGCCCCGGCGGCGAACACTATTTGGATATAGAGGGGGAAGGCCGACGGCCGGCACGGGCCCATGTCTTGAAGTTGGCCAAACGGCACGGGATCGCGGACAAGAATGTTGCGGCGATCATTGAGCATGTTCGTGCGGCGGTCACGGATTGGCCGAAATTTGCAAAATCCTCCACTGTCTCCGCCGCGTCGATGAAGGCGATTGGCGCCGCCCATCAGCAAGTGTGGACGGATTTCGAATAGCCGAAATCGTGCGCACGGTTTGCACATAGAATCGTTTTCTCTTTCTTTCGTATCCGTTCATTTCCGCTTCAGCACCATGGCCGTCGCTGCGCTACATCGCACCAGCCAGCCGTCGCTTTCGCCAAGGCCCACCCAGTAACAGGGGCTGACCTTGCCTATAGAGCAAGCTCTTAATGATATATCTGGTAAACGAAGAGCCGAGAGCCGTGCCATCCCGCTGCGTGAGGTCGCGCAATCTTTGGCGATTTTAATCAGCATCACCCAAAAATGCTTCAGTATAAGCGTTCTGAGCCAAAGCTACTTCCGCATCGCTCAGACTTTTGAATTCCTTCTCACGCGCGCGTTTCGATAGCGTTCCATCGTTCTGGCGCAAGAAGCGAAATAGAAGATCGACGGTAGCATCGGGCATATCGGCAATATTCTGAACTGCATCGTTGAAGCGATCATAGCGTTTTAGGAAGTTGGTTTCCCGGGGCAGATCATTCTCGATCGTTTGCTTCACACAGGAATATAGAAACTCCGCATGGGGCGTCGCATCGAAGAAGCGATAGTAATCGGCAGTTTCGTTGAGAACATGGACATTATTTTCCTTCGTCGCCTCCCACCGAATGAACGGCATGAGACGAGACGAATAGCTTTCCAGAACGGCACGATACGTGTCAATCTTCTCCAAAATGGCGGAGGATACGGGAAATACGACACCCGCCGGATTATATCCGCGCTGTGCCAGGACATGGTGGATCAGGTAGCGATGAATGCGGCCGTTTCCATCCTGGAACGGATGGATATAGACAAATCCAAACGCGAGACCGGTGGCAGCAATGACCGCGTCAAGTTTTGGTATTGCACGGTCGGCATACGCGACAAGCCCCTCTACCAAGGAAGGAAGATCCTTCGGACGGGCACTGATATGATCGGGAAGCGGTGCGCCGGTTTCACGGTCGTGCTCTCCGACAAATCCGCCTTCCGTTCGCAAGCCCAGCTTCACGAAACGTTCGTCTCCGATAACCATGCGCTGGAGCCGGAGGAATTCGTCCAGATCGATTGGACGGCGGCCAGCTTCACCGATCACCCTTCCCCACCGCTGGATGCGATCCTGGGGCGGGTGTTCACCTTCGATGGCATAGCTGGACTTGGAGTCTTTTAGCAGCAGGAAAGCTGCGGTGCGTGCAAGGAGATCACGTGGCACTTTGGCGACCACATCCTGCGCGTGACCGACCAGATCCAAGGCCAAAAAATCGTCGAGCGCTTTCGTGCGAAAGAACAAAGGACAAAATGCCGGCGTTCCCGGCAGGTTGTTGCTGACTCGCTGGCGCGCCACAAGTTCGCCTTTGATGCCCCATTGCTGATCGAGATCGAGCACTGGAATGTAGTTGCCCATTTCAGCGTCTGGTAAATCGAGCTTCTCGCCACGTAGCCATTCGAAGAGAAACCAGATGCGGCGAGCGTAGCTCCCTGTCGGCGTAGCGCGGACCAACGTTTCGATCGGTTTCGGCCCAAGCACGGCAAAGAGCCGGGTGAGCACGGCCAAATCAACCCCTTCATTCTTGAGGGCAAAAACCAGATGGCCTGAGAGATCGGAATTGGGCGCATGCCGTGGTGTCAGGAGCCGCCAACCGCCTCTTTCGATGATCCTGTGTCGGCCGCCGATGGCGGCAAGCGTTCGCGGCAAGGGGACATCGAGTTTGAAGGCGTCGATCAGAGCCGCATAACCTGCCGGAAGAGCCGGTTCGGGTAGGCGCCTTTCGTGAAAAACCGTTACAGGCTGTGAAAACCCGATTTTGGTACCTGATCCCATGTAATTTGCTCACCCAAACGTGCACCCCTCCTCCAGAGCGCTATTTGTGAAAAACCATTATATACGGTGATAATTCGATATCAATGGGATATTATGTGAAAACTGATTATATAGACCCAGGCGAACGTGGAGATCGCCCTTGAGATTGATTCATTTTCCATATTAGGAAAACACTCTTAAATCCGATGACGCCAAAAAACCTCGGAACCGCTATTCGCGCCGCCCGCCGCCAGCAGGGCCTGCGTCAGGATCAATTAGCCGCCGCGGCAAATGTCGGTGTGCGCTTCATTGTTGATCTGGAGGCGGGCAACCCGACGGCGCAGATGGGCAAGACGCTCACTGTGCTCAAGGCTCTTGGTATCGAAGTGACCTTGGGTGAGGCGACTTCGAAAGGCCAGCCATGAAGAGCACACTCCCCGTGTGGTGGAATGGCACGATCGTGGGCCGCCTGACGCTAAACGAACACAGCGATATGGGGCTTGCCTATCGAGAGACTTGGCTCGCCGATCCCCAAAGCGCGGCCCATCTCCCGCGCCTTGCCCAGACGTGAGGCCCCATTTGGCCGACGCGAAACGCGACCGTTTTTTGCCGGCTTGCTGCCAGAAGAGAGCGCGCGCCAGGAAGTGTCCCGGATCTTGGGGATATCTGAGCGCAACGATTTTGCACTCCTGAAAGCGCTCGGCGGCGATATCGCCGGCCATGAAAATCGCCGGCGTTTCCGACATGAAGGAGTTCGTGCCCAGAACTTGGCAGAAATTCGCCGCCGACACGGCTATCGGTCTGCCGTTCTTGCGCCACCGCGTGAAAGAAATCTGTCTCGCCGCTCGAGACCATGCAGACGACATGGCACAATCGACCGCCGACCAAGGTTTCAAGTCCGAGGCGCTCACGCGCTATGCCTGTATCGTGCCCAACCGGGCTGAAACCATCGCACCATCTGTGTGAGTTTTGAATTCCGCCTCCAAGAAAAGCAATGGTATCGGCCAAAATGGCACGCCTCACATCGTGCCCCTACCGCGATTGGACATGCCTGATAAACAACATCCGCAGTTCATCAAGGTCCAAAGGCTTGGATAAGCCAAAATCGACATTTGATGAGCTGCCGCCATCGCCCGCCATACGGCGCCCCCATCCGGTCAACAAAATCACAGTCATTGATGGGAACAGCTCTTTGGCAATCTGGGCCACTTGGTTTCCATCGATATATGGCATTCCAAGATCGGTGATTACGGCGTCAAATTCCTCGCCGACCGCTTTTGCTGCCCGAAGCATCTTGATGCCAGCCTCTCCGCCATCGGCCGCCACTACCGAGTGACCATCCAACATCAACACATCGCGTGTCGATTCGAGGACGGCGGGATCATCATCCACTAACAAAAGGCGCAACGGACGCAGCGAATCCAGATCGATCTGCGCTTCCATGCCAGCGGCCGACTGTTCGGTCGCAGCGAAAACCAACCGCACGCTCGTTCCCTTTCCTGGCACGCTGTCGATATCGAGGCGTGCCTTGTGCCGTTGCGTGGCGCCGTAGACCATGGCCAAGCCCAGTCCGGTTCCACGCTCGCCTTTGGTCGTAAAAAACGGCTCCAGGCACCGCCGACGCGTTTCTTCGTCCATCCCCGTTCCAGTGTCCGCGACCACCAGTTCAACAGAACGCCCTTCGACCCCAGAGGCGGAAGCGATGGTGCGAACAGTAATCACCCCGCCTTCCGGCATGGCATCGACCGCGTTAAAGACAAGGTTTATCGCCGCTTCCCGCAATTCAGCTGCGTTACCCATGACTAGTGGCAAATCCGCTTGTAGATCGGTTTCGAATTTGACCACCACCCCACGCTGCTGCGGCATGTCACTCCAGCGGGCTTTGGTCAGTTCGATCACATGCGCCACCAACGAGTTGAGATTCAACGGCTCAAGATCACTATCGGCGGTTCTCGGCCGGTAGAAGTCCCGCATCCGTCCCACGGTTGCGGAGATATCCTTAACGACACGATCTACAATGGCGAGATAATTGCGGACTTGCGGCGAAAGATCCGGCTCACGTTCCAGCAGGGATCTTGTGTAAACAGCGACCGGAGAAATCGCATTGTTGATATCATGCCCGATGCCGCTGGCCATCTGCCCCAATGCACTCAACCGTTCCTCTTGCATCGCCGATTGTTGTGTCTGGCGCAAATCATCATACGCGTTCTGCAACTTTTCGCGAAGCTGTGCCTGTCGTGCTGCTAGGGCTACATGCTCACCAAGTTGCTTCAAAAATTCGCAATCGGTGCTAAGAAAGGCGTTCTCAGCTAACCGTGAGACGACCAGGACACCAAACACATCCCGATCGGCCATCAAGGGCGCCGCCACCAGCGAATGCACATCTCGCCGCGCCAACCGACGTGGAAAAGGAAAATCGACCAGCGCCGTGTCCGGCTCATACACAAGCTCACCGTTCACACAGCGCGACAGTCCATTTTCATCGATCTCAATTTCGCCCTTCTCGCGTATGCTAAGCGTTTCCCCCAACGTGACACTCTTGCTTCCTACCACCTCCACATTGAGCCGGTGTGCGGCGCGATCATAAAGACAGATGCAAACAAAATCGGCCGGCAAACGGTCTTCCAGACTTCTAGCAACCACCTGGAAAATACTCCGCAAATCCTGATGCTGCGCGATCGCACGCGTCGTCTGCTCGAGCAAATTCAAGCGTTCCAGTTGTCCCTGAAGCCTGGCTCGGCTTCGCTGCCGTTCAAGATCGCGATGTGCCAGCCAAGCTGCGACCATACAAGTAATGATCGCAAGTCCGATAGTCGTCGCAACGGCCAGAACAGCAAATCCGAACGGAGCGTCAAACACATTCCGTCGAAATGCCAACACCGCCGAGCCTGCGAGAATAAATGGCAGAACGATAACTGCAGGAAACATACGGCGTGCAGCAATACCACCACTGTCATCGGCAACAAGCCAAACAATCCATCCGTCGTCAGGGCGGACCAGCAGCGCTGACACAAACAGCAAGGCAAATGACAAAGCTGTGGGCAAGGCCATGGCCGAAAACGGCGATAATTTGTAAAGGGCTTCCACGCCGTAGGCATAACCGACAAGATCCAGGCCCGTTACGGTCAAGCCGACAGCAAGAAGAAGGCCATAAAGCAGCCCCGCCTGCCGGGTCCGGGGCAGCAGGAAGGCTGTGGATGCCAGCATGAAATTGAAAGCCGTTGCAGGTGCAACGCGTCCAAGATGCGGGCCAAACAGATAACCGCTGGCGGATGCTTGTGCTGCGCCGCGAAGCCCGCCGGAGAGAACGAAGCCGGCAAGAGCGCAGAAGGCCATTACCAATACGAGGAAAGCTGCCGATAGGCGCAAGCCATCGGTATAACGACGGCGATCTGCCAACGCCAGAACACAAAGCCCGCAAAGGAGAAAGCTAAGGATCGTTGGAACCGACATACGCGCCCATCCCGGAAAGACGCTCGTCAAGACGGATAGTCCCAGAACCCATCCGGACAGTGCGACGGCACAGAAGACTGCGATGACGACGATGCCGACACGCGAAACCTCGCTGACCTTAGCGAATTGCTTAGCCATGGCGATCCTACAACTGCCGCTTCGATTCGATTATATCGGCCATGACTACAGACAACTAGGCGTAGAGATACGATTTGGGTGTCGGTTCAAATAGCCGAACAAACTTCCTGCGGGCCGAATAATGCGCCCAGTTTAGTAATTTCAAACTATTCTGTAGTGTTTCCGAGGAAGTTTGCTTAACCAGGATGAGCCCGCGAATCGGTCGGTCGAGGTCGTCGATCTGTACAATTATCAAACGACGCCATCGGGGCCGCGTTCAAAGCGCTGGATGAGAAGATAGCTGCGCGCTCCCGCCCGCCCAGTCGTCACTTCGGGCACGGAAAGGCGAGATCGCGCTGGGTCAAACCCAAAACCGCGCCCGGGCAATCATCTCGCCGACCGATTGGGAACCTTGCGATCGCCGAATTCCAGCCCGGGCGGCCTCGCAGCCCTATTTGAGGCTGCCCTGCAGTGTTTCCAGCGAGGTCTGCTGTACCAGGATCAGGCCGCGCATCGGGCGATCTAGCATTACAGTTGCGTTTTCTGTCGTGTTCTGAATCCATAGGTCACCATGATTCTGGGGATCATGGATGGCTGACGGATCGGTTGAAACCACGCTGGAACTGTGGGCATCGGCGTTACGGGAAGTGAAGGGGCGGATGCGCCCGTTGTTCAGCCAGGACCGAGTTGCGGCATCGGCGGGTCTGTTTTTGGACGGGCTGTTGGGCAACGAGCCGCGCAAGACGGGCTGGATGCGGGCGGAGGCGGCGGGTGATCCAGGCCCGTGGCGGCAGCAGGCAATCCTGGGGCGTGGAAACTGGGATGCGGACGCTTTGCGCGACATCGTGCAGGAATATGCACTGGAAACGCTGAGCGATCCGGATGCGGTATTGGTTATCGACGAAACCGGTTTTTTGAAGCAGGGCAAGGCCTCGTGCGGCGTAGCGCGGCAGTACACCGGCTCGGCGGGAAAGATTACCAACTGCCAGATCGGTGTGTTCACTACATATGTGTCGCGCCACGGTCACGCCTTCATCGACCGAGCGCTTTATCTGCCGAAGGAATGGACGGACAATCGCAAGCGCCTGAAAGCGGCGCATGTCCCGGACGGGATCGGTTTTGCCACCAAACCCCAGATCGCGCGCAAAATGATCGCCCGCGCCATCGCTGCTAAAGTGCCTTTTGCCTTTGTTGCGGCTGACTGCGTGTATGGCGTGGGCGACATCGAGACCACGCTGCGCAAGGCGGGCAAAGGCTACGTCTTGGGTGTCGCTTCCAATCACGTGTTCCATTCCTGGAGCAAAAAACTGTTTGCCGGCGGAACCGCTGCTGACATCGCTCAAAGTCTTGCCAAGAGCGCCTGGCGGCGCTTGTCGGCGGGGGAAGGAACCAAAGGTCTGCGGCTGCACGATTGGGCCTATCTCGAATTGGCCGATCTCGATGCCGGCGAATACAGCGATACCCTCACCGGCCAATGGACGCGCGGCTTGTTAATCCGGCGCAGCATCGCCGATCCGGCAGACCTTGCCTTCTTCTCAACGTGGTGTCCGAAGGGCACGACCGTGGCAAAGCTGGTGGCGATTGAAGGTCATCGCTGGGCTATCGAGGACAGCTTCGAAACCGCCAAGAACCAGTTCGGTCTCGATCACAACGAAACCCGGTCCTGGCACGGCTGGCACCGGCATGTCTCGCTGGTTATGCTCGCCTTCACCATGATGGCCGTCATACGTCATCACGCC
>Ga0207816_1000029_pt1 | contig 57419 bp, 44 predicted proteins | sample LuqExpMetageno10_FD_187768 | JGI IMG/M metagenome (GOLD analysis project Ga0207816, IMG submission 187768) | Tropical forest soil microbial communities from Luquillo Experimental Forest, Puerto Rico - Sample 10 (SPAdes) | ecosystem: Environmental > Terrestrial > Soil > Tropical forest ... | reverse complement strand
AGCCCGGCGAAAATCTTCTCGAAATTGACGTCACCAATACCTGGAACAACCGGCTGATCGGCGATAACGGCAAGCCTGAGGCTGAGCGCGTCAGCTTCGTCGTGCCCATGCTGCGCAAAGGCCAGCCTTGGCTGCCGGCCGGTGACGACAAACTCCTGCCGGCCGGTTTGTTGGGCCCCGTGTTGTTGCGCCCGCAAGTTCTTCAAATCCTCTGATCCGAAACCAAAAAGACTGGGAGAAACGATGAAAGTCCTTTGCAAGATCGCTGTCCTCCTCGGCCTCTGTTCGGCAGTGGCCGCACAAGCGGCTGACCCGGCTTGGGTGGCGTCCTGGTATTCGCCGCCTTTCCCGCCAACGGCCAATCTCATCTACAATGATGTGCGTGTCTTCGACCACCAGACCGTGCGGCAGGTCATCCGCTTGGAAGCTGGCGGTGGCCGTCTGCGCCTCCGGCTCACCAACGAGCTCGGCCTGTCTTCGATCAAGTTCGGGGCTGTGCACATTGCCTTGTCGTCGCCCAATGGTGTCACCGAAGCAAAGAGCGATCACCAGCTGCTGTTTGGCGGTAAGGCGGACGGTGAGATCAAGCTTGGCGAAGCGATGGTCAGCGATCCTGTGGATTTCAAGGTTTCTGCGCATCAGCTTGTTGCCGTGTCAATTTATTATCCCGGCCGTTTGGCCCCATCGGGGCATCTCTTGTCTCAACGCATCTCCAAGCCGGGCGATCATACCGCTGATGCCGTGATGCCGTTCACGGAGATCGCACGTTCTCCATCGCTGATATCGGGAATTGAGGTGGAGGCACCGGCGCCGCGTAATGTGCTGGTGGCTTTCGGCGACTCGATTACCGAAGGGGCTTGCGCCACGCCGGGCTGGAATCTCTCCTGGCCCCAGCAATTTGCCGTGCGTCTGGCCAAATCCCATGCAGGCAAGAGCTGGACTGTGATCAACGCCGGCATCAGCGGCAATCGCTTGTTGTATGACGGTGCCGGCCAGAAGGCGCTGGAACGGTTTGATCGCGATGTTCTTGGCATTGCTGGCCTCAAGGCGATCGTGCTGCTGGAGGGCATCAACGATATAGGCGCCGGTTCGACCATCGACACGGATACCGGACCGCGTTCCGCGGATGATATCATCGGTGCTTATAAGCAGCTCATCGCGCGCGCGCATACGCGAGGCATCAAGATTTATGGCGGCACGCTGCTGCCTTATGCGGGGGCGACCTATTTCAGTGCGCAAGGCGAAGCCACCCGGCAGTCCGTCAATAGCTGGATCAAGAATTCTGACACTTTTGATGGCGTGATCGATTTCGATGCGGCCATGCGTGATCCTTCTCAGCCTGCGCAACTCATTGGTGCTTATCAATGCGGCGACAATCTGCATCCCAACGATGCTGGTTACACCGCTATGTCCAATGCAGTCGACATTGATCTCGTTACCGGCCGCAAGCAGCGGCATTAGCACAAGCTGGAGATAGATCCGTGCTCAGGCAATTTCGGGGTCCCGGCTTGCAGGTCTGCGGACTCAAGGCTGAATATCTGGAGACGCCGATCGGCATCGAGGTGCTGGAGCCGCGCTTTTCCTGGCGGCTTTTGTCTTCGCGGCGGAATCTACGCCAGACCGCATATCGGATCATAGTCGCCTCGACACAGGACGCGCTCGATTTTGCCAAGCCTGATCTTTGGGATAGCGGCCGCGTGTCCTCGGATCGCTGCTTTGAAGTGCCTTACGTCGGCAGGCTGCTGCAATCGGGACAGCGTGCCTTTTGGCAAGTCTGTGTCTGGGACGACGAAGGCGGCAAAGCTGAGGCCGCCAGCTGGTTTGAAATGGGCTTGTTGCAGCCAGGTGATTGGCATGGCGATTGGCTTGTTGCGGAAGACGAGGAGGAAGCTGCCGATCGTGCCGCCGGGGTCCATTGGCTCTGGGCCGACGTTCCAAATGGAGAACCGGCTTTCCTCCGTTATCGTTTGGAGCTGCCGGATGAACCACGCCGCGCCGAACTTCTCATTTCGGTCAAGGATAAGCTGCACGGGCTTTGGCTGAATGGAGAGGCAATTGATGTGCCTCAACCTGTCTTCTGGGGAACAATGTGCCGTTTGCCGGTGACGCTGGTAGCCGGATCCAATGTTCTTTGCGTAAAAGCTTCTGCCTTGACGCAGGATTTTCTTTCCCCGGATGGCGGTGCGATCTCTGCCTTGTTGCGGATCGAAGCGGCGGATAAGACGGTCACGCGGCTGGTGCCGCACTGGCATGCCACCGGAAACCCGGGTGCCGATTGGCTGTCGAGTTGTTTTGACGATAGCGGCTGGTCGCTGGCGGTCTCTTCTAAAGCGCGAATGCAATGCGAGCCGCTGCCGGCCTATCCCGCACGCTTGTTGCGGCGCGCCTTCACCATCGCCAAGCCCGTAGCGCAGGCGAGGCTTTATGCGACGGCGTTAGGTGTCTATGAAGCGTTTCTCAATGGTCAGCGTATTGGCGATGCGCGGCTGACGCCGGAAATTAGTACGGCTTCTCACCATCTCTTCTACCAATCCTATAATGTGACAAGGTTTTTGCGGCGGGGCGCCAATGCCTTGGGCTTTCATATCGGTGATGGCTGGTATGGAGGAGCCTTTGGCTGGCGGAACGAACGTTTTTCCTTGGGTGAGAGTCCCAAACGGCTTCGAGCACAACTGATCATCGATTATGAGGATGGCAGCCGTGAAATCGTCGCCACGGATCGCCTGTGGCGTTGTCATGCCTCGCCGGTTTTGGCGGCCGAAATCTATAATGGCGAACGTGTGGATGCGCGCCGGATAATTCGCGGTTGGTGCGAACCCGGCTTCGATGATGCACGATGGGCCAAGGCTCCGCTCGGCATCGCGCCAAGCATCCGTTTGGTTGCGCAGTCAGACCCGCCCATTCGCGCGCTGAAAACGCGCGAGCCCGTCAGTATTTGGAAGCAATCGGCCGCCACATCCATTTACGATTTCGGTCAGAATTTTTCGGGCTGGTGTCGCGTGCGTGCCAAGGGCAAGGCGGGAACAGCGGTTACGCTGCGCTACGCCGAGATTCTCAAACCTACGGGCGAGATCGATCAGTCCAATTTGCGCGGCGCCGCGGCAACAGACAGCTTCCTTCTCGCGGGCGATCCGACTGGTGAGGTTTTCGAGCCGAGCTTCACCTACCATGGCTTTCGCTATGTCGAAGTGCACGGCGGCAAGGCGGTGGAGGCCGTCGTGGCCCATAGTGCTTTGCCTGAAGTGGGTGCTATCCGGATCGAAAACCGGATGATCCAGGCATTATGCGACAACACCATGTGGAGCCAGCGCTCCAACTTTTTCGGTGTTCCCACGGATTGCCCGCAGCGTGACGAGCGCATGGGTTGGATGGGCGACATCCTGGTATTTCTGGATGCGGCCTGCTTCACCATGGATACCGACGCCTTCATCCGGCGTTTCCTGCACGAGGTGCGGGCCGGGCAGTCCGCTGAAGGGGCTTATCCCGTCGTAACACCCCAGCCTCGCAGCTTCCCGCCCATGCATACTGCGGGCTGGAGCGAGGCGGGTGTTGTTCTGCCTTGGATGCTCTACGAGCGCTATGGCGATACCCGCGTGATCGATGAGAATTGGGAAGCCATGTGCCGCTGGATGCAATTCGTCCGGGCGGACAATCCCGATTGGTTGTGGCGGCATAAACGCGGTCTCGATCTTGGGGATTGGCTGTCCGTCGATGCGGTCCAACCGGCCGATGAAACCACGCCGCGCATTCTCGCGGCCACAGCGTTCTGGGCTTATGCCGCAGAGCTTATGGTGCAGATGGCGGCGGCGACGGGACGCGCTGCTGAATATCATCACTTCCGTGAAGAACACCGCGCCATTGTAGAGGCGTTCCGGACGGCTTTCGTCGCGCCGGACGGCGTGGTCGGTAACGGCAGCCAGACGAGCTATGTCTTGGCGTTGAAATTCGGTCTGGTTCCCGCACCTTTGCGGACGCAAGCCGCAGCCCATCTGGCAGCCGGGATTGCGGGCCGAGGCATGAAGCTTTCGACAGGCTTTCTCGGTACGCCCTATCTGCTCGATGTGCTTTGCGACCACGGCCAGTCGGAGACTGCTATCGCTCTATTGTTGCAGACGGACTATCCCTCCTGGGGCTACATGATCCAGCAGGGGGCCACCACGATTTGGGAGCGCTGGAACGGTGATGTCGGCGACATCGCCATGAACTCCTACAGTCATTACGCCTTGGGCGCGGTAGTCGGCTTCATCTATCGCCGCCTTGCAGGCATTGCTCCGGCTGCGCCCGGCTTTCGGCGTATCATGATCAACCCGCTGTTTGATCCGCGGATCGGTACTGTGGAAGCGGAATATCACTCCGTTCTCGGCCGTATCGCTTCTCGCATCAGCGGAGATGCGGCAGGGCTTTCGCAGCTATCGCTATCCATTCCGCCGAACTCCACTGCGGAAGTGCATCTGCCGCGCCACCGATTTTGGCGTGAAAGCGGCGTTGCCATAACGGAAAAAGCCGCCGGGCTCGAGCACGAAATCGTGCTCGAAGTCGGATCGGGGGAATACCGCTTTGAATCATAAAAATACAGGGAAGGCAGGACGGGAATGGACACGGAAAGCGCAGCCCGCGATGATGCGGGCTGGAAGAGCACGATCCTTGCAGCTATAGCCAATTACATCGACGCAGGCTCGATCGTCTCTTGCGCAGCGGCACTGTCGCTTTGGGTCGAACAATATCATTTGAGTACGCCTTTCGTCGGGCTCTTGGGTGCGATTGGTGCCAATTCCATTTCCGCCGGCATCGGCGCCATCATCGGTGGGCGGTTATGCGATCTGTTCGGACGCCGCAAAATCTATCTCTTCAACATGCTGTTTTATGCCATTGGCATGCTGTGGCTGGTCTTTGCCGTGGCGCCCTGGATGCTGGTGGTCGGCTTTGTCCAAGTCGGACTGGCTGTGGGAGCGAGCCTTCCTGCATCTTGGTCGCTGATTGCCGATCAGGCGCCGCAAGGTGCTCGCGGTCAGCGCAGTGGTCTCGCGCAGGCGTTGTGGTATTTCGGGCCTGTCGTGGTTTTGCTGATGTCGCTGGTGCTGATGCCGTTGGGCATTCTTGGGGCGCGTATTGTCTTCGCGCATCTGGCCTTGCTTGCCGTTGCTCTTATGCTCATGCGCTCTGGCATGCAGGAATCCGAACGCTGGAAGATGGCGAAAGCCGAAGAGGGGGGCTCAAAAGCGGCGGACCCGCGAGAGTTGCTCAAGCCTAAACATGTTAAATCGCTGCTGTTTCTGGTCAGCATGTATGGGGCTTGGAATTTGTGGGCCGGGACCAATGGCTTTTTCCTGCCTTATATTCTGCACACCGTCGGGGCGCAGACGCAGGCGGCCAGTGTCGCCTTTCAGGCGCTGAGTTTCGCAGTCGGCATTCTGTCGATCGTCTTCGTCTTCATGCGGTATTCCGACCGCGCCAATCAGCGGCTGATGTTCGTCACAGGGGCGGTGATCGGCACTATCGGCATGGCTGTGATGGCGCTGTTTCCGCTCACCACGCCAGTGGCGCTGATCTACGTCGTCTTGACTTCGGCCGGCGGCGGTTTCAGTGCTCAGCCGTTCTTCCAATTGTGGAGTGCCGAGCTGTTTCCAACGCTTCTGCGCAGCACGGCGCAAGGCATTGCCTTCGCGCTGGTGCGGATCGGGCTGGGCTGCTGGAGCTTCTTCGTCCCGATCTTAACGGCCACGGGCTTCACAACCTTGGCCTGGATACTCACCGGCTGTCAGGCCGCCAGCGGCTTGATCGGCGTCATTTGGGCGCCGCGCCACGAAGGCAAATCGCTCGAAGAAATCCAGGCCGGGCTGTAGCTCCGCTCACACCGATTGATGATAGGTCTCGTAGCGTTCGTCCGTGATCAGATAGAACGGTACGAGAGCCTGCCGGTTCTCGTGGTTGTCTGCTGCCGGCCCGCCTTGTTGTATCGGTAATCCCTTCAGCCCGGCGGGCAAGGTATAAGTATGGGCTTGTGCCGGTCCGGTCGGATTGCTGGCCACCAGCATCACCGGTCCCTGCATTAGCGCCACGGTTTCGGGGTGTTTGTCGTCAATGGGGCGTATCCGCAGATTCTGCGGCAAGGTCAAACGGATGATATCGCCATCCTGCCAGTCTCGTTCGATGGCGGCAAAACGGCCCGCTGCGATATCGGCTTTAAACGGTTGTCCGTTGACTTCAAGGCTTGCCTGTGCCGCGATCCAGGCTGGAATGCGTAGATGCAAGGTAAACCGCTCGGGGCGCGCCATCGTCAACTGCAACAATACCGTATCCGCGTAGGGAAATTCGGTCGTCTGGCGCAGCACGATGACTTGACCCTTGTTCCGCCAGCGGACTTCCGATGGCGTGTATAGATTCACGTAAAGTCCATGCGCGGCGTGGAAATAGATATCGAGTGGATAGTCGGCCACAGTCTGGGCCAGCGTACCCGAACAACAGGGCCATTTGCGGCCGTAATACTCTTTTTGCGCTCCTGCGCCATAGGTGGAGTAATAAGGATAGTCGCCGTCATTATCGGGGCGTTTAACGCCAAGAATGGTGTTGTAGAGATCGCGCTCCAAGCCGTCGCCATAGACAGCATCGCCAGTAAAGCGGAGCAGATAGCGCGCCAGTTTGGTGTTGGCATAACAGCCGCAAGGGGTTTCGAAATGCGCCTTGGTGTTGAACAGGCTGTTATACAAGGCGCCTTGATGCGGCGTGATGAACTGCTCTTCCGGTCCCCAGCCGCCGGAGGCATAGCGCTGCAGTTCCAGGAAACGCCAGGCATTGATCAGGGCAGTTTTGTATTTGGGATCGCCCAGTACGAGATAAGCGGCGGCGCCTGAGCTCAAGGCAATGGCATGGCTGTAAGCGTGCGTGCCGGGCAGAATGTCTTCACCGCGGGAGAGCGGGGCGAAGAATTCCTTGTTCAAAAGGTAATGTTCGCCGAGGGCGCGGAATTTGCGGTCGCCTGTGATATCGGCAGCGGCAAAGAGATTTTCCGACAAGACATAGGTCTCGTCATAAGGCGGGTCCTTTTTGCCGATGCGGTCGCGGCTGACTGGCGAGATGAACGGCTTGGCGCCATCATAAACGCGTGGCAGCAGGTTGGCGGCCGCGCGCACGTGGCTGAGGCGATAGGCATCGATCAGGCCGATGGCATGTTTGTCGTAGACATAGGCTGCCCATTGCTTTTCGGTATTAGGTCCGGCGAAGGGATCGGGATTTTTCGCGATCGCTTTGGCGAATTCTTCCACCAGATAACGCGCCTTGGCATGGCATTGCTCGTCCCCCGTTGCTTTGCCGAAACGCGATAGTCCGGAGACGTATTGACCGAAGGTGAGGCCGGGCACGAAACCGTCGGCGTCGTACCAGCCGCCCATATCCTTTCCGGGCGCCGGCAGACCCGCATGCTGACGATAGACTTTGAGAATGCGGTCGTTATCGAGGCCGAGGTAATGCGCCTTGATCCAGGCATAGTGTTCGCCCAAGGGCCCGCCGGTCAGCGTGACGTCATCATAGGAAAATTCCTGTAAAACTTCGCGGTCGTTGCGGCGGGGGACCGCTGCTGCACTTGCTGTCAGGGCGGCACAGGAGGCGCCTTGTAAAACACTGCGGCGGGAGACATCGAACATGGCGTTTCCTCTTTGTCTTTTTATCGCGTGACGGAAATCAGGTAACTCGTTGCCGCAGGCTGCCCGACGGCGATTTCCCAACCGTCTTCCAGCATGCGGGCATTGATGGGCGGCAATGCATGACCTGCGCCGTCGAACGGCGTAGCGGTTACTTTGACGGCACCTTCCAGACTCTTCAGCAGAATCCAGCCACTGACTGGTTCGATTTCTGTCGGCGCTGAGCCCCATTTTTCCAGCATCGCGTGGCGGGAATCCCACGCGGAGCCGCTATTGCGCGCAGCGGCGGCCGTGACTAGCAGCATCCGGTCGGAGGTCGAAAGCGGCTTGCCGTCAAGTGAGGACAAGCCCACGGTGGCAAAATCGTTGCTGATATCCGTCTGCAGATGCGGCGTGGTCCCATTGTGACGAGCGGCTGATGCCGTGAAACCGGTCACGATTTCCGTCCGGGCGGATTTCGTGGTGACGAAGCCGGTATTTTCTCCCGCCGCATACCAGCGCAGCTCTCCGGTATCGCTGATGAGGTCTTCGTTTTGAGGTGCCGCCAGATGGCCGAGCGGTACGCAATCGAGGCATCGGATACGCGAACCGTGCACCAGCGGTAGGCTCAAGGGAAAGTCCGGGGTGAAATAGGGCTTGGTTGCAGCCGGAGCGCGTGCAGATTCGGCGATATCGGCAGTGGAATAGGTGCGAGCGATCGTCTGTTTCGCCGCCTGCACGTCATGGCGCAGAAAGGTGAGGGCCCCGAGCGGCAGTTCGGCGATCTTCACCGGGTCCTGGGCGATATCGAAATAGTCGCCAATCTCTGCTCGCCAAGCGCCCCGCAGCTTGGGTTCCATGCTGTAGAAGAACACTCCGTCCCAGTCCTGGAAGGCGGCATAAGATGCAATAATAGGAATCAGCTCGCTCTCATGATCGTTGGGGAACGGCTCGTTGATTTCGCTCACGGTGAAGGCTTTGCCGAGCATGGCGGTGCGCGCCAGCTTGACCACCATGGAATGCAGCGGGTCGTCCACCATGGCGGTGGCGCGTTTGCCGTATATGGCCGGGTGCTGCCAATAGGCATGGGCATCCTGCACAGCGAAGGCCGAGGTCGAACGTAACAGCGGCAGGCCCGAGATGAAGAAGGTATGGTCGTTGGTACCGATGATCGGCACTTTCACGCCGAGGTCTTTTTCCAGATAACCTCGCATGTCCCGGAAAAAGGCGCTTTCGACCTCCGTATAGAAATCGAGTTCGGCATAAAAGCGTGCTTTGGGCGCAGTCGAAAAGGAACCCCGGCGCAGTAAGGGGATGGGCTGATCGGCGCCAACGCCAGCCATCTGGTGTAATGCCGCCAATTGTTTCGGCGTCCGTGTTTTGTGCAGCCAATCATTGTAGCGGGCGGTCAACAGGGCTTTGTAATGCGGTGTCAGATCGAGTTGCACCGGAGGTTTGCCCGCCGCCAGCTCGCCACGGACCCAGTTCCGCATCCAGAATTCGGTGAGTGAATTCTCGTTGACGATTTCGACCAGGGCGATGGCAGGCTCATCGCTGTAAGCGGTGTGGGTGTAGGGATTGACATGGCTGATCAGCGCCCGCGCATATTCCTTCTGGCGCGCGATCAATTCGGGCCCGAAATACGTCAGCCCTTTGGCCACCCAAATGAGGCCATGATCGGGAACACTGTCACCGCCCTTGTAGGTCCTGCCGACGTTAAGATTGAGATCGGCATAAATACCGTGGATCTTCAGCTGATAGACAAGATAATCGAGCCGGTCCAATTGTTCAGGATTGAAGCTCTTGCTGTCATCGCGGCTCGAGTCGATCAGTCCAGCGGGACGGTGCGATATGGGTTCTTTCTGCACTTCGCCGTTAGGTTTGGCGCCGCCTTGTCCGAGAACGGTTTCTTCTTGGTCGGAAAGGTCCAAGAAGTGGAGGCGGACGCAGTTGACTCCTAGGCGCGCTAAGCTGGTGGCGTAAAGCTCGGCACTGTCATGCGGCGGTAGGAGCGCGGAGCCTGGTGTCCAGCCGCCGAGATCGACACCCCAACAGCGGAAACGTTGCCCACGCCCGTCGACGAGATGGCCGTCTTGGTTCTGCACAAAGCCATGCTCGCCTGCGGTGCGATCGAGCAGGAAGGAAACATCGAGCGATGAGGTGTCGCGATACTCATGATCGACGGCAAAAGGCTGGAATGCGGGCCCGGCTCCGGCGGAGGCCGAGAATAGCAGGCTGGTGAATAACGGAATGGCGCACCATCGCCGGCTGGACATGGGGAAGATCATGGCTCCTCCCTTTTGCGCGTTATTGAGGATCTTTAGGCGGAGAGAGGCATCGAGCGGAAACCCGCTTGTTCGATCGCGTCATCGACGCTGCGATCTTCCTGCACGATGGCGCGGCAAGCCCGCATCACGGCAAGCGGTTCGTTGGCGCCGAAGATCGATCTGCCGAAGAGCACGCCGGCAGCGCCAGCCTTGACCACGGATGCGGCCAGTTCAAGCGTGCCGCGATCGCTCTTGCCGCGCGGACCGCCCGCCAGCATCACGGGGACGGGCGATTGTGCACTGATGCGGCGTAGGTCTTCGACGCTTCCGGGCCAATCCGTCTTGATGATGTCGGCACCCATCTCCGCGCCGATGCGGGCATGAAAGCCGACAAAGGAGCCATCGTGGATGTCCTTTGCTAGCGCCCGGCGGGCACCCATGGTTTCGATGATATGAACGATGCCGGCGGCACGCGCAGCGGCATTCACTTCGGAGGTGGCGCGCAAGGCTGCTGTCTCTTCCGCTGGGTCGTTATGCGCCACGAACATGTAATTGATGACGGCCTCTGCGCCGAGCTGGATAGCGTCCTGGACCGAGGCGACAATGCGCGTATAACCGTCGGCATAACCGGTCGGCGTGCCTTCGCGCCACATCGTGGTCTGATCCAGCCTCAAGATCAGGGCCGGCCCGCCATTGCGCACCAGGCGTTCGCCATAACGCAGGGCCGAGCCGAGCGACAGGATCACGGCATCCACACCGGCTTCCGCCATGGCATCCAATGTGGCTTCAGGGTTCTCCAATCCTTTGCAGCTGCCCAGATGCAGCCCGTGGTCCATGGCCACGCAGAAACCGCGCTTGGTCTTCGTGTTGATGATGCGGGAAAGGCGGATTTGAGTACCCAAGGTTGGCATAGATGTTCTTTCGCTAGACTAATTCGAACGATATTCCTGACTGCTGCAGCGATTTGGCGGCGGCAGCGTCGATTTGGCGGTCGATGAAGATGTGGTCGAATTCGGAAAGTTCCGCGAACTGCGTCAGAGCGCGGGTCTTGAACTTGGCGGCGACCAGAAGCATCACGGATTTTCCGGCTGCTTCCATCATCGCCCGCTTGATGCGGACCACTTCCTGATCCTGATGATAAAGGCGGGTTCCGATCACGGAAGGGGCGGACATAAAGGCCCAGTCGGCGCGCAGCTTGCGCAGGGTCTGTTCGCAGAGCAGGCCGTAAAAGCCTTCCAGCGTGTCGCTGTAATTACCGCCGGCGAGTACCAACTCGGTATCGGGCCTGCCGCGCAACTTCTCACACACTGCCAGCGAATTGGTGATGACGGTGACGTTCTCCACCTCGGCAAGCTCATCGCAGATGTGCAGCGTTGTGGTGCTGTCGTCGAGCATGATGACATGGCCGGGTTCGATCAGCTGTGCAGCCGCTTTGGCAAGAGCGATCTTTTCCGGCTGATAGACTTCCTGGCGATAGTGGAAGTTGCTTTCGAACAGCAGCGAGCTTTCGGCTGTGGCGCCCCCGCGCTGCTTGCGCAAGAGCCCTCGGCTGGCCAGCAGGTCGAGGTCACGGTGAACCGTCATCCGGCTGACACCCAGGCATTCCACCAACTCGTCCAGCCCGACGGATTTGCGGGTCTGAACGACTTTTAGGAGTTCGCGGCGGCGTTCTTCGGCATCCATGGTCTGGCTCCCCGTTGTCTCAATATCCGGTGATCAAGCGGCCCAGAAAATCTGGTCCCCCGACCTGACCACCTTTGAGTACAATTTCCAGTCCATCAAGTCGCGGGTCATCCGCATGGGCCCGGCAGAGCGGGGCGCCGGGTGCTAAGGGAGCGGCGACTTCCAGGGCTTCGATACCCAGTTGTGAAAAGGCGTGACTCGAACTGTCGCCGCCGGCCAGAACAGCACGCCGGATGCCGGTCTGCTCGATGGTCTGCCGCAACACCCGCCCCAGATGTTCACCGAGGATGCGGGAGCTCTCATAAGCGCCGCGGCCGGTTTGTTCCAGCGCCTGGCGGGTTTGTGCGATTCGCGGATCATTTGGACCGCGGGCCGTACACAACACAACGCCTCTGTTTTGGGATAAGGCCGCCGCCATGTGCTCGACGCTAACGGTTTCCGCCGCCGCACCATTTTTCACCACGCCAGCCGTATCGGCTGCCACCACAGTCATGCCGTTGTGCTCGGCCCAATCGATTTGTGCGGCGCTGATTGGAGAACAGCTGCCGTAAACCGCGACGATTTTGTCCACCGGGCCGCAGGAAGGTAGCGGGCGTGGCGCGGGCAGTCTTTCTTCCGCTTGCAGATGATCGAACAGCGCGTATTCAACACCTGATGATCCGGCCACGAAGATCGGTTTCTTGGCGGCGAGGTCCGCCAGCAGTTCTCCACTGCGGCGCGCCGTGACGGCGTCAAAGGTATCGAACACCACGATATCGCCGTCTAACCGCTCTGCCGCATCTGCAGCGAGCAGTTGATGGAAATCGAGGCCAGTGACCGGCCGCTTTGTCTGCTGGGCCAGATGCAGGCGCAAATCCGCCTCATGCATGGGCGTGATGGGATGACGGCTCATGCTGGGGTGGCGATCGATACGATAAACCGCCTGGCTGCCGCCGACACTCGCGGCCGCAAACAGATTGGAGAACACAACAAAGCGCCGGTGACGCAAAACGCCGACCACCACGGGCACGGGTGCGCCGAATAGGGTCATGCCGATTTCGATGGCGCGCCCGATATTGCCGACTTCGGGCGCCGAATCGAAGGTCGAGCAGGTTTTGTAATGCAGGATTGGAGCGCCCAGCGCTTTCAAGGCCGTGAAGATCTCGGGCAGATTCGCATCCATCCAAGCCGGGGAGCGGCTGCGGCTGTCGCCAGCGACGCCGACCACACGGATTCCAGGATAACGGCGCAGCTGTTCTTTTGTGGGCGGCGCAAGAAACAGCACTGCCGGAATGCCGGCGAGTGCGGCTGCTTCCAGGGCATCGGTCGAGCCTGTGACGTCGTCTCCATAGAACGACAGCAGCAATTGGGTGTCGGGGTATGCGCGGCTCACCATGATCCTTTGCCCTAAAGTCCCTGGAACATGTCCGCGGGAAATCGGATGGGCACCAGACGGAAGTTAAATGTACCAAAAAAAGCTATACATACAACAGATATGATGTGATATTTGGCCGCTTTCGCCCGTCAATGTAGCCGCAGGTGTCGGTTGCCGCGGGGAGGAATGGAGTGGCGCATGAACAGAATTGGGCTGACGATGGGGGATCCTGCCGGGATCGGGCCGGAAGTGGTGTGTAAGGCCCTGGCGGACATGTCGGCCGAGGAACGCGCCGCCACTTTGGTTATCGGTGACCCTGTTTTCATGGCGCGCGCTAGCGATTTGGTCGGGGCTGGGCTGGTTTTTGATACCGGAGTGGGGCCGGTGCCGCCGGGCGCTGTGCCGCTTTTGCCCATCGAAGCCTGCAATCGGGAGGCCATTTTGCCTGGGCAATTGTCGGCCGATGCTGCCGAGGTGGGCTGCCAATGCGTGAAAAAAGCGGTCGAGTTGGCACTGGCCGGCGAGATCGATGTGATTTGCACCGCTTCGCTGAACAAGACCGCCATCCGTATGGCGGGTTATGACCTTAATGGTCACGCCGGTTTGTTGGCGCACTACACGGGCGTGAAGAAATCCTATGCCGTTCTGGCGTGCCCGCAGCTAACCGTCATTCACGTAACCACCCATGTGTCGGTGGCCAAGGCTGCGGAGTTGTGCCGCAAGGAGCTCATTCTCGACACCATTCGTGCGGCGCATCGCCATGCGCGGACGACGGGTATAGCGGAACCGCGCATTGCTGTGGCCGGGCTCAACCCGCACTGCGGCGAGAACGGGCTTTACGGCAAAGAGGACCAGGAGCAGGTGGAGCCCGCCGTTGCTGCGGCCCGGGCGGAAGGTCTTAACGTCAGTGGACCGGTGCCGGGCGATGTCGTGTTCGAGCAGGCGATTGATGGGATGTACGACATCGTGGTCGCCCAGTTCCATGACCAAGGCCATATCCCGGCCAAACTGATCGGTCGCCACCAGACGGTGAATATCACCGCCGGATTGCCGGTTTTGCGCACCTCCGTCGATCACGGTACAGCTTTCGACATTGCTTGGAAGGGCGTGGCCCGGCCGGGCAACATGAAGGCTGCCATTGCGATGGCGCGCCGTATGCGCCCGGTCTAAGCGAGGCCGTTACGCCGGCATTTTGGAAAGATCGGGGAAGGCGCGGATGGGGTCGCGTCCGTCCCAGTTTTCGCTCGCTTCGCGGATTTGATTGAACAGACGGCCTTTGGGGCCAAGGACTTCCGATAGCTCGATCACCGTGCCGGGGTGGAATTCGGTCTCGAAATAAACGTAACGTCCGCCTTTGCCGACGGAGCCGCGCATGCCGACGGTCAGGCCTTGTGCCTGTAGCCGCTCCAGATCGGCATCGAAGGTCGTGGTCCAATAAGCAAAATGCTGGGCTCCCGTATGCCCGGCTTTGAGGAAATCCAGATACATCGACGGGGCGTCGTTCAGCTGCTGCACTAGCTCCATCTGCACGAATCCGGAATTGGCCAGGGCAACGGCGCGTTCGATCGGTGAGGGCTTGCCTTTGTATTCGAATTGCTGATCGATGATCTTCGGGGCGTAGAACCATGGGCCGATGCCGAGGGTCTCGGACCAGTATTTCATAGCGGCCTCGATGTCCCGCACCACATAACCGATCTGTCTGACCTCGCCGAAGAACCTGCTCATCACTTCCTCACTGGGGGTGTTACAATAAGCCTTACTGGACAGGGAATATAACAGCATTTATGTTACAAATCACGTGATTTCTCGTGTCTCCACCGTTTGATCTTCACAGTGGCATGCGCAGCATGGCTGACATCGACCGCAGAGCTTTGATCGCCGCTGCCGCTGCACTGGTGGGGTGCGGCCGCCCAGCCGCTGCGAAGGCGCGATTTGTCTATAGATACGGCAACAACCTGCCGGCCACCCATCCCTTGAACCGGCGGGCCCGGGAAGCTGCGGATTGCATCCGCGCGGAGACCGCTGGCGAGCTCGACATCCGCATTTTTCCCAGCAACCAGCTTGGCGGCGATACCGGAATGCTCAACCAGCTCCGCGCCGGTGCCATTGAGTTCTTCACGCCGTCATCCTTGGCGATCGCCACCTTGGTGCCGGCCGCCGCCATCAATGCTGTCGGCTTTGCCTTCCGGGATTATCAGACTGTATGGGCGGCGATGGACGGCGAACTCGGGGCCTTCATTGCGGCCGAAATCGAAAGGGTGGGGCTGCACATGATGTCCCGCGTCTGGGACAACGGTTTCCGCCAGATGACCACTTCGGGCCGTCCGGTCTATGTGCCAGACGATCTTCGCGGCTTGAAGATCCGTGTGCCGGTGAGTCAGCTGCCGATCAGCTTGTTCCAAACCCTCGGCGGCACGCCGACAGGTATGCAGTTCAGCGAGGTCTACACCGCCTTGCAAACGCATGTCGTGGACGGTCAGGAGAACCCGCTGCCGATTATCGAGGCAGCAAAGCTTTATGAAGTCCAGAGTTATATCAGCCTGACCAATCATATCTGGGACGGTTATCTGTTTGTGGCCAATCGGGATGCCTGGTTGCGATTGCCTAAGGACATTCGCGAGATCGTGGAGAAGATCCTCAACCAGTGCTGCGTGGCTGAGCGGGCCGACGTAGCGCATCTCAATGCATCGGTGCGGACCCAGCTTGCCGGGCGCCATATGGCGTTCGCGATGCCAGATCCCGCGCCATTCAAAAAAATGTTGATAGAGCGCGGGTTTTACCGCCAATGGAAGGAGAGGTTCGGTGCAGCCGCCTGGAGCCATCTCGAACGATATGTCGGCCGCCTCGGCTGATGCTGCTGCCGCTTCCGGCGCGCTTGCCGTCTGGGCTGCTCGCGCGGAGCGGTTTGTTGCCCTGTTGGCCGAGATTCCCGGCGCTTTTCTGATCGTCGCCGAAGTCTCCATCCTGTTTGCCGGCGTGGTGTTCCGCTATGTGCTGCGTCAGCCTTTGCTGTGGTCGGACGAACTGGCGGGGATTCTTTTTCTTTGGATGTCGATGCTGGGAACGGCTGTGGCACAGCATCGTGGCGGCCATATGCGGCTGACCGTCCTCATCGGTTTGGCCCCCGAACGCTGGCGCCGCCGTATCGATACCTTCTCATCTCTGGCCGTGATCCTTTTTTTGGCTTTGTTGCTACATCCTGCCTGGGAACATGCGGTTGCCGAGACCAGGATTGTCACACCCGCCCTCGGAGTCGCGGATGTCTATAAAGCGGCAGCGATCTTCACTGGCTGTCTGTTGACCTTGCTGATTGCGCTGCTGCAGTTCATCCGCCATTCGCGGCCGTTGGAGATGCTGACGGGCGCGCTCGTTCTGGCTTTCGCCGGATTGGCGCTCTGGCATTTTGCTCCGCAATTGCTGGCCATGGGGAATTGGAACCTCCTCATCTTCTTTGGTGCCGGTGTGGCCGTGCTGACGTTTGCGGGAACACCTATCGCGGTGTCGTTTGGGCTTTGCGCACTCGTTTATGTGCAGTTTGCGACCACGGTGCCGCTCTCCATTGCCCCGATCACAATGGATGAAGGGATGAGCGGATTTCTGCTGCTCTCCATTCCCCTATTTGTCTTGCTTGGCTTGTTGATCGAGGCGACAGGGTTGGCAGCGGCGCTGGCGGAGTTCCTCTCTTCTCTGGTGGCGCATTTCAAAGGCGGCATGTCCTATGTGCTGATCGCTGCGATGTATCTGGTCTCGGGGATATCGGGCTCGAAGGCGGCCAATATGGCGGCGATTGCACCGGTGCTGTTGCCGGAGATGCAACGGCGCGGCAAACAGCCCGGCGAATTGATCGGCCTGTTATCGGCCTCCGCCGCCATGGGCGAGACCATTCCACCCTCCATTGTCTTGATTGCCGTAGGTTCGGTCACGGGCGTCTCCATCGCGGCGTTGTTCAGCGGCGGCATGCTGCCGGCAGCGGTCGGAGCGCTTGGTTTGATCATCGTGGCATGGCTGCGCTCGCGTTCGGAAACGATAGAAGGCGTGCGGCGGGCCTCTGGGCGTCAGATATTCAAGGCGGCGCTGGCGGCTGTGCCGCCGTTCCTGCTGCTGGTGCTGATCCGCGCTGCGGTGGTGACTGGTGTGACCACGGCGACGGAAGTCTCCACCATTGGTGTGATCTATACGTTATTGGTCTCCATCCTGTTTTATCGCAGCTTCCGCATCGATCGCATCTGGCCGCTGTTGTGCGATACCCTGTCCTTGTCGGGTGCGATTATGATCATTCTCGGCACCGCCACCACGATGGCTTGGGCGCTGACGCAATCGGAGTTCTCGCATCAGCTTGCCGCCTCCATGCAGATGATGCCGGGAGGCAAAGCGGGATTCCTGGCGCTTTCCATCGTGGTGTTTGCGGTGCTGGGCAGTATTCTCGAAGGCATACCGGCCATCGTGGTTTTTGCGCCGCTGCTTTTTCCCATCGCAAAATCTCTCGGGATCGCACCGGTGCACTATGGCATCGTCATGGTGCTGGCCATGAGTCTTGGCCTTTTCACGCCGCCCTTGGGGATCGGTTTTTATCAAGCTTGCGCCATCGGCCGGGTGCGGCCGGAAGCGGCTATGCGCGCAATCTGGGTTTATATGCTGGCGATCTTCGCGGCGGTGATCGTCGTAGCTTATGTGCCTTGGCTGACGGATCCGCGATTCTAGTTCGCCTCAGCAATCATTTTCGCTCAGCTACCTTCGTCACAACCTCGTTTGGAGGGTTGCTGAAGCTTTTCGCCTGCAGCGATATAGGCATGGTAACGCTCGCATTGTGATGTTTGTGCTTTTGTTTTTGTTCGCCAATTTCAAGAAATCACGAAATATCAATGGATTACGCATATTTCTGGTATATATCTGCTATCATATCCCAGTATCTATGGTATTTCAGACACGACATAACACAAAAGATGTTTTAAACTGCTTGTCATAGTGAGAAATGTCTTGTCAGACATGACCTAAAGGTGACTTACTATGAGAAATGCTGGCCGATCTTGATCGAAACAAAAAGCTGGCAATGGGAGGAAAGGATGAAGTTGAGAGTCGAATTGTTGGCTGGGGCTGCGATTTTGGTTGGGGCATCGGCATCGCTTCCGGCATGGGCGCAAGATGACCAGACACTGGAGACCGTTGTCGTGTCCGGTGTGCGTGCCAGCCTCGAATCTGCGATGAATATCAAGAAGAATGCGACGACGATCGTGGATTCGATCGTGGCGGAAGACATCGGCAAATTTCCTGATCTCAATGTTGCCGATTCTTTGCAGCACATCACTGGCGTGCAGATCACACGCGATTTTGGTGAGGGCAACGGTGTTGCCATTCGCGGTCTGACGCAGATCGAGACGACGCTGAACGGTCAGGAAATCATGACCGCTTCCGGCAGCCGTACCTTGAATTTCGAAGATCTGCCGGCCGAACTGGTTTCGGGTGTGGACGTTTACAAGACACCGACCTCGAATCTGCTGGAAGGCGGCTTGGGCGGTCTGGTTGATGTGCGCACGGCCCGGCCTTTTGACTTCAGCGGCCTTGAGGTGCGTGCCAATGCTCGCGTTGCCTATGGCGATTTGATCAAGGCGGCCAAACCGCAGCTTTCTGCGCTGATCAGCGATCGCTGGACGACGGCGATTGGCGAGATCGGGGTGTTGTTTGACGCCTCTTTCCAGCAGCGTGGCTTGCGGGAGGATTACGATTCTGCAGGCGCCACGACAGCCAACACTTATGCCATCTCTGGTTCGACGGTTGCTGCGCCGAACGGCTTCTATAACCCGATGTACACGGCACATCGCGATCGCTTGGGCCTTAACGGCTCGCTGCAATGGCGGCCGACCTCGGAACTGGACTTCTATGTCGACGCCAATTTCATGCGTTTCTCGACTTATATGAACCAGTACATCTATTCGACTTATCCTTCCTTCTCCACCTCTGTCGCGGGCAGCTTCTCGACGTTCCCGGGCACGACCGATCTGGCGAAAGGGACTTATGCCGGCAGCATCGGCATCACCACATCCGGCGTCTCGCGCGACAGCACTGATCAGGTACAGAACTATGTCGTCGGCGGCACCTGGAATCACGACAAGCTGACGATCAGCGGCAACATTCAGTATGTGAAGGGCAGCAGCAATCTGTTCTACACCGATGTCGATCTGGCGACGACGGCGTCTTCTGTGACCTTCGATCTAACCACGGAAGTTCCGTCTTACCGCTATACCGGGGTCGATCTCACCAATCTGTCCAATTACAAGACCGGCGCTCTGTCCTACAGCGTGAACTACTACAACTCGGACCAGGTGGCTTCGAAGCTCGATGCGGCGTGGCAAACCAAGTTCGGCCCGATCACGGAATTGGACGCCGGCTTCCGCTATGCCGTTCACGACAACACCTTTGCTCCCATCCGGCTTTCGACCAGCACGGGCTCGCAAGCGGCCACGGCCGTCTCCTCGCTTCTGACTCTGAAAACGGATCTCGGCTGGCAGGGACTGGTCAGCGGTGTGACTCTGCCGAGCACCATGTGGATGGCTGATCCGAATGTGCTGCGGGCGAATATCAGTACGGTTCGTAGCGTGCTTGGCGTCACCACAGTCCCGTCGGTCAACCCCATCAGCGTCTACACCCAATCGGAGCGTGTCACCTCCGGATATATGCAGGCCAAGTTTGAGACTGAGCTGCTGGTTCCGATTTCGGGCACCTTCGGCGTGCGCCTGATCAACACCAATCTCGCGGTGCTTGGCAACAAGACGAACGTTGTGAATGGCGTCGCCAGCGGCACGACGGCGATCAACAGCCATACAAGTCAAATCGACGTTTTGCCTGCTCTCAATGTCACCGCTCATCTCTCCGACGATTTCAAGTTCCGCTTCTCGGCGTCGAAGACGATGAACCGGCCGTCCTTCTCCAACTTGACTCCGGGTCTGACGCTGGTGCCTTACAACGGCAGCGGCAGCGCAGGAAATCCGGACCTCAAGGCGATGTATGCCACGTCCTACGACACCTCGCTGGAATACTATTTCAACAAAAGTGACTCAGTTTATGTCGCCGCTTTCTGGAAGGATGTGAAGAACTTCGTCTTCTCGAAATCTATCTCGGAGACGATCGATGGCGTGTCCTACAACATCACCGAGCCGGTTAATTCGGGCGATGGCACGGTCAAGGGCTTCGAGGTTGGTTATACGCAATTCTACGACTTCCTGCCGGGTTTCCTCAGCGGTCTCGGCATGCAGGCCAACTTCACCTATGTCGACAGCCAATCGCCTTCTTCTGTGTCGGGCTATACTGTGCCGCTCTCGGGGCTGTCGCGCTACAGCTACAACCTGATCGGTATCTATGAAAAAGGCCCGGTCACGATGCGCTTGGCTTACAACTGGCGTTCGAAGTATTTCAGCTCCTTGTATGCGGCGTCCGGCGTGTTCGCAGGCTATGCGCCAGTTTATCAGGATGCCTTCGGCTGGCTCGATGCTTCCGTTTCCTACGATCTGAACGACCAGCTGTCGTTGTCCTTGGAAGGCAACAACCTGCTGCATACCCAGCTCTTGCAGTACTACACCGTGAGAGACCGTCCCGCGAATGTGATGGTCAATGACCGGCAGTTCATCGTCGGTCTCCGCTACAAGATGTAATGCTTTTCTCGTAGACCCTCCCTTGATGCCGGCGGCTTCCCTTCCAAGAACCGCCGGCTCCTTTTTTAGAGGACTGTGTGATGCTGACGCGTCGCAACTTGGTAATCGGAGTGGGGTGTTGCGCGGGCAGTTTGACCATGCCCTCTTTCGCACGCGAGAGAAAACAGAGCGGACTGGCGCTATTCCGCACGCCCTATAAATACGGCCAGCTCGTGCTTGGTCCGTCCCGTGTGGCCGGCAGTTTCGACGAGCGCTCCGTCGATTGTCCGTTTGTTTTTTCCGCGGACGGACGTTTTTACATGACCTATGTCGGTTTCGACGGCACCGGCTATCAGACCGGTCTCGCTGAATCCGATGATCTCGTCCATTGGCGCCGCGTCGGTTTGATTTTCCCGCGCGATCCGTCGTCATCCGTTACCCGTTTCAATGCGGCACTGATGTGCATTTTGCGCGACGATGATCTGCATTCCTCGGCGCCGCTCAAGAAGATCGGCGGCCGCTATCTCGGCGCCTGGCACGCTTACCCTAGCCCCGGTTATGAGGAAGGGCCGGCTGTGATCGGCTTGGCCTGGAGCGATGATCTGCAGCATTGGGAACGGACGGCGCCGATTCTCGAACCCGATCCGGATGCGGCCTGGGAGGCCGGCGGGCTGTATAAGCCTTATCTGGTGAAGGACGGCGACACCTTCTATTTGTTCTATAACGCCAAGAACAAAGAGAAGCGCTGGCATGAGCAGACAGGTCTTGCCACCTCGAAGGATTTGAAGACCTGGATACGCTATCCGGGCAATCCCATTATTCCGAACGGGCCGGAGCAGAGCTGGGATGCGCGCTTTGCCAGCGATCCTGCCGTGTTGCGCGTGGGCAAACGCTGGGCGCTCTACTATTTCGGCTTGGCCTCGGATGGAAAGGCGCGGGAATTGCTGGCGCTCGGCAAGGATCCGGCGCATTTCTCGAAAGTGCCGGAGATCATGGTCGATGTGGGCCCGCCCGGTTCCGTCGATGAAGTCTATGCCCACAAGCCGGCCCTGATCTCGCAAGGCGGCGATCTCTATCATTTTTATTGTGCCGTTTCGGGCAAATGGCCCAACGATTTGCGTGGCATCTCCGTCGCCCGTTCCCGGCCCTGGGCTTGAGGTCACGTCCACTGCTTTTGCCCGGGGGGCATGATCACGATCCGGAAAGGAGCGGATTGCATGCGGATGATGCACCCGAAGGAACGGGCGAGAATGATCCTGCACCATCTCACCACGGAAGGATTTGTCTCGCTCGATCAGCTGTCCGACAAGCTGGCGATTTCGTCCTCCACGGTGCGGCGCGATCTGGAGCGGCTGCGGGAGGCAGGCAAGCTCTCGCGAGTGCGCGGAGGGGCCCGGCTGGCCGAGAAAAAGCAGGAATGTGAGCCCCTGCTGCGAGGGATTCCATTCCACGAGAACATCGATCGCCACCGCCGGGAAAAAGAGGCAATCGGAAAGGCGGCGGCCGCGCTTTGCCGCGCCGGGGATGCGGTGATTATCGATGGCGGCAGCACGACGCTGCAGATGTGTCCGTATATCGAGCCTCTTGGCCTGCAGGTCTTGACCAATTCGCTGCATATCGTCAGTGCCTTGCTGCAGCAGCCGAACACGGGTGTCTCCATTTTCGGGGGTGTCGTGTTCCGGGAACAGAATATCGTTTTGAATCCGTTCGAAGACGACATGCCGCGCAGCTTCCGTGCCTCGCGGCTTTTCATGGGCTGTGCGGCCATCACTCATTTCGGCTTGGTGCAGGGCGACATCATTCTGGCGCAGGCCGAACGTAAACTTCTGGCCATGGCTGATGAGCTTGTGGTGCTCGCCGATTCAAGCAAATTCGCTAATCTGGGTGGCCACGCAGTGTGCAGCCTGTCGAAGGTGTCGACCCTGATCACAGACAGCAATATCTCTGATGCCTCTGAAAAGATGATCCGCGGCGCGGGGATTTCGCTGATCAAAGTCGGCGTTTGCCGCCAGGTTCTGGGCGATTGATCCGTTCCGCCTTTTTTCCGAATCATTAACACCACACGCCTCTTAGCCCCTTTAAAACGGCAGCGCTTGCACCAGATCACCCATTGCACGGGACGCTTCCCCTGGCTTTTGCCAGATGAGGAAATCAGTAAGCGTTAGCGCCTTCTGGGCGGCGGAATCCTGATTGGCGGCGGGGTGCAAGAGGGCGCCCTGCGCCTGCGCTTTCAGGAAATTTTCGCGCTCGCCGCCGGCATCAAGCGGTGCTGCCAGCCCTTTTTCTTCCCATTGCCAAGCGGACTGTGGTGATCTTCCGCTTAAGCCAGCGAGCAACGGTGCCAGGAAAAGCCGCGCTGTCACCAGGGCCGAGGTGGGATTGCCGGGTAACCCCATGATCAGCGTCTGGCTGGCCGCCGCGCCGAACCACACTGGTTTTCCGGGCCGGATGGCGACTTTGTTGAAATGAAATTCGAGACCCAGCGGTGCGAACATGGTTTTGGCGAAGTCCTTTTCGCCCACCGAGGCCCCGCCCGTCACCACCACCACATCGGCGTCAGTCACCGCGTCGGCAGCGATCTTCTGTAAATTCGCCAAATCATCGGAGGACAGCCAGCGCGCGATCACCACGCCATTCCAGCGCCGCACCAAGGCAGTGATCGCAGGAGACAAGCTATCGGCGATTTTGTCGGCGCAGCCGTTTTTCTCGCCTGCCGGCACCAGTTCGTCGCCGCATGCAATCAGTGCTACGCGCGGGCGTCGTACGACCTCGACAAAGGCGCGGTCCGCCGCGGCCACCGCAACCAAGCGCTGAGGATTGAGCACGAGACCCGCCGTAAGCAGCTCTTCGCCTGCTTTGAAATCACAACCGGTCTCGCGGACATGGCGGCGCGGCGATAGCGGCAGCGTGAAATGCGCCTTGCCGTCCTTGGCCGTTACGTCTTCCTGCACCACCACACGGTCGGCGCCTTGCGGCAGGGGCGCACCGGTAAAAATGCGCGCGCAAGTCCCGGGCCGCAGCATCTCTTCAAATCCAGCTCCGGCATAAGACGCGCCGATGACCTGCAACTGCGCAGGGAGCATCGCAAGATCGCTTTCCCGCACCGCATAGCCGTCCATGGCCGAAGTTGGCGCAGGCGGTGCCGCGAAACCGGCCACCACGGTGCTCGCCAGAACGCGCCCATCCGCTTCATCCAGCGGCACCTGTTCCGGCGGCAGCGGCTTCGCGATCCGCGCGATGATCGTAATCGCCTCGTCGAAGCTGATCATGCTGGCGCCTTTCGCGTTCCTTCCGCGAAAGCCGAAAGCCGCTCGAGCGAACGGATCTCCACCACGCTGCCTTCCGTGGCGACGCCGAAATTGCGCAGCTTGCGCAAGGCGCGCGATAGGGTCTCTGGAGACATGCCGAGCAGCGTGGCAAGTTCGCGTTTGGAGCCGGGCAGGGTGAAGCGGGCGACGCCTTTGGTTTTCGGCGCCTGATCCAGGAAGTAGCGGGCAACGCGGGAATCGGCATCTTCCGTTTTCAACCGCTTGAGCTGCTGCATCAACAGCCGCCAATGCTGGGCGAGCAGCCTGGCTTGCGAGGCGGCAAAAGCGGCATCTTGAGCCACCAGATCGCGATAATCCTTGGCCGGGATCAGGAGCGCCAGCACATCGGCGGTCACCCGCCCGGTCACCATATAAGGCTGGTCGAGCAAGGCGGGCGGCACCAGAACGATTTCGCCAGGTCCCATGAAATCGGCGATCGTGGCGTCGTCTTCTTCGCCGCTGTTGAGCGCCACATGGCCTTCGACCAGCGCATATACGTAGTGTGCCTTATCCCCTTCACGGAATAATTCCGATCCCTGTTGCACGCGTTGGAAGCCGGCAAGCTCGGCCAGCCTTCGCTTCAAGGCTTGCGGCAGTGCAGCGAAAGTGGGGATTGTTTCAATACCTTTAAGTACATCGTGAGTCGTCATGGCTGCACTCTAGCCTGCGACAACAGGCATAATACCTACTTCTTTTGTGACTTGATATACATCAAGACTTAGCTTGCTAAAAGTCACATGGAGTGCGGCATGGGGTCTGTCGTTATCGGTGGCATTGCACCGGTTGAGGAGCAAGTGGAGCGGGGCCAATACTGGGCCCTGGCGTTATCTGCAGCTGCATTTGCGACTTGTTTCGCAGTTTGGACGCTGTTCTCCATCATCGGCGTAAAGATCAAGCAGGAGCTGTCGCTTAGCGATTCCGAATTCGGCCTTTTGATCGCCACCCCGGTTCTGACCGGCGCCTTGAGCCGCATTGTGCTCGGCCTGCTCAGTGATCGTTTCGGCGGCCGCCGTGTTTTCTCGGTTTTGATGATCCTGACCTCCGCCGCCGTTTATGCGGTGTCGCTGGTCTCCACCTATCCGCTGTTTCTGCTCGCCGCGTTGGGGCTGGGCTTCTCCGGTGGCTCTTTTGCGGTCGGGGTGGCTTACGTCTCGCGCTGGTTCGGCGCCTCACGCCAAGGCACTGCACTCGGCGTCTTCGGCGTCGGTAATATCGGTACGGCGGTGACCACCTTCGGGGCGCCATTGCTGGTCAATGCTTTCGGCTGGCGCGGCACGGTGCAGATTTACGCCGCTGGGTTGCTCGCCATGGGCGTGATCTACTATCTGCTTACCCGTGAAGATCCGGCGCGCGTCGCGGGCGTTGTCTCGCAGCGCAAGCTGTCGGACCAGCTCGCACCGCTCGCCAAGCTGCAGGTCTGGCGCTTCTCGCTCTATTACTTCTTCGTCTTCGGTGCCTTTGTGGCGCTGGCGAGCTGGTTGCCGCGCTATTACATGGGCATGTACGGCCTTTCGCTGGCGCAGGCCGGTCTCCTCACCACCTGTTTCGCGCTTCCGGCGGCTGCCTTCCGCGCCTTGGGCGGCATCATTTCGGACCGCATTGGCGCCCGCGCCGTGATGTATCTCACCTTCTCGGTTTCGGCGCTGGTCTGTTTCATCCTCTCTTATCCTGAGACCAGCTATGTCGTGCAGGGCATCCGCGGGCCGATCGCCTTTTCCTTCGGCATCAGTTTGCCCGCCTTTGTGGTGCTGACGATTGTGCTGGGCTTCTTCATGGCCCTCGGCATGGCCGCGGTCTACAAGCACATCCCGGTCTATTATCCCAAACATGTCGGCGCGGTCGGCGGCCTAGTCGGCACCATTGGCGGGCTTGGCGGCTTCGTCCTGCCGATCGCCTTCGGCGTGATGAATGACCTCATCGGCGTGCGCACAAGCTGCTTCATGCTGCTCTTCCTTCTGGTCGCCGTCGCGCTCGCCTGGATGCATGGCGCCATCCGCCTGATGGAGCGTCAGCGCATCGCCGCTCTCAAAACCCTGCCGCAACTGCCCGAGATGGCCGAACTCCACGATTGGAACATCTGATGAGCCACTTCTTCGACCGTTTGACCTTCTTCAAAAAGTACGACGGCAATTTCTCGGACGGCCATGGCGTCACCACCGTGGAAGACCGGTCCTGGGAGAATGCCTATCGGGGGCGCTGGTCGCATGACAAGATTGTGCGCTCGACCCATGGCGTGAACTGCACCGGCTCTTGCAGCTGGAAGATCTATGTCAAAGGCGGCATCGTCACTTGGGAAACCCAGCAGACCGATTACCCGCGCACGCGCCCCGGCTTGCCCAATCACGAACCGCGCGGTTGCGCCCGTGGCGCCAGCTATTCCTGGTACCTTTATAGCGCCAATCGCCTGAAATACCCGATGGTGCGCGCGCCGCTGGTGCGGTTGTGGCGCGAAGCCCGCAAGAGCCTGACTCCGGTCGCCGCTTGGGCTTCCATTGTCGAAGATGCGGCCAAACGCAAATCCTACACCTCGCAGCGCGGTCTCGGCGGTTTCGTGCGCCTGGACTGGGACGAGGCGCAGGAGATCATCGCGGCCGCCAATGCCTATACCATCAAGAAGCATGGGCCTGATCGCATCGCCGGTTTTTCGCCCATCCCGGCGATGTCGATGGTCTCTTATGCTTCGGGCACGCGCTACCTTTCGCTGATCGGCGGCGTCTGCCTTTCCTTCTATGATTGGTATTGCGATCTGCCGCCGTCCTCGCCGCAGACTTGGGGCGAACAGACCGACGTGCCGGAAAGCGCCGATTGGTACAATGCGGGCTTCCTGTTGCTCTGGGGCTCGAATGTGCCGCAGACGCGCACGCCGGATGCCCATTTCTACACCGAAGCCCGTTATCGCGGCGCCAAAAGCGTGGTGATCTCGCCCGACTATAGCGAAGCGGCAAAGTTCGGCGATCTTTGGCTGCATCCCAAGCAAGGCACGGATTCCGCGCTGGCCATGGCCTTCGGACATGTCATCCTGAAGGAATTCCATATCGATCAGCAGACGCCGTATTTCCAGGATTACTGCCGCCGCTATTCCGACATGCCGTTCCTGGTGCGCCTGGTCGAGCGCGACGGGCGGCTGGTGCCGGAACGGCTACTGCGTGCCAGCGATTTCGACGGCGGTCTCGGTGAGGCCAACAATCCGGATTGGAAAACTGTCGCCTTTGACGAAAACGGCGCCGTCATTGTGCCGCAAGGCTCCATCGGTTTCCGCTGGGGCGAAGAGGGCAAGTGGAATCTCGAAGAGAAGGTGAAGCTGGCGCTTTCCACGTTCGACCAGCGTGATGACGTCGTCTCGGTCGCTTTCCCCTATTTCGGCGGCCAGCATCACGACTATTTCACCGGAACGGCGCATGACGAAGTGCTGGCGCGCAATGTCCCGGCCCGCAAGGTCAAGCTCAAGGATGGCGAAGCTTATGTCGCGACCGTCTTCGATCTTCTTTGCGCCCATTATGGTGTCGAGCGCGGGTTAGGCGGTGGTGCCACCAGCTTCGACGACAACGTGCCGTATACGCCCGCTTGGCAGGAAGCCATCACCGGTGTGCCGCGGGCCCAGGTGATTGCCACCGCGCGCGCCTTTGCCAAGAATGCCGAGAAGACCAAAGGCAAGTCGATGGTCATCCTCGGGGCCGGTATCAATCACTGGTACCACATGGACATGACCTATCGCGGCATCATCAACATGCTGGTGATGTGCGGCTGTGTCGGTCAGGAAGGCGGCGGCTGGTCGCATTATGTCGGTCAGGAAAAGCTGCGGCCGCAAACCGGTTGGACGCCGCTGGCTTTTGTGCTGGATTGGAACCGTCCGCCGCGCCACATGAACGCGACTTCGTATTGGTACGCCCATAGCGACCAGTGGCGCTATGAAACGCTTGGCGTCAACGAGATCCTGTCGCCTTTGGCCGACAAAGCCAAATGGCAAGGCAGTCTGATTGACTTCAACGTCCGTGCCGAACGTATGGGCTGGTTGCCCTCGGCGCCGCAATTGCAAGCCAATCCGCTGGATGTGGCCCGCGCCGCAGAAGCCAGCGGCAAGGATGCCAAGGATTATGTCAAAGATGCGCTGGCGTCCGGCGAATTGAAGCTGGCCTGTCTCGATCCCGACAATCCGGTCAACTGGCCGCGCAATCTCTTTGTCTGGCGCTCCAACATCCTGGGCTCCAGCGGCAAAGGCCACGAATACTTCTTGAAGCACCTCTTAGGCACCACCCATGGCGTGCAAGGCAAGGATCTCGGCGAAACCGGCGAACAGAAGCCGGAAGAGGTGATCTGGCATGACGAAGCGCCGGAAGGAAAACTCGATCTCCTGGTGACACTCGATTTCCGCATGTCCACCACTTGCGTCTATTCCGACATCGTCTTGCCGACCGCGAGCTGGTACGAGAAGAACGATCTCAACACCTCCGACATGCATCCCTTCATCCATCCGCTCTCGGCCGCGGTGGATCCGGTTTGGGAAAGCCGCAGCGATTGGGAGATCTACAAAGGCATCGCCAAGAAGTTCTCCGAAGTGTCGCCGGAAGTGCTGGGCAAGGAAAAGGACGTCGTCCTGGTGCCGTTGCAACACGACACCCCCGGCGAACTCGGTCAGGCTGTGGATGTGAAGGATTGGGGACATGGCGATACCGTGCCGCTGCCCGGCAAGACCATGGCGGCCGTCACGGTGGTCGAACGCGATTACCCCAACACCTATGCCCGCTTCACGGCGCTGGGACCCTTGATGTCTTCGCTCGGCAATGGCGGCAAAGGCATCTCTTGGAAAACCGATCACGAAATCGAGCTGCTCGCCAAGTTGAACGGCGTGGTGGCGGAAGGCCCGGCCAAAGGTCTGCCGCGCATCGACACCGATATTGATGCCACGGAAGTCATCCTCTCGCTGGCGCCGGAAACCAATGGCGAAGTGGCGGTGCGCTCCTGGAAGGAACTCGGCAAAGCCACAGGCCGCAATCACTTCCATCTCGCCGAAGCCAAGGAAGACGAGAAGATCCGCTATCGCGATATCCAGGCCCAGCCGCGCAAGATCATATCGTCGCCGACCTGGTCCGGCATCGAATCCGAAACGGTCTGCTACAACGCCGGCTATACCAACGTCCACGAGCTGATCCCGTGGCGCACACTCACCGGCCGTCAGCAGCTCTTCCAGGATCATCCTTGGATGACGGCTTTCGGTGAGCAGTTCACCACTTATCGTCCGCCGATCGACACCAAGACCATCAAGCCGATCATCGATGCCAAGGACAACGGCAACAAGCAGGTCGTGCTCAACTTCATCACTCCGCACCAGAAATGGGGTATCCATTCGACCTATACCGACAACCTCCTGATGCTGACGCTGTCGCGCGGCGGACCGATTGTCTGGATCAGCGAGATTGATGCCAAGAAGGCGGGCCTTGTCGATAACGATTGGATCGAAGCCTACAACATCAATGGCGCATTGACGGCGCGGGCGGTGGTGTCGCAACGCGTGCCGGAAGGCATGGCGCTGATGTATCACGCCCAGGAAAAGATCGTGAATGTGCCCGGTTCGGAAATCACCGGAACCCGCGGCGGCATCCACAATTCCGTCACCCGTACGGTGCTGAAGCCGACCCACATGATCGGCGGCTACGCCCAGCAGAGCTACGGCTTCAACTATTACGGCACGGTCGGTTCGAACCGGGACGAGTTCATCGTTTTGCGCAAACTGAATCGCGTCGATTGGCTGGATAGCCCCGCGGAGGAGAAATAGACATGAAAATCCGCGCCCAGATCGCGATGGTTCTGAACCTCGACAAGTGCATCGGCTGCCATACCTGTTCCGTCACCTGCAAGAACGTCTGGACTTCGCGCCAGGGCGTGGAATACGCCTGGTTCAACAATGTCGAGACCAAGCCCGGTGTTGGCTTTCCCCACGAATGGGAAAACCAGGAGAAATGGAACGGCGGCTGGGAACTGAAGAACGGCAAGCTGCAGCCCAAGCTCGGCAGCAAGCTTGGCGTGTTATCGAAGATCTTCGCCAATCCGGACCTGCCGGAAATCGACGACTACTACGAGCCTTTCACCTTCGATTACCAGCATCTGCACAACGCCCCGGCCTCCAAGGCGATGCCGACGGCGCGGCCGGTCTCGCTGATCACCGGCCAGAAGATGGAGAAGATCGAAGGCGGCCCGAACTGGGAGGAAATCCTCGGCGGCGAATTCGAAAAGCGCTCCAAGGACGCCAATTTCGAAGGCATCGAAAAAGCCATCCAAGGCGAATTCGAAAACACCTTCATGATGTATCTGCCGCGGCTTTGCGAGCATTGCCTCAACCCGGCTTGCGTTGCGGTGTGCCCGTCTGGTGCCATCTACAAGCGCGAAGAAGACGGTGTCGTCCTCATCGATCAGGACAAATGCCGCGGCTGGCGCATGTGCGTCTCCGGCTGCCCTTACAAGAAGATCTATTACAACTGGGATTCCGGAAAATCCGAGAAATGCACGCTGTGCTATCCGCGTCTGGAAGCGGGTCTGCCGACGGTCTGTTCGGAAACCTGCGTCGGCCGCATCCGTTATCTCGGTGTCGTGCTCTATGACGCCGACCGCATTTCAGAAGCCGCGTCCGCGCCGGACGAGGGCGATCTTTACGAAGCCCAGCTTTCCGTCTTCCTAGATCCCAACGATCCGGAGGTGCAGCGCCAGGCCGCCGCCGACGGCATCGCCCATGCCTGGATTGAGGCTGCCAAGAAATCGCCGGTGTGGAAGATGGCGATGGATTGGAAAGTGGCGTTCCCGCTGCATCCCGAATACCGCACGCTGCCGATGGTTTGGTATGTGCCGCCGCTGTCGCCGATCCAATCGGCGGCCACAAGGGGCGATATCGACATCGAGAACGACATTCCCGATGTCCGCTCCTTGCGCATTCCGGTGAAGTATCTCGCCAACATGCTGACCGCGGGCAAGGAAGAGCCGGTGACGCTGGCGCTCGAACGCATGCTTGCCATGCGCGCCTATATGCGCGGCAAGACTGTGGACGGCGCCCCCAACACCGCTGTGGCGGAAAAGGTCGGGCTGAAGCCGGAACAGATCGAAGAAATGTACCGCTATATGGCGCTGGCCAATTACGAAGACCGCTTCGTCATTCCGACCAGCCATCGCGAAGCCGGCGAAGACGCTTTCGGTCTGCGCGGCAGTTGCGGCTTCACTTTCGGCAATGGCTGCTCCGGTGGCGACAAGAAGCCTTCCACTGTTTTCACCACCTCCCGCAAGACCAGTGTGGAGAGCTGAGCATGGTGATCTTTAAGGCCCTCAGTGCCTTGCTCAGTTATCCTACCGAGGCTTTGCAGGAAGCGGCGCCGGAAGTCGGTGCCGTGATCCTCAACGAGGCTTCGCTGCCGGATGAAATAGAGACCGCGCTGGCGCGGTTGGCGATCCAGCTCGGCAGCGGTGATCTTCTCGATACGCAGGCGGCTTATGTCGAGCTTTTCGACCGCTCGCGCAGCCTGTCACTACATCTCTTCGAGCATGTCCATGGCGAATCCCGCGATCGCGGCCAGGCCATGGTCGATCTGCGCGAGCGCTATCGTGCCGCCGGCCTCGATCTCGATTGCAACGAGCTGCCGGATTATCTGCCGCTGTTCCTGGAATATCTTTCCGTACTCCCGGCCAACGAAGCCCGCGAGAACCTGGCGGAAGCCGCCCATGTCTTGCGCGCTCTATCCGAGCGTCTGCAAAAACGCGACACGCCTTATGCCGCCGTCTTCGCTGCGCTGGAAGCTCTCTCCCAGACCCAGCCGGATGAAGGCTTGCTCGCCGAGCTGCGCGCCGCGAAAAGTGATGATCCCAATGATCTCGCGGCTTTGGACCAAGCCTGGGAAGAGGCGGAAGTGCGCTTCGGTCCAGATGCTTCTGCTGGCTGCCCGGCGGCCGCGGATGCCGTGCGGAAATTTCACAAGCCCGAGGTAATCGCATCATGATGCATTGGATCAACACGGCCTTATTCGGGCTTTATCCTTATGTCTGCCTCTCGGTGTTCCTGATCGGCAGCCTGATGCGTTTCGAGCGCGGCCAATACACTTGGCGAAGCCAGTCGAGCCAGCTTCTGCGGCGCAAAGAGCTCATCTGGGGCTCGAACCTGTTCCACATCGGCATCCTGGTGATCTTTGCTGGCCATACTGCCGGGCTGCTGACGCCGGTGGTGGTGTTCGAATGGCTCGGCATCTCGCACAGCTTCAAGCAGGTGCTGGCCATGACGGTGGGCGGCATCGCGGGCGTGCTTTGTTTCATCGGGCTCGCCATGCTGCTGCATCGCCGCCTTTCCGATCCGCGCATCCGCAAGACCTCGTCCTTCAGCGACATCGCCATTCTATTCCTGTTGCTGGCTCAGCTTTCGCTCGGCCTTTCCAGCATCTTCGTTTCGCTGCATCACCTCGATGGTACCGAGATGGTCAAACTGATGAATTGGGCCCAGCACATCGTCACCTTCCGTCCGGGCGCGGCCGATTACGTCGCCGATGTCTCGCCGATCTTCAAATGCCATCTGGTGCTTGGCATGACGCTGTTCCTGGTGTTTCCTTTCACCCGTCTGGTGCATATCTGGAGCGCACCGATCTGGTATCTGGGACGGCAAGGCTATCAAATCGTTCGTACCAAGAAGCTGAGGGCCTGATGGCAACGCTAGGTGAAATCGTGGCGCAGCTCGACGGCGGGGCGCATCTGGAAGGCTTGCTGGCCTCGCTGGAAAGTCCGGCGCTGCTGGAAAAGCTGGAAGCCCACGCGGTCTCCGTCGGGCGTCCGGTGACGGATTGCGCCGCCGATGCCGTGCGGGCCTTTTCCAACAGCGCCGATGATGACGCCTGGCTGAAGCTGCTCGGCCGTTTGCAGGATGCGCCATCTCCGGCCGCCGCTTGCCTCAAGGAAATGCTGATATGGGCGCTGAAACCCTCGGGCTGATCCTCGCGGGCGGGGCTTCGCGCCGTTTCGGGGCCGACAAGCGCCTCGCGGAACTGAATGGCCAGTCCTTGCTGGCCTTGGTGGCTGCGCGCGTCGCGCCGCAAGTGGACCGCTTGGTGCTCAATGCGGCCAGCGATCCCTCGAGCCTCGCTCTGCCGCTGATCCCGGATCTCGCGCCGGGCGAAGGGCCTCTGGCCGGTCTCTTGGCAGGCCTCGCTTGGGCCCAGGCACAAGACTTCGCGTATATCGCCATCTTTCCTTGCGACACGCCGTTCTTTCCGGCCGATGTGGTGGCGCGCTTGCGTCAGGCGCTTTCGGGCGGCGCCGATTTCGCCATGGCGCGCTGTTGTGACGAGATCCAATCCACTTTTGCGCTGGTGCGGGTTTCTCGCCGCGACCGCATCGAAGAAGCCTTTCAAGGCGGCTTGCGCAGTCTCAAGGGGCTTGGGACGGTCTTGCGCTGCGCCTTCGCCGATTTCTCTGATCGCGAAGGCCCGAATGGCGACTGCTTCTTCAACATCAACCAGCCCTCCGATTTGGATGCGGCCGAAGCTTGGCTGAAATCATGAGCTTCGAGAACGTCGTCGGCATCGTCGGCTGGAAGAACAGCGGCAAGACCACCTTGGTGGAAAAGCTGGTTCGCGAGCTGACGGGCAGGGGCCTGAAAGTCTCCACCGTCAAACATGCCCATCATGATTTCGACATCGATCACCAAGGCAAAGACAGCTACCGCCATCGCGCTGCTGGCGCCCAGGAGGTGCTGGTAGCTTCCGGCCAGCGCTGGGCGTTGTTACATGAATTGCGCGGCGCCCCGGAGCCGACGCTATCGGACCTTCTGGCCCATTTGCAGCCTTGCGATCTCGTTTTGGTGGAAGGCTTCAAGCAAGGCCTGCATCGCAAGATCGAAGTCCGCCGCACGGGTGCGAAGGAGCACCGCTTGGCCGATCAAGACCCCACCATTCTGGCTGTGGCCACAGATGATCCCGAACTCGCCGGCCCGCACTGCTATCTGCCGCTCAACGATGCCGCCACCATCGCGGATTTCATCTGCGGGGAGATGCTGGCGCGTATCTAGATGTCTGCAAGAGCGGGGCTATCGCACACGCCTCTGTTCCTCTTTGTCATAGCCCGCAACTGTGGGCCATCCAGGTTTCGCGGCACCCCTATTTCCGGAAGTGCTCGATCTAAAGCTATAGGATCGAACAACACCACCTGGATCGCCCGCAGTCGCGGGCGATGACAAGATGGGTTGAGGTGCAAATGGTCCCAAGGGGAGAGGCATATCTTTATTTTCCCTTTTTCTTCTTCGCCTTTCCTGGCTTCTTTGCTTCCAGCACGTCGTCCAGCCAGGTCATGCTGCGCACCGCAGTCGAAAGACCCAAGGTTGGGATCGCCAGCAGAGCGATATGCCTTATCTCTTCGGCGCTGACGCCTTCGGCCAAGGCCCGCCGCGCATGGGAGTGCACTGCGCCTTCGAGGCCTGCGCCGGTCGCCAGAGCGAGCTTCACCAGATGACGCGCCCGCACGTCCAACGGCCCGGCCTTAGCACAGCGCTCGCCCAGGTCGCTGAAGCACTTCCAGATCTCAGGGTGGCGTTCCGCAAGTTTGCCCGCACCGCTAGGCAATTTTTCAATCTTCTTCATGGCCGCTCCACACGCGAAAATGTTGGTCCTGGGATAGCGCTCCGCCAAATCATAGCACAGAACTTACGCCTCCTGGCTGTGGTGCAAAAAAGCTGACGAGAGCGGGCGTAACGCCGTCTTTTCCGGACAAAGCTTGGTGGTGCAGGAATGCCCTTGCGGCGGTGATCGGATTGGCAGTGTTAGTGGGGGTGCGATCGCATGCCCGTTGGCTTTTTGGGCAGGCAATCGGCAATCGTGTGCTGGTCGAGATCGCTATAAAAATTGCTGCGTGCGCCGCCCACAAAACCCTTGAGGCGGCAATTCGGGGCAAGCGTGCAGCACCCCCCATCTTCCCGGAAACATTCCACCACGGCCTGATCGCCTTCAAGGGTCGCAATGAGGGAGCCGATTTTGATCTTGTTGGGCGCAATGGCGAGGACAACGCCTCCGCCATTGCCCCGGATCGTGCGCACCAGACCCATGCCAGACAGGCTTTGCACGATTTTATGGAGATGATTGCGGGAAAGTCCGCCGAGCAGGCGCGACAGCGTTTCGACGCTTAACGGCTGATCCTCGGTTTGATGGGCAAGCAACATCAACAGGCGCAGCGCGAAGTCTGTAGAGGCAAGAAGTCTCATATTGGCATCCTCAAACTGGTATTGACAATACCAGAATTGGTGTTAGCTTAAACTGGTATTTTTAATACCAGATATATCGGGAGGTCACGGTGGTGGAATTGGTTGCTGGCGGGTCTAATTTTGCAGAACGTCCGCTTGGTGAAATTGCAACATCTTTGCCGGGGGCGACGGCTGTATTCCGCCGCCACAAGCTTGATTTTTGCTGCGGCGGCAAAGCCAAGCTTGCAGAGGCTGCGCAGGCCAAAGGGCTGGCAATAGATGGCTTGATCGCAGAGCTCTCGGTCTTGGAAGCGGCTTCGGCACAGGTGCCGGTTCCTCCGGAAACCGGCGCCCTGATCGATCGAATCGAAACCCGCTATCACGCCGTGCACCGTGCCGAATTGCCGGAATTGGTCCGCCTGGCGCGGCGAGTCGAAGCCGTGCATAAGGACAAGGCGTCGGTTCCCCATGGCCTTGCGGATTTGCTGGAGCATGTGCAGCGGGAACTCGAATCCCATATGCAAAAGGAAGAAGCCATTTTATTCCCGTTGATGCGCGCCGGAGGCAGTCCCATGATTGCTGGACCAATTTCGGTGATGCTGGCTGAGCACGAGGACCATGGCGACAACTTGCGCAAGCTGGAAGAGCTGACGAACGGCTTTGAGCCGCCCGCTGATGCTTGCACGACTTGGCGTGCGCTTTATGCCGGGGTGCGCAAATTTGTGGACGATGTCATGGAGCACATCCACACGGAGAACAACATTCTATTTCCCCGCTTTCTTGGCTAGCGCCTTTTCAAGAAAGAGCAGCGGATTGCTTGGATACGGTCTGCCAGCGCAATCCGCTAGCCCTGCCGGTACCAATCCGGTTCTGCTTAAAACTATGTGTCAGTGCGCACATTTCTGTTGAGCCGCTGCCTTGACGCGGGTGCTTGGCGGCCCTTGAAGCAGTTAATTTTATCGATTCCAAAATAGGGAGAGCGATAGGAAAATCCGAAGCTCTTTTCGTCCGCACCGCAATGCCGCTCGGCTCTGCAGGATGATTGATTTTGGCTCCGTTGCCCGGGGTTATACCGCAAGGATTTGATTTCACCTTCGCGGTTATCACACAGTCGTCATGAAACGCTGTTTTAAGCTGCCTCCGTAAGATCCTTTGGCCGTGAGTTCGGCGTGACCGAAGCCCGATGCGTAAAAGAGCTGGATTGGGACGGGCACGAATGGCATTCGTTGGTGCGCCGCGTCGCGCAGCTGTCAAAACGCGCGGATGCTGAAGATCTGCTGCACTCTGCCTATCTCCGCTATTGTGATCGCAAGCGCGATACCAATATCTTGAATTTAAAGGCCTTTCTCATCCGTACCGCAGTTAATCTCGGGATCGATGAATATAGGCGGGAAAAACGGTCGAACTTCCAGAGTGTCGATAGCATCCCTGCGGCTTATTGCCGGGAAAGAATGCCGGCTCAGGACGAAGCCATCTCACATCGCGAAACCTTGTTTCGTGTCACGCATGCGTTGAGCCGCCTGAATCCGCGCACCAGCGAAATACTAATGATGCACCGGTTTGATGGTCTCACCTACCGCCAGATCGCAGATAAGCTGAACATCACACCCAGCGCCGTGGAAAAGCATATCGCCAAAGCCATGCAAGTCTTGGCGCGCACAATCGAATAGAACGACATTGAACGACCAGCAGCATAAAGACGAGATTCAGGAAGAAGCAGCTCTGTGGTTTGCCCGCTTGCGCGGCGGCGATCTCGGCAAAGATGTCGAGCCTGTCTTCATGGCGTGGCTGAAAGCAAGCGATGAGCACGAACGCGCCTTTTCCCGCCTCTGTACGGCTTGGGATGTCCTGGGTGATGTGCCGAAGGCACGGCGGCCCAGACGCCATATTCTTGCCCGGCGAGAAGTGATCGGTGGAGCGGTTGCGGCGGGAATTGCGGGCTATTTTTTGCTTCGTCCTCAAGCGGCCGAGGCTAAGATTTATCGCACGGCTATTGGTGAGCAGAAGCATTTCACGCTGCCGGATGGTTCCAGCCTGTTCCTCGACACGGCTAGCGATTTGTCCGTTCTTTGCGACGGTCATACGCGTAAGGTCACGCTTGCCTGCGGCCGCGCCCATTTGGAAGTGAAAGCGCAAAATGATGACGCCCTTTTAATGGCGGCTGGCGGTGCGCAGGTTGTTTCTCGTCGCGGGGTATTTGATATCGGCTTGGCTGATGGCCGGGTGATTGTATTTCTGCAGCAGAATGATGCCCTGGTTAAAACCTCTGGCAGAGGGGAATTTCGGCTCCAGGCTGGCGATCGTATCACACTCCCGGCCTCAGGTGAGGCCGCTATAGACCGTCCAGGGCGGGATGCGGTGACGGCGTGGCAGCGTGGTATTCTGATCTTTGATCAAACCGCGCTTGGCGATGCCGTCCGCGAGATGAACCGCTACAGCCGGTTGAAATTGACAGTGAGCGATGCAAAGGCCGCGCAGATGAAGATCAGCGGGGCCTATGGGGCCGGTAAGGCTGCCGAGTTTTTGCACACCATTACGCTGCTGCTTCCCGTTCGTGTCGATACGCGCGGCGATACCGTAGAAATTAGTTCATCTCTTTAGTGCCTGATATTACGGCGCGTCCGTTTGTTGTCGTGGAGTTCGCCATACGCAATGCCGTTAAGCCAAGCCAAACGGCCGCTTGTGTAGAAGGGGGTGGCATGCGCGGCAAGGTTGGTTTGCTGCGATCATTGCTTTTGGCTTACGCCGCGCAAGGGCTGCTATGGGGCCCTGCCGTCGCGCAAAGCATTTTCTTTCACATTCCGATGCAGCCGCTTGGTGCCTCGCTGACGGAAATCGCACGCCAGACCGGTAAAGGCATCCTCTTCGAGCCTGAAACCGTGGCAGGCGTGAAAGCGGAAGCCCTTAACGGCAGTTTCACGGCCGAACAGGCTGTCTCACGGCTTATTTCGGAGACGGCATTGGAGGCCGTACTCGATGGGGCGGGAAATATCGTGGTGCGCAAGGCCGAGCGGCCAGCCCCCGTTATATACCGTCAGCCTTCCCCTCATGCGGCGGTGGATGCGCCCATAGAGATCGTACGGGTGGTAGCCACGCGCGAAAGCGCCGATGCGGTACAATTCCAATCTGACAGAACAATAAACGTTCTCTCGGCCGCCGATCTCGAACATACCGCAGTTCATAATGTTGCCGAGGCACTGCAACTTCTGCCTGGCATTAATGTCACCAATACTGGAAATTCCTTTTTTGGCGGCATCGATGGGGCGTCGCGAGGAGAGGGAATGTTCGCGCAGGTGCGCGGCATGAACTCTGAGTTCACGCTGAACATGATCAATGGCGTCGATGTAGCGCAAGGTATGCCCTATAGCCGCGAGGTACAGCTTTCTCTTCTGCCGCCTTCGGGGCTTCAGACCATCGTGGTGTCAAAGACGGCGATGGCCGATATGCAAGGGGACTTCATCGGCGGGGCAGTCGATTTTCGCACACCCACGGCGTTCGACTTTAAGGAAGATGGAAGTGTTTCGGTAACTGTCGGTGGCCGCGGAGAAACGCGTGCGATGGATTATGGCGAGAGCGGCCTCGGTGGTCTGGTTTCGGCAGATGCTTCGCAGAAATTTGGAGCTGCCCGGCAGTTCGGCGTTTATGTGAGCGGCTATTATGATATCCGCCACTATGCCAACAGCGAAATGGGAGCCCTGATGGAGCTGGTGGGGGACCGGGCTTGGGCATTTGCCGTTGGCGATGCATCCGGCCGTAATCCTGCGGGCTACAATCCGGAGCGGAACCTGCAATCGACCGGTTTGAATATAGGCGTCTCGGACGGCTACACTTCGCGTTACGGCGTGACGGCATCGTTGATGTGGTGCGATGACGGGACCTCAACGCTTTACGCGCGCGTGACTTATGCATATGCGCATACGGAGCAGAACTCCACTCTGAGCCAGATTCTTGGCACGGAAATCGCCACGGGCGCGCAAGGCACGCCTATCGGCACGGGCGGGCTCTATCAGCCGAAAATCGGCAGGGTGTCGACCCGCCTTTGGTATGAAACCAATCCCGAAAAGGCTGACCTCGGTACGGCCCAGATCGGCGGAGAGACACGATCTTTAGGTCCGCTGGAGCTGTCGGGTAAGATTTTCTACAGCTGGGGAAAAAACGACCGGCCAAACCATATTGAAATTTCAGCGCGTCCTGCGGTGGACTTCGCCTATGGCGGCTCATCCTTTCTTGCCTATGGCGAAGATGGCTTCCCGGAACCCGAGCTGACCTCGGAAATGTATCAAAGACTTGGCAATGTCGGCGTCAATCTCGCACGCCGTGGCGGCCAGTTGACCATTCAGCATTCCGGGCAAGACAAAGCCGGTCTGGTTCTCGATGCGCAATTGAACATCGGCGAGGGTATCTTCGACTCGGTGAAGGCCGGCTTTAAGCAGGAGATAAGCTGGCGTGCCACCGACAATACCAATTATACGAATGCAATTTATAGCGACGGAACGTTGTTTTCCACGCTCGGTCTTTATTCAACCTCCTTTCCGGAGGTTTATCCGGGCCGGTATCGCTGGTCTGTACCGAAGATTGATCAGGCCGTGTTGTTTCGGCTTTTTTATGCGCGGGTGACGGGATCTAGTTCCGACAGCTGCGCCGCTCCTTCTCTTCTTGGGATTTGCAATACCCAGAAAGGACGTGAAGCTGTCACCTCCGGCTATGCCATGGCGAACTTTCATGTCAACGATCTGGAGGTAATGCCGGGCCTTCGCTATGAGCACTCCGAAATCCGGAATATTTTCTGGCAAGACAATTATAATGCTCTCGGGGTTTGGCAAGACGGTTCTTTCGCGTCCAGCAACACCATATATAATGAGATCCTTCCGAGTGTTTTCGTCAATTGGCGCCCGGACGACGCCAGCCTATACCGAGCCTCATTCTGGACAAGCTATACCCGTCCCGCCTTCGTGCAGTTGGCGAGCGGATCGGCAGTCACCCGTAATGACGCTTTCACCGCCGTTACCAAAGGCAATCCCAATCTCAAGCCGGTTGAAGCGCTGAATTTTGATGCCTCCGGCCAATGGTCGAATGAGATTGGGGGGTATGTCCAGGCGACAGCCTTTGCCAAGCTGCTTTCGAATTATCTTTACAATTCCGGCTCGGATTATGTGAACGCGGCGTCCGGCAGCCTTACTCACGTGGTCCAGCCTGAGAATGGCGGAAGCGGCCATGTTTATGGGGTGGAACTGGAGTTCCGTCAAAAACTTGAAGAGTTGAACGAGGTGCTCTCGGGTGTAACGCTCGGTGGCAATTTCACGCGCAATTGGACGCGTGTGAACCTCGGGGCGAATACGAATCTTCATGCCGAGCCTATTCAGAATGCGCCGGATATCATGGCGAACATTCAGCTTTCCTATGACCGCAGCAACCTTCAATTCGACCTGCTGTGGCACTATTCCGGAGAATATGTCTCTCGCTATGACGTACTGTCGCTGAATGCGGGATGGGATCACGAATGGATGCGCCCTATGCAGCGGGTTGATTTGCATATGGGATACGACTTCGGCAATAGCATCCGTATTGATGGATCGGTGTCAAATTTGCTGGATGATATCACTTATTGGGCGCATGTGGGGCATCACTCAACCGCCATTTCGGACATTGCCGATACCGGGCGCACCCTTCTTCTCACTTTAAAATATACCCGCTGATCTCGACGCAGGCTGCTGGCGGCGCTGCCAAGACATGCGGGCCTATCACGAAAACTTCGCAAAATTCTTGCTGAGGTCTTGGAACCTGAACTCGTCTCTTTCGCGCTGCCGTGTGGTAGCGATGTTTTAGAGGGGTTGAGATGTTCAAAATGAACGTACACTTGCGTTCGCTGCTTCTGGCAAGTGGTGCGACGACGCTCTTGGCAATACCGGCTATGGCTGAGGCGACGGGCGATTTTTCTGGTGAAACGGTAGAGACCGTGCGAGTCGTCGGAACCCGGCAAAGCGCCGACGCCTTGCAGCTCCACTCCGATGCAACCATCAGTGTGCTTTCTGCTGCTGATCTTGAACACACTGCCGTTCACAATGTTGCCGAAGCCTTGCAGCTTTTGCCTGGTGTCAACGTGACTTCGACCGGCAATTCCTTTTTCGGGGGAATCGACGGTGCCTCGCGCGGTGAGGGCATGTTCGCCCAGGTGCGTGGCATGAACTCTGAATTCACACTCAATCTCATCAACGGCGTCGATGTCGCCCAAGGTATGCCCTACAGCCGCGAAGTGCAGCTCTCCTTGCTGCCGCCGTCCGGTCTTCAGACCATCGTCGTCAACAAGACGGGCGGTGCCGATCAAGAACTCGATTTCATCGGCGGCATGATCGATTATCGCACGCCGACGGCTTTTGATTTCAATGAAGATCAGACGTTCAGCGCCACGCTCGGCGGCCGCGCTGAAACCCGCGCGCTTGACTACAAGGCCGACGGCATGGGCTATTCCGCCTCGGTAGAAGGTTCGCGGAAATTTGGTTCCGCCAGCCAGTTCGGCATTTATGCCAGCGGCTATTTTGACCTGCGCCGCTTTGCCAATAGCGAACTTGCGGCTGCTACCGAGGCCAAAAGCGATGGCCAGTGGGCCTTCAACGTGGCTGATGCCTCGGGCAAGAATCCAACCGGTTATAATCCCGCCACCAATCTGACTTCGCTCGGTTTTGGTGTCGGTATTTCTTCCGGCTACACGGTGCGCTGGGGCGGCAATATTTCAGCCGATTGGAACGTCAGCAACGACACCCATGTCTATGGCAAGGTCTCTTACGCTTTTGCGCATACGCGGCAAGACACGACGTTCAGCCAGATCATCGCCATGAATATCAAAAAGGGTTCGAGCGGCTATGCCATCGGAACGACGGGCCTTTATGCGCCGGTGGTGGGCGATGTTTCGACCCGCTTCTGGTATGAGACCAACCCGGAAAACGCCAATCTTGGTACCGCCCAGATCGGCGCGGACACCACTCTTGGCAAGTGGAGCTTCGACGGCAACGTCTTCTATAGCTGGGGCAAGAATGACCGGCCGAATCATATCGAGATTTCGGCCCGTCCTTTGCGCGAAGATGGCGGTTCGGCCGGCTTTGTCTATGGCGGCACCAATATTGTCAGTTATGACGCCGATGGCTTTCCTTATGCGAATTTGACACCGGCGATGTATGCCCGTCTTGGCAATCTTGGCGCCAACCCTGCCCGCCGTGCTGGCGATATGAGTTTCCAGCATTCCGGTCAGGAAAAGGCCGGTGTGAAGCTCGACGGCACCTATGACATCGATGGTGACTGGCTGAAATCGGTCAAGCTCGGCTTCAAACAGGAAACCAGTTGGCGTCATGTCGATGCGCTCTATACCGAAACGCCGAATTACGGCAATACATTGCTTTTCTCGGATTTGAACATTTTCAGCGGAAGCTGGGCACAGGCTTATCCGGGCAAGTACACTTGGTCGGTGCCGAAGATCGATCAGAACAAGCTGATTGCCAACTATAAGGCGCATACCACGGTCTATGACAGCTGTGGCGACGGTACCACGTCTTATCCTTACGGTGCTTGCGATAACCAAAATGGCCGTGAATCGGTAACGTCGGCTTATGCCATGGCGACTTTGCACTTTGGCGATGTCGAAGCCGTTCCGGGCCTGCGTTACGAACACAGCGCGATCCGCAATGTTTATTGGGCTGAGACTACCAACGCGACAACTGGCGCGGTGACGCGGGGTTATACTTCGAGCACGACCACTTATGATGAAGTGCTGCCTAGCCTGTTCGTGAACTGGCATCCGTCGGACAACTCGGTTTATCGCGCGGCAGTCTGGACCAGCTATACCCGCCCGGCCTTTATTCAACTGGCGGCGAGCAGCTCGATTACGGTCAACGGCGATGGTACCACCGACATCACTTCGGGAAATCCCAATCTGAAGCCGATCGAATCGGTCAATTACGAGTTGTCGGGCCAATGGACCACCAGCCATGGCGGCTATGTGCAAACTTCGGGATTCGTCAAAGAGCTGTCGAACTACATCTATAACAGCGGCTCCGATGTCGTGAACGGGTCCGACCTCACGGCCACGCATTACAGTCAGCCGCAAAACGGCGGTTCGGGGCATGTGTATGGCATCGAACTCGAATTCCGTCAAAAGCTGGATGAATTGTCGGGTTGGCTTGGCGGCTTCGGCTTGGGCGGCAATTTCACCCACAACTGGACCAAGGTCGATCTTGGCAAGGTCAATGGCACCAAGCTCTCCAACGAGCCGATCCAGAACGCGCCTGATAATGTCGCCAATCTGCAGCTCTTCTATGAAAAAGACGGTTTGCAGTTCGATCTGCTCTGGCACTACACAGGCTCTTACGTCTCTAGTTATGATTATCTGAGCCAGGGCGCCAGTTGGGATCACCTCTGGGTGCAGCCGATGCAGCGTGTCGATCTGCATGTCGGTTACGATATCGGCTATGGCCTGCGCGGTGACGTTTCTGTGTCGAACCTTATGGACACCGAATCCTATCGTGCCCAGGTCGGCAAATATTCTTCCGCTTTGTCAGATGTGGTGGATACGGGCCGTACTGTTCTTTTCACCATCAAATATAAGAATTGATGCCATTCCTTTGTCATGACATGAGCGGGGGAAAGCCCCCGCTCATGATATTTTTTCAGGAGTGAGAGGCGCTTTCATGGGTTGAAGCGGAAAGTTCAACAAATTCAACGCCAAAAAAAATTTCGAATTACCCTTGAACTCTGCGCCTCGAATTCCCACTTCTGCTACATCCCCATCAAAGTAAGAGGGCCGCGGCACTGCTTGCCGTGATCAATGGCATGGGCGCCGGGCACCATGGCGGCCGTGGTCATCAGGATCGGGCGCAAGCGGATGGCTGCTGCTGAAAGGCAAGTATGCCGCGTGCTTCAAGCGTTATCCAAAACGGTGCTAAGCCGGAACGCCGTTCCAGCTCTCCCACTTGGCAGAACCATCGCGAACGCGGAGCCAGCTTTTGAATTGTCCCGGTTTGTCGGCATAGAGCTCGAAAACGCGGCCTCCTCGCAATTGCCGGTTCTTGGGATCATTCTCTTGCAGAAAAGGATAGGCGTTTCGCACACCTGTCACGCCGATAAAACCTAAGGCGATATTCCTCACTTGGCCGATATAATTGTTCGTGTGATCGTGGCCGCAGAAAATTCCGATCACGTCTTTACGTTCGAGGACAGCAGCGAATAGGCCGCTATTGATGCCAGAGGGGGCTTCATCTTCGTTTCGGTTTCCGAGAAAAGCCTTGCTCGCTCCCAGATCGAGGAATTCGCGGATGGGGATATGGAAAAACATCAAGCTGGGCAGCCTGCCGTGCTGCTTTTCCAAGGCGGAAGATGTCCGCTGATACCAACTGATTTGATCGTTGTGAATCCACTCATACCGCAATGTCTTGTCGGCTGCTCCCTTGCCTGAATCAAGAAGCCAGATATTGGCCGCTGGCTTTTCCCCGTTGGCATTCCAGATGAGCAGAAAGTTATTGCCAGTGCCGGTGATGGTTGTTTCCCAATGGCTATTCAGATTGTGAGGGTATCTTTCGAACAATTTGAAGAAATCTGCATCCGCGAGGCCAGTATTTTCAAAATGCTCGCGGTCATGGTTTCCGAGGGTCACAGCCCATGGCGTTTTCGCTACCTCCATTGCGGTGGAGACTTGCTGCACGGCATCTCTGACCTCAGCCACGGTTTTTGAATCCCCGCCCATGATATTATCGCCATTGGCGATGACCAGATGCGGCTTCTCCATGGCGATCATGTCGGCAATGAGTTCGATGGCGAAGGGATCGGCTTCGGGACCAAAATGCAGATCTGTAATAGCCAGAATCTTGAAGCGTCCATCCGTGCCAAAGCGAAGCGTCCGTTTCTGCGGGGTCGTCACGGCTTCCTGTTGTGTGGTGGTAGCATGTGCAGCGGCAGCCGAAAGGGGAAGGGCAGTGATAAAGCGTCGGCGATCCAAGGGCGGACTTTCAAGAGAGAACGTCTCGAATATATCCTTTAAATTTTTCAAGGAGATGTCACATGAACCGGCGTGGTGGCGTCAAATCTGGCCCTGAGCCGGCGCCTGACATAATTGGTCTCGGGTCTAGGGGGAGAACGCCGCTTTTTGCTCAAAACGGCTGATTGCTATAGAAGCGGCATCCAGCAGGATGGACCAATACTCGGGTCGCAAGAACAGGATGCATAAACAGGTGCAAGGCGGGGGTAATGGCAAGGGGGCGGCCATGGTGTCGCAATTGGGAACGCGTGCGCTTGCCAAGCAGCGTGTTAATGACGAGATCGTGCGTGTTAGTCTGCGCCTTTTCCGCCAGAACGGTTACGATGCTGTCTCTACACAGGCGATAGCGGATGCTGCCGGGATCACCCAGCGCACACTATTCCGCTATTTTCCTCAGAAGGCGGATATCCTCTTTAAGAACGATTATGATTATGTCGCTTGTTTCGAAGGATTTCTCGATGGCGCCATGACGGCGGGGCTGGAGCCGCTGGAGGCCATTCGCTCCGCTTTCCAGTCGCTGGCAGCCCGCTTGGATTCTTGCCGTACTGAGATGGCGGTAATTTACGACATCAAACAGGGCTCGGCAGAGTTGAAGGCCATCGAACGCGGGTATCAGACCCATATCGATCGGCTCGTCGCTTTTGCTCTGGAGGGGCATAAAGCCTATGCCGCGCGGCATGGTAATGGGAAGCAGCCATCGCTGGTTTCGCGCATGCATGCAGCCATCATCTTTGCCGCCATCCGCCCCATGTACCGGGCCTGGTTGAAGGGCGAGCTCAAAGGCCCGCTTTTGCCTTATGCCCTGGCCGGGTGGGCCTTGGTAACTCCGGTATTGGATGTAGCACAAACCTATGCCGAAGACTCCGTCGCGGCTTATGCCAGGATCGATGCTATATCCAAGCGATCTCGAGAGTCCTGATCGCCTCTTGACAAATGTCAGTCACTGACTTTATTTCCAGACCTTCCTGTAAGGACTGGCGGCATGGGCTGCAGCAAGGCATCTTCTTCGCGCGGCATCGGCTGGCTTCGTCTGACGGCCTTCGCTTCGCCCTGGTATCCTCTGGGTGCCATCATGCTGCCCTTTGCCGTCTTTCTGCCGCCGCTTTACGCGCAGCATGCAGGGCTGGGGCTGGCGCTGACCGGACAGATTTTCCTGATGGCGCGATTCTTCGATTTGATTCTCGATCCGTTCATCGGCGCGGCGTCCGACCGCTGGCAGTCTCGTTTCGGCAAGCGCAAGCCCTGGATTTTCGCCGGCCTGCCGGTCTTCTGCATTGGTGTCTATCTCTTATTTGACCCGCCAAGTTTCGCGCCGAACGCTGCGGGCGGTCTTTTTTCTCCCGCCGGTCTTTATCTGCTGGCGGCCTCGGTGCTGACCGCTTTCGGTTCGTCCTTGATGCTGGTGCCGCACGCCGCCTGGTCGTCGGAGCTTGGCGGTGGTTACGACCAGCGCTCCCGCATCATGGGCACCAACGAATGGGTCAATCTTGTTGGGGTGCTGGGTGTGGCGGTTATTGCTGCTGTTCTGGAGCGCTTGTTGCATGCCGGACAGGCTGAACAGATGCGCCTGGTGGGCTTTTCGCTAGTGATGGTGGCACCACTTTGCGTAGCCGCTTGTCTCTTGGCCATGCCCGAGCCGAAGGCGCATTGCAACCAGCCGATAGGCCGCTGGGCGGTGACCGCGGCCCTTTTCAATTCTTTTTATGTACGGCTTGCGGCGGTCAAGTTCACCAACAGTATCGCCGAAAGCATTGCGCACGGGCTCTGGGTTTTTGTCTGTGTATCCTTTCTCGGCCTGCCGCAATACGCCTCGACTTTGCTGGCAATCCATATTGCCATGGGCTTTCTGGCTATTCCGCTGTGGACGCTAGCCAGTTACCGCTTTTCCAAGCGCGCCTCCTGCATGGGGGCGCTGGGCTGGCGCGTGGTACTGACGCCGTTCATTCTCGTGCTGCCTCATGGCAATTTTCCGGTCACGGCCTTGTTCATGGCATTGGTGGGGCTTTCGCTCGGCGCCGAATCCTCCTTGCTGCGCGCTATGGTAGCCGATGTCGTTGATCAGCATCAGCTCGGCAGCGGTTACAAGCTAGCTGGATTGTTCCAAGGCTCCTTCAATGTGATTTCGAATTTTGGCAAGGCCCTTGGCGTCGGCTTGATCTATCCGCTGCTAGCTTGGCTTGGTGCTGCGCATACGAGTAGCGCTTCTCCTTTCTTGCCGCTGTTCTATGCCTTTCTGCCGCCTCTTCTTAATGGTGTTTGCGTTCTTCTGCTGGCCGGATTTCAGCTATCGCGGCGCGAAGTCGAAAGCATCCGCGAGCGCCTGCAAGCCTCTTTCTGATCTCTTGCTCAATAACCGGAAATCCATGTCTGCTTTCTGCTATATGTCACGCAATCTGCGCGATCTCGGCGGCTATCGCGGCCGCTTCGGCACGCTCCGCACCGGCCTCCTCTATCGCGCGGCTCATCTTGACGATCTCAGCGGCAAGGACAGTCGTTGTCTGCGCCGGCTGGGACTGACCTTAGCGCTCGATTTTCGCGATGACAGCGAAAGGCAGCGCACTGTCATGCGCGCAGATGTCTGTCTTTCTGGATTGCATCTGCGTCATATGCCGTTGCTCGATGCCATGACGCCGGAACGCATGGCGGCCATTGTTGGAGAGCTCAGGGCTTTGCGTTCGGCAAAGGCGGCACGCGGCTGGATGCAGCGGCAATATGAGGACACGGTGCTGCGTTGCCGGCCGCGGGTGGTGGAGGCCGTGGATGTTCTGATGCGGCATGAGGCGCCGTCAGTGTTCTTCTGCGCGGCAGGCAAGGATCGTACCGGCGTGGTAGCGGCGCTGCTGCTGCTGGCTTTGGGAGTTCCGCAAGAAACCGTTCGCAAAGACTATTTGAAGACCAATCGCACCGTGCTTGGCATTTGGCGCCGTCGCTCCCGCAATGCCCGGGAGCAATATGATCTCAGCGGAGTTTCCAATGCCGTTGTCGATGCTTTGGCCGATGCCCACCCCGATTTTCTCACAGCGGTCTTTGTGGCGATAGAGAAATCCGGCGGGATCGATGCCTATCTTTGCCAGGAAGGCGGAGTGAAGCAATCGACGGTTGCGGCTTTCCGGCAACGCCTGATCGCAGGCTGAGTGGATTCACTTCCGCTTCGATAGAGGCCATAAATCAATCACCCAACCATAATTGTACTGTCACAGATAAAATTTAGTCAGTGACTGACAAATAATTCTGACCGCAGCGGTGTGGGGGTGTTCCATGATAAAATTCAAACGTTCGATCATGCTGTTTACGTCGGCTCTGGCGCTTGCCTGTGGCCAGGGCGCTTATGCCGCCGACGCAGCATCTGGCAAAGATGCCGACACGCTCGAAACCGTCGTGGTCAGTGGTGAGAAATTCGGCCGTACCGTGATGCAGACCGCCGCCAGTGTGTCGTATGTCGACGCTCAGGCAATCGAGACTGGCGCCTTGCAGGAAGGCCGCGATGCTTTTGAACGTCTGGTCAATGTGACCACTATCGCCGATGGCCGCTTCGCCATCCGCGGTGTTCCCTTCGACAATGTGACGGGCGCGGGCTATGGCGCGCTGGCGACGCTTTATGTCGATGATGTCCGCATGACGGATAAGAGCACGCGCTATGGGCCGGACATGCTGTGGGATGTGCAATCGGTCGAAGTGCTGCGCGGTGCGGAATCGACGCTGCAAGGACGCAATGCCTTGGCCGGGACCATCCATATCAAGACGATGGACCCGAGCTTTGATTGGCAGGCCAAGGCGCGGGCGATCGTTTCCAGCGGCGATGGTCGTGATTTTGCCGCCGCCGTTTCGGGACCCATCATCGATGACATGCTGGCCTTCCGCCTGACGGGTGAAAAGCACGATTATAACGGCTTCATGACCAATCCGGTGCTGAACAGCCACAAGGTGGATTTCGCTGACGATTATCAGTTCCGCGGCAAGCTGCTGTTCACGCCTAACAACCGGCTTACGGTCCGTCTCACGGCCTTTTATGCCGATATCAAGCGTCGCGATGCGCTTTCTGATACGCGGGTTCTGGGCAGCGACGGCTATCTGCCAGCCAATCCCAATCTCGGCCTTTCGACCGAAAGCGGCATTGCCGGTCAAGGCTCCGCCTCCCGCCGCGTGACCTATGTCAACGTGCCGGAGTTCGACCACAACCGCACCGGTGCCGGTTCGCTGGTGGCCGATTACCGCCTCAGCGATAGCGTCACCCTGACCTCGGAGACGGTCTTCAACAACAGCCAGGATTACAAGCAGCGTGACGGCGACGGCGGTACTTTCAAATACAGCTATCCGTCGAGCAGCATCGTGATCGCCAATCCTTACAACATCCGCGGGCCCTACAGCGGTACGGCACCAGTCGATCCCATCCAGACCCAGAACCAGGACGGCACCATCTTCAGCCAGGAACTGCGCGCCAAATATGATGGCGGCCCGTTCAAATTCCTGGGTGGCGTCTACTATACCCGCGAGCGCAAATGGTCGGACAACTTCTCGGTCCTCGTGTACCGTAACGTCCAGCCGGTGGTGAAAGCGACGGCCATCTCCAACGGGGCGAGTTCGGCGATCGCCAGCTATCTAGCCTCCAACTATTCCAACGATGCAGCGCTTTATGAATTTGATCGCGAACGCGTGCATGTGGAGAACTATGCCGTATATGGGGAGGCCGAATACACGCTGTTCGACCGGCTGACCTTCACGGGCGGCCTGCGTTACGATTTCGAACGCAACAGCTCCGGTGTCGACACCAACGGCGCCGTCTATGGTCTTGCCGACGCGGCTGCCATGGCCAAGGTGAGCCCGCTGCTTGGTGCTCTCACCAGCGGCATCAACAGCGCGCTGAATCCCTTCTCCACCGCCAGCAGCACCGCCACCAAGAATTACAGCGCGCTGTTGCCGAAATTCGCCGTCCGCTATGCCATTGACGACAATCTCACTGTCGGTGCGGTGGTGCAGCGGGCCTATCGCGCGGGCGGCGTGAGCGTCAATGTCGTGCGTCAGTTGCAGACCGATCTGAAGCCGGAATACACCACGAATTACGAAGGCTTTGCCCGTGCCACCTTCCTCGAAGGCCGCGGCCATCTCGAAGCCAATGTCTATCTGGTCGATTGGAAGAACCAGCAGGTCACTGTTGACCTTTCTACCCGCCAGAGCGACCAGATCGGTGCCAATGCTGGCAAATCCCGTCTCTACGGCACAGAAATCCAAGCCGGTTATGATGTCACTGACGAGTTCAACCTTTATGGCGGCCTCGGCTACAGTCATGCACAGTTCCTGGATTTCCACATCTCGCTGCCGGCCAGTGTCACCAGCCTCGGCATCAGCGTAGCCTCCAACGCTCTCAGCAACATGGACGGCAAATTCTTCGCGGCGGCGCCGGAATGGAGCTCTGTGCTGGGCCTGAATTGGCACAATGCCGATGGCTATTTCGGCAACATCAATACCAACTTCCAAGGTGTCAGTTACGCTACGACCGCCAATACCGCCAAGAACAGCGCCCGCACCCTGGTCAATCTCAGATTCGGCCGCGAGTTCGAAAGGTTCCGGCTGTCCCTCTTCGCCAACAATCTCCTGAACGAATATTACATCACCGACAACAGCAACACGGCGCGTCCCGCTCTGGGCCAGCCCCGGGTCTATGGCGCAACCCTCGACGTGCACCTCTAAGCGGAAATCGGTCATGCCGGATGCAATCTTGATCTATCAGCCGCTAGGGCTGGCAGTGGTGCTGCTTGTTCTCGGACTTTCGGGACTCTGGCTGCGCCGGCAGGCACCGCAAGGCGGATTGCGCCGCGGCGCCCTGGTGTTTTCCGGCGGCGCCTTCCTTCTCGGCGCTTTCTTTCTCTTCAATGCCGGATTCTCAGCTCTGACATGGTGGCGGTTATGAGCGGAAGGTTGTGTCGGTTTTTCTTTGCGCTGCTGGTTTTGGCAGCCGTGTCCTTGCCGGCCAAAGCTTGGGATGAGGTCACCCATGCCATGATCAGCCGCCGCGCCATCGATCAGGTGCGGGTGCCGGAGCTGAAAACCTTCCTGACGGCTCATTATGATGTTCTGCAGTCGGGAGTGTGGTTTCCCGATTGGGGCCATGCTTTGAAGCCGCATGGCGATCATTTGCATGCGGAATATCTTGATGCTGCTTGGGCCTATCTGCAGCGCCCTGGGGTGAAGGCGCAGCCGAATTATCCCGTGCTTCTGGCTCATTATATGGGGGCCTATGGCCATGTGGTGGAGGACCGTGTCCTCGATGCCACCATGAAGACCTATGCCGATGAAGTCGGCGATAGCGGACGCGACGACATGGAAAACGGCATGCTGGCGATTGCCGGGTTTCATCGCTTGTTCCGCGATTTCGATCTCTATGTGCCGAAAGACGATCTCGCCCGCATTTACGCCTCGGCGGGATATTTCGGCGAGCGGCGCTTGAACAACGACAATCTGGCGGCGCAGATGGCGCGCGGCATGGCTCATGGTGAAATCCAGAACCGCCGTCTGAGTGAATTGTCTTTCCTCACCGCGGATTGGACGCGGCGGAAGTTTCCCTTTGCCACTGCCAATATCGAAACGGCACCGGGTGGGCTCAACGATGAGGCGGGCGCAGTGGCGGCCGCGTGGGAGGCAATTTGGGCCAGGGCGCATGGCCGCCCGGCATCATTCTTCGTCTACACCGTACCGGGGGACCACGGCGAGTTGCGCAACCGTGATCCGCAATCCGCTCTGGGGCGTATCTTGATTGTCACCTCCGAACGCCTGGACATCCGTGACTTGCCGCAAGCCGCCGTGCATTTGCGCGATGGTGCTAACGAGATCGCTGCCCGCGTTCTGCCTTATATTCCCGAGCCGGGGCATGAGCGGGATTTGGCTTTCCTGGTTCAGGCGCAACGCCCCTGGCAAGCCGGTGGCCGCTACACGCTCGATATTCGCCATCACGACAGTGCCGGGGTACCGCAAAGCCTGCATCTAGCCTTTGCTATGCCGCATCATCCGGCACCTTTTGCCAGGGCTAAGCCAGAAGCGCGTCCCATGGCCTTCGGTCTGTGGTTGGCAGCAGCTCTGTTGGGGCTGGCTGGGCTGCTTTACGGTATGGCGGATATGGGCAAGCTCGCTTGGGCGGCGATCCGCAAACGTGCTCCTGCTGCGGGGGGCTGGTTTTATCACGCGCTCAACATGGTCGGCAAAACTGCGGCAATCGCGCTGGTCGCAGCCGGTGTCTGGGGGCTGGCGACCGATGGCGAGTGGTTGATCGAGTTCCTGCGCCACCATCATTGAATACATTCCAGGATACGTGAATGGTGGTCAGTGACTGGTTCAAGAGCGCAATGTGCCAAGCGGTTCACGCAAACTGACGAGCTTCTGGCCTGAAGTTTGGAGGCGGGTGGCCGGCGGCTTCCTCGCCTCTTTCCTATTTCGCGACCATAACGTCCGAGGCTTTAATGATGGCCAAGGTGTCGTCACCCACTTTCAAAGCAAGATCGTCAACCGCTTCGTTGGTGATGGAGGAGGTGATCACCATGCCGCCGCCGAGATCGATGCGAATATGCGCTGTGGTTTGCCCCTTCACAATGTCGATGACCTTGCCTTTGAGCTGATTGCGGGCGCTGAGCTTCATGGTGGTTCTCCTCGATGATGCACTTAAACTTTCCGCTGTTTTGACCCTTGCGGCAAGATCGAAATTCGCCCGCCAAATGGGCGGCAGACTGCGCATTGCCTAGGCATATAGGCGCCATGCCTCCGCGCCGCGGCAATTAATCCGATACCGCTGATGGATTTGCTGATGTGCACCGCCGGCTTCCTTCTAGGAAGATCTGGCCCGTTTCATGCAGAATATCCCCATAGTCGGCATCTCAAGGAGGTTCAGCACAGGAGCGGTCATGAATGCGGTCGTCATGGATCGAGAACATTTGGATTTGTTGGCTGCGCGCAATCGGGCGGAGATGGCGCTCGGCGGAATTTATGAAATTTCGAAATTGCTGGCATCTCCCAATCGCCTGGAGCCGACCCTCTCGGGCGTTTTGGCGCTGCTCTCGAGTTTTCTTGATTTGCGGCATGGTCTGATCGCTCTGTTGAGTGCGGAGGGGCAGCCCGAACTCGTAGTGGGTTCTGGCTGGACAGAAGCCAATACTCGTCAATTCTTCGAACGCCTGCCGGAACGCGCCATTGGCCAGATCGTGGTCACCAAAATGCCGATGGTGGTGCCGGATGTCTCCCGTGATCCCTTGTTCTCCAACATCAGCCGGGAAGCATTTGGCGAAGCTGAAGCTGTGGTGTCGTTCATCGGGGTGCCTATCAAGCAGGGCGAGAACGTGATCGGCACGCTCACCATCGACCGTTTGCAGCCGCAACGTCCCGTTCCGTTCGACAGCGATGTGCGCTTCCTTACCATGGTGGCGAATTTGCTGGGGCAGGCCCTGCGTTTGCATAAAGTGGTGGCACAGGACCGTGATCGTCTTCTCGCCGAACAAGCCCGTCTTGCCAAGGAACGCGAAGATGCCAAGGGCGGGCACGGGCCGGTCAATGTCAAAGGCATCATCGGCCAAAGCCAAGCCCTGCAAACGGTACTGGAAAAGGTTAAGCGTGTTGCGAAAGCCAATTCCACCATCATGCTGCGTGGTGAGACTGGCACTGGCAAGGAGATGATCGCCAATGCGATCCACAATTTATCGCCGCGCAAGAATGGACCATTTATCAAGCTGAATTGCGCCGCGCTGCCGGAGAGTGTTCTGGAATCCGAGCTGTTTGGGCATGAAAAGGGCGCATTTACCGGCGCCTTGAACCAGCGCAAAGGCCGCTTTGAACTGGCGCATGGCGGCACGCTGTTTCTGGATGAAGTCGGGGAGATTTCCGCGTCCTTCCAGGCCAAGCTTCTGCGTGTCTTGCAGGAAGGCGAGTTTGAACGGGTCGGCGGTACGCGTACCATCAAGGTGGATGTGCGTCTGGTTTGTGCCACCAATCGTGACCTTGAAGCCGAGGTAGCGAAGGGAGCATTTCGCGCCGATCTTTATTTCCGTCTTGCCGTGGTACCGATTTTTCTTCCGGCCTTGCGTGACCGCCGCGAAGATATCGGGCCGCTGGCCCGCGAATTTCTGACCCGCTTCAATCAGGAACATGGCACCCAACTGGCGCTGAACCCTGCTGCTCTCGCCATGCTGGAATCCTGCTATTTTCCCGGCAATGTGCGCGAATTGGAGAATTGCATCCGCCACACCGCCACTTTGGCGCGTTCAAAGCAGCTCGCAGATGGCGATTTCCCCTGCCAGAACGATGGCTGTCTTTCGGCGATGTTGTGGAAGGGGGCGAGAGCGGAACCGTCAAGGCCGTCTGGCGGCCTGGGTTTGCCAGCCTCTACGCCACCCATTTCGCCCAAAGCGGACGAAGAGGCCGATAAGCAACAGGTTGACCTCGATCGGGCAAGCTTGGTTGGAGCGATGGAAAAAACCGGCTGGGTGCAGGCCAAAGCGGCGCGCCTGTTGGGCGTGACGCCGCGCCAGATCGGCTATGCCTTGCGCAAGCAAGGTATAGCCTTGAAGAAGTTCTGAGCCATGACAGCGAACGAAGTTTATTGCTGGCTGGTTGGAGAAGGCGAACCGCTTTTCGACAAGCACGTGATAGCGTCGATCCTGGCCTTGTCTTGGGCGGAAGCGGAGGAGCTTGGTCGCCCGGTATGGGAGATGGCCGGCTATCAGGGGCTGCCGCTGGCGCTGGCGTTGTTGTTTCCTCATGCGGCCGCCTTCATTGCCGGAGGCAGGGAGCTGCAGCGGGAAGATGATGAGCTCTGTCTTTATGAGCTTCTTCTGGCCAGCCTGACGGAAGGATCGGACTATCAAAGGCTGTTGGCGGGATTGGTGGCACGGCGGGCGCAACGGCCTAATCATCTGTGGCAGGACCTCGGATTGCGCAGCCGTGACGAGCTATCCGCTTTGATGGTCCGGCATTTTGCGCCTCTAGCCCGGCGCAACAAGAGCGACATGAAATGGAAGAAGTTCTTCTTCCGCACCATCTGCTCGGATGCCGAATACAGCCTATGTACGGCCCCTAGCTGTGGCGAGTGCTGGGATTTTGACAATTGCTTCGGGGAAGAAACGGGCGAGTCTTTCCTGGCGCATTTGCGGCGTGACGCGGAACGGGCAATGTGAGGCCTTGTCGGGCGTTTTGTCGGGTTTCTGACATAGCTTGGCGCAGATTTCCGCAGGATTTTCTTGGCATCGAAGTTGCTGGGAATGGGGCGACGGTTTTCGCCGGAGGTTGTCACGCGCTGGGCCTATCTCGATAACAATGCCACCACACGGACCGACCCGGAGGTCATCCGCGTGATGTTACCGTTTTTCAGTCAGAGCTTCGGCAATCCGTCTTCTGCGCATGATTTTGGCAACGCGGCTATGGCGGCCGTCTCCTATGCCAGACAACAAGTGCAGGCGCTTATCGGTGCCGGGCACGAGCAGGAAATTGTCTTTACCGGCGGGGCAACCGAATCCAACAACGCTGCGCTTTTGCAGGCCTTGCGCTGTGAGGAACGCAACGAGGTCGTTGTCTCGTCCGTAGAGCATCCGGCGATCCTGGGCGTAGTGGCCGATCATGAAAAACATCAGGGTATTGTGGTCCATCGCATCGGCGTCGATGGCCGTGGCCGGCTTGATGTGGCGGCTTACCGCCGTGCCCTTAGCCGCAAGACGGCACTGGTCTCGATCATGTGGGCCAACAACGAGACGGGGACGGTGTTTCCCATCGCCGGACTCGCCGAATTGGCGCATGAGGCGGGTGCCTTGTTTCATAGCGATGCGGTGCAGGCGGCGGGCAAAACGCCGATCGATCTGAAGGCGACCAAGGTCGATCTGTTGTCGCTTTCGGCGCACAAATTCCACGGGCCTAAGGGCATTGGCGTACTTTATGTCCGAAAAAGTACGAAATTCCGGGCTTTTTTGCGTGGCGGGCGGCAGGAGCGGGCTCGGCGGGCAGGAACCGAGAACGTGCCTGGCATCATCGGTCTGGGCAAGGCAGCGGAACTGGCTGTGGCGCGGATGGCAGAGGATGCCGTGCGCATGGGAACGCTGCGCGACCGGTTGGAACGAAGCGTGCTTGCTACCATCGGGAATTGCTTTGTGCTGGGCGATACCGCCTGCCGTTTGCCAGGGACCTCCGCCATGGCTTTCGATGGCGCTGACAGCGAAGAGGTGTTGTTCCGGTTGAACAAGGCAGGGATTGCGGCGTCATCCGGTTCGGCCTGTTCGTCCGGCAATATAGAGCCTAGTCATGTCTTGAAAGCGATGCGCGTGCCTTATGACGCGGCGATGGGAGCGGTGCGTTTTTCTTTGGCGCGCGATACGACAAGCGAGGATATCAGCCATCTGCTTTCCGTGCTGCCGGAGATCGTTGCCGCTGCGCGGAATACAGGCGCCGTGCGCGCCGCGGGCTGAGCCATGGAGCCCGGCCATTCGACCAATCTCGTGGGCGTGCCGACCGGGCTTATTGCCTCCACCGCTTTCAACGGCAATCCCGTGCCGCTGCATATCGCCAGTGTGTGCGATTCCAACCGTTCGCTGTTCAAGATGCTGGCCGAAGCGGAAGACCCGCTTACCGCAGCCGGCATGTTCGAAGCCTATATGGCGACCATGTTTGATCTTGACGATCAGGACCGCGACGGGCGCGGTCCGGCGCGTTTCCACGCCTCGTCTTATCTGCGCTTGTTGCGCGGCTGGGGTTATGAAGCCAATTCGCCGGAAGGGGCGGTCTTGAAAGGCTGGGTGGAAAGCCGCTTTGGGCTGTTCCCGACCTTCCACAAGAAACCCATCCGGAAGTTCTGGGATAAGGCCTGGATCACTTATGTGGAAGAGAAGATGTCAAGCCGCTTCCATTCCAACGCCATCCAGAGCCAGCTCGATCTGCTCTACGAGTTCTCCCAATGGGCTCTGGCGCGCTTTCATGCCCCTGGACGGAAACATCTCACGCTTTATCGCGGCACCAACCACTTCGAAGAACAGCAGGTGCTCGGCCGGCCCGACAAGCGGCATGTGATCGTGCGGCTAAACAGTCTGCTCTCCTTCAGCTGCGAACGGGAGATGGCCGAAAGCTTCGGCGATATCATTCTGGAAGTGCAGGTGCCGGTGGTAAAGATTCTGTTCTTCAATGACCTGCTGCCCAAGCACGCCCTTAAAGGCGAAGGCGAATATGTGGTGATCGGCGGCGACTACGAGGCCAAAGCCCTCTATTATTGATGCTGCATGACAAAACGCTGATGGACCGTGCGCTAGGAGCCTATCTGGGATTGGCCGTGGGTGATGCCTTGGGTGCCACGGTGGAATTCATGACCCATCGCGAGATCGTGGCCAAATACGGCGTTCA
>Ga0207816_1000027_pt1 | contig 62145 bp, 57 predicted proteins | sample LuqExpMetageno10_FD_187768 | JGI IMG/M metagenome (GOLD analysis project Ga0207816, IMG submission 187768) | Tropical forest soil microbial communities from Luquillo Experimental Forest, Puerto Rico - Sample 10 (SPAdes) | ecosystem: Environmental > Terrestrial > Soil > Tropical forest ... | reverse complement strand
AGCCCTCTCTCTATCTCTCCCCCAGAGGGGGAGAGCATGCCTTGTCCTCTCCCTATGGGAGAGGGATTGGGTGAGGGACCGCAGCGCTACGCCGCACAATTCAGCTTGCTGAATTGGACCGCGAAGGCGCCCGAAGGGTGAGGCCAAAGGCCTCAGTCACAAAGGGCCTTCGAGGACGGCGGCGAGATGGCTGTTTTTCAACAACCTCCTAGATGATGGAGAGGTCCGCCTGCAACGCCCCCGAGGCCTTGATGGCCTGGAAGATGCCGATCAGGTCGCGGGGGGTCACTCCCAACTGGTTCAGGGCCCGCACCACATCGCCAATGCTGGCGCCTTCCGGCATAACCATCAGACGACGCGACTCCTCGGTCACCTTTAACTCGGTCCGGGGCACGGTCACCGTCTGGCCGCCCGTACTGAGCGCGGTTGGTTGGGATACCTGCGGCGTCTCCCTGATGACCAGGGACAGGTTGCCGTGGGACACCGCCACCGTGGAGATGCGGACATTTTCGCCCATGACGATGGTGCCGGTCCGTTCGTTGAGTACCACCTTGGCCTGATTATCCGGCCTTACCTCAAGGGTCTCCAGGGCGGCCACGAAATCGACCGTACGGCTGGCGTAGCTTTCCGGGATCCGCAGGATCACCGAGCCGGGGTCGGTAGTCGAGGCTATGGACGAGCTGAATTTGTTGTTAATGGCGGCTTCAATGCGGGAGGCGGTGGTGAAATCCGCCTTGTGCAGATTGAGCCGCAGAGTCGTTTTGCCCGCCAGGACGTTGGGGAGTTCCTTCTCCACGAGCGCGCCGCTCGGAATGGTGCCGGCCGTGGGATGGTTCTTCTGGGCGCTGGCCGCCTGCCCGCCGAAGGCGAAAGAGTTGGTCAGCACCGACCCTTGGGCAACGGCATAGACCTGGTTGTCGCCCCCCCGGAGCGGGGTCATGATCAGGGTGCCTCCGGCGATGCTCTTGGCGTCGCCCAGGGAGGACACCGTGACATCAAGCTGGTTCCCCTGTTTCGTAAAGGGGGGCAGCGTTGCCGTGACCATGACCGCGGCCACATTCTTCAGCTTGAGTGAACCGACATTCGTCGTAATCCCCATGCGCTCCAGCATGTTGACGACGGACTGGATGTGCATGAAGGCCTGGTCGCTGTCGCCGCTGCCGTTGAGTCCGACCACCAGTCCGTATCCCACCAGCTGGTTCTCGCGCACGCCTTCGAACGAGGCGATATCCTTGATGCGGATGGCATGGGCGGTGGAAGCCAGAAATAGGACGCCTATGATGAAAAAGAGTGTTCTTCGCATTTCACATCACCTTTGAGCAATAAACCTTAGAAAGGCCAGACCTTGTCGATAATATTCATCAGCCATCCCGGACTCTGGCGGTCGGAAATGATGCCCCGCCCGGCATAGCTGATCTTGGCGTCGGCCACAAAGATGGAGTTGACGGTATTGTCCGTGCTGATGTCGCGGGTCCTCACGGTACCGGTCAGGATGATCTCCTGGTCCTCGTTGTTGACCTTGATGTTGCGGCGCCCCTCGATAAGCAGGTTGCCGTTGGCGAGCACATCGATCACCTTGGCGGATATGGTTGCCGTCAGGTTCTCCTGGCGCGATGTGGAGCCGGAACCGGCATATTTCGAATCAACGTTGGCATTGATCAGTTGGCTCAGGTCCATGTTGTTCTTAAGTATGCCGGCCTTTTCCAGACCCAGGAAATTAGGCATGCCCGCCGTGATCGACGTGCTCCGCCCCGTGCTGGTGCTGGCCTGTTTGGATGCGCTGGCCGTCTCCGAGATAACGATGGTGATGATGTCACCCCGCCGGTAGGCCTTGAAATCCTCGGTGACACCCCGGGAGGCCGCCTGCCAGAGGGACCCGCTGGAATAGTCCAGAGGCGCTTTCTGGATCTGTTCGTCGAGGCCGGCGGTCCTGACCTCGGTTTTCTGCGTGGCGCAACCGGCGCACACCAGCAGCAGGCAAAGACATATACTCCGTTTCATACCATGTTCCTTTTTTCTTGCACATCTAGCAAGCTGTCGAAAAACTCAGGTTGTTCAAAAATAGTCAGATCGTCGCCCTGCGAGACAGGCCCTGAGGAGACGCAGCAGCGCTACGCCGCACGAAAGGGGCTTCGAGGAGTGCGGCGTATAAATTATGCGTGAGCATAATTATCGGTGACGGAGCCATAGCGTAGTCATCCCGTTGAGCGGGACGCCGATAGGCGCTAAGATGGCCGTTTTTCAACAACCTCCTAGAACCCCACCTGTACCGTGGTCGCGTTGATCACCCTTGCCGGGATCTCCTTAAGTGAGCTCAGGTTCTGCACCATGATGGTGTCCCCTTCCGCGCCGGCGCTCCTGGCCCGGCCGGCAACGGTAATCTTCAAGACCTCGTTCTCAGCCACGATGGTCACCAACTGCCCGGATTTGATGAGCGGGATCTTTTCCACCTGGTCGGTCCGGACCGCGGCATTGGCCTTGATCGACACCCTGGCGCGCCGGCCCAGAACGGCGTCCAGGTCGCGGGTGTACTTGCCGCCCACGGAGGCGATATCCCGTTTTTGCACGGCGACATCCGCTCCCGAGATAACCGCGCCGTAGTCGATCTGCCGCAGCGCGACAACCATGCCGGCCAGCGCCTCCACCTCCACCTGCACGGAGGTATTCAGCACCACACGGTCACGCTGTCGCGCGACTACCGCGAGATTGGCGTTGCCCCACCCTTCCCACTGTTGCGGTGCGACCACGTCGAAATCCAGCGGCCCTTCCGGCAGGGCGGTGTTGCCACTGATGCTCAGACGTTTGATGCGAATCTCCAGGCCAAGATGAGCCGTTTTTTGCAGGATATACCCGGACACGGCCTCCTGGATCCTGGCTTCGCCCGGCGAAACGCCCTGTTGCTGCACCGCGGCAGCCCCGGCCATGGGCAGCGCCAGGAGGAGGCAGAAAAGGAGTATGCCGATAAATCGTCGTATCATAGGTTCGTTTGCGACCTGCCCTGTTGGTGTGAAGCGGACGGGCGGCACGGCGCAAAGCCGTCAAAAAAGCCGGTCCGTTACCTCTTCATGTTGTTGGCGGTTTGCAGCATCTCGTCGGAGGCCTGGACCGCCTTGGAATTGATCTCGTATGCCCGTTGCCCGACAATCATGTTGACCATCTCGCTCGCCACATTGACGTTGCTCATCTCCAGGAACCCCTGGGTGATGGTCCCGATGCCGGTCTGGCCCGGGGTGCCGGTGGTGGCGTTGCCGGAGGCGTCCGTCTGGAGAAACAGGTTCTTGCCCTGGGCCGCAAGCCCCGCCGGGTTGGCGAACTGGGCAAGCTGTATGTTCCCCACGTTTGTGGGGGCGGTCTGGCCCGCCTGGGTCACCGATACGGTGCCGTCGTTGCCGATGCTGATCTTGGTGGCGTTGGTCGGAATAACGATCTCCGGAAGCAGGGGATAACCGTCGGAGGTGACGATCCGGCCCGTGCTGTCCTTCTTGAAGGCGCCGGCCCGTGAGTACGCCGTTGTCCCGTCGGGCATCTGGATCTGGAAGAAACCGTCGCCTTCGATGGCCATGTCCAGATCGTTGCCGGTCTGGGTGAAATCGCCGGACGTAAAGAGCTTGGTGACCGCGGCCAGGCGCGTCCCGAGGCCGATCTGGATACCGGTCGGCACCTGGGTGGTATTGGTGGACGGCGAACCGGTCGTCTTCAGGTTCTGGTACATCAAATCCTGGAAATCGGCCCGGCTTTTCTTGAATCCCGTCGTATTGACGTTGGCCAGGTTGTTGGCGACGACATCGATATTCGTCTGCTGGCTCTGCATGCCTGAAGCGGCTGTCCAAAGGGCGCGTAACATGGTTTCAACTCCTTTTTACGATAAATTGATTGGATTATTTACTAACTGGCTGTTTTTCAACAACCTCATAATTTGCCCAGGTCGTTGGCGGCCTTGCTGGCCATATTGTCATAACCCAGTATCACCCGCTGGCACGCATCGAAGTAGCGGTTGGTTTCGATCATCTGCACCATCTCGCCGACCGGGTCCACATTGGCGCCCTCCAGATGCCCCTGACGGATCTCCGCCGTGGCTGCCCGGGGCGTGGCCTGGGGATCGGACGGGACGAACAGGGCGCTGCCCGTCTTGGTCAGCTTGTAGGGTTTGGGGAAATCCGCCAGGTTGAGCACCCCCGCCGCGGTGCCATCGACCATGATCTCTCCCTTTGCGTTTATGTCAACCTTGCTCCCTTTGATGTTGATCTCGCCCCCCTGGCCCAGGACCGGGAAACCGTCGGTCGTCACCAGCGTACCGTCCGCTGTCAGCCGAAAAGTGCCCTGCCGCGTGTACGCGGTCCCGCCGGGGGTCGAGATGGTGAAGAAACCGTCGCCGTCAATCGCCACATCCAGGGTATTGCCGGTCTGGCTGACCGGCCCGGCAGTGTAGTCGATATAGACGTTTTCCTTCTGCAGGATCGGGTCGGCCGTCCTGGATTGGGGAACCGCCGGCGGCGTGGTGGTGCTGGCGAGCAATCCCTCAAAGGTCATCTTGTCTTTTTTGAAGCCCGGGGTATTGACGTTGGCCAGATTGTTGCTGATGATGTCCATCCGCTTCATGGCCGCAATATTGCCGGAGAGGGCCGAATACATACCACTGTTCATATACTGTCTCCTTTAGAACTTACAAGTTCTTAGTCCCGGTAGAGCTTCAGCTTGCCCTTCAGCCGTATCATGGCCTGGCTGAGGAGCTGCGATATGCGCGACTCGGTCAGCCCCAGGGTTGCGCCTATTTCCTTGAGGTTCATGCCCTCATTGTAGTAGAGCGTCACCGCCAGCCGTTCCTTCTCCGGCAGGGCCTCGATGGCATCCCCCAACGCCGAGATCAGTTGCATCCCCATAACCTGATGCTGCGGGCTCTTTGCATCCTGTTCGCTCAGCACATCCGCCAGGCAGAGCGAGTTTCCCTCTTCATCCTCCCAACTGTCGTCCAGGCTGATGAAGGTGAGCACATGCACATCATCCAACAGGGCGAAGTATTCGTCGAGGCTCAGGGAAAGCGCCTTGGCCACCTCTTCTCCGGTGGGGTTCCTGCCCAGGGTGTGCTCGAGGACCGTCACTTCGTGCTCCAGCCGCTTGTACTTCTCGCGCATGGAGCGGCTCAGGATATCGTAGGAGCGCAATTCGTCAATAATGGCTCCACGCACGTGCTGCTCCGCAAACGTCTTGAACAGCACGCCCCGACCGGGATCGAAACGATCTGCTGCATTTATCAGGCCAATTACCGCCGCACTTGTCAAATCCTGGGGATCCAGGTGCGGCGGGAGCTGGGGAATAATGCGCCCCACCAGATACTTGACCATGGGCATGTTTTCCATGATCAGGGTATCACGCAGTACTGGTTCAGCCCCGGCGTAGGGACTGTGTAATCTGCCGGCGCCCACGGCCTAGTCGCCCGTCGGATTATCGAGAAACCGTCGGAAAAAGAACTGGATATTCCCTTTGAGCCTGGTTTGGCTGGTATTCTCGATGACCCTCCGTGCCAATGTGGTGAAACAGGTGGCCGCCTCGGATTCGGGGAAAAGATCGTAGACCGCCTTCTGTCGTCTCACCGCCTCCACCACCTTTTCGTCCTTGACGACGCATCCCAGGTAATCGAGGGAGATGTCGAGAAAACGGCCGGCGACGTTGGCCAGCTTGCGGAATACCTCCAGGGCGTCCTCGCTGTCCTTGGCCATGTTGACCAGCACCTTGAAGTGATGCTCCGAATAGCGCGTTGCCAGGAGCTTGATCAGGGCATACACATCGGTTATGGAGGTCGGCTCCGGCGAAACGACGACGATGATTTCCTGGGCCGCAACGGTGAAATAGGTAACATTTTCCGATATGCCGGCCTCGGTATCCACGATCATGATGTCGAACTGTTCTTCCAGCATGTCCAACTCGTCCAGAAGCCTGAGCTTGTCGTGCTGGCTCAGGCTGGTCACCTCCTGGACGCCGGACCCGGCCGGGATAACCTTGATGCCGGCCGGACCTTCGACAATGATATCGCTGATGCTCTTCTCGCCATTGAGCACATTGTTCAGGTTATATGCGGGGGAGAGCCCCAGGAGCACGTCCAGGTTCCCCAGGCCCAGGTCGGCGTCGATGATGAGCACCTGCTTGCCCTGGGCGGACAGGGCCATGGCCAGGTTGGAAACCACGTTGCTCTTGCCCACGCCGCCTTTGCCGCTGGTCACCGAGATGACGCGAATGCCGCTTCCGTCTTCGTCCGCCGCGGTCGGCTTGGGCGCGGTGTCCTTGCGATTCTGCCGGGCCATCTGACGCAAGGTATCGGCCTGATCACCCATTCCGGTCACCATGCTCATTCGGCCGCCTCCCTCAGGATCATGTCGGCCAGTTTGGCGGAGGTCGCCACCTCGATATCCTCCGGCACCCGTTGCCCGGTGGTGAAGTAGGCGATCTGAAGGTTGTCCTTCATCAGCAGATTGACCATGTTGCCAAAGCTCTCACTCTCATCGATCTTGGTAAAAACAACCTTGCTGATCTGGAATATTTTGAAGCGGTTGAGGATCTCCTCGAGTTCACGGTCCTTGGTCGTGGCTGAGAGGCACAGATAGACCTCGATGGGAATCTTGTTGTCGAGAAAGTTCTTCATCTCGTCCAACTTCTCCTTGTCCTTGTGGCTCCTGCCGGCCGTATCGATGAAGATCAGGTCGCAGGCGGCATGTTTCTCCACGGCCTTTTCCAGCTCTTTGGGGGTGGAAGCGACCTCCAGCGGGATACCCATGATGCGGGAATAGGTCTTGAGCTGTTCCACCGCGCCCACGCGAAAGATATCCATGGTGATCAGCGCCACCTTGTTGCCGCGGTTCAGGGCATACATGGCGGCCAGTTTGGCGGTGGTGGTCGTTTTGCCGACGCCGGTCGGTCCCACCAGGGCGATGATGCGGGGGGAGTTCTTGCGCATCTTGAGCGTGCCGGCAAACTTGATCAGCTTCGATAACGTGGCCCCCAGGCGGGTTTTGAGGGTCTGGCCGCCGTCATCGGCCGGCAAGGTGCCCAGGGTGTCGAGGATCCTTCTGATCAGGTCCGTGGAAATCCCTGCCTGGACCAACTCCCGGGCCAGCGGCGAATCCTCCGGCAGGAGATCCAGGCCCGACTGCGGCTCCGCCGCGGCCGCTTCGGACGCAAGGGGCCACTGCACCGCCTTGGCACCCCCGTCCTGGCTCTTGGCCAAGGTATTCAGCAGGAGCTTCTTGATCTCCTCCAGATCCTCACGGGGCACATTCTTGAGGTTGAAACCAAGCGGCTGCGCGTCTTCCTGGCCTTCCTCGCGGCTGTGCTTCTTGCCGTCCTCTTCACGCCGGGAGAGGGCGTCAACCTTCTCCCGCAACTCCTTGAGCTCCCGCGCCAGAGGTGCGAACATGGAGCTTTCCAGTTCCTCTTTCGCCGTGCGCTCCCGCTCCGGCCGGGGGCGATTGGCTCCATACGCCGGTGCGGGCGGCGGAGCCTGTTTTTGCACCGGATCGATGGCGGCCGTCACACGGTACACCGACTTGCTGAAAAACCCGAGGATCCCGCCGGTGTTTTCCTTCTTGGTTGACAGGATCATCGCATCCGGGCCGAGTTCGGCTTTGACCATGCGGAGCGCCTCGGCCATACTCGCTGCTTGAAAGGTTTTAACCAGCATTGACGCTCACCACCCCTAATGACTGGATTTTGATGTTCTGCGGAATTTCATTATGGGAAAGCACCGCCATATGCGGCACAAACCGCTCGATAAGCTTTCTGACGTGGCGCCGGATCGTGGGGGACGCCAACAGCACCGGTTGGGCGCCGCTGGAGCCGAAACGGTCCGCCATGGCACGAATGGTGGTAATGATCTGCTGGGCGACATTCGGCTCTATTGCCAGGAAACTCCCCTGATCCGACGGCTGGATGGCTTCGGCGATGAGATCCTCCACCCCGCGGTCCAGGGCGACAAGGTACAGGGTATCGTCGTCCAGCTTGTACTGATCGACGATAAAACGGCCAAGCCCCTGGCGCACGAACTCGGTCAGCACGTCCGGGTCCTTGGTGAGGCCGGCATAATCCGCCAGGGTCTCCAGGATGGTGCGCAGGTCCCGGATGGAAACCCCCTCCTTGAGCAGACTCTTGACCACCCGCAGCACCGTACCCAGGTTGAGTTGGTTGGGTATCAGGTCCTCCACGACCTTGGGGGCACTGACCGCAACGTTATCAAGCAGTTGCTGGAGTTCCTGGCGTCCCACCAGTTCGTGGGCGTAACGCTTTATGATCTCGCTGATGTGCGTCGCCACCACTGTGGTGCTGTCAACGACGGTGTACCCGTTGACCTGCGCCTGATCGCGGTCTTCGGAGCGGATCCAGACCGCCGGTAACCCGAACACCGGTTCCTTGGTGGCGTTTCCTGGCAAGGTTGCGGTCACCGCGCCGGAATCCATTGCCAGGTACTGGCCGGTCAATTCGCTGCCGCCGACGCGGGCCCCCCGGATAAGCAGATTGTACTCGTAGGGCCGAAGTTGCAGGTTGTCGTGGATATGGATGGGAGGGACGACAAACCCCATCTTCTGGGCATACTGGCGACGGATCGAGCGGATACGCTCCAGCAGCTCCCCATCCTGGGAGGCGTCCACCATGGGGACAAGGCCGTAACCGACCTCCAACTCAAGGACGTCCACCGGCCGGATCGTCGAGGCCTGGTCGATGGCCTCTTCGCCGGCGGCGGTTTCGGGCAGGCCGGCCTCTTCGACGACCTGCGCCTTCTCCCGCGCCATCTTGCCGACCAGGAAGGCCGCGCCCGAGAGCAGGAGGAAGGCGAAGTGCGGCAGGCCGGGGATCATGGCGAACAGGAACAATACCCCTGAAGATACGTAAAACGCCTTGGGGTAGTTCATGAATTGGCCGGTGATCTCGACGCCGAAGTTATTCTCGTCGGCGGAACGGGTCACAATGATACCGGCGGCGGTGGAGATGATCAGGGCCGGGATCTGGGCCACCAGGCCTTCGCCGATCGTCAGGAGGGTGTAATTGGCCAGGGCGGCCTGGAGCGGCATCCCCTGCTGCCAGACGCCGATGATCAAGCCGCCGAAGATGTTGACCATGACGATCAGTATGCCGGCCACGGCATCGCCGCGGACAAACTTGCTGGCGCCGTCCATGGAGCCGTAAAAGTCGGCTTCACGGGAGATTCTGGACCGCCGCGCCCGGGCTTCTTTTTCGGTGATCATGCCGGCCGACAGGTCGGCATCGATGGCCATCTGCTTGCCCGGCATGGCATCCAGGGTGAAGCGGGCCGTAACCTCGGCCACGCGCCCGGCGCCCTTGGTGATGACCACGAAATTGATGATGACCAGGATCAGGAAGATGACGGCCCCGACGATATAATTCCCCCCGACCACAAACTGGCCGAAGGCCTTGATGACCGCGCCGGCCGCTTCGACCCCCTCGCTGCCGTGCAGCAGGATCAAGCGGGTCGAGGCGATATTGAGGGCCAAACGGAACAGAGTGGTGATCAAGAGGACGGAGGGGAACACGGAAAAATCGAGCGCATGTTGCGTATAGAGGCACACCAGCAGGATGGAGAGGGCAATGGTGATGTTGGTCGCCAGAAACAGGTCCAGGACAAATGCCGGCAGCGGGATGATCATCAACGAAAGCACGCCGATCAGGGCGATCGCCACATAGATGTCCGAATTCTTGCGGAAACCCTGTAATTCTATTGCTTCGGTTGTCCCGTTTGCCATGATTGATCCGTTGCCGCTTGCTTTCTTGGAAAACTGAAAAAATTACCAGCTTTTATGCATTTTTTGTGCCGTAAAACAACCCTTTGGAGCTGCGCCCGGCGACCATTACCGCCTGCGGCGGCAGCTCCATGGCGGTTCGGCCGCCACGTTTCCCGCGAGTCAAATCCTTGAAATTGTCATAATATTGACTTAATCTCCGGGGGCCGGCGTCACATCTTGCCCTTGAGGCGATACACGTACGCCAGGACCTCCGCGACCGCCGCATAGAGCGACTCGGGTATCGGCTCCTCTTCCTTCACCTGTTCGTAGAGCTCGCGCGCAAGAAACCGGTTTTCCACCAGAATGACCTGATGCTCCCTGGCAATCTTCTTGATCGCCTGGGCCATCTCGTCGGCCCCCTTGGCGATGACGACCGGGGCCATCATCCGCTCCCGCTCATACTTGAGGGCGACGGCATAGTGGGTCGGGTTGGTTATGACGACGTCGGCGGTGGGCACGATCTTGATCATCCTGCGCCGCGCCATCTGGAACTGCGCCTTCTTGATCCGGCCCTTGACTTCCGGCGGCAGGTCGTGCTCCTTCGCCTCCTCCTTGACCTCCTGCTTGGTCATCTTGAGGTTGTCGATGTAGCGCCATTTTACGTACATCAGATCCAGAACGCCCAGCACGATCAGGATGCCGCATGCATGGGTAATGATGTTGAACGCTATGTGCCCCACGTACGCGATGATCGTTTCCAGGTCGGCCTCGGCCAGAAAAGCGATGTTCTGGTTTTCGTCCTTCATGACCCGATACGTTATGTAGCCCACCACCAGGAGCTTGAGGAACGACTTCGCCATCTCCATCAGCGCGTCCCGGTTGAAGATCCGGCCAAAGCCGCTCAGCGGGCTGAGCTTTGAAAAGTTGAACGCAAGCCGTTCGGTTTGAAAATCGAACTGCCCGTTGTCCTGGATGATATTCGCCATCACCGCCGTTACGATGACGGTGATGACCAGGGGGGCGAGCAGCATGATGATCAGCCCGAAGAGTTTGAGAGAAAGCGTGTAGGTGTTGGACTCGGTCAGTTCGAAGTTTCCCATGGTGCCGAGGATCGCCACCATGTTCTTTTTCAGGCCGTCCATCATGTAGCTGCCGAAGACATACACGCTGACGATCCCGGCCAGGAGGGTCAGCGACGAGGTAAGGACCTGGCTTTTGGGCGGCGCCCCCTTTTTCCGTGCCTCACCAAGCTTTTTCGCCGTCGGCTGTTCTGTTTTGGAATGTTTGTCGGAATCTTCCCCCAGCCGTCATCCCCCCTTTGCCATCAGCCTGAAAAGGGTGTTGATCTGCCCGCTCAGATTACCGAAAGAGACCTCCAGGACGTGAAAGAATATCATCAGCGTCCCGCCCATGATCAAAAAACCGAGACCGATGTTGAGCGGCATGCTGACGATGAAGACATTCATCTGTGGAAAAGCGCGGGCCATGACGCCCAATGCCACGGTGGCCAGGAGGAGCGATACCATCACGGGAGCCGCCAGGCGGATGCCGAGCACGAAAATATCGGAGGTTCGCTGGACCAGGAAGGAGACCAGTTGACCCGAAACATGCCAGCCGCCGATGGGGATGACCCGGAAACTTTCGACGACAGCGCGAATGAACACGTGGTGCACATCGAGCGAGAGAAAGAGCAGCGTGGCAAACAGGCTCTGCAACACGGACATGATCTGGACCTGGGTGCCCCGGGTGGGATCGAGGATCGAGGAGATCGTCAGCCCCATCTGCAGGCCGATGATCTGGCCGCTGAATTCCACCGCGCTGAAGACCATCTGGGCGACAAGCGCCAGCGTGAGCCCGACCGCCACCTCGCTCAAGGCCAAAAGGCCCAGGCTGAAGGCGTCTGTCGGCATCGGCGGCGGGGTTATCTTCAGGATCGGGAAACAGACCAGGGTGATCATGAACGCCGTCACAACCTTGATGTTCGTCGGTACCGCCCGCCCGCCAAAGGTCGGCAACGCCGCGAAGATACCGGCTATGCGGCTCAGCACCAGGGCAAAGACGATCACCTCGCCCGGCGAGGGGAAGGGATAGAGCGGCATCATGCCCTAGTACCCCGTATGCAGCCGACGCGCCGCCATATCAGCGGCGCATGGTAGCGATGAAGGAATAGATCTCGCGGGTAAAGTCGCTCATATAACTCATCATCCAGGGGAAAAAGATTATCATGGCGATCATTACGACGATGATCTTCGGGGCAAATGTCAGCGTCGCTTCGTTGATGGAGGTCACTGCCTGGAAAATGCTGATGAGCAAACCCACCACCAGACTACCGATAAGGAGCGGGGCGGCCAGGAGGAGCGTCGTTTCAAAGCTGCGGCGCGCAAGCTGGACAACAAATTCAGGTGTCATAAAAACCTCTGGGGGAGGGTGGGGGTAACGACGGATTGAACCTGCGACGGCTACCTCGCCCTTGTTAACCGAAACTTTTCACCAACGACCCTATCACCAACCCCCACCCGTCAACCAGCACAAAGAGCAGGATCTTGAAGGGAAGCGAAATCATGACCGGCGGCAGCATCATCATGCCCATGGACATCAGTACCGAGGCGACCACCATGTCAACCACGATGAAGGGGATGTAAATCAAAAAGCCGATCTGGAAGGCGGTCCTCAGTTCCGAGATCATGAAGGCCGGAATGATCGTCAGGGTCGGGATGTCGTCGGCATTCTTGGGCCGCGGCAACTTGGAAAGGCTGACGAACAACGCCAGGTCCTTCTCCCTGGTCTGGGTAAGCATGAACGTGCGCACCGGCTTGACGGCCCGTTCCAAGGCCTGGTCCTGGCTGATCTGCTGGGCCTTCCAGGGTTGATAGGCATCCTTGTTTATCTGTTGCCAGACCGGGCTCATGATAAAGAAGGTCAGGAACATGGAGAGCGCCAGAATGATCTGGTTGGACGGCGCCTGCTGGGTCCCCATGGCGGTGCGTACGAAGGAAAGCACCACCGAGATGCGGGTGAACGAGGTCGTCATGATCAAGAGCCCCGGAGCCAGGGAGAGGACCGTCAACAGCAGGAAAATCTGGATGGTCATGGCAACGTCGCCCGGCTTGCTCGCCGCACCGACGCCGATATTCAGCGTGGGAAAGGGCAGGGGCTCGGCCGCAAGGACCGTGGCCGAGACGAGAACCGCCACAGCGGGAACCGCCAGAAAACAGAGTTTTTTTGTCATACGGTCCATGTTCATGAGCGCAGCCTGTCCAGAATACCCGCAAAGCCCGTTTCGGGCCCCTTGCCCTCGGGCAGGACCTCGATTTCCTCGAGCATGTCGATGTGCTTGATCAGGGTGAGCCTGTCGTCGGTACACGACAAAAGCAGGTATTCCCCCCCCACCTCAACGAGTATGAGGGATTTTTTGGGGGCGATGTAGCGGGTTTCCACCACACGGATATTCTTTGCAGCGAATCTTCCGGCAGCAGCACCCCGGGTGAATTTGTTGAAGAAGTGCCACGTAATGAGGATCAGGCCGATAACAACCGCCAGGGCGGCAAGCATCTGGAGAAAACTGGAAAAAAAACTGAATTCCTGTCCGGTGGTGCTTTCGGCGCAGGCGATGGCTGGCAGGCAAAGGAGTAGTGCGGTAACCGCACCTCTCACAAAATCTTCTCCACGCGCTCGTTGGGGCTGACGATATCGACCAGGCGCACGCCGAACTTGTCGTTGATGACCACCGCCTCGCCGCGCGCCACCAGCTTGGAGTTGACGAAGATATCCAGAGGTTCGCCGGCCAGCTTGGTCAGCTCCACGACCGCCCCCTGGTTAAGCTGGAGGATATCCTTGACCAAAAGCTTGGTGCGGCCCAGTTCCACGGTAACCTGCAAGGGGATGTCAAGGATGAAGTCGAGGTTCTTCCTGTCCTGTTCCGGCTCGTTCACTTCAGGCTTGTCACTCACTGCTGGCCCCCTTTATCTTGGTGATTTGAATTGCTTTGTTGCCATGGCGGATTCCGGGGACACAACTGAATTTCGGCATCCCCTCAACCTTGGCCACCAGTTCGCTGGAGCAGGGTTTATCCAACATGATCGTATCGCCGACCGCAAGGTCCAGAAGTTCCCGCAGGGAGATGCCGGCATTACCCATCTCCACGGAGACCTCAAGCGGAGCCTCGAGAATTTCCGATGAAAGCCGGTATGACCATTGGGGGTCGATGGCCATCAGGTCAAACTGCATCCCCGACTTCAGCTTGTCGCGTATCGGGTCGATGGTCATGTACGGGACGGCGAACACGATATTCCCCGTTGCCTCTTCAATCTGGATTTTGAGCGACATGGTCACGATCTGGTACTCGGGCGGAACGATGTTGACCAGGCGAGGGTTCATCTCCATGCGCAGCAGATTCATATGGGTAGCGTAGAGCGGCACCCACGCCTTCTCGAAATCCTGCAGGATATCCTTGGCGATCTTTTCGATCAGCCGCACCTCGATCGATGAAAAGAGCCGGTTGGCGAGCGGGACCTTTGAGTTGCCGCTGCCGCCGAGCAGGCTGTCCACCAGGGCCAGCACCAGTGGGCTGTCGAAGGCGATCAGCGCGGCCCCCTTCAACGGCTCGATCTTGAAGATCGCCATGCAGGCGGGCGATGGCAGGGTCTGGAGAAAATCATCGAACTTGTAGGAACGGGCGCCGACCTTCTTGATCTCGACCACTTTCCGCAGCCGGTTGGAGAGGGTGACACGATTGTAGCGGATCAAGCTGTCGTAGACGATGTCCAGGTTGGGGACAAACCCTTTGTGGGCCTCCGTGTTGAAGAGGTCGTAGCTGACGGCGGTCCCTTCGGTCTTGGCCAGCTCCTTCTCCGGCTCGATCCTGCCGTCGAAGACGGCGTTCAAGAGCGCCTCGATCTCTGCTTTGGTGAGAATTTTTTCCATATCGGCTCGGCGCTATCTACTGGACAACGAAATCGGTGAAATAGACCTTGGCGATCTTGCCGGGCGGGATATTTTTGTTGATGGCCCCCAGGATCTCTTCCTTGAGCTGGTTTTTCCCCTGCACATCCTGGATGTCCTGCAGGGTCTTGGCGCTCAGGAGCACCAGGATCGAATCCCTGATGGCCGCCAGGCGCGAGTCGATCTCTGCCTTGACCCCGGTCCCGACCATCTCCAGTTCGACTTTCACCTTGAGATAGCGCAGTTCCTGGCCGTCGTAGATATTGACGATGAACGGCTCCAGCGGATAGGTGTTGCTTGTCGCCGCCCCTTCCTTGCCGCCCCCCTCGCCGCCATGTCCCTCGGCCTTGGTTTCGGCCTTGCCCTCAACCTTGGCTTCGTCCTTGCCCTTTTCCTTTTTGTCCCCTTTACCCGCCATCATGAAGACGACGGCGCCCAGGATGACCGCTACTGCAACGGCAGCCCCGATGATGATAAACAGCTTCTTGTTGCCGCCGCCTCCGCCTTCCGTCTCAACAGCAGCCTGATCGTCCTTGGCCATCTTCTTCCTCCGTGCACATCAATGCTGATTCCAATGAAGTTGATGAGTAGTATCTTTATTAAAACTTCTTGCGTGCTAATGCAACCAATTAAACCGGTACGGAGGCGCGTTCCGCACAGGGGACGCACCTCCGTACCCTTACCCGCGTCCGGTTACTGCTTCAGGCTCAACACTTCCTGGGTCATCTGGTCCGCCGTGGTGATGGTCTTGGAGTTGGCGGAATAGGCCCGCTGGGTGGTGATCATGCTGACAAGTTCCGTCGCCATATCCACGTTGCTCTGCTCCAGATAGTTGGAGAGCATACTTTCGGAGGTGCCGTTGGCCGTGGTGAATACCATCCCCGCTGCCGGCGTACCGGTCGTCGTTCCCGACGCGCTGGTCAGCTTGTAGAGGGAATCGCCCTGCTTGGCCAGCCCGTCGGGGTTGGCCACGGTGGCCTCGGCTATGGCAACCGAGCCGCCGGCAACGGTTGTGACGGGAGCATTGCCGACGCCGGCAGCGCTGCCTGCATAGTATACCGTGGCCGTGTTGCCGGCCGCGTCGGCATAGAGCAGCGAGATGTTGCCGTTGGAATCCACGCCCGAAACCTTCTGGAAATTGAGAGCCGTCCCCCCGGCCGGGGTGTATGTGCTGGCAAAGACGATCGCGTTGCCGTCGGCTCCTAACACCTTGTAGCCGTCGGAATTGACCAGCCCCAGGCCGCTGCTGTCGAGTTTGAATGAGCCGGCCCGGGCGTAATAGGCCGTGGCCGCGGTGGCGGATGTGGAGCCGGGGCCGCAGAGAGCGAAAAAGCCGCTGCCCTGGATGGCCAGGTCGGTGACGTTGGTCGAACTCGCCAGCGACCCTTCGGTAAAGTTGGTGTTGACGCTGTCAACCTTCACGCCGGTACCGATCTGTGCGTTGTTTCCGGCGGTTTGATAGAGAAGATCCGCAAAGAGCGTGCTGGCGCTTTTGTAACCAACCGTATTGGTGTTGGCGAGGTTGTTGCCTATAGTGCTGATGGCTTGCGCCTGGGACAGCAGACCGCTCGTTCCCGTGTACATCGCGGATGTAAGACTCATGGTGATGCCTCCTTAGTTTTTTGAGTTTGGGTGAAACGCGTCAATCGATCGGCGTTTCAAGGGCTTCCTCAAGGAGGTCCAGCCCTGTTTCGTTGTCAGATAATGACTGCGGAATCGATATTCGTAAAAACGTTGCCCTGCATCTGGTTTCTGTCCAGTGCGGTTACCACGGTGCGGTTCGTGATGCTGACCACCAGCGCCGCATCTTTCATCATGACCAGAGATTCCTTGCCGCCCTTCTGGGCTACATTGTTGACAGCCCCTTCAAGATTGGCGATATCGTTGGCGGAGAGGACGATGTTGCGCGACTTGAGTCTCTCCTGGGCATGCTGCGAGAACTTTACTCCCTGAGCCGGGAGCTTTCCATCCAGTACTCGGGCAAACGAAGAATCCGAAACCTGTCCGCTTGTCGGCTTCTGCGGCTGGGGGCGTTCTTGCCTCCCCGGCTGGACGGGGTTTGGGAAAAAAATCTGGTCTACCATGTTCCGGTTACACCCCCTTAACGTTGATGATATCCGATAATGCCACCGACACGGAGCCGATGGTGAGGGTTGGGCTGCCGTTGACGAAGGCCACGCCGTCAACCGTCCCGGTGGTGTAGGTCGTTGCCGTCACGGCAGAGCCGCTGGACGACGTACTGGATATGGAAAAGGTGTAGGCCCCCGCCGGAACCTTTGTTCCGCTGTTGTTGGTGCCGTCCCAGGTGTAGGTGTTGTCCCCTGCGGACTGCGCAGTGACCGTGGCGGTCTTGACGGTATTTCCCGACGAATCGGTGATGGTGATGGTGGATGATGCCGAAGCGCCGGAGAGGTTGTACTGAAGCGTTGCCGGCGTTGTCCCGTCGAACGATACGCTGCTGCCGTTCGCCTTGACGCTCTTGCCGATAAACGACACGCTGTCCATGCTGGTGGCGTTATTCTGGGCCGTCAGCAGGCTCTGCAGATTGGTGTTTGTATCATAAGCCTGTTCCACCTGCGCCATCTGGGCCAATTGCGTCATCATCTGCGACGAATCCTGGGGTGACAGCGGATCCTGATTCTGCAACTGGGCGATGAAGAGCTTCATGAAATCCTGGCTGGTAAAGCCCAGGTCCTTCTGCATCGAGGCAGCGGCCGACGATGTGCTGGTCGTTGAAGTTACGCTGCTTACCATTGGAAATCACCTCGCTTTCCTTTAGAAATGAAGATCGACCATCGTATGCGCCGATGGGGTTTGATACGCCAGCTGGCTCGGGAGTGCCGCAACCTCCGGCAGACGGTAGCCACCGGCCGACATCCAGGCGTTCTGCTGCTTCTGCTGGGCAAACTCGCGCCAGCCGTTCTGTTGCTGCCCCTGGCCGGGATTTCCTGCGCCGCGGCCATCGGTTGTCACGTTAAACGAATCCATACTGATATTCTGGCGCGCCAGCGACTCCTTGAGAGAGTCGGTATTTTGCAGCAGGGTATCACGCACCAGGTGATTTTCCGCAACGATCTCGACCTTCAGACGCTGCCCGTCCATGGTCAGGTTCACCTTCAAATCGCCGAGGTTTTCCGGCGAAAGCCGGAGTACGATCTGATCGCTGCCCGTTTTGACTTCGTGACTGGCAAGACGATCATTCACCTGCTGCAAGATCTGCTCCGAAAGACCAGTCTGCGGGGCACCGCTTTGAACCGGAGCGGAGACGGTACCCGCTGCGCTTGCACCGTCCATGTTCCCCTGCTGGTGCATCAGGGTGGCGTGGAACTGGCCGTTCATGAAATTGTCGGCCGTACCTTTATCGTCACCGGTGCCGAATCCTCCCCCGGATGACCCCACGCCGGCAAATTTTACCGCCTCGACCGCGACGCTTTGCACCGGCTTTGCCGCTACCGTGCTTTCCGGCTGCGTCTGGACGACTTCCCCGCCCGCTTCCGCGTCCTGTTTTTCCGCCGCAGGCAGAACGGCCGCCTGAGAAGATCTGGCTGCTTCAAGGGTACGGTTGCCGGTTGTTGCCGCTTGGTCCGGCTGTTGCGGAGAAACGGGGGACAACGTCACCTGCCCTGGCGCCGGGGCCGCTTGTGCGGAACGGGCATCCAGTTGCACCGGCGTCGTCTTTTCCGCCGGAGCGGCCGGGATTTCTGTTACCGGCGTATTCTGCGCCGATGAAACATCTTGAGTCTGTCCTGTTGTGCGGGCCTCATTCTGAGAAACGCTTTCCGCCAGCGCCACCTCAAGGGGGGCAGAGCGGAACAGGGCTGCTTCCTGCTGTGGTTGTGCCGTTACTTTGACCCCGGCCGGCAATGGGGAAACCGGAGCATCGGCGCCGCTGACGCTTCCCTTCTGGTAGCTTGGTGCTGTACCACGTTCTGTGGAAACCGTGTCACTGCCGACCGCCTGGTTCTTCTGCCCGGCAAGGGCCGAAACCTGCTGTGACGGAGCAGCCGGCAACGCCGTTGCATCCGCTTGCCCTCGCGGGGCCTGTCGGAGCGCATTCGCTACCCCAAAGGCGGAGGAGTCGGCTGAAACACCGCTCGCGCCCGAAAATGCCGTGACGGCCGCATCGGCCGGGGTATCGCCCGCGTACTGCGTGCCCGCGCCATCTTCCTGCAGCATTCTGCCGCTATTCGCCTGAATCGTTTGGGCCACCAGCATCCCAACCGTATTCAGAACCACATCCTGTGGTTGCTTGTCCGAAGCCTCCGCCGGCACCGGAGTTACCGCGTCGCCTTCCGTGGCCGACGGCTCGCCGGTCCCTTGGGCTGTCTGCTGCCCAAGCGTGTCATCGACCTGCGGCATTCTGCCGCTGTTCACCTGAGTCAGCAGGGCCATGTTGATGCCATCTGCATTCAGGGCCACATCCTGTGGTTTCCTGTCCGAGCCGTGTGCCGCCGTCCGTACCCCGACGCCGGGTTCCGTACCCATCGCCGACGGTTTGCCGACCGTGTCGAGCGACGCCAGCAGCCCTGCCAGCAATCCGGACAAGCCATCCTGCTGCACCGCCGCCCCGGCGGCCTCGGTGTTTTTCTCCGCTGCCGAAGCCTCTTGGTCACCGGAAACCGGCACCGCCGCTCCCTGGGGGGTGTCCGGAGGGGTCATCGCCGCCAACAGCCCGACGAACAGCCCGCCCGCCTGAGCCCCCGGATCCGGCAGCGCAGTCGCGGAGGATGATGGTTGCATGCCGCTCAGCACCGGTGCGCCGGCAGTCACCGGCATCATATTCAACTGTCCTGTATCCATTTTGTCTCACCTCCTTTCCTGCATGGATTTTTTTATGGGCATGGACAGTTACCTGCCCATAAAAGCCGATTCGCTATCTTCTCATCCGGAGTTTCCGGATGGGAACTATTTACCCTGAAGGTTTTCGCTTATCCACTTGACGACCCGGGGCTGGTTGATGAAGGGGGCCAGTTTCGCCACCGTTTTCGTATCCAACCGGCTCAACAGCGTCAGGGCCAGGTCTTCGTGCAAGCTGTCGATAAATTGGCCGGCCTGTTCGCCACGCAAGGTCTTGAACAGTTTGACCATCTTTTGCACCTTTTCGTCCTGCTGCTTTTTCTGGGCCGACGAGCGCACCTTCATGCTGTCATCGACCCTTTTCTTGCTCTCCTCAAGGGCCTTGACCTGGGCTTCAAGCCTGGCGCTGAGCTTTTTCAGCTCCTGCTCCTTGGCAGCCAGGGCCGCCTCTTTTTCGGCCAGCTGCTGGCGGCGCGCATCCTGGATGGCCTTCTCCTCGCGGGCGGCGCGGGACGCACTGAATGGCTGCTGCCCCTGTGCCGCTTCCCTGCCCGTCTCCGCCCCTCTCCTGGAGGCGGCCCCGCTCTCGGGCGCCGCCCCGGCGGCACCTTGAGTCAGGAGCCCCAGGGCGAAACCGGCGACGACCACAAGGGAGGTCAATGGCCTGGCCTGGCGGAGCATCAGAGCTTCGTACCCTTTTTCTGGATGGAGATTTCATCCAGAAACGTCTGTTCCCTATGGTCCATCATCAGTTTAAACTCTTTCGTCTTTTGTTCTTTCAGCGATTCCAGCACTTTTTTATCCTTGGTCGCGTCCAGCAGGAAATCCCGCCGGTCGTTCATGATATTTCCGAGCTGGTCGAGCCGGTCCTTTTGGTTCCTGATGTCCTCCCGCTTCCGGGCAAAGAAGTCGGCGTACATGCGCATCTCCTGGATGCTCTCCAGCTCTCCCTGGCGGTGGCAGAATTCCTCAGAGATGTTCTCGACACGCTCCTTTTCCCGTCTGAGCCGGTCGCCGGCATGCTCAAAATCCTGCTTGGCGCTGGCAAACTCCTGTTTGCGCATCTTTTCGATCTCGCAACGGTAGTTGAGCACCTGCTCCAGTTTAAAGCCGTTACCTTTCACGACTGCTCACCTCGGTCTGCCGTTCAGGCGTCAAAAAGCCTTTTAAGGTCCTGGACCGCATCGAACATGGCTACCGGGTCCTGGACAGCTTGCTTGAGATAGGCCACCATGCCGTCGTAATGTGCCACAGCATAATCTATACCCGGATTGCTGCCCGCCTTGTAGGCCCCGATATTGATAAGGTCCTCCGACTGGCGGTGCGTCGCCAGGGCTTCCTTGAACCTGCCGGCCAGGTCAAGCTGTTCACGGGGGGCCACGTCCGCCATGACCCTGCTGGCGCTGGCCAGCACGTCGATGGGCGGATAGATGTTGCGCGCCGCCAGGTTCCGCGAAAGGACGATATGGCCGTCCAGGATGCTGCGCATGGCGTCCGATATCGGCTCGTTGAAATCATCCCCCTCGACCAGCACGGTGTACAGGGCGGTGATACTGCCGTCGGGAAAATTGCCGGTACGCTCCAGCAGCTTGGGCAGGGCGGCAAAAACCGACGGCGTGTAGCCCTTGGTGGTGGGCGGTTCGCCAATGGCCAGACCGACCTCGCGCATGGCCATGGCAAACCGGGTGGCCGAATCCATCATCAGCAGCACCTTCTTGCCCTGTTTCTGAAAATATTCGGCAATGGTGGTGGCGATGTAGGCGCCCCGCATGCGGACGAGCGGCGGCTGGTCCGAGGTTGCGACGACCACTACCGATTTCTTGAGACCCTGCTCCTGCAGATCCTTCTCGATGAACTCTCGTAGTTCACGGCCCCGTTCGCCGATCAGGGCGATCACGTTGACGTCGGCCTCGGTATAGCGGGCGATCATGCCCAGCAGCGTCGATTTCCCCACACCGGAACCGGCCATGATGCCGACCCGCTGCCCCTGGCCGCAGGTCAGAAGCCCGTTGATGCTGCGTATGCCCAGGTCGAGCGGTTTCCTGATCGGAGGCCGGGTCATGGGGTTGACGGGGGTTGCGTAGATCGGGTACTCCTCCTCAACCCTGATCGGCCCCTTATCGTCAATGGGGTTGCCGAGACCGTCGATCACCCGCCCCAGCATGAGCGGCCCCACCCCCAGCGAGGCATTTTCCCGCCGGACGGAGATCAGGCTGTCCAGCCCGACTCCCCGCAACTCTCCCAGCGGCATAAGAAGCGTTTTGTTGTTGCGGAAGCCCACAACCTCCGCCGGGATCGGGTCCCCTCCCTGGGGTCTGATCTCGCAGATGGCCCCAACCGAGGTATCCGGGCAATAGCCTTCGATCACCAGCCCGACGACCTGGGTGACTTTGCCGTGCAGTTTGACCGGCTTGGCCGACTCCAGGGCTGCCCGGTATTTCTTCATCAGGTTGAGTGGCGGCATGGGGTTCCCGGATCAGGCGCCGGGAGCCGCGGCCAGGCTCCGTTCTTCAAGCAAACGCCGGTAGATTTCATCAAGCTGGGCGTCAATGCTGGCATCGACGGTCCCCAGCTCGGTGTCAATCTGGCAGTTACCCGGCAAAACGGCAGCGTCCGCCTTGAAGTGCATCTGGTCGCTCTGCAACTCCTGGCGGAAATAGTCACCGTGACCGCTGGTAATCATCGCATAGTCGTCGGGGTTCAGGCGCACGGTTACACTGTCGCGCTCGGAGAGCCCCGCGACGACCGAGCGCACCATATCCTCCAGGATGGACCGGTCCGCTTTGACCTCGCGCAAGATCACCTTGCGGGCGACCATAATGATCAGACCGAGGAGTTCATCCTCCGACTCCCGCATGACCTTTTCCCGCAGGTCGCGAATCCCTTCGGCCGCGCCCCGCAGCGACCTGAAGACATTGACCAGACCACGTTCCGCCAGGTTTTTCCCCTCCTGGAGGCCACTATTGAAGGCATCGCGAAGCTGCTGATCCAACTCCTCCTCGGTCAGGACAACACCTGCCGGTTCCTCAACCTGCAGGACCTCTGCGTTGGCCGGAGCCGAGCGGGCCGTATCGATCTCCGACGAGTCGAAGATGCCCATGGGGACGAATCCGGTCTCATCGGCTCCGCCACTCCCATGGCCAACCTGGCCGAAGGCGTACTCGGTCACGACGATCCCGCTGGCGTTGTCGGATTTCAGTATCCTAGACAAGGACATCGTCTCCCCCGCGGCCGGCCAGGACAATCTTGCCTTCCTCTTCCATCTTGCGCACAACCTTGATGATCTCCGACTGGGCTTTGTCCACATCCGAAAGCCGCACCGGCCCCATGACCTCCAGGTCCTCCTTGATCATCTCCGCCGCGCGGCTGGAGATGTTCTTGAAGATCTTGTCCTTGACCTCGTCCGGGGAGGTCTTCATGGCCAGGGTCAGGGTATCGTTGGAAACCTCGCGCATGATGGCCTGAATGCTGCGGTCATCCAGCTTGAAGATATCTTCGAAGGTAAACAGGTGCTTGCGGATGATCTCGGCAAGGGGGGGGCTGAGTACGTCCAGCTTGTCGAGGATCTGCTTTTCCTTGCTGCGGTCGAAATGGTTGAACATGTCCACGACCTTCTCGACGCCGCCCACCTTGTAGCGCTGGCCGCCGCCCATGGACTTGATCTCCCGCCGTATGACATCGTCGATCTCCTGGAGGATCTCCGGCGAAACCTGTTCGACATCGGCAATCCTCAGAACGACTTCCGCCTGCAGTTCCTGGGGAAGCAGGCTGATGATCTCGCTGGTCTGCTTTGATTTCAGCTTGGCCAGGATGACCGCAACGGTCTGGGGGTGCTCCTGGGACAGGAAGTTGGCGATACTCTTGGAATCCATATTGCCCAGGATATCCACCAGGTCGCCGTAGCTGGAGGCTTGCAGTTCCTCCATGAGCATATCGGCCTTGACGGGGCCGAGCGCTTTTTCCAGGATCTTCCGGACAAACTCCTCTCCCTGGGAGAAGATGCCCGCCTCGGGGTTGATGACGCCGGTGAAATCCTCAACCACCTGCATAATGGTGCTTCGCGGCACATGGCCCAGGTGGGCCATGCTCTTGCTGATCTTTTTTATCTCATCGTCATCCATATGCTCAAACACCTTGCTGGTAACCTCGTTACCCAGGTAGAGCAGCAGGATGGCGGCCTTTTCAGACCCTGTCATGGTGGAACCCGTCATTGCATGCACCCGTTCATCGCGATAAATATTTTTTTAGTTGTTCTCTTCTCCCAGCCAGTTCTGAAGTATCTGGGCGACCTGGTAGGGATCCTTCTTGGCCGTTTCAACGAGACTCTGCTGTTCGGCCATCTGCACCGCTATCTGGGCCTTTTCGGCGGAAGAGAGCTTTTCGGGCATCTCGCCGATCGGCTCAAACGCTTCGAAAGCGGGCTGCTTTACCACTTTGAGCGACTTGAGAAGCGGCCTGATGACGAACATCACCATTGCCAGGAAGCCCAGGCCGATCAGGAGGTTTTTGTAGAGCGCCATGAAAAAGGGGCTGCTCCACCAGGCAGCCGTCTCGGCCGCGCCGGTATCGCCCATGTCCTGGAACGGGATGTTCTGTACGCTCAACTGGTCCCCCCGCTCGGCGCTGAAGCCTATCGCGCTCTTCACGAGGGTTTCGATCTTCTGCAACTCCTCGGGGGAACGGGGGGTGTATTTGGCCTTGGCCACCTGGCCATCCTTGACGGCGGCGGGCATCTCATACTTGCCGTCCACCAGGACAGCCACGGAGATCTTGCTCAGGGTCCCCACCGGTTCGATGGTCTTGGAGGTTGACCGGCTCACCTCGTAGTTGAGGGTTTCGTCGTTCTTGGAGCCGCCGCCGGAAGCCGAGGCGGGTTTGGGCGCAGTCTTGCCCAGGTTGGTCTGGACGCCGGGGACGCCGGCGATGGCGGAGCTTGACGCCCCCTTTTCCTCGCTGCGCTGTTCACTCCTGACGGCGATGGTTTCCGGGTCGAATTTCTCGTCAACCCGCTCCACCTGTTTGAAGTCAAAGGTTGCCGTCGCCCGCGCCACCGATTTCCCCGACCCGACGATACGGTCCAGGAGCGACTGGATGCGCTCCTCGACGTTCTTCTCGTAGGCGCGCTGGGTATCCTGCATGGAGGCGGTCATGCGGGCAGCCGGATCGCCGCTCCCCCCCTTGCTGAGGATCTTGCCCCGGCTGTCGAGCACGGTGACATGTTCCGGGTCCATTCCCTCTATCGAGGAGGCGACCAGGTGCACCACGCCCTGGACCTCGCCGTCGCTCAAGGAACGGCTCGATTTCATCTTGAGGACAATGGAGGCGGTGGCGGGCTTTTCATTTTCCTTGAACAGCGATTTTTCCGGTATCACCAGATGAACGCGCGCCTGCTCGACGCCGTTGATCTGGGAAATGGTCCGGGAAAGCTCCCCTTGCAGGGCCCGCTGGTAATTGAGCTTCTGGACGAACTCCGTCATGCCGAAATTCTTGCGGTCGAAAATTTCGAAGCCAACGCCGCCGCCCTGGGGCAGCCCCTCAGAAGCAAGGGAAAGCCGCATCTCGTAGACCTTGTCGGAGGGGACGAGAATCCCTTTGCCATCAGCCGTAATCTGATAGGGGGTCTTGGTATCCTTTAGTTTTTTTACGATCTCCCCCGCATCCTCCGCGGTGAGATTGGTAAAAAGCGGCTTGTAGTCGGTGCGATTGACGACAAAGATCAGCACGGCAAACGCCAGCGCCGACAGGAAGGCTATTCCGGCAATGAGCATGCGCTTGCCGGGGGACAACGCCATGAAAGGCTCTATGAGTCTTTGAAATCCTTCGGGCATGTAAAACGCTAACATCCTTTCACGTACAGGTACAAAAGCGGGTTATCTCTCAGGGCGCCCCGCACGGGACGCTGACAGTCTGTTGAAAATTCAGGTTGTTCAAAAATAGTCAGATCGTCGCACCCGCTCGACGAGCCCTGCGGAGGTGCGAGCTTTGCTACGCCGCACGAAAGGGCTTTCGAGGATACGGCGAAACGGCTGTTTTTCAACAACCTCCTACACCTGCATGCGCATTACTTCCTGATAGGCCTCCACAGCCTTGTTACGCACCTGGGCCAGGAACTGGAAAGAGATGCTGGCCTTCTCCATGGAAATCATCACCTCATGGAGATTCTTGTTTTCTCCCGTGGCAAGTCCCTGAATAGCCTGATCCGACTGCGTCTGCATGTCGTTGACCTTGGAAACGAGTTCACTGAAAAATTTTCCGGCCCCTTCCACCGCCGACGTGGATTTTGTTCCGCTGACGCCGGGGAGTGCCGCACCGAGGCCGAGATCGCTTCCAATACCTTTCAATTCCACACTAAACCTCCCGGAGGGTTCAGCCGGTCACGCGCAGCACTGCGGCGCGGCGACGCGGCTGGAAAACTATTTGCCGATTTCAAGGGTTTTAAGCGCCATGCTCTTTGCGGCCTGCACCGCCGTCACATTTGCTTCATAGCTGCGGCTGGCGCTGATCATGTCGGCCATCTCCTCAACCACATTCACATTGGGCATGGCCACGTAGCCCTGGGCGTTTGCGTCGGGGTGGCTGGGGTCGTACTGCATGCGCGGAGGATTCTGGTCCTCGACGATCTCCGTGATCTCCACCTGGCGCGCCTGCTGGCCGGCAGCGCTGTTCAGCGCGCGGTTGAAACCGCTCTCCGCGGGGGTTGCGGCAAAGACCGCATCCTTGCGTTTGTACGGTCCCCCTTCGGCGGTGCGGGTTGTGCTGGCGTTGGCCAGATTGCTGGAGATCAGGTTCATCCTGGTCCGTTCGGCCGTAAGGGCCGAGGAGCTGATATTCATCGAACTGAAAAAATCCATTAGTTACCTCCCTTGATCGCCATGCTCAAGTCGCTGAACTTCTTGGAGAGCATCTGGACCGAGGCGTTGAACATGATCTGGTTCTCCAGCAGCCTGCCCATCTCATTCTCCAGCTCCACCGAATTGCCGTCTTTACCGGGGGTCTTGGCCGGGGTTTCCACAACCTGCCCCTCCACGGTCTGGAGACGGGTTGCGGCCCCTTTTAAGGGCAGGTGCCGCGGGTTGGTGATGGCCGGCGTCCCCTTGCTGCCGTTTTTGACCGCACCCTGCAATTCCTGCTCGAACTCCAGGGCCTTGGGAGTGTAGTTGGGGGTTTCCGCATTGGCGATATTGGACGAGATCAGACTCTGGTTTTTGGTCCGCAGATCGATTGTTTTGCCCAGCAGGTCAATGTTTGTGCCAAAAATTCCCTCAATCGGCATGGCGACTTCCCTCTCCAAAAAGAATAACCCATGTTCTCACTTGCAAAACACATTCCACTTTACAACCGGATACGGAACGAGTGCCTGCGCCACAAGGAATGCGGCCATTCATAATGCCGCCGGAGGAGCTGTCCCGTGCACAATCTTATCACAATCCGTGTCGGTTTTTTGACCGGGTCCGATTATTGACAGTTTCGCCGCTCCCGCCGGCTACCGCTTGGCGGGCTCCGGGCCCAAGAGATCGATAGCCTGTTGCGCCAGCCTTTTCCAGTCTCCGTCCTTACCCTTTTTAACCACCTGCTCGAAATACGAGCGTGCGACCAGCTTCTTCCCCTCAAGGGCATTGATCTCGCCCGCTTTGTAGAGGAATTCTTCGTTGCGCTCGTTGTTGGGCAGCTTTATGCCGGCGTCGAGCAGGCGCAGGGCGCCTTTACGGTCCCCCGACGCCAGACGCGCCGAGGCGGCCACGTAATAGGCGTCGGGGAGAAAACCGAGGGCCTTCTCATCCCGGCCGGCCGAGGCAAGGTAGAGGTCCATTGCCTTGCCGGCCTGGGCGCCGGCCTTCTGCTCCCACAAGGACCGGCCGAGGTAGTAGTAGCTTTCGGTCCTTTGCGCATGCTCCTTCTTGTTAAGCACCCACAAGAGGGTATCCCGGGCCTCCCGATACTTGCCGTCCATGAAATACATCCCCCCCAAACGTTCCAGCATGAGCCGCGCCCGGGGATGGGTGGGGTATTTCAGCAGAAAGGCGCGCAAGGTTTTCTCGGCCAGGACGCTGTCGCCGAGAAGATCCGCATTGGAGGCGATTTCCTCATAAAGATAGGGGGCGCTGGCGGCCGCCCATTGATGGTCGAGCAGGGTGGTGTAGAATTTGACCAGTTCAATGAGCCGGCCCGCCTCATCGTAGGCCTTGGCAACGCTCGGGAGAAAATCCGGGATATCCATGCAGGCGGCCAGGTAGTCCTGGTGCTCCTCGACAAACCTGATCAGCCCGGGGGCGTCCTTCGCCCAGGTGTTTTCACGGTAAACCTGTGCAACCAGCACCTCCCGGATGGTGCGGCACACGGTGGCATAGACCCCGCGCGGAAACCGCTTCTGAAACAGCACGAGCTGCTGCAAGGCGTCGGAAGCCTCACCGTTGATGGCATGCAGCAGGACATGCTTGAACAGAGCCTCCTCGCGCATGTCCACATCGCTGCTCTGGCGCGAGATTTCCAGATAGAGGTCGCTCAGGCGCCGGTAATCCCACGGGGCGGCGCGGAGAAAATCACGGTCGGCCAGCCGCAACTGCGCCATCTGGTTAGCCTTGTTGTCCGGGAAGTTGGCAACCACGGTGCGATAGATGGCCAGGGCCTCCGGGTCGTGCCCCTGGCGCGTCAGGATGTCGGCCAACCGCACCAGCAGGGTCGGGGCGAATTTTTTGTCCGCAAGCCGGGCGATCAGGCGGGCAAGGAGCACCCGGGCGCTGGCAAGGTCCCCACTCCGGGCGATGCTGTCCCCGTAATAGAAGGTGACACTCGGGTTGAACACGAGGTATGCCGGCCAGATCTTCTCGGCTTCGCGAAAGGCGGCCAGCGCCTGGGGATACTTCTGCAGCTTATACCAGGTTTCGCCGAGCCGGTAGAGGGCCAGCGGCCTCACCGCGCTCTGCCGCGAGGCGAACTGGGTGAAGGGTTCCTCGGCCTCGGTCAGAAAACCTTTGTAGAGGGCCGCTTCGGCTGCAATGAATGCCTGTTGGTCGCTGTCGCTCAGGATGTTCTTCAGAATCTGCCGATCGGTCGGCAGAAAAGGGATGTCCGTTTTCAGCGGCGGGTCAAAATCCCGCACCAGTTTCTCCACGCCGTTCCAGATCCGCTCACGTCCCGCAATGTACAGACGCGGCGGCGCCGGGCTGAACCTTTTGCCCACATCCAGGGTAATAGCGCCGGTGCCTTCTACGCTGAGATCCCGCCATCCCGTCCCTGCCGCCGTTTGAAACGTGACGTTCAGGTCCGCGCCGCGCCGGGTGAACAGCAGGCCCCCGATGCTGGAATCGGAATAGCGCCGGTATTTGTGGAAAAGTGGCCCCTCCGTATCCTGAAGCGTCAACCGCAACCTGTTGCCGGGCAGGGACGAAAGGGAGAAACGCGGGCTATCTTTGAGTCGCAGAACAATGCGGGTATACCCCTGTTTGGGGGTGATATCGACCCGGAAAACGTGGTTGGGAATGGCTGCCTGGGCCGGGAACGGGCACAGCGCCGCGGCAAGAAAAACGGCCCGCACCATTGGCATGGCTTTCGCGACAGCCACGCCGCGTGTCAGAGCACCTATGCCGTTCCGATAAGACAACATAAAGGAATCTCCACGACCGTCACGAGCCGCTACTGAACCGGCGGGTTGCAGAACCTGCGCACCTTGGCAGTCAGTTCCTCCTGGCTGCAGGGCTTGATGACAATCTCCCGGGCACCGTATTTCAATGCCTTCAACACGGCCGTCCGGGTCCAGCGCTGGGCACTCATGATAATCGGGGGGGGAGAGTCCTGGCGGATGGCGTTGACCTTGATGCAGACCGCCAGTTCGTGGTCATTCGCATCCTGTGAGCCTATCAACACCAGTCGCACGTTGCGGCCGGCGAAGAGCTCCTTGATGTCGGCGTTAAGCGTCCCTTCAACCACCTGATAACCGCTCAGACCGGCCACGGCAACCATCTGGCGACGCTCCTCGCCATCGTCTTCCAGCACCACAACGCTGTCGATCCCGCTTTCAGCCGAACCGGCCTCCGCCACGGGGGCGGGCACTCCTCCCTCGGCGCCCCGCGCCTGCGGCTGCTCCGGGGCATCCTCGGCCTCGTCCGCCGGGACGGCCTCCTCTGCCGGAGGAGCCTCCGGCTCCGCGCCGGGGGGATCGAACTGATTGCCCAGATCGACGGGTATAAGCACATCCAGGTAATTCAGCTCCTGGTCCGGCATCTCCAGCTTCGAGCGGAACATGAGGTAATCGCCCTCGGGAAGCGGCTCGCTCTCGCTCAACTCATCGACTTCGGGGATAAACTTTTTGGGTGAAAGCAGCTTCAGGTGCACCTTGTTGGGAAGACTGCCCTGAAAAACGGTATTGAACGCCCCGTTGATCATATTGGCGATCTCGGCAAAGGCATCGATATCGTCGGTTTCAATAATGCACAGGCGTTTCTTTTCCTGGATGCGGGCGGGCGGGATGCCCAGCAGGATACTGCTCATCACGATGGCGTCACGCAGGGAGAACACCAGAAAAAACTGACCGGTGTAGGCCTCCCGCGACTCCACGCCGATCACGAAGCAGGAATCTTCAAGACCGCCAAAATAGGACGTTTTGCTGGTCTTGAGCGAATCCGAAAGGGTGATGGCAAGCTCCTGCCCCAAAAGCATGCCGCTTTCTTCGCCGGCCTGCTTCAGGGCAGAGGTCAACATCTCATGTAACGTGGTATATCCATCCATCGGGGATTGTCTTCCGGTCCGGGATCAGCCTGCGCCCGGCGTGCTGTTAGTCTTCTTTTTTAAGGGTCAACCCGACGAGGAACTTGGTGTCGTTGACCTTGAAGGGGATGACGACGCAGTCGAGGTCGGAAAGCGAGTTGACGGTATAGTCTTCGCCGGAGATAACCGTCGGGATCGAGAGTTTTACGTCCATCCCTCCCTTGGAAAGCACCTGCTTGACGCTGCCCCCCAGCATATTGGCGATTTCACCGATGGCGTCGTTCAAGTCCTCGTTGACCTCCTCGCACTCCATGCCCAGCATGCTGGAGGTGATCTGGAGGGCCAGAGCGACCGGGCAGTGTATGGAGATCACACCCGAATAGATACCCGCGAATCCCACCATGCCGGTGATGCTGCACTGAAAACGATGAATCGGGTCCTTGAGGGGATAATCATCCGCCGGGTCCATCATGACCATCGTGGAAAAAACGTCCTTGGTGGCATCGATCACGTACTTGGCAAGCTGCTCTTCCGTAAATCTGCCCGTATCAGCGATTTCGGCGTTCAGGCTCATATCAGCGCTCCCAGTTTTTCCTGCAACTGTTCAGGCGTAAAGGGTTTTTTGATGCTGTCGCTGGCCCCGCTCGCGATAGCTTCCTTGAGGATCTCCTCGCCCCCTTCCGTGGTGATCATGACAATCGGGACCGGGTTGCCGTTGGCCCTGACCTGCCTGATGAATTCAAGGCCGTCCATGTTGGGCATGTTGATATCGGAGAGGATCAGCGTAACCGGTTTGCCGGAGGCAAGCACGCTCAACCCTTCAATGCCGTCGCCCGCTTCATATATTTCATCGACCGTCAAGCCTGCTTGCCTGAGTGAACGCGAGATTATTTTGCGCATTGTGGAAGAATCGTCAACGATGAGAATATTCGCCATACCAGTAATCCTCCTCTTTCAAGTATCCCGTTGGGCTTAGTATTCACGCAATTTTATACGTGGGAATTTTAATACCATAAAAACAACAAAATTCATCCTTTTTTTATTATTCCTCCACTGTTACAACCCGTTCCACCATCAGGTGCCGGCAGACCGCGCACCCCATAAAAAAAGCCTACCCGGATAACCGCAGTAGGCTTTATCCCGAACCGATCGTGTGGCCCCTCTTTCCAAAAGATGTTTGGACAGGTGGCTTTGCGTCACACGGTTGCCCATGTTTTGCCCTTTGATGACCAGCCGATTATGTTAATCGGTCTTTGATATAAAAAACTATTCGTCGCTATGTCAAGTTATTAATTTCATAGTGTATAATTTCCCGTCGTTTGTACGATGGGCCCGGCTTGGCCGGGTCGTTTCAAACCGCCGCCAGAACCTCCGCCGCGCGCAGCAACCGGTCCACCTGCTCCGGCGTTCCGGCCTCGCTGTAAAGCCTAAGGACCGGCTCGGTGCCCGATGGGCGGATCAAAAGCCAGTCGCCGTTCTCGAAGATGAACTTGAAGCCGTCGCTGAAATTGGTGGCGGTCACCCGCCGGCCATCGATCTCGGCCGGGGGGCCGGCGTTCAGGCGCGCAATGAGCTGTTCCTTGGCAGCGGCCTCGATACGCCGGTCGATGCGGCGATAGGAGAAGTGTCCGATCTCGTCCATGGTTTCGTCAAGGAGCCGGCGCAGACCTTTGCCGCTTACCGCTACGGCCTCCAGCAGCAGCAGGCCCAGCAGAATGCCGTCCCGTTCCGGGATATGGCCCTTGACGCCCAGGCCGCCCGATTCCTCGCCGCCCATGAGGATATCTTCCGTCAGCATCAGCTCGCAGATGTGTTTGAAGCCGATGGGGGTTTCGAACAGCGGCAGATCGTATTTCCGGGCCAGCAGGTCCACCATGCGGGTCGTGGAGACGGTCTTGACGACGCCGCCCCGCAGTCCCTTGTGTTCGATAAGGTGCCGAAGGATAACGGTAAAGATGCAATGTGACGAGAAAAAATCACCGTTTTCATCCACCGCCCCGATCCGGTCGGCATCCCCGTCCAGGGCCAGCCCTACCCGGTAGTCGCCACCCCTGAGGAGTGCGGAGAGCTTCGTGAGATGCTCGCCGATCGGCTCGGGGGGCTGCCCGCCGAAGGAAGGGTTCTCGCTGTTGTGAATCTCGTGGACCCCGGCCAGCAGGCGGGGGAGGAAGCCCGAGCCGGCGCCGTACATGGGATCGACGACGACCGGAATGCCGGCTTTGGCGATCAGGTCAAGGTCCACATAGCGGCCGATCTGGCGAAAGTAACCCTCACAGGGATCGAAGATCTCGACCATCCCCTTCTCCAGGGCCTCCTCGAAGGGGGTTGCCACCACGCGGCGGTCGTTGGCCGCATTAAAGGCAACGATCTCCTCCAGCACCTTTGTGGTGGAGGGTCGGGCCGAGCCGCCAAAAGACTCCTTGACCTTGAAGCCATTGTATTCCGGAGGGTTATGGCTTGCCGTGATCATGACGCCCGCCCCGGCCCCCGATTCGCGAACCGCCCACGACACGGCCGGCGTCGGTGCATAACCGTCGGTCAGGCGGACCCGTATGCCGTTGCCCGCTGCCACTTCGGCAACGCGCCGGGCGAAATCGCGGGACAGGAAACGCCGGTCATAGCCGATCACCAGCCCTTTCTCGCCGGAACCGTCGCGATTGAGGTAATCCATGGTGGCCTGGGCTACCCGGGAAAGATTGTCAAAGGTGAAATCGCGGGCGATGACCCCCCGCCAGCCGTCGGTTCCGAATTTGATCTGCATTGCTTCCCCCTCGTTATGGAAAACGACCTTTTATTGCCGTTCCTGTTCGATCGCGTACAGCCACACCAGCACCTCCGCCACGGCACGGTACAATTCGGGCGGGATGAACTGGTCGGTATCCACCTGCATCAGCAGGTTGACCAACTCCGGTGATTCGTGGACATAAACTCCCGCCTCACGCGCGCAGGCGATGATCGCCTCGGCCATCACCCCCTTGCCCCTGGCGACGACCACCGGGGCATAGTAGCCCTGTTTGTAGGTAAGGGCCGCAGCGCGGCGCTCTTCATCCTTACGGGACTTCATGCGTCACTCCGACCTCCGCCAACACGAGCCCGGAAGCCTCGAACTGTTCGCCCAGGCGGGCAACCCCGGCCTGCAGGAGTTCCGCCGAGGCGGGCTGCGCGGCGCGCAGCTCGACGCTCACCCTGCTGCCGTCAAGCTTCAGGTGCGCCGTGACATTTCCCAGCTTCGGCATATCCAGAGTGAGGGACGTCTCCCAGGAGCGGGTCTGCTCTCCCGACGCGTTACGGTGCGCTTCACGCTCCCGCACGGCCCATTCCAGCTGCTGGCCCGGCACCAGGTCGCCGCGAAAAATGAGTTGCCCGTTTTGCAGTGTCGCCAACTGTTCTTTAACGATCGGCAACACCTGCTGGTCCACGACCCCTTCATGGCCCATGGCGGCGCCCGCCTTCTGGAAGGCGGCCTCCATGAACTCCAGGCCGCCCTTCAAACCGGCCAGGTCTGCATCCTGTGGAGGACTATCCCCTTCCTGCCCCGACGGCCGGACCAGTGGGGACAACTGCCCCTGCGGTTCCCGCAGGAGATCCTTCAGGGGATAGTCTCCGCCAAACCAGCGCGCCAGGTGGGATTCATAGAACAGGCCGCCATCCCGCAACCCCTGCTGCAGCAACCGGCTTACCTGGGCGGCGTCGGCCGGCGGCTCGGACAACAGGGCCTTCATTATTCCCAACGTCTCCCGGGCCGGCAACTGCTCGCCGGCAGCACCGAGAAACCCGCTCAACCAGCGGCCGGTTTCGCTGACCCGCGCATCGCCGGGCTTGCCGAAACGCGCCATCAGGAAGGTGGGTTGCGGCTCATCGGAGACAAAAAAGAGGGTGGCCATGTCGCCCTGCTTGATGCCCTTGGGCAGCGAGAACTCCAGAGCCTGTCCCCCCACCTGCACCGTGAAGCGGCCACCGCCGAGGGAAGCCATGACCTCGCCCTTGAACTGTTGTCCCGGCACAAAGCCGGTCCCGGAGGCCTCCTGGCCGAGGGCCTCGAGAAGCGCCAGACGGTTCCCCCTGATCAGCGCCTGGAGCAGCTTTGCCATATCGTCGCTGAGCACGATGCCGTTGCCCGGCATAAACGAGGTCTGCTGGCCCGGCGCGACGCCCGCCTGAAGTGCCGCATCTGCCTGGAGCGCCGTATCCGCTTGCGCCGACGGCGGCCCGGCGGACTGGCGGCCGCGCATGACCGTCCGGTAGGTAATGGCCTCGTCCAGGATCGCGGTAAAGGCGGGCGAATCCGGCGGCAGACTTTTCAGGACCGTATTAAGCCGCTCCAGCACGTACATCTGTTGTTCCGAAACGCCCCCTTCCGTGTGCTCCAGTACACTCAACCAGCGGCCTGCTTCGCTGAGGGTGCTGGGGACGCCGGCGGCGGGTCGCTGCAACGCAAACAGCGGCCGGGGCTCGGAGGAGATAAAGGTCAGACGGAGGATGTCGCCGGGTTGCACCTGGCGGGGAACGACCAGTTCCAGCGACGTTCCCGCAAGCTGGACAAAGACCCGGCCGCCGGGTAGGGTGCCGACCACCGCGGCGTCAACCTCTTCGCCCGGCATGAGGGGAAGCGGTGTTAGTGGCTGATTGGCCGCCTCGGTCAGGTCAAAGCGGGAATTGCGGGCGATATTCTGGAGGATCTGGGCCGCATTGGCCTCGAAGGATGACAGGTGCCCCTGCTCCGGGGGAACACCCGGGCCGCCTGCAACCGTCCCGGCACTCTGCCCGGCGCGGCCCAGTTGGGAAGGGACATCCGGCAGCAGGGTTGGCGCCGTATCCCCCTCCCGTGTCGTCCCGTAGGTGAGGGCCTCGTCCATCAGGTTGGCGAGAACGCCGGCCTCTCCCGAGGAGCGCCGCAACATATCGCTGATGCTCAGCAGGGAAGAGCGCAGTTGCGGATCAACGATCTCTTCGCTGCCGACCAGAAGGCTCAGGAGCCGGGACGCATCCGAAAGGGTGACCGGCGGGGCGGCTGCGTCCTGGCGGGCAACGGCGAAGGTCGAGCGGGGCTCACCCGTGACGAAGGTCATATCCAGGGTTTGCCCCGGTTTGACCGTCATGGGCAATGCCAGGTTGAAGCGCTCCGTGCCGATCTGCACCTGGGTCATGTTGTTGGGCAGCGTTGTCAGCACCTGGGCGCTTACCTGCTGGCCCGGAACGAAGCTGACCCGTGGCCCCGGTTCCTGCTCGGCGCTTACAAACGAGAGGTTGGACGCCTGGGAGAGCAGGTCGTACACCTGGCGTTGGATGTCAGTCGGTATGGCCATAATCCCCTGACAGGTTGTTGAAAAACAGCCATCTCGCCGCCGTCCTCGAAGCCCCCTTTGTGCGGCGTAGCGCTGCTACGCCTCCGCGGGGCCTTCTGCGGGTACGGCGATCTGACTATTTTTGAACAACCTGAGTGTTTCAACAAACGCTAAACCCGAAACCGGCCCTCAGTACTCCTGCCACGACAGTATCACCGGCGTGCCGTCCACCCTGACCACGGCCTCGACGGTGCGGGCCGCGTCCTTAACGAAACCCCGCGCCGTAATCCGGAATACGGTCCCCTTGTATCTGAGCGTTACGCCGTCTCGGCTGGTCAGGTTGTCGAGCAGCGGATCGACCCGCGACGACGGCTTGTCCGTCACCTTGAACGGCGACACGCGCCGCTGCTCAAGGATCTTTTCCGCCATCTGGTCGTCGATCCCGCTGTCGAGAGCCATGAGGGCCTCCTTGGGGGCGGTATTCACATTGACGCTCAGGCTGGGCTCCGCCGCCAGGTTGGGGTAGACGGTCACGAACGGCATGAGCTTGTTGACCATATCCAGCGTAAAGCCCTTGACCAGGGACAGCTCGCTTACAGTCATCATCTTCCCGTTGCGGGCCGAATAGGGCGGATTCAGGGATTTATAGTAGGAGCTTTCGGCACCGCCGGCGAGGGGCAGGTCGTCGGTGTCGATCCAGTCCGCCAGTGCGTTCCACACGTCTTCCGAGATCTGGAGTTCCTTGCCCAGTCGCTTCAGAACCTCCTTGATTTTCGGGTCGGCCGTGCCGTTAGGCTGCACCAGGCTGTTGAGGTTGATCTTGCCGCTCTCCTCGGAGACCGTGATCTCGATGCGGCCGGTCTCGTCCTCCTGTTTGAACGGCACGGCCCACTTGTCCGAGAGCGAGGTGTAATCCTGGCCTGAAAGTACCGTCTGGAGCAGCTTGATGCCGCCGTAGGCCCCCGATTCCGCCAGCAGGGAGGCCTGTTGACCGTCGCGAAAGCCGCGGCTGAGCGACGTATCCACGTACGCCTGGTGGATCAACTCCACCGCCGCCGCCACCATCAGGGCGGTGACCACCAGGGTCAGGACCAGGGCAAACCCCTTCTCGCCTCTCATGGGCCAACCACCCTGGGGGCCGCATACACGGAAAACGCCGCCGGCTGGCCCTCCTGCTCCTCCACCTGCACCGTGATGCGCACGATTTTCGGCAGGCGGCCGTTCAGGGCCGTATCCCAGCTTTTAACCCATTTTGTGCCGTCGCTGCTGCACTCCACCAGAAAGGAACTGATCCGCTCCATCTGGGGGTAGGAGGGGACGTCGGTCGATTCCAGAAGAAGATCCTGTTCCCGGCGGGTCAGGATCAGTCGTTGCTGCTCCTTCTCCACCATGCGGTACTGCACGTCGATGACGCCCGACTCCTTATAGCCGGCGATGAGGGGCGCCGGAGGCGCCAGGGTCGTCAACTCCAGATTGGAGGCCGGCCGGCCGAAGCTGTCCCGATCCTCCACGACGAATCTGAGCCGCTTGTCGCCGGCGATGTAGCGGGCCGCATCGACCTCCCGCCGCAGGAGGTCAAGGGTGTTCCCCAGCTCGCGGCGCGCTTCCGTCCCCTCCGCCGACCGTTCCCTGGCCTTCAATACCGTGAAATAACTCCCGTACAGCGCCGCGGCGAGGATGCCCAGCAGGACCACGGCGATGAGCACCTCCAGGAGAGTAAAGCCGCTGTCAGGCTGCTTACAATGCATACCATTTTTCCTGAATCCGTGACGCCGGAATGCCGTAGTGCCCGGAAGAGCCGGGGCACGCACGCCGCCTTGTCGTGACAGTCCGCTCACCAGGCCGGCACCCTGACTGCTTGCTGCAGACTCTTCACCCGCAAAGGCAGAGGCCTTCCGGACCAGCGGAGGCATGGAGGCGCCACGGATTCAGGGTTTTCCGACACCCTGCTATTTCGTGAGATAGCGCTCAAACACCACCTCCCGTTTGTCACTGGTCCGCCATACCCGCAGCACCAGTTTCTGGAGCACGGGGAGGTCGGTGGGAAACTGTTCGGTCTGCCAGGAGAGTTCCGGATGAGCCGGGGCCAGGGTGCCCTCGGCCTTCTGGGGAACCCCCTGCAGCTCCAGCTCGGCCAGCTTGGCCCGCGCCAGAATCGTCAGGACGGTACTGTCCCGCTCGTTGGCAATGATCGTCAGGTGATAGTTGACCGCCCCCAGCACCGTCAGGATGACGCCCGCCATGATGGCCAAGGCCACCATCACCTCGAGCAGGGTAAAACCTCTTGGGGACCCGGAATGTGCCGATGTACGGGCTTTCACGCCCGGATTCGGGGCGGATCCGTCGCCGCGGAGAAGGCAAAGCCGCAGGCGCAGCGGGGCCGCGCCGGGGATTTTGCGACTGAAGGGACGGCAAGGATGGCGTGAAGATGAAAGGCAATGCAGTGCCGTGGCAAGTTCCGGGGTCCTCATAGCGCATCTTCCTGGTAGCCTTGGTAGACCTTGACCTTGCCGCCGGCAGGGAAGCCCATCACCGTCCAGAACGGGCCGTCGGGGGAGCGGAGGTGGATGGCGACGAAATCCCGCAGGCCGCCCGCCCCGATGTCGAGCCGCACCTGCCCCACGCTCAGCTTGCCCAGGCGGGAGACAACCACATCCGCGACCTGGATACCTTCCCTGGTCGGCCGCTGTTGCAGGAAGGGGTCGTCCGGCTCCTTCTCGCTCCCGTCGGCCGTGGCCTGCATCACCTTGACCGTGTCCGTGCCCGGCTCCAGGTGCAGGTAATAGGTGGTGCCCGTGGTGGCTGCCCGGTCCTGGAGGTAACGCAGCGTCGAGCCCAGGGTCCGGGCCGAGATCTTCAGGTCCTCCCTCTGGGAGCTCGGCAGGCGGGGAATCACCAGCGTCATCACCATGCCAATGATCACCAGCACCACGACGATCTCCAGCAGCGTGAAACCGCGACGGTCAGACATTGTTCGACATGCTGGCCACAGAGCCACTGAGCCACGGAGGTATCACGGAGTTAATTTCAGGATGAACGATCCTGTTGTATTCCAGATAACCCGACATTATTGTTTCTCTCTCCGTGGCTCTGTGGCCATGTGTGGTTTACAGGAATTCCGACAGCTTCTCCCGCTCGTCCACCAGGTAAAACTCCAGCGTCTTGCGCAGGGCCTCGTCGGCGCTCGTCACCGGCTCCCACCCCAGGCACTCCTTGGCGCGCTGCACCGAAGGAACGCGGGTCAGCATATCCTGATACCCCTTGCCGTAGAACTGGTCGGAGGATATCTCCACAATCCGGCATTTCTCGGCCTTCTCCCGATAGAGCGGGAATTCGGCCACCATGTCGCGCAGCTTGTGGGCCAGCTCTTTGACGGACAGGTCGTTGGCCGGGTTGCCGATATTGAAGATCTTGCCGTCGGCACAGCCGTCCTTGTTCTCGATGATCCTCATCAGGGCGTCGATGCCGTCTTCGATAAAGGTGAAGGAACGGCGCTGGTTGCCGCCGTCCACCAACTGGATCGGCTCCTCGGCCAGGATGTCGTACAGGAACTGGGTCAGGACCCGGGAGCTCCCTTCCTTGGCGGTATGGATGCTGTCCAGCTTGGGACCGATCCAGTTGAAGGGGCGGAACAGGGTGAACTTGAGCCCTTCGTGCATGCCGTAGGCGTAGATAACGCGGTCGAGCATCTGTTTGGCGCAGGAGTAGATCCAGCGTTCCTTGGCGATCGGCCCCAGCATGAGCGGCGAATTGTCCTCGTCGAACTCCTGGTCGGGCGACATGCCGTACACTTCGGAGGTGGAGGGGAAGATGACCCGTTTCTTGTACTTGTGGCACAACCTGATGATCTTGAGGTTTTCCTCGAAATCCAGCTCAAAGACCCGTAGCGGGTCCTTGACGTAGGTCACCGGCGTGGCGATGGCAACTAGCGGCAACACGACGTCGCACTTCTTGATGTTGTACTCGATCCACTCCTTGTTGATGGTGATGTCACCCTCCAGAAAATGGAACCGGGGATCGCCCAGGGAACGCTCCAGCTTGTCGCAGGCCATATCCAGGCCGTGGACCTCCCAGTCGGTGGTGGTGAGGATACGGTGGGTAAGTGCGTTGCCGATGAAGCCGTTAACGCCGAGGATCAATACTTTCATGCTTTTTTCTCCTTAGGAGGTTGTTGAAAAACAGCCATCTCGCCGCCATCCTCGAAAGCCCTTTCGTGCGGCGTAGCGCTGCTACGCCTCCTCAGGGCATTCTGCGGGTGCGACGATCTGACTATTTTTGAACAACCTGAGTTTTTTAACAGTCTGTTAAGTAAATTGCTCGTCATTCGTGATGAAATCTGCCGCGGCGACCTCGGCCCCGTTCTCCGCCTGGAGCGACCGAATCTCCAGCAGCCCGTCGCCGGTGCCGACCAGAAACGGGCGAAGCGACACGATGCGTCCCGGCGCCCCGCTCCCCGCCACCGGCCAGGCGGACCAGACGATGACCTTCCGGCCGTCCAGGCGGCTGAACGCACCGGGGTAGGGGTGGGTCACGCCGCGGATCAGGTTATAGATCCGCACGGCGCTTTGCTGCCAGTCGATTCGGCCGTCGGCGGGTTTGCGGCCGCCGAAGTACGTGCCTTCGGCCAGGTTCATGGGGGTGCAGGCCGCCCTCCCCTCCCTGAGCAGCGGCCAGGCGCGGGCAATGACCGCTACCGCCGCGTCGGTCACCTTGTGGAAGACATCGAGCGCCGTGTCGGCGAAGGCAATCTCCACCCGCTCCTGGTCCACAATGGCCCCGGCGTCCGGCTTCTCCACCATGTGGTGCAGGGTCGCCCCGGTTTCGCTCTCGCCGTTGATTACCGCCCAGTTGACCGGCACCCGGCCACGGTACCTGGGCAGGTACGAGCCGTGCAGATTGAACGCGCCCCGCGTGGGGAGCTCCAGCACCGCCGGCTCGATCATGTTGCGGTAGTAGAAGGAAAAGAGGAAATCCGGCGCAATGGCCCGCACCCGTTCCACGTTCTCAGGCCTGGAGATGTCCGTGGTCAGGTACGGGATGCCGTGGGCGTCCGCCAGCTCCCGCACCGACTTGAACCAGATCTCCTCCGTGGGCGAGTCCTCGTGGGTGAAGATCAGGGCAATCTCCGCCCCCTGGCGCAGCAGTTCCTCTATACAGCGATAGCCTACGTTATGGTAGGCGCAGATTATCAGTTTGTCAGCTTGCACCGTTTTTTCCCATGGAATGGTTATTTTCAACGATCCACTCAGGTTGTTCAAAAACAGTCAGATCGTCGCACCCGCAGGAAGACCCGAGGAGGCGTAGCAGCGCTACGCCGCACGAAGGGCCTTTCGAGGATGGCGGCGAGATGGCTGTTTTTCAACAACCTGTCATTCTTCAAAGCCGTAGGTCTGCCGCACCACATACCGGGGCCGCTTGCGCACTTCCTGGTAGATCCTGCCCACATATTCGCCCACGATGCCGATGCCGAAGATGATAATGCCGACGAAGAAGAACAGGATGGCGAACAGGGTGAAGACCCCCTCCACCTCCGCCCCGACGACGAAGCGCCGCACCAGCAGGAACAGGCCGAAGACCAGGGAGAACAGGGCGGTGCAGATGCCGAACAGGGCGAAGATCTGCAGCGGCACCACCGAAAAGCCGGTCATCAGGTCGAAATTGAGCCGGATCAGGCTATAGAACGAATACTTGCTCTCACCCTCCATCCGCTCGGCGTGTCCCACCTCGATCTCCGTGGGATTGGAGGCAAAGGTCTGGGCCAGGGCCGGGATGAAGGTGGTGGCTTCCCGGCAGCGGTTGATATTGTCAATCACGTAGCGGTGGTAGGCCCGCAGCATGCAGCCGTAATCCTGCATCTGCATGCCGGTGATCCGGTTGGTGGTGATGTTCACGATCCGCGAGGCGGACCTTCTGAAGAAGGTATCCTGGCGTTTCTGGCGGATGGTGCCGACCACGTCGTGGCCCTTTTCGATCTCCGCCACCAGGCGCGGGATCTCCTCGGGCGGGTTCTGCAGGTCCGCATCCAGGGTGATGACGATCTCCCCCTGGGACACCTCGAAGGCCGCCAGGATGGCCATGTGCTGGCCGAAGTTGCCGTTGAACTCGATCACCTTGACCCCGGGATACTCCTGCACCATCCGGCGCAGGATCTCCAGGGAGCGGTCACGGGAGCCGTCGTTGGTGAAGATGATCTCGAACGACCGGCCGGTTCCCTGGACTGCCGGATAAAGCCGCTCCATCAGGGGGCCGAGATTGCCCTCCTCGTTATAGACCGGTACGACGATACTCAGGTACGGTTGTTCCATACGCGTTTCAGTGTCCATCTGCTTCAAGCACCTCGATCAGCTCTCTTCCGTAGAGCCCTTTCTGCCACTCCCGCATCCCGGCGATACCGTCCAGGCCGGTGGGAGAAGCGGGATTCACATCCGCCACAGCCTCCAGAAGCCAGTTGGGTGAAACCACCCCCGGTTCCAGCCCCAGGATTGCACTCGATCGTTCCCGCCACGATTTGAGCCGCTTGAGCCGCTCCTTGGCCCCATCGGACGGCTCTTCCCGCCGGGTCCGCGGGAACCGGGGCAGCCTCTCTTCGGGCAGCTCCAGGGCGGTGGAAACCGCCGCCAGCAAGGCCGGACCGTGGCGCTGAAGCTGCTTGGGCGTCATACCCTTGATGCCGGACAGCTCGCTCAGGGAGCCGGGCTTCTTCTCCGCCGCCTCCAGGAGCGTCTCGGCCGCCATGACCTTGAAGGGCGGACGATCCAGGGTCCGGGCCTGGTGGTCCCGGTAGCGCAAGAGCTCCTCCAGTGCCGCCAGGCTGCGCCCTTTGAGCTTTCCCGCCCCCTTGCAGGAGAGGAACAGCGGCCCCTCCTTTTCGCTGACCCGCGCCCGGCAGACCAGGGTACATTCCTCCTCCTGCCAGGCAAGGCGGCCTTTGCCGGCCAGTTCGCCGTGCAACTGGTCATACAGCGGCAGCAGATCGGACGTATCGGCCGAGGCATAGGCGCACATCTCCGGGCTGAGCGGGCGCTTGCTCCAGTCGGCCTTCTGGTACTTCTTGTCCAGTTCGATGCCGAACCGGGCCCTGAGCAGCGCGGCAAGGCCGAATTCGCCGATGCCCAGAAAGCGGGCCGCGATCATGGTGTCGAACAGGTTGGACACTTCAATGCCGAAATCCCGGTGCAGGGAGCGGATGTCGTAATCCGCGCCGTGCATCACGATCAGGATGGCCGGGTCGCCCAGCGGCGCGGCCAGGGGGGAGAGGTCATCCAGCGCCAGCGGGTCGATCAGCCAGCTTTCGCTGCGGGTCGATATCTGGATCAGGCAAACCTTTTCCCGATAGTGGTGAAGCGAATCCATCTCCAGGTCCACGGCCAATTCGTGGTGCCGGCAGAGATGGGCTGCCAGTTCTTTCAGGCGTGGTGCGGCGGTGACGATCTCGCACGTTCCGGCCTGCCGGGTCATAGGTGAACCTCTTGCAAAACGTCGTGAGGAGGCCGGTATGCAAGGCGCAAGCGAGGGAGGGAACGAGGCGTACCGTTTAGTACGTTGAGTTTCCGGGCGAGCGGCAACACGGCAGATCGGCCCCGCAGTAGTTTTGCACGTGGTTCATGTGTCAAGTCGGGAACTCCTTCAGGATGTGGTAAGTGGTGGTGCGCTGGGCGGCGCGAAAGCCGGCCCCGCGGATAAGGTCGATCATCTCTTCCCGCGACATGCGGAAGCTGCAGCCGGCGGCAGCAACCACGTTCTCCTCTAGCATGGTGCCCCCCAGGTCGTTGGCCCCGAAAAAGAGGGCAACCTGCGCCATCTTGGCCCCTTGGGTGACCCAACTGGCCTGGATGTTGGGGATATTGTCCAGCACGATGCGGGCCAGGGCCAGGACTTTCAGGTATTCGACGCCGGTGGCGGTGTCGCCCCCCAGCTCCGTATTCCCCGGCTGGTAGGTCCAGGGGATGAAGGCGGTGAACGAGCCGCCGCCGTCCTGAATCTCCCGGACCCGGAACAGGTGCTCGACGATATCCTCCGGCTTCTCCCGGCTGCCGAACATCATGGTGGCCGTGGTCGGCATGCCGAGCCGGGCGGCCCTGGACATCACCTCCGCCCACTGGCGCCAGCCGATCTTGTTGGGAGAGATGCTGCCGCGGACCGCGTCCACCAGGATCTCGGCCCCGCCGCCGGGGATCGAATCCAGCCCGGCCCGATGCAGCCGTTCCAAGGTTTCATCCAGCGTCAGTCCCGAATTGTTCGCGATGCACACCACCTCGGCCGGCGAGAGGGAATGGTTCTGCACCGAAGGAAAACGCGCCTTGATCTCGCGGAACAGCCCCTCGAAAAAATCGATCTTCAGGTCGGGGTTGAGTCCCCCCTGCATGAGGAGCTGCGTACCGCCCAGCCTCACCAGTTCGTCGATCTTGGCGAAGATGGCCTCCTGGGTGAGCACATAGGCGTCCCCGGCCTCGGCGTCGCGGTAGAAGGCGCAAAAAGCGCATTTCGATTCGCAGATGTTGGTGTAATTGACGTTGCGGTCAACGACGAACGACACCATCCCTTCCGGGTGGAGCTTGCGACGTATTCTGTCGGCACGAGCCCCCAGCTCCAGCAGTTCTGCGGCTTTCAGCAACTCCAGCGCCTCTCCGCGCTCGATGCGCTGTCCGGCGGCGGTATCCATGGTTTGTCTCGTTGTCATGCCTCCGGTACCGCCCCTTCCTCCAGCACGCGCCGGATCTCCTGTGGAAGCCGTCGCGCCTTGCGTTGCGGGCCGATGCAGGCAAGGCTGACCACCGCTTCCACCAGCAACTGGCCGTCCGATTGCCGCACCGCCTGTTGCCTGACCGTGAAGGAGGCCCCTCCGATCCGTTCCGGGCGGGTAATGATCGAGAGCAGTTCATCGTGCAGGGCGGACACCTTGAAATCAATCTCCATCCGGACCACAGGGAAGACGAACCCGGCGTCGGCGAGTTCCGCCACCCCGAAACCCCGCTCCCGGAAGTATTCCGTTCTGGCCCGTTCAAAAAATTTGAGGTAGCTGGCATGGTAGACCACGCCGGCTGCGTCGGTATCTTCGTAATAGATGCGAATATCCATGTTTCTCTGAGCCCCTGGTTGGGTTCGTACACCGCAACGTATCAGCCAACCATACGTACCGTGTTCCTACGTCACTTTAGTGCAGAATCCACCCATCTGCAACTTCATTCTATGTCAAGACGCCCGTTTCAGACGACCTCCGAAGCAAAACGCCCAAATTTGCCCCACAAAGCTGCCGGGTCCAAAGGACACACCCCCGCCAGGGGCTTGTCTCAAAAAGGCGTCAGAGGGCGTTTTTGAAATTTCACCCCGTGAAGGCCCATCTCAAGCGGATTTGCGCGGTACAATGCCTATCAGGTTGCGTTCGCCCTTGTTGAAGGGTAGTCGGTATGGGGTGACCGACACGATTTCAAACCCCAGGGCGTCGAGACGTTCTTCATCCGCCCGGATTTCATCGGCGGCACCCGGCCCCTTCATGGCGATCAGCCGCCCGATCCCGGACAAGAGCGGTGCGGCCAGGCCGACGAACTGCTCCAGTCGCGAAAAGGCGCGCGAGGTTATCAGGTCGAAGCCGTGGGCGTGGCTGCCGCACAATTCCTCTACCCGGGCGTGAATGGCCTCGAAGCCGTCGAATTTCAGGAGGCGGGCCACATGCCGCTGGAAGAGGATTTTTTTCCCGACCGCATCCACCGAGGTAACCGGAACCGCGGGTTTGACGATCTTCAGGGGTATGGCCGGCACCCCTGCCCCGGAACCGATATCCAGCACCCGCTCGCCATCGCGGACGCACCCGGCAAACATCAGGGCATCGATGATGTGTTTCACCGCAATCTCTTCGTCGGTGAGGATGGCGGTGAGGTTGATCGTGCGATTCCACTTTTTGAGTTGATCGGCAAAGAGTTCGAAAGCCCGGAGGTGCTCCTCCGTGATCTCCAGCCCCATCTCCCGCACGCCCTGTTCAAGTGCCTGGCGAATCACTGTCCCTCCGAACCGGCTCCCGGCCCGTTGTTTTTCCCCTGAATCCGTGACGCCTCCATGCCCCCGTTTGTCCGGACACCGGGGCATTCCCGCGTCGCGGATTCGGGTTCCCGATTTTTCGCTTTCAGCGCAATGGACAGTACCGAGATGGCAGCCGGCGTCACGCCGGGAATGCGCGAGGCCTGCCCCAAGGTGTCGGGCCGGTTTTTGGCCAGTTTTTCCCGCACCTCGGTCGTGAGTCCATTGATGGAAGCATAATCCAGCCCTTCGGGCAACCGGGTGCCTTCCAGCTTGCGCGCCCGCTCCACCTGGTCAAGCTGCCGTTCGATATAGCCCTGGTACTTCACCTGGATCTCCACCTGCTCGCGCACCTCGGATGGTGTTTCACGTGAAACGTCGTCGAATTCCGCCAGTTCGCCATAGGTGATCTCGGGGCGCCTGAGCAGATGTTCCAGGGTGGTGCCCTTCTGGACATCGGCCAGGCCGTGCCGGGAAAGAACCTCCTGCTGGCGTTCATCCATGGCCAGCCGCCCGGAGCAGATCCGTTCGTATTCGGCGGCAATCATCTCCCGTTTCCTCAGGAAGCTTCCGTACACCTCCTCCTGCACCAAGCCGACGGCATGTCCCTTCTCGCGCAAACGCATATCCGCATTGTCCTCGCGCAGCAGCAAGCGGTACTCGGCACGGGAGGTGAACATGCGATAGGGCTCCCTGGTGCCCAGGGTAACCAGGTCGTCGATCATCACCCCGATATACGCCTCGCTGCGGTCCAGCACGAGAGGGTCCCTGCCCAGGACCCGGAGGGCGGCATTGATACCGGCCATCAGCCCCTGGGCGGCCGCCTCCTCATAGCCCGAGGTGCCGTTGATCTGCCCGGCGTGGTAGAGATTGCGGACGAGCTTGGTCTCCAGGGAGGCGCGCAGCTGGATCGGGTCCACGTAATCGTATTCTATGGCATAGGCCGGCCGCATGATTTCCACCCGCTCCAATCCCTCGATGGAGCGGTAGAACGGTATCTGGACATCAATGGGCAGGGAGGTGGACATGCCGCTGGGATAGACCTCTACCGTCTCCAACCCTTCCGGCTCGATGAAGGTCTGGTGGCGGTCCTTGTCGGGGAAGCGCACCACCTTGTCCTCGATGGAGGGGCAGTAGCGCGGCCCGATGCCCTCGATAACCCCGGCATAGAGCGGCGAACGGTCCAGTCCGGAACGGATGATCTCATGGGAACGCGGGTTGGTATAGGCGATATGGCACGGCACCTGGGGCATGGTGATGCGCTCGGTGGAGAAGGAGAACGGCGCTGGAGGGTCGTCGCCGTACTGCGCCTCCAGCCGGGAGAAGTCGATGGTCCGGCCATCGAGGCGCGCCGGGGTGCCGGTCTTCAGCCTGCCGACCTGGAATCCGAGTTGCCGCAACTGGTCGGAGAGCCCTACGGACGGGAGGTCCCCCGCCCTGCCGCCCGGATAGTTGGTCAGGCCGATGTGGATCAGCCCGCGCATGAAGGTACCGGTGGTCACAACCACCGCTGTGCCGAGAAAGCGGATGCCGGAGCGGGTGTCCACCCCCCGCAGCTCCTCCCCTTCCAGGTAGAGCCCCGTCACCTCACCCTGCTTGAGGTACAGATTGTCCTGCTGCTCCAGCACCCGCTTCATGCGCAGGCGGTAGAGCTGCTTGTCCGCCTGGGCGCGGGAAGCCCGCACCGCAGGCCCCTTGCGGGTGTTGAGGATGCGGAACTGGATGCCGGTGGCGTCGATATTCCTGGCCATCTCCCCGCCCAGGGCATCGATCTCCCTGACCAGGTGTCCCTTGGCCAGGCCGCCGATGGCGGGGTTGCAGGACATGAGCGCGACAGCGTCCAGATTGATAGTCAGCAGGAGAGTGGAACAGCCCATGCGGGCAGCGGCCAGGGCCGCCTCGCAACCGGCATGACCCGCCCCGACCACAATCACGTCATAGATTGTTTCATAGCAGTGCATCGATATCCTCCTCATGTTTCACGTGAAACATGGGGTATCATTTCCCAATACAGAAAGACGAAAAGATGATGTCCAACACATCGTCCGTCGTGGTCTCTCCGGTGACCTGCCCCACGGCGGCCAGGGCGTCGCGCAGGTCGATGGCCAGGGTCTCCAGCTCCCGCCCCTCGGTCAGGCCGGCAAGGAACTGCCGGAGGGCCGAATGGGCCGAGACCAGGGCATCGCGATGACGGGCTCGGGAGATGGCTACGAATTCCCGGCTGTCCAGGGCAGCCCCATGAAGAAAAGTCGTGCGGATTGACTCACGGAGGCCGTCGATGCCCGCTCCGGTGCCGGCCGACAGCGCGACGCGGGGCAGACCCGCCACCTCGGGAGGAAGTTCCAGGGCCGGCGGAAGATCACTCTTGTTCAGCACCGCGATGGTCGCCTTCCCCTTCACCGCATCCAGGATCAGCCGATCCTCATCCGTGAATGGCCGTGCCGAATCGAGAACGAACAGCACCAGATCGGCCTGGGGTATCTTGTCCAGGGCGCGGCTGATCCCTTCCCGCTCTACCGCATCGTCCGTGTGGCGGATACCGGCCGTGTCCAGCAGGCGAACCGCCAAGCCGCCCAGGTTGACGGTCTCCTCGATGATATCGCGCGTCGTGCCGGGGATATGGGTGACGATGGCCCGGTTTTCCCTGAGCAGGCAATTGAGCAGGCTGGACTTGCCCGCATTGGGCTTGCCGACGATCAGCACGGAAATCCCATCCCTGAGGATGCGTCCTTCGTCGAAACCAGCCAGCAGCCTGCCGATCTCCTCCCGGGCATCGGTGACATCCGACCGCAGGGCCGCGGTGTCGGTCTCCCCGATGTCGTCCTCGGGGAAGTCGATGGAGGCCTCGACAAAGGCCAGGCTCCGCGTCAGCGCCCGGCGGACGGCATCAATCCTGGCGGAGAGCGCGCCGGCACGCTGGCGCTGGGCAAGGGCCAGGGACGCCTCGGTCTTGGCTGCGATCACATCCATGACCGCCTCGGCCTGTACCAGGTCGATCCTGCCGTTGACGAAGGCACGGCGGGTGAACTCACCCGGTTCCGCCAGGCGGGCGCCGCACTCCAGGACCGAGGCCAGGACACGCTCGACCACGAGCGCCCCGCCATGACAGTGCAGTTCCAGAACATCCTCACGGGTGTAGGAATGGGGCGCCCGCATCAGGACCGCCATGGCCTCGTCCAGCACCGCGCCGTCGTCCCCCGTCACCACCGCGCCGTAGTGCAGAAAATGGCCGACAAAAGCGTCGCCCCTGCGGAAACGGAAGAGCCGCAGGCCGATGGCCTCGGCCCGGCTGCCGCTGATGCGCACAATGCCGATGCCCCCCTCGCCCTGGGGGGTACTGATGGCTGCGATGGTATCCTCAATATACATGGCCGAATCCTTGGTGCGCTCGAGACATCAAAACAGGTCCAGCTGTCCCGGGTCCTTCGTAGCCTTCGTTCTCCCGGCCGGACCGGCTGCCGCATCCGTCAAAAGCGACTCCGGAATCTCGGCAACAAACCGGGACCGCTGCCGGGGAAAGGGGCCGACCCACGGCCGGTTGGCGGAAGAGGTCAGAAGCAGCCGCTCCTTGGCGCGGGTAAGGCCGACGTAGAACAGCCGACGTTCCTCCTCCGTATCCACGTCGCGCCAGAGGGAACAGGGGAGCAGCCCCTCCTCAGTGCCCGCCAGGAACACCACCGGGAACTCCAGTCCCTTGGCGGCATGCAGGGTCATGAGGGCGACGGCCTCGGCCCGCTCGTCGTAGACCGTGGCTTCGGCGTAGCGGCTCAGGTGGCTGCCGAACCCTTTCAGATCGCCACCGAAGCTGCCGGCCAGATCCAGAAATCTCCCGGCGGCGGCATGGGCCGGGTCCGGGACCAGGCGCGGCAGCACGTCGAGCAGCGCCGTCGCCAGGCCGCTACGGGCAACCGCGGCCCGAAATCGCTCCAGAGCCTGTTCCAGGTCAACGAGAGCACCGCGCACCGTCCGGGGCAGTTCGAGGGGGGCAAGGGCGGCGAAAAAATCTCCCGTCAGGGGGAGTTCCGCCTCCAGGCGCCCGATGGCGGCCGGCCCGATCCCCGGAAGGGCACCTGCGAGCTGAAGCCAATCGGCCATGGTATCCGACCCGGCGGCAGCCTGCACCCAATAATAGGCCGACCGTACCTCCGCAGCAAGGTAAAAGGGCGTGATCCCCACCTGCTGGAACGGTATGCCGCGCCGCTCCAGGGCGGCGGAGAGCTCCCCGGCCTGCCGGCCGAGACGGAAGAGCACGGCGATATCGCCGAAGCTCAGGCCCCTTCCCGCTCCGCCATCGCCCCCCCGCCCGGAATTTATGGAAAAGTGCTCGATGCCGCCCATCAATTCCTCGATGCGGCGCACGATGAATTCGGCCTCGGCCGCCCCGGATGGCGCGGTGTGCTGCTCGATACCGCCCCGCCGCCCGGAAGCGGCCACCAGCGGCAGTTCGCTGCGCCGGCTGTTGTGGGCGATGACCGCGGTTGCCGCGGCGATGATCGGGGCGGGACAACGGTAGTTGCGGGTCAGGGATAACCGCTCGACGCCGGGCATCGCACCAAAGCGGAAAAAGAACTCCAGGTCGCTCCCCCGGAAGCCGTAGATGGCCTGGTCCGGGTCGCCGATGGCAAAGACTCGGGCCCGGTCGGCCAGGAGGGCGACCAGCTCGAACTGGCTCGCGTTCAGATCCTGGAACTCGTCCACGAAAAGGTGGTCGATGCTGCCGCACACCCGGCCGCGCAGCCCGGGCTCCCGGCCCAGCCGCCGGACAAACGCCGGAATGACGGCATCCAGGTCCAGAGCGTCGAGACGGTCCAGTTCCTCCAGGTAGCGCCGGACAGGCCCGGAGGGCTCACCGACCGGTTGGGCAAGATGATCGGCCAGCTCTGCGCCGAGTTGTGTGCGTTCCGCCGTGCCGAGCTCCGGAAAAAGGCGCCTGAACAGCCGCTCCCGGTCCTCCGGGCCGACCACTGCCAGGCCGGGCGCTTCGTGGCGGAGCCGGTCGAGGCAGAACCGGTGGAAGGTGCCCACGAATATCCCCTCGCCGGCCGCCCCGACCGCCTTCGCCAAGCGCTCGCGCACCTCGTCGGCCGCCCTGGCGGTAAAGGTGATGGCCGCCATGCGGGCCGGGTCGTTCCCCGCCTCCAGCAGGGCCGCGATACGCATTATCAAAGTGGAGGTCTTGCCGGTTCCCGGCCCGGCCGTGACCAGGACGTGGCGGCTCGTGGCGTTGATGGCCGCCTCCTGCTCCGGGTTTGGACCGGGCGCTTCCGCCGGGAGGTCGTCAACGGGCATCCCGCCCGCCGCCAGTGGCGGCAGCGCCACGGCTATGGCCTTCTTCTTCCGGCGGCGCGGCGCCGGGCCGTCACCGAACAGGCTTCCCTGGCCGGCCAGCCGCTCCGCCTCACCCTCCTCAAAAACCCTGATTACGCCGTACTCGCCGTCGAAACCGGGCCTGCGGATGACCCGGCCGGCCCTCATGCGCCCCACGGCCTCCCCCAGAATCGGCGACGCCGCGCGGATCTCGTCCAGGGGGGCGTGCAACAGCAGGTTGAATTCCGACCCGAAGCGCCCGATGACGCGGCCGTACCGTTCCATGACCCCCTTGGAGGCCGGTCCGGCCCCGACGATCTCCCCCAGCACCTCGGGCAGCGGGATGAGGCTGAACACCTCGGGCGAATCGTCCCGGTAGAGCGGCTTCTCCCGGTCGGCCAGCTCCATCACCCGGTGATAGACGCCAATGGTCAGGGGCCTGCCGCAGACCGGGCAGCGCAATCCGAGCCTGCGGCTCTCCACCGGGTCCAGGCAGACATGGCAGGCCCGGTGGCCGTCGGCATGGTACTTACCCTCCTCGGGGAAGAACTCCACCGTACCGCGGAAGGTCTCCCGCCGGTTCCCCCTGAGGGCGTCCCGCAGGGCGAAAAAATCCAGGCCGGTGGAGAGGAGGTTGGCCTCCCGCCCCAGCTTGGAGGGGGAGTGGCAGTCCGAGTTGGAGATCAGGGCGAAACGGTCCAGGCCGGAGATGAGCCGGTTCATGTCCGGATCGGAGGAGAGCCCGGTTTCCAGGGCGAAAACGTGGGGCGTCAGGTCGTCGAAACACTCCTCGATGGCGTCGAAGCCGGATTTCGAACCGAACAGGGAGAACCAGGGCGTCCAGATGTGGGCCGGCACCAGGAACCCGTCGGGCGCCTGCTCCAGCAGGATCTCCAGCAGGTTGCGGCTGTCCAGCCCCAGGATGGGGCGCCCGTCGGACTCGATGTTGCCGATGCCGGCCAGCTTGGCGTTCAGGCGTTCGGCAGAGGCGAAGTCCGGCACGTAGAGCAGGTTGTGGACCTTGCGCACCACGCCGTGGCGCTTGTAGATGCTGCTGATCTCGGCCGAGAGGAGGAACCGCACCGGTCCGGCGGACGGAGCCACCCCCGGCAGCGGCGAAGCGATGGCGGCCTCGTTCTTCAGGCGGAACAGCCCCGGTTCGGCCGGCTCCAGTTCCTCCTTGAGGCGGCGGAACCAGCCGGGATGGGTGAAGTCGCCGGTGCCGATCACCTGGATTCCCTTGACCCGCGCCCAACCGGCCAGGCCGGCCAGGTTGCTCTCCGGGCTGGTGGCGCGGGAAAAGGGCGAGTGGATATGCAGGTCGGCGATGTAGTCCATTAGACTGTGTCCCTAAGGGGTTGTTGAAAAACAGCCATCTCGCCGCCATCCTCGAAAGCCCTCTCGTGCGGCGTAGCGCTGCTACGCCTCCTCAGGGCCTTCTGCGGGTGCGACGATCTGACTATTTTTGAACAACCTAACCTAAGCTTTTCAACCTCTAAAGCAAAAAGCGCCCTTGCAGTGCAGGGGCGCCCTTGATTGTGCCGCAACGGCCGGCGTCCGTCAATCCTTGACCAGTTTGTTGATGTACATCTGCTGGCCGATGGTCAGGATATTGTTCACCAGCCAGTACAGGACCAGACCGGAGGGGAAGCTCAGGAACATGAAGGTGAACACCACCGGCAGGGCCAGCATCATCTTCTGCTGGACCGGGTCCATCTGGGAGGGGGTCATCTTCTGCTGCACGAACATGGTGACCCCCATAATGATCGGGGTGACATAATAGGGGTCCTTGTCGGACAGGTCGGTGATCCAGAAGAAGAACGGCGCATGGCGCAGCTCGATGGAAAACATGAGCGCCTTGTAGAGGGCGAAGAACACCGGGATCTGGACGACCATGGGCAGGCAGCCCCCCAGCGGGTTGACCTTGTGCTCGCGGTACAGCTCCATGACCGCCTTGTTCATGGCGTCCCGGTCGTTCTTGTATTTCTCGCGGATCTTGTTCATCTCCGGCTGGATCTTCTGCATCCCCTTCATGGACTTGTAGCTCTTGTGGGTCAGCGGGAAGAAGATCCCCTTGAGGATGACGGTGATGATGATGATGGCGATGCCGTAGTTGCCCACGTAGCGGTAAAAGAACTTGAGGGTATAGAGCAGCGGTTTGGCGATGGCCGCGAACCAGCCCAGATCGAGGGACTGTTCCAGGGAATCGCCCTGGGCCTTGAGAATGTCGATATCCTTGGGGCCGACGAACAGGCGCTGCGTCACCGTGGCCGCTTGTCCCGGGCTGACGGTGAACTGGGGGGCGGAGACGATCGCCTCCAGGAATCCGGCGGCGTTCTTCTTCAATTCGACGGAGGCGATGCTCCCCTTCTCGGCCAGAATGGCGCTCAGGAAGTATTTGTCGGCAAAGCCCGACCAGAGGATGTTCCGGTCGTATTTCTTCGATGCGGCGGCAACGTCCTTGGCCTTGTCGGACTTGAGGCCGTCGCCGGTGTAGATGTACGACCCGGACACGTCGAGGCGGCTGTCCTTGACCTTGTGCTCGGCCGGGTAGGTCATCACCTGCTGAATCGCTCCGACCAGCGGAGCCGCGGAGTTGTTGAACACCTGGGTATCCAGCTTGATGCCGTAGGAGCCGTCGGTGAAGGTGTAGACCTTGCGCACGGTAAAGCCCTGACCCGATAGGTAATTAAACGTCAACTGCCGGTTCTCTCCGGCGGCCAGCGCAATCTTGTCGGCGTCGGGCTGGTATATGGTTCCCTCCGGAAGATTGATCCCGGCCGCCCTGGTCGAAAAGCTGAGAAGCGAGGGGTCGGCGTGGATCCCGAGCACGACCGGGCTCGCCGTGGGTGTGTTCTGCTCCCGGTACTTCTTCAGGGTCAGGCTTTTGAGGCTCCCCCCGCGGGAAGAGAATACCGCCGTGTACAGGCCCGTATCCACGGTGACGTCCCGTGCGCCGGCCTGGCTCGTCTGGGGGGCAACGCCATTGGCCGCGGCCGCCGGCTGCGCAGCCGGCCCAGGGGCAGCGGTCGTCGCCTGGGTGATGGCGGTCGCTTCTTGGGCGGCTTTTTGCGGAAGCGGTTTCTTTTCCGGGCCAAAGACCATGGAAAAAACGTAGAAAACCGCTATCGAAAGAATGATTGCCAGAAATGCGCGCTTTTCCATAAAAGCTCCAGTTGTGCTCTTTTAGTTAAGGTACCGGATCAAATCCACCCGGATGAAAGGGGTGGCATTTGCAGAGCCTGACGATGGTGAGCCAGGTCCCCCTGACAACGCCATGCCGTACAATTGATTCGCGGGAATACTCGGAACAGGAGGGATAAAACCGGCAGGTCTGCGGAAGAAGCGGCGACAGCAGCTTCTGGTACAACCTGATTACGATGAGCGCAATGCGCTTGAGCATGGGGATGTGCCGATATGCCTGAAGGCCTTTTCAAGTTCTCGCTGAACGGCGCCGAAATCCAGTGCCGCAGCGTCGCGCCTCGCCACTACGTTGATGTCAACCCCCGGCAAGGGAAGCTGCATCTGCCTGAATGTCTCTCTGATATAGCGCTTGACCCGGTTGCGGATCACGGCGCAACCGACCTTTTTACTGACCGTGGCCCCCAGGCGTGCCTGGGTTCCGCCGTTGTCCAGCCATACGACAAGGAAACCCCTGGTAGCGAACTTGTGGGGAGAGTTCAGGAGCCTGAGGAATTCGAAGCGTTTCCGCAGGCGTACCGACTTGGGAAACGCTGCAGCGCCCCGCTCTCCCACAAATCGATTACTTGGTTGCAATGCCGACGGACAGTCTTTTGCGGCCCTTGGCCCGTCTGCGCTTGATAACGAGACGTCCGTTCTTGGTTGCCATGCGTACCAAAAAGCCGTGGGTGCGCTTGCGCGAGGTGTTGCTGGGCTGAAATGTTCTTTTCATATTCATCGCTCCTCTAAAAATTTATCAGGAAATGGGTTATTAAACATATCACCTTGAAATTGTCAAGATAATTATTAAGAGCCGGGAATCCTCACCGGTAAGTGATTTGCCTTGAAAAATGGCCCGGCCTCTGTTAATCTGCCTCAACCTAAAAAAGCTCTGAAAATTTTGTAAACTATTGTCAAATTATTGATTTAATTCCGATTAAAGTTATCAACAGGTGTTGAAAATCGTGTTGATAACTGTTGATATCCCATGAGGGTCTGCAGCGCAAAAGCGGTTCATACCATTGGCAATTAGTCATATCTAACCATTGTGGATAACCCCCACTGCCTCCACTCCCCCTGATAATGAGAATGTAATGTGAAAATGCACGAAGCCTGGCAACAAGCCGCCGAAAACCTGGAAAAAGTTCTTTCCGAGCGAGATTTTGCAACCTGGATCAAGCCGGTAAATTACAGCCATAGCGAGGGTGCGACCGTCTATCTCTCCGTTCCGACCTCCTTTTTCAAGGATTGGCTGGAGGAGAACTATCAGAAGGTCATCCTTGGCGCCTTATCGGTCACCTCGGGGCATAACCTGTCCCTCTCCTTTATCGTCAGGGACCAGAACAGCGCATCCGAAACCGTCTTGCCGGAAGATCTCATCATCAAAGGGCATCAGGAAGAGGCTGAACAGACCAAAAGCGCCCAGCTCGACTCCACCTTTACCCCCTTGAATCCCAAGTACACCTTCGACCTGTTCGTCAGCGGCACCGGCAACCACTTTGCCCATGCAGCCGCCATGGCGGTGGCCAACAACCCTGCCGATACCTACAACCCGCTCTTCATCTACGGCGGCGTCGGCCTCGGCAAAAGCCACCTGCTGAACGCGATCGGGCACACCATCCGCTGCGCTGCTCCCGCTCTGGACGTCTGTTACTGTTCCGCGGAGAAGTTCATGTACGAGATGGTGAACCATCTGCGCCTCAAGAAAATGGACCTGTTCAGAAGCCGGTTCAGGAATGTCGATGTGCTCCTCATCGACGATATCCAGTTCATATCCGGCAAAACGGGGACCCAGGAGGAGTTTTTCCACACCTTCAACGCACTCCATGAGGCCCATAAACAGATCGTCATCACCTCCGACAAATTTCCCCGGGAGATATCGGATTTGGAGGAGCGTCTCCGTTCCCGCTTCGAATGGGGCTTGATAGCCGATATCCAGCCGCCCGACCTTGAGACCAAGATCGCCATTCTCAAGAAAAAGTCGGAAGTGACCAGGATCAGGCTTCCCGATGATGTCACCTATTTCCTCGCCGACAGCGACACGCGGAACATACGGGAACTGGAAGGGATGCTGATCCGGCTCGGGGCCTACAGCAGTCTGCAAAATATCCCCATAACCCTTGATATGGCCAAGGAAAGCCTGAAGGATATCCTTGGAGACCGGCGCAAAGAGATCACCATCGAGTTGATCCAGAAAGCGGTGGCTGAGCATTTCGGCATCAAAATCTCCGACATGAAATCGGAAAAACGGCAAAAAAATCTTGTCCAGGCCCGCCAGATAGCCATCTGGCTCTGCCGGGACATGACGAAGGCCTCCTATCCCGATATAGGTTCGAAGTTTGGCGGCAAGGATCATTCAACAGTGATCTACGCCACCAAGAAGGTAGAGAAAGCGTTGCACGACGATCAGAAATTTTTCAAACTGGTGGACGATATCCGGCAGGGTATCCTGAAGTGAGTACAACCCTGTTGACCGCGTGTGGATAGCTGTGCATAACAATGGCCTTGTTGATAACCGGCCCGCGCGGCCAATAATTATCAACAAGGTTGTATGCCGAAATTATCCGCAATATTTGAATGTTATGCAATTTTACGCTTATCAACAGGACCAATCACAACAACAAAGGTTTAAATATTTATTTACATAAAACCTTTTCCTGTAAGGAGTGACAGATGGAATTTACAATCGATAAGGAACTGTTCCTCAAGTCGCTGCAGAAGATTCAGGGTATCGTGGAAAAACGGACTTCCATGCCGATTCTGTCGAACGTGCTTCTGGAAGCGACCGATTCCGCACTGCATGTCACGGCCACCGACCTGGAGGTGGGGATGAAGAGCACCTATCCCGCCGAAGTGGCATCGCCCGGCAAGATTACGGTCGGGGCCAAGAAGCTGTACGAGATCGTCAAGGAGCTTCCCAACCAGGCCATCGTCTTCTCCACAAAGGACAACGACTGGGTGGAGATCAAGTGCGGCAAGGTGCAATTCAACATCGTCGGGCTTTCTCCCGACGAATTTCCCTATTTCCCGGACATCAAGCAGGAAAGCCTCTTTGAGATAGAAAGTGCCCTGCTGAAGGGGATGATCGAGAAGACCTCCTATGCCATCTGCACCGACGAGACCAAATACAACCTGAACGGCATATTCGCCAAGGTCGAGGTCAACGGCAACGGCGAAAACTCCCTCAAAATGGTCGCCACCGACGGCCACCGGCTGTCCATTGCCACCGGGCCGCTGAAGGGAACGGCAGGACCTGAGCTTTTGAAGGGGGTCATCCTCCCGAAAAAGGGCGTGTACGAGATGAAAAAGATCACCGAAGAAGACAGCGGCACCTTCCTCTTCGGCTTCATGGATAACAGCGCGGTGATCAAGCGGGGCGATTCCTACATGGTCATGCGCCTGGTGGACGGCGAGTTTCCGGATTACAATCGGGTCATCCCCACGGCCAATGATCGCATCGTCACGGTCAGCAGGGAGAATTTCACCCATTCCGTCCGCAGGATGGCCATACTCTCCAGCGAAAAGTTCAAAGGGATCATGCTGGAAATAACTTCGGACGGAATAAAGATCTCCTCGAGCAATCCCGAGTTGGGCGACGCCATGGAGGATCTCGACGTAACCTATGCCGGCGAACCGATCTCCGTCAGGTTCAATGCCCGTTACCTCCTGGATGTGCTGGCCGTGGCCGAAACCGACAGCGTGGAGATGAAGTTCAGGGATGAACTCTCCCCCTCCATCATCGTGCCGGAGAATTCGGACAGCTTTTTGGCGGTTATCATGCCGATGAGGCTCTAGTGTACTGTACGGTTAGTTCGCACTCGTACTTCCGGCTCTTTTGTCCGCTGCCGTCGTTGCGACTCCTTGATGTAGTCCTTGCTACACCCGCGTCGCCGCGCCTTGGCACCGGCCAAAATAGCTCGGAATTACTTCCCGCGACTAACCGCACAGCACACTAGCGACAGGAACGGATGCGGCTTAAACACCTTGCTGTCACCGGTTTCCGGAATATCGGGACAGTTCGCATACAGCCCGGAGAAGGTTTTAACCTGTTGTACGGCCTCAACGGGCAGGGGAAGACCAACCTGTTGGAAGCGGTCTACCTGCTGGGGAGTCCCCGCTCCTTCCGGAATGCCCGCCTTCCCGAACTCATCGGCCATGACCAGCCCATGGCCCAGATTCAGGGCGAGGTCCTCTCTGGCGGTACGCTGAACCGGATCAAGCTGACCCTGGAGGCTGCCGGACGCCGGGTCGAGGTTGACGGCAAGGGCGTTCAGCGGGCCTCAGACCTGCACGGCAGACTGAACGCGGTGGTGTTTTCCCCCGACGATACCGGCATGGTCAGGCTGGGGCCCGATGCGCGGCGGCGCTACCTGGACCGGGCCGTCTACATGGGGGACATCGGCTACCTGCACAGTTGGCACGGCTATCACCGGATTCTCAAGCAACGCAACCACCTCCTGAAAAGCTCCGACAGGACCGGTCTGGATACCTGGACCGAGCAGCTGGCCGAAGCGGGTGCGGAGGTTATCGAACGGCGGCAGCGCTACGTGGCGCAGCTCAACGGCATGCTTGAGCGGCATTATGCAACGATTTCAGGGGATGGGGAGACGGCCGGCATCGCCTACCATCCCGAAGGAGTGCCGGCAAAGGGCCGGGAGGCCATTCGCGGACAACTGCTGGAGCTGTTTGCCCGCCATGCCCGGAGCGACGAACGGTACGGCACCACAACGGCCGGGCCTCATCGGGACGACCTGTCGCTCTGCCTGGATGGCCGGCCGCTGAAGAGTTTCGGGTCCCAGGGACAACAGAAGAGCTTTGTCCTGGCGCTGAAAATGGCCGAGGTCGATAACCTTCAGGCCATCTTCCGGGAACCGCCGCTCCTGCTCCTGGACGATATGAGTTCCGAACTGGACGCCCGCCGGAACAGGAATCTGATGGATTTTCTCTGCACCCGGGAGATCCAGGTATTTATCACCACCACGGAACGATCGCCGGCCCTGTTGGGCGCTGCTGTACACTGCGCCGTTTTCCGTGTGGAAGACGGCAATCTGACGTTTGAGGGAAATGAACCGCATGAGTGAACAATCGGACAACATGACGCAAGATGTGGAAGAGTATGGAGCGGAGAACATCAAGGTTCTGGAAGGCCTGGCCGCGGTACGCAAGCGCCCGGCCATGTACATCGGCTCCACCTCCAGCGCCGGCCTGCACCACCTGGTGTACGAGATCGTGGACAACTCCATCGACGAAGCCCTGGCCGGCCACTGCGACAATGTCAGCGTAACCATCAACACCGATGGTTCGGTGACGGTGGTGGATAACGGCCGCGGCATACCTACCGATATGCATCCCACCGAAGGCAGGTCGGCGGCGGAGGTCGTCCTTACCGTGCTGCACGCCGGCGGCAAGTTCGACAACGACTCCTACAAGGTCTCCGGCGGCCTGCACGGCGTCGGGGTCTCCGTCGTCAACGCCCTCTCCAGGTGGCTGGAACTGGAGATCCGCCGGGACGGCAAGGTCTGGCGCCAGTCCTACCGCCGGGGCGACCCCCAGGCGCCGCTGGCGGTAACCGGCGAAACCAAGAAACGGGGCACCAAGGTCACCTTCATGCCGGACGAGGAGATCTTCGAAACCACCGAGTTCTCTTTCGACGTGCTCTCCCAGCGCCTGCGCGAGCTGGCCTTCCTCAATGCCGGGGTCAGGATCAAGATCACCGACGAGCGGGTGGAAAACAAGTCCCACGAGTTCTACTACGAGGGGGGTATCAACTCCTTCGTGGAATACCTGAACCGCAACAAGACCCCGCTGCACCCCCGGCCGATCTACATCAAGGGTGAAAAGGGCGGGGTGGAGACCGAGGTCTCCATGCAGTACAACGACTCCTACGACGAAAAGATTTTCACCTTCGCCAACAACATCAACACCCACGAGGGGGGCACCCACCTGGCGGGCTTCAAGGCGGCCCTGACCCGTACCATGAACAGCTACGCCGCGGCCAACAACCTGCTCAAGAACGCCAAGGTGACCATCTCGGGCGACGACCTGCGCGAGGGGCTGACCTGCGTCATCTCGGTCAAGATCCCCCAGCCGCAGTTCGAGGGGCAGACCAAGACCAAGCTGGGCAACTCGGAGGTCAAGGGGTACGTGGAGACCCTCCTGAACGACAAGCTGGCCCAGTTCCTGGAGGAGAATCCCCAGATCGCCAAGCGCATCCTGGAGAAGTCCATCGACGCGGCCCGGGCCCGCGAGGCGGCCCGCAAGGCCCGCGACCTTACCCGGCGCAAGGGCGCCCTGGACATGGGAGGCCTGCCGGGCAAACTGGCCGACTGCCAGGAAAAGGACCCGGCCCTGTGCGAACTGTACCTGGTCGAGGGCGATTCCGCCGGCGGCTCGGCCAAGCAGGGGCGCGACCGGAAATTCCAGGCCATCCTGCCGCTCAAGGGGAAGATCCTCAACGTGGAGAAGGCGCGCTTCGACAAGATGATCTCGTCCCAGGAGATCCGCACCCTGATCACGGCCCTGGGCACCGGCATCGGCAAGGACGACTTCGACATCGCCAAGCTCCGCTACCACCGCATCATCGTCATGACCGACGCCGACGTGGACGGCTCCCACATCCTGACCCTGCTGTTGACCTTCTTCTACCGCAACATGCAGGAACTGATCCAGCGCGGGCACCTGCACATCGCCCAGCCGCCGCTCTACAAGGTGAAACGCGGCAAAAAGGAGATGTACCTGAAGAACGAGGCGGCAATGCAGAACTTCCTCCTGGAGGAAGGGGCCGAGGACCTGACCCTGCGCCTGGAGAAGGGGGACCGGACCTATATCGGGAAACAGATCATTCCGGTCATCAAGCAGCTCATGGAGAACCGGGCCATCTTCGACAAGGTGGTCAAGAAGGGGATCGCCGGCGACCTGCTCTCCCTCACCATCCGCAGCAACGTGCCGGCCGGCCTGGAAGAGCTTTCCGGCCTGGAGCCGTACCTGGACGCCATGAAGGCGCTCTCCCCCGGTTCCGACTACCAGGTGGAGGAGGACCGGATCACCTTCCGCATCGGCAACATCCGGGCGATCATCGACCACCAGGTGCTGTCCGTGCTCTCGACCCACGAATACGAGCTGTTGGTGGAGAATCACCGCCGCGTGGTCGAGACCATGGCCGACGGCCGGGCCTTCCTTGAGCAGCAGGAGGGGGGAAAACTCCTCCTGGAGACCGGCAACCACGAAGAACTGCTCACCTTCTTCCTGGAGCAGGCCAAGAAGGGGCTCGCCATCCAGCGTTACAAAGGCCTCGGCGAGATGAACCCGGAGCAGCTCTGGGAGACCACCATGAACCCGGAAAACCGCGTGCTGCTCCAGGTCAAGATCGAGGACATCGTGGAATCGGACGAGATCTTCACCATCCTCATGGGCGACCAGGTGGAGCCGCGCCGCGAGTTCATCGAGACCAACGCGCTCAACGTGGTGAATCTGGACATCTAGGGATCATGCTGTAGGGGGTGGGAATGATTTCGTCCGGGACGGAGTCTTTCATCTAGCATGGCAAAGGCCGCACCGGTCAACTCAGGTTGATCGTGCGGCCTTTTGTTTTGGCCTCATGAAGAAGACATAAAAAGCAAGTAGCAACCTTTTACTACTCAACATAACGAGGTAGATCAATGAAAACAGACATTGTTCATGCATTGACCGAAACTTTTGAAGCTCATGCGCAACAGACTGAAGCTGGTGTTGAATTTTGGCTTGCCCGTGATCTACAACACTTATTGGGATATTCGGAATGGCGGAACTTTACCTCAGTTGTTTCAAAAGCCAAGACAGCTTGTGAAGTCTCCGGTCATGCAATCTCAGACCATTTTGTTGATGTCAACAAAATGGTCGACTTGGGTTCCGGCAGTCAACGAGAAGTTGAAGATATCATGCTTACACGTTACGCCTGTTATCTGATTGCTCAGAACGGTGACCCAAGAAAGCAGGAAATCGCATTTGCACAAACCTATTTTGCTCTTCAGACACGTCGTGCGGAATTGATCGAGCAACGTCTTCTCGATGCCGAAAGGGTTGCGGCGCGGAAGAAACTTACCGCTACGGAAAAAGAACTATCACAAGTGATTTACGAACTATCACAAGTGATTTACGAACTATCACAAGTGATTTACGAACTATCACAAGTGATTTACGAACTATCACAAGTG
>Ga0207816_1000026_pt1 | contig 64445 bp, 48 predicted proteins | sample LuqExpMetageno10_FD_187768 | JGI IMG/M metagenome (GOLD analysis project Ga0207816, IMG submission 187768) | Tropical forest soil microbial communities from Luquillo Experimental Forest, Puerto Rico - Sample 10 (SPAdes) | ecosystem: Environmental > Terrestrial > Soil > Tropical forest ... | reverse complement strand
CTGGCCTCGGCCGAGGAGCAGCCGCTGGAAACGGTGGTGGTCACCGGCATGCGCGCCTCGCTCGAATCCGCGGTCAGTATCAAGCGCAATGCGGATACCGTCGTGGACTCCATCACGGCGACCGATATCGGGGTGTTCCCCGACAAATCCGTTTCTGATGCCATCCAGCGTGTTCCGGGCATCACCGTCTCGCATCTGCAGTCGGATGACGACACCACGCACCCTTCAGGCGAAGCCACCGGTGTTCTGGTCCGCGGCCTCACTTTTGTGCGCACCAACTTCAACGGGCGTGACAGTTTCTCTGCCGACGGTCATCGCGGGCTTAACGTCAACGACGTGTCGCCGGAAATGATCGGGGGCATCGATGTTTATAAGAACCAGACCGCAGACATGCTCGAAGGCGGCATCGCGGGGGTCGTGAATATCCGCACCCGCTTGCCCTTCGACGCGGAGGATCACATCCTCGCCGCGTCGGCCAAGATGAATTATAACGACCGTTCCGATGTCGTGACTTATGACTATTCCGGCGTCGGGGCCAAGAATTTCGACACCCCCTACGGCCGCATTGGGATCCTGGCCGGTTACGCCAACAGTCATGTCGTGACGCAGACAAATTCGGTTGTTTCACTGCGCAACGGCACTTTCTGTTCGGGTGGCGCGACCAATGCCGACGGTTCGGCGAAGGTCGGCTCAGATGGCACCATACCCTGCACGGCGACGCCCTATGGCGGTTCGAGCTGGCAATATATCCCGGATGAGGTGAATTTCAGCCGGGTCAATTACAACCGCAAGCGCGAAGGCAAGTCGTTCGCCTTACAATATGAAAATCCCAACAAGGATCTGCGCTGGAATTTCCAGTACAACGAATCCAACTATCGCAATGCCTGGCTCGAGCACAGCTCCAACATCAACCTTTTCGGGATGTGGGCTGCGCCTGGCTTTGATCCCATGTCGACCCAGGCGGTGATGCCGGCATTCGGCACCTCCGCGTTTACGTGGAACTCCAACGGCACCTTGAAATCAGGGGTGATCGCGGCCCCAATGGGATCGTGGATGGGCAATTGGGGCGGCAGTTATCAGCATGCGGTGGATGCCGCATCGGTCGTGCCGGGCGTACCTTATGTCAATTATTGTGGTCCGGAGCCGGGTCATACCTGCGTCAATAACTCGACCATGGGCGTGACGCTGGAAAACCAATCCCGCGTGTTCGACCATTCCGAAGGTACGCGCGACCTGTCGACCAACCTGCAATGGGACGTCACCGAGAAGCTGCACACCACCTTCGACGGCCAGTACATCAGCGCAAAGACCGCCAATAACGACATGCTGGTGGCGAACGACATCCTGGTGAACGCGAAGTACGAGCGTGACGGCAACGGTCCGCCATCGATCACGCTGCTGCCGGGCGACAATATCAATTACGCTCCGGGCTTTCTCACCAACCCGCACAACTATTTCAGCGCGTTCGTTCAGGACCACAAGGAACGCAATAACGCCCAGGAAATCGCGCTGCGCGGCGATGTCCAATACGATGTCAACAATGGCTGGCTGAGCTATGTCAAAGCGGGCGTGCGTTACGCCAACCGCAAGCAGGTCGTGCGCTATTCGGCCTATAACTGGAGCGCGGTCACGGCCTCATATATGTGTAACGGCCCGGCTTTCAGCATCGATAACACCTCGCCAGCGGCTTATCCGGCGTCTTGCGGCAATTCCAACACCTTCCAGGGCTACGGTGCGAATATCTGGGAAGCCGGCAATTTCGGCGGTGACTTCTTCAATGGAAAGGTCTTCAACCCTGGAGACACGATCTGGCTGAAGAACTCGGTTTTGACCAATCCCGAAGCTGCCGGTCTCGCGCTCGGGCAAAAGACGACGCAGAATCCCGGCTGGTGGACGCCGATCTGCTATCGCAGCGGGACGACGGACTGCTATCTGCCATCGGAAGTGCTGAACGTCACGGAAAAGACCACGGCGGGTTACCTGATGGTGGCTTTCGGCGGCGACTCGCTTGCCGTGTTCGGCGTTCCGGTGTCGGGCAATATCGGCGCGCGCTATGTTCAAACCGAGCTAACCAGCACGGGCGGCGTCTCATTCCCGACCCACGATTGGTACGCCAACAATACCTTGCCTTCGACGCCGGCCTGTAATGCGCCTCTGACCGGAAACAACGTCACCAACATCTCCTGCTGGCTGAATGCTGGTCTCGGTGCGTTCAGCAATGGCGGTTCGGGCCTCAACACCTATGGCAAGACGTCCTATAATCTCTTGCCGAGCGCCAACATTCGTTTCGACCTCAGTGATAATTCGATTGTGCGTTTCGCGGTTTCCGAAGCAATGTCGCGCCCCGATTTCGGCTATCTGCGCAACTATGTCGGTATCAGCGCGCCGAACATCGATGTCAGCAACACTTCGCCTTATGTCGTCTACAACTCGCCGACGGCGGCGCACACCCCGGCGAACGTGACGGGCTATAACTTCTTGTTCATCGCCAATGCAGGCAACCCGGCCCTGAAGCCGATGACCTCATGGCAGTACGACGCAACCTTCGAGCATTATTTTAGTGCGTCGAGTTCCTTCACTGCTGGTTTGTTCCTGAAGGAGCTGAACAACAGCATCGCCTATGGCGATGTCACCCGGGCCGTCACCAATAACGGTGCGACCCAGAACATTCTCGTCCGCGGTCCGGTCAATTCCCCGAATGGCGGCGAGCTCTGGGGTTTTGAGTTGGCCTATCAGTCTTTCTTCGATTTCCTGCCTGCGCCGTTCGACGGGTTGGGCACGCAGTTGAATTACATCCACACCCATCAGGCTGGAATTCATAACTCCAACCTGGCGGTCCAGCCGGGTTATATCGCAGGCAGCACCATCGCCTTCGGCGGCGGGCTGCAGGTCGATAATGCAGTGATCGACTCGCATCGTCTGGCCGGTATCTCCGACGACTCCTACAACATCATCGCGTTGTACGAGAAAGGCCCAATCGGCTTCCGTCTCGCCTATAATTACCGTTCGTCCTTCTTGACCGACAATCTCGACTGCTGCACCGGCACGCCGATGTATCAGAAGGGGGCGGGCTTCCTCGACGGTTCGATCCGCTATTCGGTGGACGACCACTGGGAAGTGTCGCTGGACGGTTCCAACCTGCTCGACACCACCACCGTGTTCCAGCAACAGGTGATGGGCGATACCTCGCTGTCACCGAAAGCCAAGCCGGTTGTTCTGGACACGGGTTGGAGCAAGAGCGGGCGCCTGCTGCAATTCGCGGTGCGCGTGAAGTACTGATCCCTGGCAGGTTCTCCGCGATTGGATGACCTTCCCCATAGCCTTAAGGGCCCGCGGTGAGCGGGCCCTCTTTTTTGATGGTTGTCGCTCGCAGGTTGTGCGGCAAGGGCGCTGCATTCGCTTGTCATCTGTGGCATTCTCAGAGCAAATCACAAGGCGGGGACACGCCAATGGGAGGCAAGCGCCGTTCCGATTCCGGATCGCGCCCTACGTCATTCGACATTGCTCGCAAGGCCGGGGTTTCCCAGCCGACGGTTTCGCGCGCGCTCCGGGGCGATCCCACCATCAGCCCGATCACCCGCCGCCGTGTCGCCTTCATCGCTGAGGAGCTCGGCTACAAGGTCGACAAGAATGCCTCCAATTTGCGCGGCCAGCATTCCCAGACCATTGCTATTCTCTTTTTTGAGGATCAGCGTTTTAACGCCTCGCTGATCAACCCGTTTTTCCTTGCCATGCTCGGATCGATAACCGGTGCCTGCGCCAAACGCGGCTACGACCTTTTGATCTCCTGCCAGCACTTATCGTCGAACTGGCGCATAGATTACGAGGATTGCCGCCGCGCTGACGGCATTATCCTTCTGGGCTACGATGATTTCGTCACCTATAGCGCCGAATTGGAGCGGCTGGTGGAAGAGGGCACCCATTTCGTCCATTACGGCGCCACTCTGAAGAACCACCCCGGCCTCTCGGTCGGCTGCAATGATTATCTTTCCGGCCGGCAGGCGACCGAGCATCTCATCAAGCAGGGAAGGCGCAACATCGCCTTTCTGGGCAGCGTCAGCGACCACTACCCGGAGTTCTCCGGCCGCTACCGGGGCTATGTCGATGCCTTGCAGGCAGCCGGGCTTGCCGTGCAGCCCGCGCTTCAGGCCGATGCCATCAGCGCTTTACCGGAAGGCGAGCGCGCCATGCACCAGGTGCTGGCTTCAGGAGCAGCCTTCGACGGTGTTTTCGCTGCGAGCGATCTCATCGGCATCGCGGCGTTGAGTGTTCTGCGGGAGACGGGCCTTGCTGTGCCCGGCGATGTTTCGGTGATCGGCTTTGATGATATCCCCGCCGCCAGCATGGTCACACCGGCGCTGACCACCATGCGCCAGGATACGCAGCTGGCAGGGGAGGTGCTGGTCGATACGCTGTTGAAGCTGATGCGCGGCGAGATGGCGGAAGCCACCGAACTTCCTTGCGGATTGGTGGTGCGCCAATCCTGTGGCGCCAAATAGCCGCCGCTTTTCGCTTCCCGGAACGTTCAATTGGCTTATGCCGCCTTGCGGGGCCGGGGGCAATCACCGCGGCGGCTCTCATGAGGCGTGTTCGGGGTTATAGCGCGTAGCGCGAACGGAATTCGCGTGCGCTGCGCCGGCTCATGATGAGCGGGGTCTCGACATTGCGCAGGTATACCGCGAAACCGCCAGATTCATGCTTTTCCAAGCGGTCGACATGCTCGCAATTGACGATGGTGGAGCGCTGAATGCGATAGAAATGGTTTTCCGGCAGTTCTTTCTCCCATTCCTTCATCGATTTGAGGACCGTTCCGATCGAGCTGCCTTCGACAATCACCCTGGTGTAATCGCCTTCCGCCAGAATGTAGTCGATACTGGCTATTTTGACGAAGCGCGCCCGGCGGCCGATGGTGAGCAGAATCGAATCCGACATTTTCAGCCCGATCGCAGGGGCTTCCAGCCGTACCCGGTGCTCAAAGCGGTCGAGCGCCGCGCTCAAGCGCTGTTGCCGGACGGGCTTGGTCAGATAATCAAGAGCATTGACCTCAAACGCCCGCAACGCAAATTCCTCATAAGCCGTGATAAAGATGACCCATGCCTCGATAGGAATGCGCTCGAACAGCTCGAAGCCGGAGGCCCCAGGCATCTGCACGTCGAGAAAAATGAGCTCGGGCTTAAGCGCCTTGATGTGTTCCACCGCTTCGTTCACCGATGCGGCTTGTCCGACGATCTCGAATTGGGGGTAATCGCGCAGCAGGTATTCGAGTTCATTGCGCGCAATGCGCTCGTCATCGACAATCAGGGCGGAATGGCGCGTCATACCGGTGTTCCCGTCGGCATCAATTGAAGCTCGATTTCGGCAGTGACCCATCCATCCTTTTCATCAAGCCGGAATGCATGCCGTCCTGGGAATGCCAATTCCAGGCGTTCGGTGATGTTTTTGAGGCCAATGCCGGTATCTTCGTATGAATCATCGTGCATCAGCGCCAGCCGGCCCGTATTGGACACCCGGATTGCCAAGACCCGGTCTTTCCGGGTGATTTCGATGCGCAGCTTGAGCGGCATGACGCCATTCTTCATCCCATGCTTGATGGCGTTTTCCACCAAAGGATGGATGAGGAAGCTTGGCAGCGGGATGGCGAGGGCGGAAGGATCCGCCAGCACTTCTGCATCGAGGTGCTGTTCGAAGCGCGTGCGCTGGATCGCGAGATAATTCTCAATGGCCTCGAGTTCGTCTCCTACAGTGCCTTCGCCGCTGTGGCCGTCCAGCGAATAACGCAGGAAGTCTGCAAGCTCGGAGACCATGCGGCGCGATCTTTGCGGATCTTCCAAGATCAGCCCGCGAATGGCGTTCAGGGTATTGAACAGGAAGTGCGGGTTGAGCTGGTAGCGCAACATGCGAAGCTGGGCTTGATGCGCCAGACTCTTGGCTTCACGCGCATTCTCTCGTTCGAGAATGGCTTGCCGCCAATAATCGATGCCAAACGAAACGCAAGAGACCAGGAATAGAGTCGTTCCGCTTGCCAATCCGCCCTGGAACATCAGCGAGATCCAGTTCATCGGCACGCCGATCCAGTGCGGCAGGCCAATAAGCTGGATCACGAAATGGGCCATGGTGATCCATATGGCGCCGCCGACAAAGCACAGCGCGGGCAGGGCGACGAACAGCCAGAGCGTATGATCCCGGTCACGCAAACGCGTGTAAATCAGACAAATGGCAATGTTGGTGATACAGGCGCTGCCGTTATAGAGAAGCTCCCAAACCGCGATGTCGATGGCCTGCTCGCCCGGTGCCCGGCTAATCCAGTCGATACCATTGGCAACTGCTATCAACAGATAAGCGGCCGCGATCACGAAGATCATCAGGCGAAGGTTGTACTTGTTCAATTGGGCCGGTCCTAAAAAGGTGCGCGATCGTATGTCTTCCGGCAACAAGGGGAGCGGCAGCCGGTTTCTGAAATTGCTAATGCCGAACACGATGCGCCTCAAGCCGGTAACGCTACCATATCTCATCTGGTTTTGTTGGCCTTGAAAAGTGGGCAATGGGCTGCACTTGGTCTCGTGCATGCTCGAACATTTCTCCGTCTCCTGCGCAATGATGCCGGCCGGCCACAGTTCGCCACTCATCTTTCGCGCCGTATAGATTTTTTTCGACAAGCGGTCGAAACCTTCGACGAGCGGTCGAAAGCGGCAGTAAGCCTCCCAAGAAGATGAGAATCTGTCGTTGCATTTGTGCGGAGCGCGTATGAAAGTGTCACCACATTTTGTCTGAGTAATCAGGCATGCAAAAAAATGAGCAGGGAGGGTGATTATGCTCGGCAAAAAACTACTAGCTTGTTCCGTATCGGTGCTGGCGCTGATGTCCGGGGCGGCCATGGCGCAATCCGACCAACAGCTGGAAACGGTCGTCGTAACCGGTATTCGGGCAACGATTTCACAGGGCTTGGATATTAAGCGCGGATCGACTCAGGTCGTTGAATCGGTCATCGCAGAAGATATTGGCAAGTTGCCTGACAACAACATTGTTGAGGCCTTGCAGCGCTTGTCCGGTGTGCAGGTGACCAACCGCGGCGGTGGCCAGGTCGGCACCATCTACATCCGTGGCCTTGGTGACATCGAAACCACCTGGAACGGCCGCAAGCTGTTCACCGCATCGGGGCAATACTTCTCGATGCAGGATATGCCTGCGACCCTGGTCCGCGGCTTGGACGTTTATAAGACCCGCGAATCGAGTCAGATTGAAAGCGGCATCGCCGGCCAGCTCAATGTCTCGTCCTATCGTCCCTTCGATTTCGAAGGCTTCAAGCTGACGGGCGCAGTCACCGGGACTTATGAAGAAAAGCGCGGTGCGACCGATCCCAATATCGGCCTTCTGGTCAGCAATCGCTGGAACACCTCGATCGGTGAAATCGGCGTCCTCGCCAACCTGTCGTGGTCGGTGACGCGGTTCCGCGATGAAAGCTCGACCCCGGGCGCCTTGGTGCCGTTCGTGACGGAAAATCCGCCGTCTGCAATCGGGTACACGCCGTTGCAGCGGATATTCAACCCTTCCTCAGGTACTATGTATTGGGAACCGGGCACGCCGTCTGGCCTGTCTGAAAAATCAGGCGCGACGATGTCGATCAACGGCACGACCACGCCGTATTATCTGTCCCGTGACGCTGTTTTTCAGAGCGACTTCACCGGCAAACGTACGCGTCCAAACGCGAACTTGTCGGTCCAGTGGGCACCGACAGAGCATTCCACCTACACCTTGGAAGTCATGTACAACGGCTTCCGCAACGAGACATACAACAACCTGTTGTTCAGCTTCGTCGACTGGTGGGGTGATTTCGCCGGAACCAGCCCGAGCATCGCTCCGGCTTCGAGCTTTACGCTTTATTCCGGCACCAATGTCATGAAAACCCGCCATGTCGGCGACGTTTACGACTTCAACAGCGGTGACCTGACGGTTTCAAAGACCAACAGCTATGTCTATGCCTTGAACGGCAAATGGGAAATCACCGACCGCTTCAGCGCGACCGGCGATATCTCTTATCAGGCGAGCCAATACAATACGGTCTTCACTGCCATGCGCATTGACCGTGTTGCACCGGAAATCAACGTCGACTTCAATGCCGGTGGCGGCATCATGGCGTTCAATTTTGGCTCGACGCAGAACCGGCTGAGCGATCCGTCCTATTGGAATACGGCGCAGCTCTACGATAATGCCAACCATACCAAAGGTGAGGCCTACACACTTGCTTTCGATGGCAAGTATGACACCAAAGGCATCCTCGGCATTGTCAACGATATCAAGTTCGGCTTCCGGCACGACAACCGCAATGCTGCGGAATCCTATCGTCAAGCCAGCGGCTACCACCTGCAACAGTTCTCGACGGTGGATTCGTCAGCCTATCACTACAACAGCGACTTCTTCGATGGCGTTGCCAATGTTCCCCATTCCTGGGTCAACGTGGACGGCCGCTGGGTCTATGACAACATCGCCAAGCTGCGCACACTCTATGGTGGCGACCTGACGAGCGCCCGCCTGCACGAAATGTTCGAGACCTTCAAGATTACCGAGATGAATACCGCGGTGTATCTGGAAACCGATCTCGAACACGATCTGTTCAATCGTCCGTTGACCTTGAACGCCGGTATGCGCTGGGTCCAGGTCAAGGACAACATGACGTTCTTCGACCACACCGACTTCATCGCCAACGGCACCCACAACGCGACAAGCGGCAGCAACTACGCCGCCAAATGGCTGCCAAGTGTGGCTTTGGCCTATGAACCCGCCGACGACATCAAGCTGCGTGTCAATTACGGCGAGACGCTGCGCCGTCCGGCCTTTACCGATCTCAATCCGACCTACATCCTCAATGCTGACGTGACCAATGTCGGTTACGCTACTGGTTCGCGCGGCAATCCGGATCTCAAGCCCACGCATGCAAAGAACATCGACCTCACGGCCGAATGGTATTTTGCTCCGTCGAGCGCCATCTATGGCACCGTGTTCCGCCGCGATCTGGACAATATGATCGTGACCGAAAATGTCGCCATGGTGTTCTCGGGTACGGCCATCAAGAACCAGTACAACACCAACAACTTCATCATCGTCGAGCCGGTGAATGCTTCGAAGGGCAACCTGAAAGGCATCGAATTCGGCGCCGTCTACTTCCCGGATTTCCTACCGTCCTTCCTCGACGGATTTGGCGCTCAGGGCAGCTTGACGGTTTTAAGCTCGTCGCAGAACACCCCTGTGACCGACTCCAGCACCGGCAAAGTCACGTCCTATCTTATCGAGCCGATGTGGGGCGTGTCGCCGATGTCTTATAACCTGACGGCGATCTACGAAAAAGACGCGGTCAGCGCCCGCATGTCTTATGTCTGGCGCTCGAAGTTCCATTACACCAACGAGGCGGCCTCCTTTGCCAACCCGCTCGGCATTTGGCGCCGCGCGGAAGCCAGCCTCGACTTCCAGCTCAGCTACAAGCCCTGGGATGGCGTGATGGTCACCTTCGACGGTACCAACCTGCTGAACGGCAAGCAGAAGCAGTACTATCATTCCGGTACAGCGGGCGATCCTGATGTCACCGACTTTGGTACCGCTTTGTTTAGCCGTACGTTCGCGATTGGCCTGCGCTATTCGACGAACTGATGTGTTGGGCCCGGCTGTGTCGCGCGGCCGGGCCTCATTCCTTCATCTGATGAAGGTGTGAGAGCGAGTATCGCGGACATGCCCAGTTATCGGAATGCAAGATTCGGCTGGCCCTTGTTCCTCTCCGGGGTGCGGCTGGAACGCGGGACGCGAAGTTCCCCCCTTAAGGCGGCAATACGGCCTGATGCCAATCGACCGTTTGCCGCCTATTTTTCTTCCGATGATCGCGCTTCGTGCAAGCGCTCCCGGTTAGGCTATTTTCGATTCAGCGGAATGAAATCATGACCGTGAAGCACTCTGTAGCAGTCCTCGCCATAGGGCTCCTGGGCTGCATTTCCTGGGCGGGTACTACGCCCGAGGTTGATATCCACGATCCTGCATTGGGGCGGGATGGCGGAAACTATTATCTCTACAGCACGGGGCCAGGGGTTCCGTTTTACAGCTCGAAGGACCTGGTGCATTGGACGGTGCGGGGGCAGGTGTTTGGAAGCGAGCCGTCCTGGGCGCGCGGTGTGACCCCTGGTTTCAACGGCCATGTCTGGGCGCCCGATGTCAGTTCTGCCGACGGCAAATATTATCTCTATTACTCCGTGTCGGGCTTCGGCAAGAATGATTCCGCGATCGGGGTGACGGTCAACAAGACGCTCGATCCATCCTCGCCAGATTACAAATGGGAAGACAAAGGCATCGTGCTGCGCTCGGTGGCGGGCCGTGACGATTGGAATGCGATCGATGCCAATGTGATTGCCGATGCGAACGGCACGCCCTGGATGGTGTTTGGTTCGTTCTGGTCCGGCATCAAGCTGGTAAAGCTCAACGCCGACCGCACGCGTTTGGCCGAACCGCAGGTCTGGTACTCGATCGCGGCCCGTCCGCGCACAAGCGCTGACACCAAGACAGCGGGCGATGGGGCTGTGGAAGGTCCGTTCTTATTCCGTAAAGGCGACTACTATTATCTTTTTGTCTCGACGGGATATTGCTGCCGCGGCAAGGCATCGACCTATCGCATTGCGGTCGGCCGCTCCAAAGCGATCACCGGACCTTATCTCGACAAGGCGGGCGAGGACATGGCCAAAGGCGGTGGCACGCCGCTAGTCTCAGAAAACGCCAAATGGGCCGGCTGGGGCGGACAGGGCGTCTATAGTTTCGACGGCAAGGATTATGTCGCGATGCATGCTTATGAGGCGGCCGACAATGACTTTCATCGCCTGAAGGTTCTTCCCATGACCTGGGACGCTGCGGGCTGGCCTTCCATTGATGGCCGTGCCTTGGATAGCTTTCACACCACCCTCAAGAAATGATCTTCATGAAAAGCTCCAAACTCTCCCTGATCGAGAAAGTCGGTTTCGGCGCCGGTGATGCGGCCGTGAATATCGTCTGGTCGGCGTTGGCGATCATCATCACCTTCTTCTACACTGATGTGTACCGATTGAATGTCGCCCATATCGCCTTACTGGGGCTGCTGCCGCGGCTGATCGATGCCTTTGCCGATGTGGCGATGGGTATGTTCACCGATGGGCGCACGACGCGCTGGGGCCGCTACCGGCCATATCTCTTTGCCTTCGCGGTGCCGTTCGGCGTCTCGATCATGCTGGTCTTCACCACGCCGGACCTCAGCTACACCGGCAAGCTGATCTGGGCCTATGCCACCTATATCCTGATGATGCTGGTCTTCACCTGCATCACCATCCCCTACATCTCACTGCCCGCGGTCTTGACCGATGATCCCCAGCAACGCCTGTCGGCCAACGGCTATCGTCTCTTCTTTGCCAAAGGCGCATCGCTTCTGGTCAATACCTTTGTGCCGGTCTTCGCGGCACGCTGGGGGCAGGCCCACATCGCCCACGGCTATCAGGTGTCGATGGCGATCATGGCGGTGGCGGCCACGCTGCTGTTCTTCTTCTGCTTCTTCACCACCAAAGAGCGAGTGGTGCACAAGAATGACCGCAAGCCGCTTGGTGAGCAGTTGAAGCTGCTTGCCAGCAATAGCCAATGGCTGTGCCTGGCTGGGGCTTGTGTCATCGGCACCATCGGTTATGTCATCCGCGGCTCGGTCGGACTCTATTACGCCAAATACTTCCTCGGCGGGGATGCCAAGCTGCAAGCGGCCTTCATCACCGTCGGCATTGTCGGCAACATCCTGGCCATGGTGGCCTCCACTTGGCTGACCAAGTTCGTCTGCAAGATCCAGGTCTTCCGCTGGTCGCAGCTCATCACCTTTGTCCTCAGCGTGGCGATGTATATCGTGGTTGCGCCGGGCGCGGTGGCTGCCGCCTTTGTGATGTATTTCCTGATCAATTTCATCGTTGATTTCCAGGCCCCCGTGTTCTGGTCGCTGATCTCGGAAAGCGTCGATTACGGCCAGGTCAAGCAAGGAAAGCGCGTGGCGGGCTTGGCCTTCGGCGGCATCTCCTTCTGCCAGAAGATGGGCATGAGCCTGGCCGCAGGCATGGTCGGGCTCTTATTGACCTTCTATCACTACCAGCCGGACGTGGTGCAGAGCGCCTTCACCTTGAATGGCATCGCCCTCATGCTGACCGTCATCCCCGGCGCCTTCCATCTCGGCATGGGACTTTTGATGTACCGGTATTTCGTCACCGACAGCTACTACAACGCCAATATTCGCCAGCAAGTCACCCAAGAAGTGCCATGACCAGAACCATCACCATTCATGCCGACAAGCAAGGCGCCGCCATCAATCCGCAGATGTGGGGCCTGTTCTTCGAGGACATCAATTTCGGGGCTGATGGCGGGCTCTATGCCGAGCTCGTCAAGAACCGCAGCTTCTCTTTTCCCGATCCTTTGATCGGCTGGCAGAAGATTTCGCCCAGCAAGGCGCGCGGGGCATTGTCTGTGCAGAGCGAAGAGCCCTTTGCCGTCCAGCATCCCCATTACCTGCGCCTGCAGTCCCAAGGGGCCGATGTTTTCGGCGTCGCGAATGAAGGCTTTCGCGGCATGGGGTTAAAGGCCGGGGAGGGCTATGACCTGACGCTGCGCCTGCGCTGTGTCTCCGGTACGCCCAAGCTGCGCGTGGCGCTCTATGCCGAGAACGGCACATTACTCGAACAGATCAAGCTGGAAGGTTTCTCGGCCGGCTGGGAATTAAAAAAAGCCGTGCTGCGCCCGTCCGCGACCGATGCTAAAGCCAAACTTTATCTCTTGCTGGAAGGGGCTGGGGCGATCGACATCGATTTTGTCTCGCTCTTCCCGCAAGCCACCTGGAAAGGCCGTCCCGGCGGGCTGCGCGCCGACATGGTGCAGGCGCTGGCTGATCTCAAGCCCGGTTTCTTGCGCTTCCCAGGCGGCTGTATTGTGGAAGGCAGCGAGCTCGACAAGCGCTATCAGTGGAAAGACACCATCGGGCCGGTAGAAGAGCGTCCGCTTCTCATCAACCGCTGGAATTACGAGTTCCTGCATCGCCCGGCGCCGGATTATTTCCAGTCCTTTGGCATTGGTTTCTACGAATATTTCCTGCTCTGCGAGGATATCGGCGCGGCGCCGATGCCGATCATCAATTGCGGCATGGCCTGTCAGTTCAACTCTTGCGAACTGGCGCCGATGGAAGACCTCGATACCTACATCCGGGACGCGCTCGATCTGGTGGAATTTGCCAATGGTCCGGCGGATTCGGAATGGGGCGCCAAACGGGCGGCCATGGGCCATCCCGAACCCTTCAACCTCACCATGATCGGCATCGGTAACGAGCAATGGGGCCCGCAATATATCGAGCGGCTCAATGCCTTCGTCGCGGCGTTCCGCTCCAAATATCCCAAGATCCAGCTGATCGCGTCCGCGGGACCGGAACCAGCTGATGAGCGTTTTGCCTATCTCTGGCCGAAATTCCGCGAGCTGGGCGTCGATGTGGTGGACGAGCATTGCTATGCCCGCCCGTCCTGGTTCTTCGAAAACTCCCATCGTTACGACGCTTATGATCGCAATGGTCCGAAGGTGCTGTTCGGCGAATTTGCCTCGCAAAGCGACAAGATGGTGAGCCCCAACAATGTCAATGATCTGGAATGTGCGCTGGCCGAAGCCGCTTTCATGACCGGGCTGGAGCGCAATGCCGATGTCGTCTCCATGGCCGCTTATGCGCCGCTGTTTGCTCATCGCGAGGCTTGGCAATGGACGCCGGACCTTATCTGGGTGGACAACCTCTCTCTGGTGCGCACGGCGAACTATTATGTGCAGCAGGCCTTCAGCACCAATCGCGGTGATGTGGTGCTGCCCGCAGAGCTTGGCGAGCCGGAGGGCGGGCAGTTTTTTGCCAGCGCTGTACGCGAAAGTGAAACCGGCGACGTCATCCTGAAGATCGTCCATCGCGGTGAGACGTTCGAGCACGCTACGATCGTCTTGACCGGCGCCAATGCCGTCTTGGCAAGCCAGACCGTTCTCTCCAGCGCCTCGCTGGCGGATCACAACAGCTTCGCCGAGCCGGACAAGGTCGCGCCACGTCACGCCGCCGTCACCCTCATCGGCAACACCATCGGCCTGCGCTTGCAACCCCGTTCCCTCACCGTTCTGCGCATCAAGGCCGGGTGAGGGGATAAGCGGCGCTGATGCAAAGCCATATTCACAGTTCCTGACCGGAGACCGCGGGTATCATGGAAAGCAAGACGCAAATCGCGAAAGGGTTCGCCCTTTCGCTCACGCTGACCGGGGCAACTCTCATGTTGGGGGCACAGACTGCCACCGCGGCCAACCCCATTCCGCCCCGGCCAAAAGGGCCTTGCGATATCTATGCGGCCGCCGGCACGCCTTGCGTAGCGGCCCATAGCTCGACCCGCGCGCTATACGCCTCCTACAACGGTCCGCTTTATCAAGTGATGCGCCACGCGGACGGAAAGACGCTCGATATCGGTGTGGTCCAGCCGGTGGCCAAGCCCGTTGCGGACGCGGGAGGGTATGCTGATGCTGCCGCGCAGGACGCGTTCTGTGCCCATACCTATTGCTCGATCACCGTTCTTTACGATCAATCGGGCAAGCACAATGATCTGATCCAGGCGCCTCGGGGCGGTTTCAGCGGTCCGGCTTTAGGCGGTTTCAACACTCTACCGCTGGCCGACATGGCGCCCATCACCATCATGGGCCACAAGGCCTATGGCGTCTTCATAGCGCCCGGCATGGGGCTGCGCCAAAACGATGCCAAGGGTACTGCGGTCGATGACCAGGCCGAGGGCCAGTATTGGGTCATTAATGGCCATCACTTCAATTCCGGCTGCTGCTTCGATTACGGTAATGCCGAAATCGACAGCCGCGATGACGGCAATGGCACGATGGAGACCACTTATTACGGCAACGGGCCGTATTGGTATCATGGCAATCCGCCCGGCCCGTGGATCATGACCGATCAAGAGAACAATCTGGTCGGCTGCGTGAATGAGGACAAATCGAAGCTCTGCGCGAAACTGCCGGATATTTCTTGGCGCTTCGTCACGGCGATGGCGAAGGGAAAACCGCATCATTGGACCACGCTCGGAGGCGATGCGCAGCGTGGCGATCTGTCGGTTATGTTCGATGGCCCGCGCATTGATGCCACTTACGACCCGATGCGCAAACAAGGCGCCATCCTTCTGGGCAATGGCGGTGATAACTCAAACGGTTCGCAAGGGACCTTCTATGAAGGGGCGATGACGGCCGCGGGCACTTTTCCCTCAGATGCGACCGACCAGCTCGTCCAGGCCAATGTGGTGGCGGCCCAATATGGTGTGGCGCCGCTCACGCTTGCGCCGGCTTCGGCGACGGCCACGCCGCCAGGCTTGCAGACGTTTTCTCCGGGTTCCTCACGGGACAGCACACTGACATTCACCAACACCACGGGCGCTCCGGCGGCGAATGTCACACTGAGCCTGTCGCTGCCCAATGGCTGGACTGCTGTCGTGTCTGGCACCAAGGATAGCGCAAAGACTTTCCCAGGTCCGGTGGCGCCGGGGGCGAGCGTGAGTGCGACGTTCAAGATCACGTCAGCACCGCAGGCTCTCAATGGGGATCTCATTGGCAATGCCGCCTGGACCGGTCAGGTCAAAGGTCAGGTCTTCATCCAAAAGACGGCCGAAAAAGTGCGGAACGCCGATCCGGTCAAGATCAACGAATTCCGTGTGAGCGACGGGTCCGCCGCCAATACCACGAATTCCTTTGTCGAGCTCTACAACGCTGGAGCCAATACCGTCGATATCTCGAACTGGAGTTTGACCGAGCACGCGACAGGGCAGGCCGTTTTTTCGGCGGTGAACATTCCTTTGGGCACGAAGCTCGCACCAGGCGGTTTCTATCTGTTGGGACTGTCGAACTCCGGATTGGCAGTACCGGCGCGCGCGGGCGATGGCGCCATTCTGGTCAGGAATACGGCTGGTATGAAAGCTGGCGATACGGTTGCTATCGGCACCGGTGCCGCTGTTGAAACCCGAAAAATCGTTCGCATTGGAACACCAGCTGGGGAAGTAACGCCGCTATGGCAGCCCCTGCCGGATGGTCCCGTGATCACGATTCCCGCCGGTTCGACCAACGTGCCTGTTACGAGCAGCGCGGGTTTTGCGGTCGGCGAGAAGATTGCGCTTGGCTATGGCGCGACCTATCCCAATATCGGACGGGACCTGGAAAAATACGAAGTGGCCACGGTCACCGCGGTTGGCAAGCCTGGCACGCAGGCCTTTCTTGCTGCCGATGCGGTCACGGGCACAACCAATATCAAAGTGACCTCGGTTGAGAATATTTCGGCCGGTGAAAAAATCCGCCTGGATATAGACAGCAACGGCCACGGGATCGAAACCGTCACGGTCAAGAGCATCGGCACGGCAGCAAAGCGTACGGCATTTACGGCCGATGCGGCAGCGGGTGCTGGCACCATAAGTGTTCGCACCAGATTTGGCTTCGCGCCCGATGAGAAGATCGCCTTCGTCGAGGGCGACAAGATCACGGTCGGTATGCCAGCAAACCAGCAAACGGTCACGATCGCGGCGGTAACGGCCGATGGGCCCGCGACGGCCAAGTTGAAAATTTCTCCGGTGTTGGGTGCCGCCCATATCGCGGGAGAAGATATTGTGGAACCGGGCTCGGGCCTTGAGCTTGCTGCTCCCTTGAAGTTCAACCATGCCGCCAATCTCCCCTTCAGCGTCCGCGGAACTGGGATCAGCTTCACGCCGACGACGGCTTACCCCCATTCGAGCAACGAACCGGTCCTGCCGCTCGGCACCGGGATCACGCTCGACAAGCCGCTCTCGGCGGATCATGGCATTGAGGCGGTGGTGTATGACCGCAGCGTTACGAATGCGGGTTATCAAGGAACGAAGGCGCCCGATCAGTGGTTTGGAGGTCCCATCCTCTCGGTCAATGCGGGTAGCATGATCTTGCGGGATGCCGCCGGGCGGACCGTCGATAGTCTCAACTATGGCAACTTCGCCAATAACGGTAATCTCGTCGACCCCTGGGCCGCAGAAGGGTATCAGGCAATCTCCGGCTTGGACAAAGGCGGATGTTTTGTCACCACGCCTGGCGCTGCGATCAGCTTTCCGCCGGTGAACACGGTTTCGACCAACAGCAGCGCTGGCCGCTATCCCGACGGTTTGGATACGGACAGCAATTGCACGGATTTCAAGGCACCTGCTGCCTCCACTCTGCCGGAAGGCTCTGCCGCTGGGACGAATACGATCGCCGTTGCCAGGGTGGTGGATTTCAAAGAGGGCCAGACGGTGCTGATCGACGCAACCGCGAATCCGGAGACCGCTGTTATCGCGGCAGTCGGCTCCGCGGGAGCGACCACGGCACGGGCCGCAACCAGTATCGGTGCGACCACGATACCGGTTCACGAGGCGAGGGATTTCAGCCACGGCCAGACCATCGTCATCGATAGCGGCAAGCAGAAAGAGACGGCTGTGGTTCAGTCCGTCGATTTCGGAAGGCGTGGAATCCAGCTCGTCGTCAACGCACCACTCAAGTTTTCCCATGCTACCGGTGTGCTGGTTTCCGGCACAGGCATAACGCTGGCCAAGACTCTAAGCCGGGCTCACGCCAAGGGCGCGCAGGTCACCACCGATCTGCCTACCCCCGGTGCGCCCAACACATATTCCGGCAAATAACGGATGGTGAGCGCCGCCTGGCGGTGCTCACACGACGCCAGCTTCGAGATTACAGGATCGCATTGCTCAATATTATCTGAAGAAAAACAACGGTTCCGCCGAAACAGGGAGAAAAATCGATGCTTGTCACATCCACGCGCGCCCGTGCGCTCGTGCTCATGGCTATAGGAACTCTTGCACTGGCCACCGTGCTGTCCGCTTGTGGCGGCGGCGACTCCAGCAGCTCGAGCGGTTCATCGAGCGGCAGCAGCGGTTCCTCCAGCCCAACTCTCGCCAGTATGGACAGCAGCTACCAACTCAAGATCGTCAACGCCTCCACCAGCCAGACCCTGAGCATCGCTGGCAAGAGCCAGACGGCGGGGGCCGCTGTGGCTACGGCGGCCGACGATGCCTCGAGCGCGCAACGTTGGCACGTCATGCCGATGGCATCGGGCCAATACAATGTCGAGAATCTGCTGACGCATCAGGTCATCGGCGTTTCAAGTGCTTCAACCTCGGCCGGTGCGGCGGTTGTCCAATGGGCCGACAACGGTACGAATGACCATTTATGGTCGTTCTACAAACTGTCCGACGGTAATTACATCATCAAGAACATCAATAGCGGCCTTTACCTGCAAAGCGACGCTTCGGGCGGGATTACTCAGGCCGCCCTCGTAGACTCTTCCAAACTGCAGGAATGGACCATCACCGTAACCACGGATTTGGCCTATCCCATGCCGATGACCGTGTCTGGCGACGGCGTGGGTGTTCATGATCCCAACATGATCAAGGACACGTCCGGCACCTACTGGCTGTATGGGACGCACAACACGCTTGCCAAGTCGACCGACATGGTGACGTTCACGGCGGTCAGCACGGGCATCTTCTCAACCGATTTCAGCTGGTGGGCGAGCAAGAACACGACGGGCACAAACGGGCGAACGGACCTTTGGGCCCCCAGTGTGATGTATGCGAACGGCACATATTATCAGTACTATTCGATTCCGATCTACGATACGCCTTCCAAAGCTGGCACCAATCAGGGCGCAGAAGCGGTGATCGCTCTGGCGACCAGCACATCGCCGAACGGCCCCTGGACGGATGCAGGGCAGATCATTGCTTCCTGCGGTACGACGTCTGGCTGCACGACCACCTTCAACGCCATCGATCCGGCACCTTACATTGATTCCTCTGGCAAGTGGTGGCTGACCTTCGGCTCGTGGGAGGACGGGATACACGTTCTGCAGCTCGATCCGTCCACTGGATTGCGTCTGGCCTCGAACACCACGCTCTACAACATTGCCAAGCGCTCCGCGGGCGAAGAAGGACCGTTCATCTTCCCGTATACGGTCAACGGCACGCTTTATTATTACTATTTCGCGCCGATCAATGTCTGTTGCAGCGGTATCAGCAGCACTTACCGCATCATCGTTGGCCGCTCGACCAGCCCGACAGGGCCGTTCTTGGATCGTGGTGGTTTGGATCTGATGAATGGCGGGGGCACGATCCTGCTCAGCACGCACGGCAATATCTATGGCCCTGGCGGCCAGAGCGTGCTGGGCGGTACACAGCCGGTGCTGGTCTATCATTACTATGATGGTACGGCCAACGGCGCGCCGAAGCTGGGTCTGAATAACCTGAAGTTCGACAGCGACGGCTGGCCCTATGTCCAGTAAGCATCAGGAGTAGGATTCCATGGTGCCGCGACAAGCAGACTGTTTGAAAAAAAACGGTTGCGTTTGTCGCGGCGGCTGGCGCCATGTGACTTGCGGAGTATGCGTGTAATCACGTTGCACTTCGAAGGAGGGCGGTTTTGAGTTTGGCAACGCAGCTTTGGGTTGGTGCGGGCATGCTCGCCGCTCTGCTGTTGCCGGCGGCTGCACAAGTTATCAGCATTGGCGAGGACGGCAGCAGTCAGACCCTATGCACGGCTAGACAGAATGCTCGTGTTACAGGTAACAGCGCCTACGGACGATCTTCCGCTGTTTATCGCAACGCCATGGACCGGGCTGGCCGCCGTTACGACTTAAGCCCTGATTTGCTGGATGTTCTGGCGCGCCAGGAATCGCATTACAACCCGCGCGCTGTATCAGCGAAGGGTGCAATCGGGATCATGCAATTGATGCCCGCGACTGCGAAGGCGCTAGGCGTCAATCCTTTCGATCCCGAACAAAACATTCTTGGGGGTGCGGCCTATCTGCGTTACATGCTTGATGCCTATGATGGACGTATCGATCTGGCATTGAGCGCATATAATGCAGGGCAGGGCGCGGTTGACCATTATGGTGGAATTCCACCGTTTAAGGAAACCCGCGTTTATCTGTTGCGAAACTTCGAAAATCTCGCGCAAAAGAGTGATCTGCAACCGTCCGTGGCGGCGGCGAGTGAAGAGACCGGCTACATTCAGAACTGCCGGCAATGAGGGGAAAGACATGAAGCTGGCAAAGCTCGGAATTACTGTTGCGGCTACCACCATGATGCTGTCTGAGGCGGCTTTGGCACAAAGCGCAAATCCTGTTCTCGGCGCGGCGAGCTGGGTCAAGGATTTGTTGATGGGACCACTGGCGACAACCGTTGCGGTCATCGCTGTGGCGATGGTGGGTTTCATGATGCTGACTGGCCGGATGAACTGGAAGCACGGTGCCGTGGTCATCCTCGGGCTGTTTATCCTGTTCGGAGCTCCGCATATCGTTGCTTCCATCCAAGCGGCGGCAGGCCGCTAGGGGATGGCAGGCCTAACCCGTACGCCTGTGTTCAAGGCGCTGACGCAGCCGCAGATGTTCGCGGGCGTCACCTACAGCTATTTCATCATCAACGGCGTGGTCACCACCGAAGCTTTTCTGATCACGCATTCCTTCTGGTCCTTGCTGGTGGCGTTGCTGGTGCATTGCATCGGCTATCTCGCTTGCCTGCGCGAGCCGCGTATATTCGATCTGTGGCTGATCAAGGTTTCCAAATGCCCGCGGGTTTCCAACTGGCGCTTGTGGCGCTGCAATTCCTACAGGCCCTGACGCATGAACCCCGGCCGGCCGACATCTTCCGGGATCGCAAACTGGTTCAAGTCAGAGGCCAGGGTAGGCGACCGGCTGCCTTATGACCGCTTGGTCGACGATCACACCATCCTTCTGCGGGATGGGGCCTTGATGCAGTCGATCCAGCTCGAAGGTTTTGCCTTCGAGACTGCCGATACAGAGGAAGTCAACCACCGCCAGCTCTTGCGCAACGCTGCCTTCCGTGCCGTAGGCAACTCCCGCTTTATCATTTATCACCATATCATCCGCCGCCGTGTCGATGTCGCGTTCGAGGCGCGCTTCAAGGATCCGGTCGCGCAAATGATCGACGCGCGCTGGCAGGAGCGGCTGTCGTCAAAATCCCTGTTCGTCAATGATCTTTTTCTCACGGTGGTGCGGCGCAATCCCAAAGGCAAGGCCGGTCTGGCCGAGAAGGCGGCCTCCCTGTTCGGCCGCAAATTAGGCGAGAACACCAAGGAGGCGCAGCCCTCACGCGATCTGAAGGAATTGCAAGCAGCCGCCGATGCGCTCATGGCGGCGCTGGCAGCCTACAATCCGCGGCGCCTGGGGGGTTACGAGAGCCGCAACGGGCGATGCAGCGAACCTTTGGAATTGCTGTCGGCGCTCTACAATGGCGAATTGCGTCCGGTGCTGTGCCCAGCCTCAGACATTGGCCATTATTTGCCATACCGGCGTATCAGCTTCGGTCTGGATGCGCTTGAACAATCGGCGGTGAGCGACGGCAAGGATTTCGGAGCCGTTCTCTCCCTCAAGGATTATCCGCCACAAGCCACACCTGGCATGGTTGATGCCATCCTGCGCTTGCCTTTTGAAATGGTCTTGACCGAAAGCTTCGGTTTTGTGGAGCGTCAGATCGGTCTTGAGCGCATCGATCTTGCACTGCGCCGGCTCAAGGCTGCCGATGATGATGTCGTTTCCCTGCGGGCTGGCCTGACGGCTGCAAAGGACGATCTTGCCACGGGGGCCTTCGCTCTTGGCGAACATCACTTGAGCCTGCTGGTGCGGGCGAAGTCGCTGGAAGCCCTCGACCGGGCATCGGCGCAATGCCTTGCCGCTCTGGCCGATATCGGGGCCGTTGCCGTGCGCGAAGACATCAATTTGGAGCCGGCCTTCTGGGCGCAGTTCCCGGGTCTGGAAAGCTATATCGCCCGTAAGGCGTTGATCTCGACCGGGGCCTATGCCTCGTTCGCCAGCCTGCATAGTTTTCCCATTGGCCAGGCTGAAGGCAACCATTGGGGCCAGGCCATTACGGTCTTCGAGACCAGTTCCGGCACGCCTTATTTCTTCAATTTCCACAAAGCCGATCTCGGCAATTTCACGATCATCGGGCCATCCGGTTCTGGCAAGACGATGGTGCTGAATTTTCTAACCGCACAAGCGCAGAAATACGAGCCGCGAACGATTTTGTTCGACAAGGACAGAGGCGCGGAGATTTTTGTCCGGGCGATCGGCGGCCATTATACTGCGCTCAGGCCCGGTGAGCCGACCGGCTTCAATCCCCTGCAGCTTCCGGATACGCCTGCCAACAGAGCCTTTCTGAAGACCTTCATAACCCAGCTTGTGACGCGGCCGGGTGAGATTTTGAGCGCCGAGGAAGAGGCCATTATCGTCGATGCAATCGACGCCAACTACCAGCAGGAACTGCAGTTCCGGCGCTTGCGGTATTTGCGCGAGCTGCTGTCGGGAGCGCGGCGGCCCAAGCGCGGCGATCTGGCAGACCGGCTGGCGCCCTGGTGCAGCGAGAGCGAACAAGGCTGGCTGTTCGACAATCCAGACGACCTGTTGGATATCGCGCAGACCGTTGGCTTCGACATGACCCAACTGTTGAACGAGCCTTTGCTGCGCACGCCTTGCATGCTGTATCTTTTTCACCGAGTGGAAGAACGCCTCGATGGCGAACCCACTCTGATCATTATCGACGAGGGCTGGAAGGCTCTGGACGACGACGTTTTTGCCGCCGCCATTCGCAACTGGATGAAGACTTTGCGTAAGCGCAATGCCATCCTGGGATTTGCCACCCAGAGTGCGCGCGACGCGCTGGATTCGCGGATTGCTGCGGCGATTATCGAACAGGCCGCAACGCAGATTTTCATGCCCAATCCGCGGGCGCAAGCCGAGGATTATTGCACCGGCTTTGGCTTGACCGAGCACGAACTCGATCTGGTACGTTCGCTGCCGGGTCATTCGCGCTGTTTTTTGGTCAAGCACGGCAATCATTCGGTCTTGGTCCGTTTCGATTTGGGGGCGCATCCCGATCTGATCACCATTTTGTCGGGCCGGGAGAGTTCGGTGCGCCGTCTGGAAGACATTCGCGCCGTTTTGGGTGACGATCCCGCCGCATGGTGGGAGCGGTTGCTTGGCCAACCTTATCCGGCAGCGCAGAACGGGCGGGGGGTGTAATGAGCTGCCCCGCCATCACCATCGCCGGCGAAACCTCAGTATCCGGCACTTTGCAGGCGATGGACTGCCAAATCGAGCAGTCGGTAGCGGTTGGTTACAACCGCCTCTTCGGGGCGGGCGGTGCTTTCGCCCAAACCTTGACCGTTCTTTTGACCATTTACGTGGCGCTGCTGGCTTACGGGCTTCTCACCGGACGCACGCGGCTGACCGTGGCGATGATGAGCCCGCGGCTTGTCAGCATGGCGCTTGTGTTGACCTTCGTGACGGTTTGGCCCGCCTATCACACTGTTTTCTATGGAATGTTCATGTATGGGCCCGACCAGATCGTGGCTGCGCTGCTGGGACAGCATGGCAGTGCGGTGATGAGCTTTGCGGAGATTTTGGACGGTCTTTTTGTGCGCTTTTCCCATATCGCACAAAGCTTCGACAGCACGCCCGCCAATGGCGTGCCGGTGCTTGCCTCCAAATCAATGCCGGTTATGCTGTTCTGGTCGAGCGGCCTGCTCCTCTTGATGTCGACCCTCGGACTGCTGATCCTGACGCGTCTTGTCCTTTTTCTTTTGCTAGTTCTTGGCCCGCTCTTCATCGTCCTGGCGCTGTTCGACCAGACCCGCGGCTTGTTCAATGGCTGGCTGCGGACCTCTATCGTTTTTGCCTTGGCACCGATGCTGACGGTCCTTGGCGGCAGGGCGGCGCTGTCGCTGTTCGTGCCGCTGCTCGACTATATCGAGATGGATTCCCAGAGCGCCATCAAAGCGGTTCAGCCGATCATTGTGCTGTTCATGGGGGCACTGATTTACGCCGCTTTTTTGGCAACGCTGATGTGGGTTGCGGCCTCCTTGGTCAAGGATTGGCAGGCTGCGTTGCGCCATCAGCTAAGCCGTGCGGAGCGTGGAGCTCCTGCGATAGCGGCCGGTTTGCCACCACAAGCCTTTGTCACGGCTCCGGCGGCAGCTGCCACAGATGATCGCAATCGGGCTTTGCAGGAAGCCATGAGTGCGCGACAGACCATTACGAATATCGCGACGGTCACGGCCGCAGGAGATTCTGGCGCCGATCGCTTCGCACAGCCGCAAGGTCTGGGGCAGCGCTTCCGCCGGCCCAATCCGCTTGCACGGTTCAGCGGGAATGCCAAGCCATGAGAGCTCCGATTCTATTATTCCGGATGATTTGCCTTAGCGGTGCTTGCCTTGGTCTCGTATGCGCGGGTGAGGGCCTGGCGCGGCCGCGCCTGTCCCAACAGCGTGTCAAAGCCGTGGATTTTGTTGAGAACGCCGTGGTGACGATCGATGGCTGCACCAGCTTCCAGACGACTGTGATGTTTGGCCCGGGTGAGCAGATCGAAAATGTCGGATTGGGGGATGCCAATCAGTGGCAGGTGGTGCCGAACCGGCGAGCTGATCTGCTGTTTGTGAAACCGCTTGTCGCGGACGCCTTCTCCAATATGACGGTGATTACCGCCCGCCACAGTTATAATTTTGAGCTGCGGGCCGCACCCGGGGCCGCGTGCAAAAGAGGCGATGTGGTTTACACCTTGCGTTTTCGCTACGCCGATCTTCCGGCCGCCCAGCCTGCGCCGGTCCCCGATCCGGAAACGCTTTTGCCGACGCCGGAAAAGCGCAGCAGCACCTATACCTATTCCGGCAACAAGGAGCTGGTTCCTTTCCGCATATTCGATGACGGCAAATCGACCTATTTCTTGTGGGCGAAGGGCATTTCCACGCCGGCGATCTATGTCGTCGGCAGCGATGGGAAAGAGAGTCTGGTGAATTATTCGAACCATGGCGAGTATGTGGTGGTCGATCTGGTGGGACAGGCCTTTGTGCTCCGCCGGGGTGATCTGTCTGCCAAGCTCTACAACGACGCTTTTGTGGTTCCCAAGCTCGATGCGCAATCCCCGCAGCCAGCAAAGGAAACGCCACATAGTTTCTGGCCGTTCTGAAGGAGGCGGTGATGGCAAAAAAACCTCCTGGCAACGATCCCCGGATAGCTTTGGGCAGTGCCGAGCTGGAAGCGGCATCGCTGGCCGCTTATCCGCAGGTGGCTAGCAAAGCTTCGAAATTCGATTTTGGCATGCTTGCCATTGTTATTGCGGCACTCGGGATTGGCGCCGTGACATGGTTCACATTGACGGCGCCACAAAAGCAACCGGCTCAGACGGAAGCCCGCACGGCCGCGGTTAAGGCGGTCATCCCTGCGCGGACCACATCTGAATTACTGGCTGCCGCACCCCCTCCTGTTTCCAGCCCCATGCCATTGCCGATTGCCACGCGCAGTGGGGTGCCACTTTCTCCAGAGTCCGGGGCGGGGGGAAATTCTGATCCGCATGCACCGGTCATGATCATAGACAATTCGGTGGCGCAGGTAGCGGTAGGCGGCGATAAAGCAGCAGCCCAGGGCAATGCTCCGCTTTTGGATGGTAATGAGCAGTTTGCGGCCCGTTTCGGTACGGCAGGCGATACCAAGCCCTCGCGGATGACCGATCCGGCCCACACCATTCCACAAGGCGCTATCATCCCGGCTGTTCTGGAAACAGCGCTCAATTCGGATTTGCCGGGATTTGCCCGTGCCATCGTCTCGCGCGACGTGAAGGGATTTGACGGTACGGTTGTGCTGGTGCCGCGCGGGGCACGGCTGATTGGACAATATAAGAGCGGGCTTTCGAGCGGTGTCACGCGTGCTTACATCATTTGGCAGCGCTTGATCCGGCCCGATGGCGTTTCGGTCCAGCTGGGGTCGCCTGCAACCGATGAGATCGGCCAAGCCGGACTTGAAGGCGATGTCGATACGCATTTTATGAAGCGTTTCGGCGCAGCCATGTTGCTGTCGGTGGTGACCGGGCTTTCCACCTCCAATTCGGGAACGGCTGTCATCATCGGCTCTTCCTCGGGGGCGCAGAGTGCTGCTGCCGACGCGTTGGGTGCGGATGCCAAGATTCCGCCGACCGTTAAGGTGGTGCAGGGTACGGTGATCCAGGTCTTTGTCGCGCGCGACCTGAATTTTGGCGAGTAAGATGGCGCGCGAACCGGCCCCAGCGATGCTCGATGCGGTCTATCTGAAGACTTGGCTCAAGCCCTTCATGCCGTGGCTGGAGCGCGATGATGTCAGCGAAATCCTGGTCAACCGGCCAGGCGAGATCTGGGTAGAAATTGCCGGCGTGTCCGGGATGCAGCGCATCGAGCTGGCTGAGGTCGATGATCTCCTACTTGGCCGCTTGGCGGCGCAGATCGCACGCACCGCCCATCAGGGGATCAATCGCGAAAATCCGCTCCTGGCGGCCACACTTCCTTCCGGTGAACGTGTGCAATTGATCGGGCCGCCCGCAAGTGCGCATTGGGTGATGGCGCTCAGGCGCCATCAGATGAAGGATCTAAGCCTCGATGCCTATGACCGTGGAGCGCTCGCACCGCCAGCTGTGGCAGGCGAGGACGATCTCCACTTCGCCCGCCAATATCCCGTGGAGTTTCTTCGCAAGGCTGTTGCAGCCCGCAAGACGATTTTGATTTCAGGCGGCACTTCGTCGGGCAAGACGACCTTCCTGAATGCCTTGCTGAAGACCATCCCGCTGAGCGAACGCATCATCCTGGTCGAGGACACGCCGGAAATCGCCTGTGCCCATCCCAATGCCGTAAGCCTTGTGGCTGTGAAAGGCGAGTTGGGGGAGGCTCGCATTGGAGTCGATGATTTGCTGCAGGCCTCGCTTCGGCTTCGTCCCGACCGCATCATTCTCGGCGAGATCCGTGGCGCGGAAGCGAACACCTTCCTGCGTGCCATCAACACAGGGCATCCCGGGTCTTTCACCACGGTTCATGCCAACACGCCGCAAGGGGCCTTGGAGCAGATTGCCTTGATGGTGCTGCAATCCGGCACCCAGCTCTCCCGCCAGGAGACTCTTGCTTACGCGGCCTCTCTGATCGATGTCGTGGTGCAGCTTTCCCGGAGCGGGGGAGAGCGTGTGATCAGCGATATTCTTCCCATGGGACTGCGCGCTTCCATGTCATGAGCTGTACGATTTCACCATAAAGGACTATTTACCTGTTATAAGTTTTTATTCTTTCGCGCTGAAATCTGATTAAACGCCAGCTCCTATGAACCCATGTCCGTGACCGAGATCAGCGTATTCAAAATGAGTTGTAGAGACATTCTCAGAAAAGGTCTCACCTATACGGTGTGCTCAGAATAGTGATGCTAGATACCTGAAGGCAGGGATGGGTGAGTTTTGAAATTATGTTCTGATTTTGCATTTTGCGGCTAAGCCAATACTTGTTGGCACAATTACAACACAATTCGTTTTTCAGTGGCCATGATTTTGCCTTCAACTTGACCTTGTTGTGTTAGCGCTCACATACTGAAAAAGGGGGCAAGCGGAGGTGCGTGGGCGCGTAGTCCTCCCTGGATAGATTGGGCGTGGGGGCTCGCCTTGCGACAATCATACAAAATACTCCACGCAGGGGAGAAAATGCATGCATCCTACGTTGAAGAACCTGAATTGGTGCGCGCGGACCGCACTTCTCAGCACAACGATGTTGGCAGGAGCTGCGGTTATGGTGATGCCGGCCGCCGCGCAGGAGGCGATGGAAACCGTTACCGTGACGGGTATCCGTGCCTCCCTCCAATCGGCCCAGGCTATCAAGCAGAACTCCGACCAAGTGGTCGACTCCATCACTGCGGTTGATATCGGCGCACTTCCGGATCGCAGCGTTGCCGAAGCGCTGCAGCGCGTGCCGGGTGTTCAGATCACGCGTACAGACGCCAATACGGACCCGCTGCGCTGGGCCGGCTACGGCAACGGCGTGTTCATTCGCGGCTTGTCTTGGGTTCAGTCCATGACCAATGGTGAAGAGATCTTCGGTGCCGAAAACGGCCGCTCGATCAGCTTTGCCGATATTTCTGCCGATCTGATGGCGGGCGTGGACGTTTACAAGAACCCGACCGCCAAAATGATCGAAGGGGGCATTGGCGGTGTCATTAATCTGAAGACCCGCAAGCCGCTTGATTTCGACGGCTTTAAGATGGCGGCCTCAGCCACTGTCGACTACGAGACCTTGGGCGATCGCGGCACGGCATCGGTGAATGCCCTGGTCAGTGACCGCTTCCATACCAAGCTTGGCGATGTCGGCATCCTGGTTTCTGCGGACTATCAAAATCTGCAATCCACCAACGCTCTGGTTTCCACCGATCCCTGGAAGAACACGGGTAAGACGCCAGCTGGCGCCAGCGTCATTTATCCGAAGGGTTATACCAACACCTTCGGCATGATCGGTTATCGCAAGATCGACTGGAAGCAACCGCGCGTGGCCTTCGATGCTACCATCCAGTGGCGGCCAACCGAATCTCTTGAGATCACCTTCACGTCGATCTACTCAAAGGCTGAGCCGCAGAGCGTCGAACACAACATCGCCTGGATCATTCCTGAATATAGCGCCAGCAGCGGCATCGTCATGCCCTATGCGTCGAGTGGCAACTCCACTGCCCTGCAAAACTCGGTGAAGAGTTACATCTACGACGCTAACGGATACTGGCAAGGCGGCACGATCTACAACGCGGCATCAACCTCAACCCAGGCCAATTATTTCGACACCCGGTTCGATGCTCGTCATCACATCAATCAAACCTACCAGTTGCAGGCCAAGTGGAACCCAACGAACAATCTGCAAATCAGCTTGGACGGCTACTACATTGACTCCCGGGCGACCATGTCCAGCATGACGCTCTATAACGAAGTCAAGAATAACGGCTATCAGTCGTGGAGCGGTCTGGGCAGATGGTGGCCCAACGGCGCCGCCATCGATGTTGGCGTCAACCTGAGCGATGATTCTCCGGCGATCACCTATACCGATGCCGGCAGAACGGCGCTTGGCACCCAGAGCAATTATCTCTGGGGCGCAGCGATGGACCACTACGAAAACAACTATGCCCACGCTTACGTCACGCGTGGTGATGCAACCTATACCTTCGAAGGTAGCGGGCTGTTCGGTTACCTGAAGTCGGTCGATGCCGGTTTCCGGGTGAACATGAAGCAGGCGATTACCCGCAATTCTCCATGGAACTGGGGCCGCATCGGCTTCAAGACTTGGGGTTATGGCGGTTGTAAAGGGACGCCGGCAGATGTCACCGCAAGTGCACCGACGGCGACCCGCTATGCGCATTGCCTGGCAAACATGCCTGACTTCGGGAACGTCAATTCCGACAATACGACTCTCTATCAGTTCGGTAACCTGTTCGGCCAAAACATGCCGTCCGTCTGGGAACCGACGGTGTCGTGGCTGAAGGATCCTTATAAGGTTGCGACCGGTGTTGCGGCGATTGAGGCACTGCCTTTGGCGCTTGGGCAAACTGGTCTTTGGACTCCTTTGGTTACCAAATACGGTAACTGCTCTGGCGTGGCTTATAACTGCAGCTACCCTTATGCGGGCGCCAGCGGAACGAGCTCCACGACCGGCACCAGCAATCAGAAAGAAGATACCTTCGCCGGGTATTTACAGGTCAATTATCTTGCCGAAAATTTCCTGGGAACCAACGTTCCGGTCGACGGCAATATCGGCGTCCGTATCGTCAGGACGGAATATGACAGCGGCACGGGATACCTGCAGCTTCCCAGCCTAGCTGGCTGTACTGCTGCTTCGTCCACTCCTGCGGGCTCGTGCACGAATTACAATGAAGCCGTCACCTTTGTAGGCGGCAATTTGGGCGGCAATATCAAGTATGATGCAGTTACGCATGGCTACACGAATGTGTTGCCCTCGTTCAACATCATTGCCCACCTTACCGACCGCTTGCTTGCCCGCGGGGCTTATTCGCAAGGCCTGGTGCGTGCGCCGTTCTCACAAATGCGCAATTACCAGTCGGTTGGCTTCCACTTCGGCACATCGGGCACCAATCCCGGCGATCCCGATCTTTCCGGCACCTATGCAACGAGCAATCCGTTCACGGGCACCGGGGCCAATCCCTACCTCAAGCCGACCTTCTCCCATAACTGGGACCTGAGCCTGGAATACTACTTCTCGCAAAGCGGATCGGTGGCGTTCGGGCTATTCCATAAGACCATCTCCAACTACGTCATGAGCGGTCAGACCAGCCTCACACTGACGCGGAACGGCGTTACCAAGACCTTCAGCATGGGCACCTACGTGAATGGTGACCATGGGGCGGTGGAAGGTTTTGAAATGCAGTACACGGATTGGTTCGACAATTTGCCGGGGGCTTTGAGCGGCATTGGCTTCCAAGGCAACTATACCAAGCTGTACAACCACGGCGGCCGCAACAGTTTGGCTGGCTATGCCGACGCCAATGCTTCGAAATATGCCAGCGATCAAAGCCTGCCGATGGAAAACATGTCCAACGACAGCTACAACGTGGCGCTGATGTACGAGAAGTACGACATCTCTGCCCGCATCGCTTACAACTGGCGTTCGACCTTCCTGGTCAACAGCTACGCAGTGAACCTGTTCCAGCCGGTGTTCCAGCGGAATTACGGTCAGGTTGATACCTCGGTGCTGTATACTTTCCTGGATCATTACAAGGTCGGTATCCAGGCCAACAATCTGTTCAAGCAGAGCACGATCCTTCAGATCGGCGATTCGAAGAGTGCTTCGCATAGCTTCGAATGGGTCGAAGGTGAGCGTAAGCTCTCCCTCATCCTGCGTGCGAGCTTCTAGCGGCGCAAAACAGTGCCAATTGAGCCCTCCGGTGGTGCGCCACCGGGGGGCGTTTTTTTGGTGAAAACCGCTTCGCACCGACCGGATAGATTGGATAGTCTACCGGAGTCTTCCATTTGGAATGCGTGATGAGCAGCGAGACTGGTCCCAAGGACGCCACCTATGAAAAGGCGCTAGCCCTGCATATGCAGGGGCGGGTCCGGGAGGCTGAGCCACTATACGAGAGCTTTCTTAAGTCCCGCCCTGACCACAGTGAAGCTTGGCATGGTTTGGGCATCATCCGCTTGCAAAGCGGGCGTACCGATATGGCAATCCAGGATTTACACCGGTCGGTGGCAGCCGGAGGCTCGACGGCCGTCAAAAACAACTTGGGCGTGGCGCTTTGTGCAGCCCAACGCTTCGCTGAAGCTGCAGAAGTCTATCGCGATATTGTCCAAAATGATCCCAAAGCCGTGTCGTCACTCGGCAATCTGGGACAGATTTTAAACCAATTGCGGAAATTTTCCGAAGCGGCCGGTGTGCTGGAACGGGCGGTGCATCTGGTGCCGGACAATGCCCTGTTCCATAACCAGCTCGCTATCGCCTTGGCCGAAAGCGAGCGGCTTGAAGACGCCGAAGCTCATTTCGCTAAGGCTATCACTCTGGATCCGCGACAGAGCCAATATTATTGCGACTTGGCAGCCTTGTTGCTCAAGCGAGACCGGGCAGAGGAGGCGGGCGATGCCTATCGCCGCGCTTTATCGCTCGAGCGAAACTCCCCCCTGGCGCTCAACGGTCTGGGCGAAACACTGGGCCATTTGAACCGTCATCAAGAGGCAACCGCTTGTTTCCGGCAAGCAATCGCTTTCGCTCCCGGGTTCGCGGCCGCCCATTACAATTGCGGCACCGCCTTAACCTATCTCGGCCGTATGGCCGAAGCAGAAACAGCCTTTGTCCGTGCCGTGGAATTGGAACCTGACAACCCCGCTTATCGCGGCGCCCTGATTGCCATGCAAAGGACGACGGTCTCCAACACTCATGTCAAAGTGCTGGAAGACATGGCGGCCAATGCTGCCCATCTCGACGAACGCGAGCGTATGGAAATGCAATTCACCTTGGCCAAGGCCTATAATGATAATGGGGACTATGCGCGTGCTTTCGAAGCGCTCTGTCGCGGCAATCAGGCCAAACGCGTCCTCGATCCCTATGATGTGCAGCCGGATCTCGATCGTTTCCGGGCCATCTCTGATGTATTCACAGCCGAATTTCTGGCGTCACATGCCGGCCTAGGCGATCCCAGTGATGTGCCGGTATTCGTGGTCGGTATGCCGCGATCCGGCACGACATTGGTGGAACAAATCCTCGCCAGCCATCCCGCGGTGTTCGGGGCGGGAGAGCTTGGTCTTTTGCCAGACCTTATTGGTTCTGGTCGCACAGGCCCTAGTTTTCCAGCGGGCGTGGGAGCGTTGGGGCTTGGCGCTTGGCGCGCTATTGGAGAAGCCTATGTGGGAGCATTGCGCACAAAGGCGCCACAGGCTATGCGCATCACCGACAAGCTGCCGCTCAATTTCCAGCTGGCGGGGTTGATCCACCTAGCTTTGCCGAAGGCGCGCATCATTCATGTCCGGCGCGATCCGCTGGATACCTGTTTTTCCTGCCACTTCACGCTGTTCGCGAACGGCCTCGGTTTTCGTGACGACTTGACCGATCTTGGACGTTACTATCGTGGTTATTTGGATTTGATGGCTCATTGGCGGACTGTGTTGCCGGCGGGCGTCATGTGCGAAATCCAATATGAAAAACTGGTCTCCGGTCTTGAGGACAATGCGCGACAGTTGATCCGCTTTTGCGGGCTTGATTGGGATGCGCGCTGTCTTGAGTTCCACAAAACGGTCCGTCCGGTGGAGACAGCCAGCACATTGCAAGTCCGCCGCCCTCTTTATGACAGCTCTGTTGGGAGGGCAGGCCATTACGCCCAGTGGCTAGAGCCGTTGCGTCAGGCGCTTGCTGATTCCAGCCCAGCAAGCCACTGAGTGAACCATCATGGCATCTCAAAACGAAAATTTTGCGAAGCAGCTTGTAGCCCAAGCAGAGGCGTTGTTGCAGTCGGGCCACCTTGAAGAGGCTATGGCTGGCTTTGCGCAAGCCACGACGCTGGCACCCGCGGAGCCCGCCCCTTATCTTGGCCGCGGCAATGTTTGCTGGGCTGCGGGACTCTACGATGAGGCACTTTATTGGTTCGAGAACGCCCTGGAGCGTGCACCCAACTTGACACCGGCATTGGAAGGTGTCGGCGACGCCTTGCTTGCATTGGGCCGTCCTTTTGAGGCGTTTCCTATCTTTGAAAAGCTATTGCGCCTCAATGAAAAGTCGGGCTCGGCCCGTCGTGGAGCTGGTGAAGCCCTGAAGCAACTCGGCCGGATCGAAGAGGCGCGCGCTATGTTGGCGCAGGCGGTCCAACTAGCACCGGGTAACACCGGGTATCATTACGCGCTGGCTCAGATAGACCGCTTTGTAGAGCACGACCCGCGTCTTCCGGCTTTGGAGATGCTGGCAGCCAGGGCTGGGACGCTGCCGGACCCTGCCAGATGTGAACTGCACTTTTCTCTTGGCAAGGCATATGACGATCTTGGCCGTTATGAAGAGGCTTTTGCGCAATTTTCGGCAGGCAATGCCATCAAACGGCGGCACACAGAGTATAACGAGGCGATGTTCCTCGGCATTCTGTCCGATCTTGCGGCGGCGTTCACGGCGGAGGCTGTAGCAGCTCGCAGCGGCATCGGAGACACCTCGGAAGTTCCGGTTTTTGTGATCGGCATGCCGCGGTCCGGTACCAGCCTCGTCGAGCAGATTCTCGCCAGCCATCCCGCAGCGTTCGGAGCGGGGGAGCTCATGGTTTTGCATAAATTGCTCGGGCAGAACCTCGCAGGACCGGACTTCCCAGCACATTTCTCCGGCGTTTCAAACACAGCTTTGCGCAAGCTGGGGTCTCTTTATGTCGCGCATCTCCGCCGCCAGGCGCCTCAAGCTACCCGCATTGCCGATAAGCTGCCGGCCAATTTTATGCTCTGCGGATTGATCCACAGCATCCTGCCGCATGCAAAGATCATCCATGTCCGGCGCGATCCGCTGGATACCTGTTTTTCCTGCTTCACCAATTTGTTTTCGCAGAACATTGATTACAGCTACAATCTTGCAGAACTCGGGCGATATTATCGCGCTTATGACGCGTTGATGGAGCACTGGCATCAGGTGCTGCCGGAAGGCACAATTCTCGATATTTCCTATGAAACGCTGGTCCAAAATTTCGAGCCGGAGGCCCGGCGTATCGTGGACTATATTGGGCTTCCCTGGGATGAAGCCTGTCTTTCCTTTCACCGTACCAAGCGGGTGGTCCATACCCTGAGCGCCACCCAGGTGCGCCAGCCGCTTTACCAGAGTTCCGTCGCTCGCGCGGCGCCTTATGCGGCCTGGCTCACTCCCTTGCGCCAAGCGCTGAGCGACTGAACCTGGCTTTTTCAAGCTGATCCTGCTCAATGGTAACGATATCAATCAGTACACGGCTATTAGGTGCCGTATCGCAGATGCGTCCGGAAAGCAGCCAGGCAGTCAGATCCACGCCGCTGCTCATCCCGTTTTTCCTGCCTATTTAACAGGTGACGAATGAAGGTGAAAATTCCCTGGCTGCGCTGCTCAAAGATGTTGGAATGACACGGTAAGAGACGAAATTCTCGGACATAAAGCACAAGGGCATTGCAAATGTTTCGGGGCGTGATTTTCTGATGTTATGTCTCTAAACGTTCAAGAGCGCACGGAATGGCTGGCTCGCAATTTGCTGCCGCATGAGCCGCTGGTCCGTAACCGCCTGAGCCGGTTATATATCGCGGACCTGGATATCGACGACGTTATTCAGGAAATGTATGCGCGTATCCTGTGTGCGCCGACATTGGAGAACATCCGATTCCCGCGGCAATACGCGATCCAGACGGCGAGAGGCATTGTCATCGATTATCTTCGCCGCTCCCGCGTGGTGTCGATCGATACCTGCGAGAATCTGGATGCTTTGGAAGTGGAAATCCCAGAAGCAAGTGCAGAGCAACGTCTCGGATTTCGTGGAGAAATCCAGGAGGTCGCCTCAGCGCTGGCGCAACTTCCGGAAACTTGCCGCGAAATCCTCATACTCCGGCGTGTGGAAGGGCTATCCCAGCGGGAGACGGCCCAACGCTTAGGTGTCACCGAGAAGGTGGTGGAAAGCCAGTTGGCCCGTGGGGTAATGGTGCTGGTCAAACTGTTCGGTCGCGGGGGAAAGCCCCGGGCTCATTCGTCCAATGATAAGGTGGAGTACGCGATAGCGAAAAATGGGCCTTTTGAACGACGAGATCGATAAGACGGCTGCGGAGTGGGCTGCCAAGGTGGCTGCCGGCGATCTGACCTCGGAAGAACAGAAATGTTTCGAAACGTGGTGCGCCGCCGATACCCGCCACTTGGGCGCCTTCGCGAGGGCCCAAGCTGTTCTTGTGCGCCTGGGGCGTCTTCGCGCCGTCGGGGCCGACGCGTTGCGTGCTTCCGTGCGAGAGATGACACAGACCGTATCGGCTGGCGAAGAGTGTAGCCTCCGAGCGGATTTGTTTGGGGCTGGTGTTCCGGTCGAGCAATCTGCTGCTCCAGTTGTTCCATCTGAGGCAGCGGCCAAGCCGGCCAAAATGCGCCGGCGCGCTGTGGTCGGTGGTGCGGCTGGCCTGCTGGTGGCTGCAGGTTTTGCCGGTGTGGTGATGTGGACTTCGCAGCCGCAGGAGGATTTTGTTACCGGGCTGGGCGAGACGCGTGTCATCAAGCTGCCGGACGGATCGGTGGTCACGCTGAACACAGAGACCAGGATTTCCGTCGCCTACACAAAGGCGGTCCGGAAGGTCAGTCTTGTTCGCGGAGAAGCGATTTTCCAAGTGGCCAAGAACAAGGCGCGCCCGTTCATTGTGACCGCTCACGACACCGAAGTTCGTGCGGTCGGTACGGCTTTCACTGTTCGTCTTTTACCGGCGCGCCCGGTCCAAATTCTTGTGCAAGAAGGTGTGGTGGAGGTCGTACGGCGTGACAAACCAGTTGTGAAGCCGGTGCGCGCGGCGGCGGAAACCCAGACCGTGGTGCCACCAAGTGCGCCGATCGTTGTCCAATCGCTTCCTCACCCTCAGGTCGCGCGCAAGCTCGCCTGGCAATATGGCCGGATCGCTTTGGAGAACGAGACGCTCTCGGATGCGGCAGAGGAGTTCGCGCGCTACAGTGACACCAGGATCATTGTTGACCCTGCCATCGCCGGATGCACGATTACCGGCCTGTTCGCGTCCAATGATCCGATCGGTTTTGCCAGGGTTGCGGCATCGGTTTTAGAATTGCGAGTAGAAGAAGGACCCAAAGAGGTTCGCATCGTCCGCTAAATGTCGGACAAGTTCCAGGGAAAACGCATTCGTGCTCGTCAACTGATGTGAGGATCACCAGTTGAGGGCATAAGACCCGCGGGGAGCGGAATGGGCAGGGGGGTGTGAAGACCTGCGACCTCATAATCACGACAGGCATTGTTGCGCTTGCCGGGATGCTTGAGTGTACGCCTGCGCTTGCGCAGGTCAGGGATTTTGACGTTCCCTCGGAAGAGGCCAGCAAGTCAATTCCGGAACTCGCCCGCCAAGCTGATGTGCAGATCATCGGTCCTGGCGCACCACTGCAATCAGTGGTCACTCCTGCGGTCACAGGTAAGTACGACGTCGTTATCGCTCTCGAAATGATGCTCAAGGGGACCGACCTGAAAATCGGTCGAACGGCGGAAGGGGTCATCACGATCTCTACACCGGGACAGAAGAACGTCTGCATCGACAGAGGGGAAACTATGAGCAATAAAGCCAAATTCACGACAACGGTATCTTGGTTCGCGATGCTGTTTGCTTCGTTCCAATGCGCCTTGGCGCAAAGCAGTGACAACACGCAGTCCCTGGAGACGGTCGTGGTGACCGGCGTCCGGGCGAGCATGGCCTCGGCGATGGAAGTAAAGAAAAACGCCAGTCAATTCATGGATTCTATTGTTGCGGAAGACATCGGTAAGCTTCCTGACAACACTATCATTGACGCCATGGAGCATATTACCGGTGTCCAAGTGCAGCATACCAGCGGTGCTGGCGAAACCAATCTCTTTCTCATTCACGGTCTTCCGGATGTTGCCACGACGGTCAATGACCGCCAGATTTTCACCACTACCGGCCGCTTCATCTCGCTGGCAGATGTTCCCGCTGAGATGCTGGCGCGCGTCGATATCAAGAAATCCACAGATGCCTCCGATCTCGAAGGCGGCATTGCCGGCCTGATCAACGCCGTTTTTCATCGGCCGTTCGATTTTGACGGCATGGAGATCGGTGGCGGTTTCAAGTCGGTCTATAGCACCCAATCCGACCACGTCGATCCGGACGCGAGTGTTCTATTCAGCAATCGCTGGAATTCCCATATCGGGGAACTCGGCCTGCTGTTCGATGTCAGCTACAATAAGCGCCATTACCAGGACTATGACGCCTTCGATTATTATGAAGGCGGCAGCGTGACCGACGGCAAGGGGACTACCGCCACCACCGATGATGTCACGGCACATACACCAGAAACGCTGGGCGCAATCGTCTATCCCGGAAGCCGCGAGCGCTTCGGCATGAACATGAGCGGCCAGTGGCGCCCCAATCCCAACACGGAAATATGGGCGGAGGCATTCTATTCCCGCTATCGCAATGCCAATGAGGTCAACTTCCTGATCGGATTGCCCAACAAGGGCACAGGCGTTTCTGCTGGCACGCTCACGACGGGAACGGATCCTGCCGGCAACGTCATCATGAAATCCTTTACGGCCAGCGATAATTTCGAATTGACGAGCAATCAGGCTTTCCACGACAAGACCGATACGCTTCAGTTCGCGGTAGGCGGCACCTGGACCGGCGACAAGGTCACAGTTTCGTCGGAGTTCAACTATACGGATAGCAAATATGCCCGGCGCGGCGTCATCGTCGATACGGCCATTTTTGCGCCATTCACTTTCTACACGAACTATAATGGCAGCGGCACGCCCAATATCATCATCCCGGCCGCCAATGCGGCCGATATCACCAACGCGTCGCTCTATCATCCGACGCAATTCTTCGATCAATGGACCAAGCAATACGGCAACGAGTATGATTGGAAGGTCGACGTCAAGTATGATGTCGGCAACGATTACCTGAAGTCAGCCGAGTTCGGAATCCGGTATGCCAACCGCTATGGCAAGAACAACGCGGCCAATGGCGGGGCGTTGAGCTGCTATAACACTCTGAATGGTTATACTGCTGAGGGCTCGGGTAACGCCTCCTCGACGCAATACAATCAGGAGATTGCGGCCATCAAATCCGCTGCCTGCGGTTATGTCGATGCGAACACCACGGCATGGTGGAACGTCTACATGACGAATCTGTTCGGCACGAGTTCGATGGAAAAGTCCCATGGTCCGTTCTTTAGCGGCAATGTTGCTTGGGGCGTGCCGTATTGGGAGAATCTCAACGCCGAATGGGCGCTTGCCAACACTGATAAGCTGAGGACTGCCTTCGGCCAGTCCTCAGGGGCTCCGGCAGCGGATCTCAGCAACTACTTCAGTGATCGCGAGGCAAGCTGGTCGGCTTATGCCAAATTTAATTACGCGCTGCAGGTTTCCGGCATGCCGCTGGATGGAAATTTCGGCATCCGCATGGTCGATACCGATGCTAAGATGCATGCCTACACCTTCTCGGTAGTTGGATCGGACACCAACGGCAATGGTCTGATCGATACCTACACCAAGACCTATACGCCGACATTCACGGACAAAGAACTGGTCGACTGGATGCCGAGCTTGAACGCCAAGCTGGGGATCACGGACGACTTGTTCTTGCGCTTTGCCACCAACCGCACGATCACGCGGCCGACATTCGCCCAGTTGAATCCGGCCCGTAATCTGCAGAGTGGCGGCCTGACATACCAAGCCAATGGTTCTGGCGGTAATCCGGATCTGTCGCCGGTCAAGTCGAACAATATCGATCTCTCGCTGGAATACTATTTCGGCAAACAGAACAACATTACGGGTGCTGTCTTCTATCGCCAGATCAAGGGTTATGTGCAGCAGATCCAATCCAATATGACGATCGACAACACCGTCTACCGTATGAGCATCTATCAGAACAGCGGCGTCGGTTATCTCCAAGGAGCCGAACTGAGTTACACGCAGTTCTATGACTTCCTTCCCGGCATCTGGAGCGGACTTGGCTTGCAAGTGAACGGCACCTTCATTGAAGGCCGCAACTACGATTTGGGCCTGAAAGAAAAAGTGCCGTACACCAACGTTTCTAAGTATTCCTACAACCTGGTCGGCATCTATGAAAACGGCGGATTCTCGCTACGTACTGCCTATAATTGGCGCAGCAGCTTCCTGGTCTCCTACACCCTCAGCGATTCATCGTCGATCCAGCCGTCATCGGCCTATGCGAGCCCATACGGCACATTGGATCTGTCTGCGAGTTATCAGCTTGATGATGCCGGGCTGCCGGGTATGACCATCACGTTTGACGCCACCAACCTCACCAATGAGGTTTACAAAGACGCATTTGGCAAGGGCGCTTATGCCAGAGCCTATCCCCGTGATACGCGGACGTTTGACCAGACCTATGAGTTGGGCCTGCGTTATCGCATGTAGAGTGGTTTGCAGGACTGGTGCGGCAGGATCGTGCCGCACCACTTTTTCTCTCTTTAGGCATCCTCATCCTGCGCTTGTGGCGATCCGCTCCCAACGGTATCGCCACTTCTTTTTATGGATGGAGGCTTCCGAAGGCGGCGCCAGGCTTGAACCCCAGGGCGCGAAAGATCATCGCTGCTGGGCAAAAGCCGGTAAACCCCGCCTGAAACATGTTGAGGCCAGCGAAAGCGGGCAGCACATACCACCAGGGATTCGCAAACGTGCCGAGCGCCATGCCGCTCATAATCACGAATCCTGCGAAAACGAATACGGCTTTATCAATGTTCATTTTCAATCTCCGTCACGGTTGCTCAGCCGTGCTTTTTGCAGCGGCGGGCAACGGCTTGACAATATATTAGAATAAACTTATATACACAACTATGAAAATGAATGCTGCAGAGATGGGCGCCTCGGCCGTTGAAGCGGAAGAGCTCTTAAAGGCGATGGCCAACCGCCACCGGCTGATGATTCTTTGCCAGTTGATCGGAGGAGAGCGCTCGGTCGGTGAACTTGCGGTGCTGTTGCAGCTTCGTGATTCCACGGTATCTCAGCATCTAGCCTTGCTGCGCAAAGACGATTTGGTGGCGACCAGGCGGGAAGGCCAGACCATCTGGTATTCGATTGCCAGTGATCCTGCCCGCCGCCTTGTTGAGATGCTGTATCAGATTTTCTGTGCTCCGGAGCGGCTTTGCGCGGCAGGTCTCAAACCCGGAAAGAAAAGGTGAGCCCGATGGGGGTGTTGAATTTTTTGGGCTTGTTCGGCCGGAACCAAAAGGGAAATGCGATGGCTTTGAAGAATCTGGAACCCGCCGAAGTGGCCGATCTGCTCGCCAGAAATGAAATCACCCTGATCGATGTGCGCGAGCCGAACGAATATGCTGCCGTGCATATCAAAGGAGCTACGCTGGTGCCGCTTTCCACGTTTGATCCGCATTCGCTCCCAGAGGCGGGCGGAAAGCCTATCGTCTTTCATTGTGGAATCGGTGGGCGTTCGACCAAAGCGGTGGCCGTCTGTCAGGCGGCGGGGCTTTCCATCGACAGCCATATGAAAGGCGGCATCCAAGCCTGGATCGCCGCGGGGCTGCCTGTTGAGCGTTGATGTGGAGCGTTGATCGCCATGAATATCTTCGCTGGCATTATGTCTTTCTTCGGCTTGGGGGCGCCGCAGACGCCTCCGCCAGCGCCGCCCAAAACCTATCTGGTGCAGCCGGTGCAGGTGACCGATGAAAAGGCGGTGTTCGCTACCGTGCAGTCGGCGAATGTGGTTCCGGCCCGCGCCCGTATCGCGGGCACGATTGCCGAGTTGAAAGTCCGGCAAGGCGATCATGTCGAACAAGGGCAGGCGATCGCTATCGTCAGCGACAAGAAGCTGGGTTTGCAGGCGAGTTCCTATGGCGCGCAAGTGGCGGCGGCCCAGGCGCAACTGGCCCAAACCAAAGTCGATTGGGAGCGCGCCCAGCGCTTGATGGCTTCCAATGCGATTTCCAAAAGCGCCTATGATCAGGCCAAGACAGCGCTGAGTGTGGCGCAATCGACGGTCAATTCTTATGCAGCGCAGAGATCCGTGGTGCAGCAGCAATCGGCGGAAGGCGCGGTGCTGGCGCCGCAGACCGGTCGCGTCATCACTGTACCGGTTACGGTCGGGACGGTGCTGATGGCTGGCGACACGGTCGCCACTGTGGCGCAAGGCGATTTCGTTTTGCGGCTGCAGATTCCGGAACGCCATGCCCGCGATATCAAAGTAGGCCAGCCAATCCGTCTCGATGGCGGCGATATCGGTCTAACGGGTCCGCATTTCGGCACCATCAAGCTGGTCTATCCCGAAATCGACAGCGGTCATGTGGTGGCCGATGCCACGGTGCAGGAGCTGGGCGATTACTTTGTCAACGAGCGCGTGCGGGTCTGGGTGAGTGCCGGGCAGCGCTGGGCTTTCGTTATTCCCGGTAATCTCGTCAAGACGCGCTCAGGTATGGATTACGTGCGGTTGTGGGCGAACAACCAGAGCATGGAAGTACCTGTACAGCGCGGCCAGACTCTACATCGCCCTGGCAAACCCGACAGCATTGAAGTTCTTTCCGGTCTTTCCGCAGGCGACAAGCTCTTGCCATGAAACTCGGCTTCTCCGGCTCCCTGACCAAGGCGACCATCGGTTCGCCTTTGACCCCGCTCTTTCTAATGGCGGCGGTGATCTTCGGCCTCATCGCGGTGATTACCATTCCGCGCGAGGAAGAGCCGCAGATCAGCGTGCCGATGGTGGACATTTTCATCACCGCCGACGGCCTGAAAGCGGCCGATGCAGCCGAGCTTGTCACCAAGCCGCTGGAAGAGATCGTCAAGGCCATTCCCGGTGTCGAGCATGTTTATAGCCAGACCCAGGATGACCGGGTGGTGGTGACGGCGCGGTTTCTGACCGGCACCAAGGAAGACGATGCCATCGTGCGGGTGCAGGCCAAGGTGCGGGCCAATTTCGACCGCTTGCCGCTTGGTATTCCTGAGCCGCTAATGGTGGGCCGGGGCGTCAATGATGTCGCCGTGGAAGCCCTCACGCTTTCGCCCAGGCCAAATGCCGCTGCGCGCTGGAATGAGAAGGATCTCTATACACTGGCCGGAAAAGTGCAGGCAGAGCTCGCCAAGGTTGACAATGTTGGCCTCACTTATATCCAAGGCGGCTCGGCGGATGAGGTTTCGGTCGAGCCCGATCCCGAGAAGCTGGCGCTTTATGGCGTCACGCTGCAGCAGCTTGAAGCCAAAATCCAAGGTGCCAACCGTTCATTTCTGGCCGGGCAATTGCGCGATAGCGGCCGCATGGTCGAAGCGGTGGCCGGAAAGACCCTGAACGGTATTCCAGATATCGGTTTGCTGCTGGTGACGACACGCGATGGCCGCCCGGTTTATGTCCGTGACGTTGCCAAGGTCATCATCGGTCCTAGCCCGGCCGAGCATCACGTTTGGTCGATCAACCGTCAGGGCAAAAATGGCTGGTCCACGGCACCGGCAGTGTCGATCGCCTTTGCCAAGCGGCAAGGGGCGAATGCGGTGGTGGTGTCCGAACAGCTTATTGAGCGCACGGATGCGTTGCGAAAAACGCTGATCCCGGCCGACATCAATGCGGAAGTGACACGCGACTACGGCAAGACCGCGAATGACAAGGCCAATGAGCTGTTGTTCCACCTTGGTCTGGCGACCGTTTCCATCGTGTTTCTGATCGGTTTTGTAGTCGGCTGGCGCGAAGCGGCGGTGACCTTGATCGTCATCCCGACCACCATTCTATTGACGCTGTTTGCCGCCAATCTGATGGGCTACACCATCAACCGCGTCAGCTTGTTCGCGCTGATCTTCTCCATCGGTATCCTGGTGGATGATGCCATTGTGGTGATCGAGAACATCTCCCGCCATTGGGCGATGGGGGATGGCCGTTCGCGGCTGGATGCGGCGATCCAGGCCGTGGCGGAAGTCGGTAATCCTACCATCGTAGCGACCCTGACCGTGATCGCGGCGCTGCTGCCGATGATGTTCGTTTCCGGCATGATGGGCCCCTATATGGCGCCCATTCCAGCCAATGCCTCGGCGGCGATGCTGTTCTCCTTCTTTGTTGCTATGGTGGTGGCGCCATGGGCGTTGCTTAAACTGGCGGGCAAAGGCTCCGGTGCGCTGAAAGATGAACCGCATTCCGAAGGCGCCCTCGGCCGCTTCTACCGCCGCATGGCCGCGCCGATCATCTCTTCGCGCGAGAATGCCAAGAAGTTCCTGCTTTATGTGGCGATTGCCACCGGTCTGGTCTGCGTCTTGTTCGCGACCAAGCACGTCACCGTCAAGCTTCTGCCTTTCGACAACAAGTCGGAATTGTCGGTGATGGTCGATCTGCCGGAAGGCGCCTCCGTGGAAGACACCGCGCGTGTGCTGTTCCAGGCGGCGGCAGTGACGCAGAAGCTGCCGGAAGTAACCACCATACAGGCCTATGCCGGAACACCGGCGCCGTTCAATTTCAACGGCCTGGTGCGCCATTCTTACTTGCGCGAAAAGCCGGAGATGGGCGAGCTGCAGGTCAATCTCGCTGATAAGGCGGACCGCTCGCGCGAAAGCCATACGATTGCGCTCGATCTGCGGCGCCAGCTTGCGAAGCTGAAGTTGCCGCAAGGCACTATCATTAAGGTGGTGGAAGTGCCGCCGGGACCGCCGGTGCTGGCGACGTTACTTGCCGAAATCTATGGTCCGGATTCCAAGACCCGCCGCGCCGAAGCCGAAGAGATGAAGAAGCTCTTCAAATCGGTGCCGTTCATTGTCGATGTCGATGACTCCTATGGCGATCCGCGGCCGCGCCTGCGCGTTACCATTGATCAGGACAAGCTGGAATATTTCGGCGTCGAGCAAAGTGATGTCTATGACACGCTGAAGGCGCTGTTGGGCGGGCAGGCGGTGGGCTATTCCCATCGCGGTGAGGATCGTGACCCCATGAAGATCGTGGTGCGTCTGCCCAAGAACGATCTCGAATGGACGCACAAGCTGGAATCCACGCCCATTCCCGCCAATGCCATTCCCGGCAACAAGGCGGTGGTGGAGTTGGGCGATGTCGTGCACATCAGCCGCGAGCCTGGTTCGCCGACCATTTTCCGCCGCGACATGCATTACGCCGATATGGTGACGGCGGAACTTGCCGGCGCTTATGAAGCCCCGATCTACGGCATGGGCGCGGTCGACGATCTGATTAAGAAACACGATTGGAAAGGCCTGCTGCAGCCGCAAATCCTGCTGCATGGCCAGCCCGCGGACGAGACCAAGCCATCGCTGTTGTGGGACGGCGAATGGGAGGTCACCTATGTCACCTTCCGCGACATGGGCGCCGCCTTCGGTGTGGCGCTACTCGGCATCTACATTTTGGTGGTGGCGCAGTTCCATTCCTTCAAGCTGCCGCTGGTGATTTTGACGCCGGTGCCGCTGACCTTGATCGGCATTATGATCGGCCATCTGTTATTCGGTGCGCCGTTCACCGCCACCTCGATGATCGGCTTTATTGCTCTCGCCGGCATCATCGTGCGCAATTCGATCCTGCTGGTGGATTTCATCCGCCATGGCCAGCACGCCAACAAGCCGTTGCGCGAGGTGCTGCTTGATGCTGGGGCGACGCGCTTCCGTCCGATTCTGCTCACCGCTTTGGCGGCCATGATCGGCGCGGCGACCATTCTCTCCGATCCCATCTTTCAGGGACTGGCGATCTCGCTCTTGTTCGGCCTGATGTCTTCGACGTTGCTGACGGTGCTGGTGATCCCGGCGATTTATGTCTGGCTGCGCGATCCCGGTTATCCGCGTGCCTCCGGCCCTGGCCGTCTGCGGCGCTATATGGCGAGGCTGGGGTCTCGGATGGGGGAGCTGTGGAAGCGCTCCGCGTGTCTGCGGGAGAGGGCCGTTGGCATTATGCTGTTTTGGGCGAAATGGCTGGCTGCGCGGCTGCATCCGATTGTGATGAGAGGCGTATCTATGGTGCAGCGGCGCTGGCCAAAGCTATTCAGAGCTTAGTGTTCATGGTCGTGGCTGCATTCGCAGGCACCAGCTTCGGTTAGGGGGCCGATGGCGCCCAAGAGATAACCGGCCACCGCCATCGCGGGCGGAATATCCCGCGCCACCACCGTGGTGATGCCACGCTCTTTCATGCGTTCCACAAAACAGCCGCCGGCGCTTCCGGCGATCAGGACTTCGACATTGTCCAGAGGGTGGGCGCCACCTTGGAAGTTATGGATGGTCTGATCCTCATTGAGATCAATCCGTGCAATTTCGACCGGCTCTTTTCCTCTTTCGGCTTCGAAAACAAGAAAGCGCGCGGCATGTCCGGCATGACCGGAGATGGCCTCAAAATCCTCACTGGCAACGGCAAACTTCACGATGTGCTCCAGGTTAGTGCTGAGACCAGGCGATAAAGCCGCCATTCATACTGACGGCGTTCTTGTAGCCATGGTCGAGAAGAAACTGCACCGCTTGGGCACTGCGATGACCCGAGCGGCAATAGACAATCAGCTTTCCCTGCTTGGGAAGGCTGGAATAGGTGTTGGCCAAACTATCAAGCGGCATCAGGATGGCGCCGTTGATGTGTCCTTGCGTGAACTCATCAGGGCGGCGCACATCGACGATGATGATTTTCCCACCGAGGTCGATCAGTCCGCGTACTTGCGCCGGTTCGATCAGCGGTACTTGTTGTGCTGCGGTAGCTTGGGATTGGGCCATTGCCGATGTTATGCCAACGGGCAGGGCCGCTGCGGTCAGCACCGCCGCGAGCAGAATGAATTTTGCTTTCAACATGTGGTTCCCCCGTTCATGTTCAACCAAATGAGCGCGGCTTTGACGGCCGCGCCCGAAGTGTCACCACCAGCAGCCGCCGCGACCCATGCCGCGACCCATGCCCATACCGCGACCTATGCCTGGTCCCATGCCCCAGCGGCCGTTGCCGCGATAGGCCGTGAAATCCTGCTGGATTTTGGTTTTTTCGGCGGCAGGGAGCGCATTCCATTTGGCCGAAAGATCATCAGCGAATTTCTTGCGCTCGGCGGCGCTCATGGCCATCACCTTGTTGCGGAAGTTCCTGCGGTAATCGCGCATGTCGTTGAACGACATTTCTGCAGTGGCCTTCTGCACTTCGGAAAAATGCATCATACGCTGCTCGGGCGTGAGAAAGCCCATGATGCCATTGCCATATCCGGCGCCGCAGAAAGGCTGTGTAGGCGGATTTGGTTGGGCAGGAGAGGGTACGCTGAGAAACGCCACGGCCACGAGTGGCAGCAAAAAGCGATAATGCGTCATCGCACGCTCCTTCGTGTTGTGTGGCGGTCGCATGCTGGATGCGCCGCTGGTTGACAACAGAGGGATGCTAGCCCCATTATGAACGCACGTTCAATTGCGCCAATTGTCCGCAGGATGGCCGCGGTGCACATCGCGCTGTCTTGCAAGCTGTTGTTTGTCTGATGAGACCCAAGAAGTGCCGCTTTGTTCGCGGCAACCCCACCGTCCGTTTCTTCAAGCCGCGAGCCGTGCCGCTCACCGAACTCGAGATCGTCACGCTGAAGGACGAAGAGTGGGAAGCCATTCGGCTGGTCGATTACGAACGGTTGGACCAGGAAACCGCGGCACGGCAGATGGGCATTTCCCGGCCGACCTTTTCGCGCGTTTTGGCGAGCGCCCGCGCGATTGTGGCGAAGGCATTGGCCGAAGGTTGTGCCTTGGCCATCGGAGGCGACGAGAAGCTCCCGTAACTGGAAGCTCCCACGTCCACGATTTCTCTATAACTTTCTCACCGCGCCGTTGGCGGCGCTGGTGGTGTGCAAGGCGTAGACCTTGAGGGCGGTCGAGACCACGCGGTTGCGGGCGACCGGCTGCCAGGCTTTCTCGCCTTTGGCTTCCATCGCGGCGCGGCGAGCCGCAAGGATCTCGTCGCTCACCTCCACGCGGATCGAGCGGCGCGGAATGTCGACCGTGATGGTGTCGTTCTCTTCGACCAAACCGATCGCGCCGCCTTCCGCCGCTTCCGGCGAGACATGGCCGATGGAAAGACCCGATGTGCCGCCTGAGAAGCGGCCATCGGTGATGAGCGCGCAGTCTTTGCCGAGGCCCTTCGATTTGAGATAGCTCGTCGGATAGAGCATTTCCTGCATGCCGGGACCGCCTTTGGGGCCTTCGTAGCGGATGACAACGAAATCTCCCGCTTTCACCTTGCCGGTCAGAATGCCGGAAACGGCATCTTCCTGGCTTTCATAAACCCGGGCCTTGCCGGTGAAGACGAGAGACGAGGGATCGACACCCGCAGTCTTCACGATGCAGCCGTCTTCAGCGAGATTGCCATAGAGCACAGCGAGGCCGCCGTCCCGGCTGTAAGCATGCGCGATATCGCGGATGACGCCTTTGCTGCGGTCGAGATCGAGTTCGCCATGGCGTTCCGCTTGGCTGAACGCTTCGGTGGTACGCCTGCCGCCAGGGGCCGCGCGATAGAGCTCCGAAACTTGCGGATCATTGCTGCGCGTGACGTCCCAGCGCGCGATGGCGTCGCCAAGGGTCGGGGCATGCACAGTGGGAACGTCGCGGTTTATCAGGCCTTTGCGATCGAGTTCGCCGAGAATGCCGATGACGCCGCCGGCGCGATGCACGTCTTCCATATGCACCGTGGCGATGGACGGCGCCACTTTGCACAAATGCGGCACCTTGCGTGACATACGGTCGATGTCCTTCATCGTGAAGGGCACGCCGGCTTCGCGCGCCGCCGCCAAAAGATGCAGCACGGTGTTGGTCGAGCCGCCCATAGCGATATCGAGCGCCATAGCGTTTTCGAACGCGGCGAAGCTGGCGATGCTGCGCGGCAGCACGCTTTCGTCATTTTGTTCGTAATAGCGCTTGGTAATTTCGACGATCAGCCGGCCGGCCTTGAGGAACAGCTCCTTGCGGTCGGCATGGGTGGCGACCAGCGAGCCGTTGCCGGGCAGCGACAGGCCGAGCGCTTCGGTCAGGCAATTCATGGAATTGGCGGTGAACATGCCCGAGCAGGAGCCGCAAGTGGGGCAGGCCGAGCGTTCGACCACGGCCACTTCTTCGTCTTCCACCTTGTCATCGGCCGCCATCACCATGGCATCGACGAGGTCGAGCGCTTTGGTTTCGCCTTTGTAGACGACCTTGCCCGCTTCCATCGGTCCGCCGGAGACGAAAACGACGGGAACGTTGAGGCGCAGTGCCGCCATCAACATGCCGGGGGTGATCTTGTCGCAATTGGAGATGCAGACGATCGCGTCGGCGCAATGGGCATTGACCATGTATTCGACGGAGTCCGCGATCAGCTCGCGCGAGGGCAGGGAATAGAGCATGCCGCCATGGCCCATGGCGATGCCGTCATCGATCGCGATGGTGTTGAATTCCTTCGCCACGCCGCCGGCCGCTTCGATCTCGCGGGCCACCATCTGGCCGAGGTCCTTCAAATGGACATGACCGGGCACGAACTGGGTGAAGGAGTTGGCGATGGCAATAATCGGCTTGCCGAAATCCTCGTCCTTCATGCCGGTGGCGCGCCACAAGCCCCGCGCGCCGGCCATATTGCGTCCATGGGTTGTCGTGCGGGAGCGGTAGGTCGGCATCGGGTTTTCTCGTTTGGGCGGGTCCTGCTTAGGACTGCAGGTCCCATCTCGCAACAGGTTCTCTTCCTGGCAAGGGAGGCTTTGGTGGCATCTTTTGGCTGTACGGATGCTACGCAAATACCCCTTCCGTCCGCATGCGTATGGGCAGAAATCCCAGGCAGGATTCGGCAGGTGGTGTCTAGAGAGCTGTTTTTATTGGATAAACTGGTGCCGGAGGAGAGAATCGAACTCTCGACCTACCCCTTACCAAGGGGTTGCGCTACCACTACGCTACTCCGGCACTCATGGGCTTTCCGGCCCGAAGAGGCGCGTCTATATCCCATTGCGTGGCTTAAAGGAAAGGGTTCGTTTGTGGCTTCTTCGCCGAAATCCCCAGAGAAACAGGAGCGGCTTGCCGCAGCCCTGCGGGAAAACCTGAAACGGCGGAAGGTTAAAGCCCGCGAACAGGCCTCCGGGGCAGGGATTTCGGCCCCGGAAAAGCCCTCTGATTCGGTTCATGATCCCGTCGAAAAGGCCTCCCGCTAAAGCCTCGCACCAAGGCGCCGTGATGGGGCACGATTGCCGCTGTCACCGTCGCGCCGGTCGCGCTAAAACCGGCGGCTTCAATCCTGTGCTGCGTATTCCGAGGGGTTATGGACAAGATCGTAATTAAAGGTGGGGCCCGTCTTCACGGGGTCATTCCCATCAGTGGCGCCAAGAATGCGGCACTCCCCCTCATGGTGGCGAGTCTTCTCACCGAAGAACCTCTGATTCTCACCAATGTGCCCAAGCTGGCGGATATCGTCTTCATGGCCGAGCTGTTGAAGAGCTTTGGGGTCGAGGTAGCGTGGACGCCGGGCGAAACCCTGGGCGAGGGCGGCACCTACCGGCTCCAAGCCAAGCATGTGCGCGGTTCGACCGCCGAATACGACATCGTGCGGAAGATGCGCGCGAGCTTCTTCGTCTTGGGAGCCCTGGTCGCCCGTGTCGGCTTGGCCAAAGTGTCCTTGCCGGGCGGCTGTGCCATTGGCGCCCGTCCGGTGGATCTGCATATAAAAGGTCTGCAGGCCCTCGGCGCTACGATCGATCTGGCCCAAGGCTATGTCTTCGCCGACGCTCCTGCGGGCTTCAAGGGCGGCGAAGTGGTGTTTCCCATCGTTTCGGTCGGTGCCACGGAAAACGTCCTGATGGCCGCCACGCTGGCAAAAGGCACCACGGTTCTGGTCAATGCCGCGCGCGAGCCGGAAATCATTGATCTCGGCAACTGCCTGATCGCCATGGGCGCCAAGATCACCGGCTTGGGGACTTCGCGCATTGTGGTGGAAGGGGTATCGCGGCTCCATGGCGCCACCCATTCGGTGCTGCCCGACCGTATCGAGACCGGAACCTACGCCATTGCGGCGGCAATTGCCGGTGGCGAGATCGAGCTTACCAAGACTTCGCCGGACCTTGTGACCAGCCTGTTGGAGTTCCTTACCCTGGTTGGGGCAGAGGTTTCCTCCACCGGCACGGGCATTAGGGTTGCACGAAACGGATTCCGCCCTAAATCAGTCTCGGTGGATACCGCGCCGTTCCCCGGCTTCCCGACCGACCTGCAGGCCCAGTTCATGGCCCTGATGGCCACGGCCGAAGGCACGTCGCGTATCCGTGAGACGATTTTCGAGAACCGTTTCATGCATGTGCCCGAACTGACGCGCCTTGGGGCCGACATCAAGGTCGAAGGCGATACGGCTATCGTCACCGGCGTTCCCCGGATGAAGGGCGCGCCGGTGATGGCCACAGATTTGCGGGCATCGTCCAGTCTGGTGCTGGCTGGTCTTGCGGCGGAAGGAGAAACGATCGTCAACCGGGTTTATCATTTGGATCGCGGCTTCGAGCGGCTGGAGGAAAAACTCCGGGCCGTCGGGGCGGACATAGAACGGCAAAAGGAATGACGACAGCTCCTATTCTCGCGGCAGAAGACGCCGAAGATCTCGAAATCATCTCGGCCCGTTTGCAGGATGCCGTCGCCAAAGTTGGCGATTTCAAATACCTACCGACGAAGCGGCGCTTTATGGCGGTGGTGAACCGCTTCCAATGGGAAAACGGCAAGCCCGGCAATTTGCGGGTCCGCGCCGGTCTGCATTTTGACAGCGTGCTGAAGGTGCGTTCCAAGAACATCAAGATGGGGGCGTCTGGCGCGATCCTGTCGCTGCTGGCGGTTCGTTTCACGCCTGCAGGAGCTCCTGAAGCCGAAAATCCGGCTGGTGTGGTGGAGCTGCTGTTTTCCGGCGGCGGTGTTATTGCACTCGATGTCGAATGCCTGGATGCTGGCTTGGCGGACCTCACCAGGCCCTGGGCGGCGCGTGGGCGTCCCACCCATGAAGAAGCGGAATAGGGGGCATCTTTGCGCCGCTGGCTTGACGCGTATTATCCCGGCTTTGAGGAAAAATTCGACGCGCTTTTGAATTTGAAGCGCGAGACGGATGACGATGTTTCGGCGGCCGTCCGCTCCATCATTGCCGATGTGCGGGCGCATGGCGACGAAACCCTCGTCGCGCTCTCTGCGAAATTCGACCGGGTGCAGCTGACGCCGCAGAGCATGCGGTTGAGCCAAGAGGAGATCGCGGCCGCGCGGGCCCAATGTTCGCCGGAAGTTTTGGCGGCGCTGGAAACGGCGGCGCGGCGGATCGAGGCTTATCACAGCCGCCAGCGGCCGCAGGATGATTACTTCACCGATGAAACCGGCGCCCATCTCGGCTGGCGGTTCACTCCGCTTGATAGCGTCGGGCTTTATGTTCCGGGCGGCACCGCCAGCTATCCCAGCTCTGTTCTGATGAATGCTATTCCGGCCGTCGTGGCGGGCGTGAAGCGCCTTGTCATGGTCACACCGGCTTCGGGCGGCAGCATCAATCCACTATGTATCGAAGCGGCGCGTCTGGCCGGTGTCACGGAGATCTATCGCATCGGTGGCGCCCAGGCTGTGGCGGCCCTGGCTTATGGCACCAAAACCATCGCGCCCGTCGACAAGATCGTCGGTCCCGGCAACGCCTATGTCGCCGCCGCCAAGCGGGAAGTCTTCGGCAAGGTCGGCATCGATTCCGTCGCCGGTCCGTCGGAAATCCTCATCATCGCCGATAACAGCAACGATCCGGCTTGGATTGCCGCCGATCTGTTGTCCCAGGCCGAGCACGACAAAACCGCCCAAAGCATTCTCATTACCGATGACATCGAGTTTGCTCATAAGGTCGATGCCGCCGTTACCGAAGCGCTGGCGTGTCTGCCGCGTAAGGAAATCGCCGAAGCAAGCTGGAACGATTACGGCGCGATCGTCATCGTGAAATCGCTGGTCGATGCGGCCGAGCTCTCCAACCGCTTGGCGCCCGAGCATCTCGAGATCGCCATCGACAAGCCGCACGCCATGCTGGGCGTCATCCGCCATGCCGGTGCGATTTTCCTGGGCCGCTTCACGCCGGAAGCCATGGGCGACTACATCGCTGGGCCCAATCACGTGCTGCCGACTGCCCGCACGGCGCGGTTCTCTTCGGGGCTTTCGGTTCTTGATTTCGTCAAGCGTTCGACGCTGCTTTCCATGACGCCGGACGCCATCGCCACGCTGGGGCCGGATGCCGTCGCCCTGGCCGGAGCCGAAGGGCTTCAGGCGCATGCCCGTTCCGTGGCGGCGCGGCTGACGGGCGATGGTTGAAGACGGCTGCTACCGGCTGATCGGCGTCAAGCTGCACGAAAAGGACAGCGATGGTCACACCCACGAGATCGAGCGGGAACGCGAGATCGCGTTGTTCGATTTGGTTGAGTGTAACCTCTTCAAGCCGCTTTTGTCGCCTGGCGGACCGTATCAGCTGGATCTCGGCATCGAAGAAAACCGGCTGGTCTTCAATTTGAAGCTGGCTACAGGTGAGCACCACGGCACCTTCATCTTGTCGCTGACGCCGCTGCGCCGGGTGATCAAGGAGTACTTCGAAATTTGCGATAGCTATGTCCAGGCTATTCCCAACCAGCCGCCCTCCAAGATTGAGGCCATCGACATGGCCCGCCGCGGCTTACACGACGAAGGCGCCTTCATCCTGCAGGAGCGCTTGGGCAGCAAGATTTGTGTGGATTTCGACACCGCGAGGCGTCTCTTCACCCTCATTTGCGTGCTGCACCTGAAGGGATAGGGGCATTTTGCAGGGGATTGGGCCCGACTGGGACCCTTCAAACCCTTGCTTTTGGCCGGTTTCGGTGCATTCTCCCGCCCGATTTTGTCCATTACAGCCAAGAGGCCTGATGCCTAAGGAAGAACTACTCGAATTTGAAGGCGTGGTCAGTGAACTTCTGCCCAACGCGACGTTTCGCGTGAAGCTGCAGAACGGTCACGAGATCATCGCCCACACCGCCGGCAAGATGCGCAAGAACCGCATTCGCGTGCTGACGGGTGACAAGGTCATGGTGGAAATGACCCCATATGATCTCACCAAAGGGCGTATCACCTATCGCTTCAAGTAACCCAAGCGGGCGCCTCGGCCTCGTTCTGGCAAGCGAGAGCCCGCGCCGGAAGGCTCTTTTGGAGCAGGCCGGCATCGTCCCCGACCACATCAGAGCCGCAAGCCTCGATGAGACGCCTTTAAAGGGCGAGTTGCCGCGCGACTATGCCTTGCGCTTGGCGGTCGAGAAGGCGGAAGCCGTCGCCGTCAAAATCCGCGAGCTTTATCCCACCGTCCCATACCTGGTGCTTGGTGCCGACACGGTGGTGGCCGCTGGCCGCCGCATCCTGCCCAAGCCGGAAGATGGGGCAGGCGTGCGTGACTGCCTTAAGCTGCTCTCCGGCCGACAGCATCAGGTGATGACGGCCGTGGCGCTGGTCTTGCCGGATGGTGATGTCCGCAAGCGGCTGGTGACCACGCGCGTTGCCTTCCGCCGCCTGACCGGGGCCGAAATCCAGTATTATGTCGATTTCCGAGAGGGGCAGGGCAAGGCAGGCGGCTATGCCATCCAGGGCCGAGCCGAGATTTTCGTGCGCGCGCTCAACGGTTCTTATTCCAATGTCGTCGGTCTGCCGCTCTGCGAAACCGTGCAGCTTCTGCGCGGATCGGGGTATGCTGGGTGAGATGAACGCCTTCCTCAACACCGTCCTGCTCACCTATGCCGCGCTGTTCCCGATCATCAATCCGGTCGGCAATGCGCCGCTCTTGCTCGGTCTGACGCGCGGCTATAGCGAAGCCGAACGCAAGCGGGTGGTGCGCGGCATCGCCATGTACAGCTTCTTTCTGCTGCTGGGTTCGCTGGTCATCGGCTCGCATGTGCTGGAGTTCTTCGGCCTTAGCTTGCCGATTGTGCGCATCGGCGGCGGGATTGTGGTGGCGGCCTTCGGCTGGGAACTGCTCAATTCCGGCCATTCAGCCGATGATCGCGCCGCCGCGGCCAGCCCCAATCCCAGACCTCTTGACGCCTTTTATCCTTTGACCATGCCGATGACGGTAGGGCCCGGCGCGATGAGTGTGGCGATCACCTTGGGCAGCCAGCGTCCGGCCGGACTCGATCTGACGCAGCTTTTTGCGCAAGAGGGCGCAGCTATTCTCGGCATCCTCGCTGTCTGCGTGACCATCTACCTCTGCTATCGCTATGGCGAGGGTCTGGTGGCGCGGCTTGGCAAGAGCGGCTCCAATGTGGTGATCCGCCTTTCGGCGTTTCTGCTGTTCTGCATCGGCTTGCAGATCATCTGGACGGGCTGGCAGGGGCTGATGGCCCAGCCGCATTAAGCTGGGCCGATTGCGCTTCAAGCCGCACAATAGAATTGAAAGCTACCTTTCCGCGTTGATGCGGTCGAGCTTGGCTTGCAGCATGGCATAATGCTCCGGCGTCAGCGTGCCGCCGTCTTTCTCGCGCAATTCCAGAGCTTCGCGCCGCAGCGCTATGAGCTGGATTTTCTTCTTGTTCATGGCGGGAGTGGATGGCGTCCTGCTAACGCCAGGGTCCATTCCGTAAATCCCAAAAGCCTGCTGAGGAGGCAGGCTGGAAGGCGGGCCTGCGTCTTGCGACCCAGCCCATGCCGAACCCATGGCGATACCAGCCGATAATGCGACAACCGCGAACAGCTTCATCATCTGCTCCTTGATAGCTGCTCAAACGATAACACCAAAGGGTAGTTTTTAAAGAATTTAATGCTGCAAGTTGTCTTGGCAATGCAGGGCTTCGCTGAGCCCCCCCGTGTGGGCGATCGCCGACCGCGGATCGCGGCCAATTTGGCCGTCGCAGATCGCGCCATCGCTGCCCCTTGCACTTCCTCTGGAACGCTCCTAACCACCTTTCATGGCACAGGAAATCCGTATCAATGTGAGCGTCGGCGAAGTCCGGGTGGCCGTCGTCGAGAAGGACCGTCTGGAAGCTTTGAGCTGCACTCGATTGCTTGGCGCCGAAGACAGCGGTGGTGTTGGCGATATTGTGCTCGGCCGGGTGGTACGGGTGGTACCGGCTGTGCAGGCTGCTTTTGTCGAAATTGGCCGCGAGCGGGCAGGTTTTCTTGGGGCTCGCGAAGCGCGCTGCCTGATGCCCGAGGCTGCCGCGGAAACCTCGATCAGCAAGCTCTTGCGCGAAGGCGACAAAGTTCTGGTGCAGGTGGTGAAGGATCCCATCGGTGATAAGGGAGCCCGGCTCACGGCCAATGTTACGATTCCGGGGCGGCTCTGTGTGTTTACGCCGCTGCAGCCGGGCGTCGGCATTTCCCGCCGCATTGAGGACGAAGCCGAGCGCATTCGCTTGGCTGAAATCGGCGAGAAGTTGTTCGCCAGCGAATTCAAAGGCGGCTGCATCCTGCGCACGGCGGCGGTGGGCGCCAGCGAAGAGGAATTGCGCGAAGATCTCCTCCGCCTGGAAGAGGAATGGGGCGAGATTTCTGCGGCCCGCAAAAGCGCTGGCATTCCTTCCACTTTGCGCCGTGACCTTGGTCCCATCGAGCGGGCCCTGCGCGATATCGTGCACGACACCACCACCTCCATTCTGATCGACGATGCCAAGGCGGCTGCGGAAGCGCGCGCTTATTGCCGGGAAGCCATTCCGGAAGTGGAAGACCGCATTCTGGTTTATTCGGATTCGCTGCCGCTATTTGTTGATCTCGAAGCCGATATCGACGGGCTCATCCGTTCGCGGGTGCCGCTTTCCTGCGGTGGCTGGCTGACGGTGGAGGGCACCGAGGCGCTCACCGCTATTGATGTCAATTCCGGCAGCTTCACCCATGCCAATGCGGTGGAAGATACCGGGCTCGCCGTCAATCTCGAAGCGGCGGTAGAAATCGGCCGTCAGCTGCGTTTGCGTGGCATCGGCGGACTGATCGTGATCGACTTCATTCATATGCGCGAGCCGGTGCATTATGAGCGGGTGCTGGCGGCGCTGGCCCAGAGCCTGTCACGGGATGGTGTGCCGGTGAATATCGGCAAGGTCACGGAGTTCGGTCTGGTCGAGGTCACGCGCAAGCGGGTGCGCGAACCGCTGGTGGCGTTATGGAGCGAGGACTGCTCTACGTGCTCGGGTCTTGGCATTTCGCGATGCCCGGATGCCATTGCGATGGACCTCATCCGGCGGGTGGAAGAAACGGCGCGCGTGGCACCGGGCAAACCGATCCTGGTGGCGGCCGCACCTTCCGTTGTGCGTTGGCTGGAAGAGCAGGACACGCTGCAAGCCCTCAGCGAGCGGGGGATTGGGCGAGTCGCATTGTCGGTCGATGCAAGCTTCCCGCATGAGAGATTCGAGGTCGGCACCCGTGGTTGATTACGGTCATACGACAAATAAATGTCCAATTTGCAAAAAGGCCACAGTCGAGGCCTTCCGTCCGTTCTGCTCCAAACGCTGCGCCAATGCCGATTTATTGAATTGGCTCAAGGGGAAATACGCAGTCCCCGGAGAAGGAGCGCTACCAGAAGAAGAATTCGACCCTTCGGAATGTTTTCCAAGCGGCAACAAAGCCCACTAGGGCGAGCCCAGGCATTTCGCCTATAGTTTGGGCGGGGAAACGTACCAAGAGGGAATGCTATGCGCCGCACGGCCGCATTGTGCTTTTTTACGTCCATACTGCTTACGGGTTCGGCATTGGCGAGCGGCTACGGCCTGCGCGAAGTCAGCGCCTCTACGCTCGGTGTGTCCTATGCCGGCGATGCCGCCAACGGCTCGCATGCCACCACCTTGTCCTTCAACCCGGCTCTGGCTGCCGATGTCGGTCAATTCGACATTGCCTTCAGCAACACCGGTCTGTTGCCTTCCACGAGTGGCAATTTCACAGCTACCACATCGGCAGGCACGCCGGTCAGTGGGCCCACCAACCCGAAAGGCATCGTCAATACGGCGCTGATCCCGTCCTTTGCGATGCGCTATCGTTTGACGCCGGAGCTTGCTGTCGGCCTCACCGTGACCGCGCCTTGGGGCATGATCACCAACTATGACAGCTCGGTTACCCGCTATTACGCCACGATGAGTGACGTGAAGAGTGTGAATTTCTCGCCCGTCGTGGCGTGGCAGCCGGTGCCGGAATTGTCGATCGGTGCAGGCTTGCAGGTGCAATACATCAAAGGCCGCTTAGGCAAAGCGATCGATTTTGGCACCATCGGCTATTCTTATCATATCCCCGGTGCTGTGCCGGGCGCCTATGACGGCAGTGTCGAACTGCGGGCGCAGGACTGGGCAACCGGCTGGACCATCGGTTTTGAATGGAAGCCGAGTCCGGATTTCTCGGTCGGGGCCTCCTACAAATCCCGGATCAACAACACGCTTAAAGGCAATGAGTACTTCACCCTCGATACCGTCGGCATCGGTGCCACGCTGAAGGCGTTGACTGGGGCCTTCACCAATGGCCCGGCCAGCGCCAAGTTCAACAATCCCGCGGTTATGACCTTCGGTGCCCGCTGGAAGCTGGATGATCAGTGGACGCTGCTGGCGGGCGGCGATTGGACGGGATGGAGCGCATTCAACACCCTCACGGCCCATGCCGCCAACACCCATCAGCCCGACGATGTCACGATGATGAACTGGCAGGATAGCTGGTTCGGCTCCATCGGTGTCGAATACAAGCCGGCACAGGATTGGACGCTGCGGCTGGGCACGGCTTATGATCAGACGCCCACCACCACAGGCTTCCGCACACCGGGCATTCCGGACGGCGGCCGCTACTGGATCAGCGCGGGTGTCGGCTATCAGCTCGATCAGAACATGGATCTGGATTTCTCGATCGCCCATCTGATTGCCGAAAAGGGCAATATCTCCCTCTCGGCCGCTCAGACCGGCAACAGCGCGCGCGGTTCTCTGACCGGTTCTGTGAACATGGAAGTGACCCTGATCGGGGCGGAGTTCTCCTACCACCTCTAGAAAGGTGTGGCAGAGACGCGGGAGGGACGGCTCAAAGCAAGCCGGGCCCCCTCTAAAGCCCTGATTTGCTTTACAGCCTCGCCGCGGTTTCCCAGATCGGGGGCCGCGGCGAAGTGTTTAGAAAAAACGGCAGCTTAGGCTGGACAGCGGGGCCCGCCTTGCCTACAAGACCGGTCCTCCGAGCGTGCCCAGGTAGCTCAGTCGGTAGAGCAGCGGATTGAAAATCCGCGTGTCGGTGGTTCGATTCCGCCCCTGGGCACCATTAACATTTTTCCTCCACATCTCAGAACGTCTCATGCAGTCCATTACAGGGCTGGTTTTGCTGCGTTTTTCGAGTTTTCGGCGTCCCGGGCGGTCTCAGCTTGCCCCAACAGATGTCGGACCAACCCAGGGATTTGTTGGCCTTGATGTTGGCCTCGCGCTGGTATCTCCTAGTCCGAGGCCAACAACGGGAGGCACCCCATGGCCTTGACAGACACGGCATGTCGCGGCGCCAAAGGCCGGGAGACGGAATACAAGCTCTCAGACGGCGGAGGTCTTTACCTCCTTGTAAAACCAAGCGGATCGCGGCTCTGGAACCAAGCATACCGGTTCCAAGGGAAGCAGAAGAAGCTTTCCCATGGGACCTACCCCTCCGTGCCCCTGGCTGAGGCTCGCCGTTTGCGCGATGAGGCCAAGAAGCTGTTGGCCTCGGGGGTGGATCCTGGGGCCAACAAGAAGGCTGCGAAGTTAACCGCCATCATTTCGGCGACGAACACCTTTGGGGGGATCGCCGAGGAATATTTGCAGCGCATTGAGGATGAGGGGGCCGCCGAGTCTACCGTCACGAAGAATCGCTGGCTGCTTATCGATCTTGCTGGCCCGGAATTGGGCGCCAGACCAATCGCGGACATTTCCCCTGCGGAAATATTGGCGCTGCTCCAGAAAATCGAACGCAGCGGACGCCGAGAGACGGCGCGGCGGCTGCGTAGCGTTATTGGAACCGTGTTCCGGCTGGCTATCGCCACGCTGCGGGCTGAGGACGATCCGACGCACCTCCTGCGGGGCGCCCTAAAGGCTCCCAAAACGCAGCACCGGGCCGCAATCACTGACGAGAAGCAACTCGGCGCTCTGTTGGCAGCCATAGATGCCTATGACGGATGGCCAACGCTGCGGTGCGCTCTTCAGTTCACGGCACTGACTTTTGCCCGTCCCGGTGAGGTTCGAGGCGCCACATGGAAAGAGATTGACATGGAAGAGGCCGTCTGGCGCATCGACGGCACTCGCACCAAGGTGCGGCGGCAGCATGATGTTCCGCTATCTCGGCAGGCGCTTGAGGTGCTGCGAGGGGTTAAGAATATCACCCATAAGGGCGCACTCGTGTTTCCCTCGATCCGTTCCCATGCCCGCCCACTGTCGGAGAATGCGATGAACGCAGCCCTGCGCCGCATGGGTTTTACACAGGATGAAATGACCGCACATGGTTTCCGCGCTGCGGCAAGCTCGATATTAAACGAACGGGGCTTCCGGCCCGACGTGATTGAAGCTGCTCTCGGCCACCAGGATCAGAACGAAATTCGGCGAGCCTACAACAGAGCGAGCTATTGGACTGAGCGGGTTGAGCTGATGCAATCGTGGGCCGACTGCTTAGATCAATTAAGACGAACACCCTGACGAAGAATTCTGTCCCGCGCGCGCTTACCCCGCGCAACAAAGTGGACGGCCTATGATCGAACCAAATATCTCGATGACCGCCGTAAGATGATGCAAGCCTGGGCGAACTACCTCGACGATATGGGTAACAGAGGAAAAGTGATCGTCGGGAAGTTCGAAAGCCCCGTTAGGCATGACGAAGAGGCCAGACGACCCGCTAGATGGTGATTTGTGGGCGCGCGATCGGGGATAGGCTGATAGCGGCGCCTAGAAATCGAGACATCGTCTGGTGCCGCCACTGGCTCGTTCTGGAAGTAGGCTTATTCTCTGGACGGCGATTGAGCGCTAAACTTGCCGTTCCCAGAGTTGAGTTGTATCCCTCAACACCGGTCGATAGGAGTATTTGGGGGAGCATGACGAGGGATGGGCTATGGAATGGCGCTTCAGGGAAATGTTTTGGGCAATCTTAACGCGACATCCCGGCGACGTCTGACATTTTTATGGATCACTTTGCTTCCGTTCGGCTTTGCCGTAACGCGTCGGATCGGCCATCCAGTGGTTGATCTCTGACTCGCGCCAACCAGAGCAATGCTCACTGATCCTGACTTTGTTTGGAAACGTCCCATCCTTCATCTTGCGATAGATGGTGGATCGGCTAAGACCAGTGCGGGTCAGAACCGTCCGTATCCGCAAAATCTTTTCCGGCTCCGGCATGAAGCGTCCTCGATATCGTGAGGATGATGTTCGTCTGTGTGATGTCGAAGTCAATGCGAGCGCTGCTGGGGCAGTTGTTGTTCTTGGTGTATCCAAGCGTATTAAAGGACACGTCGGCGAACGCGAGCGCGCTGTCGGTATGGTCGGGAACTGGCTAAAATATTTTCCACCATATATGACTGGTGTGGCACCCACGACTGCAGAACACTTCTCCAAAAGCCGTAGTTGGCCGCCGATCCGATCCCAAGCCCCTATCCGCTGCCCGCGCCCTGTCAAGGCCGTGAGCCGCTCCGCAGTGGCGCAACGCGCCAGCCTTGAGAGGGTGTGGGCAGCGGAATTTCTGCCAGGATCGGATCGACGGCGAGATTTGGCCGATTACGGTTTGGCTGCAGGCATTGTGATCACACAGCGTTTGTATGGTCTGCCGGCGTTTTTCAGGCAGACATTCAGCATGTGCCGGTTGGCAACGACAATGCGATTGCCGAGGACAATATCCTGCCAAAGTTCTGGCGCTGAGGCTTGGATGAGGTGCTCTCCGGCCGAGGTCTGATCCATGCCGAGGATCGCGGCAGCTTTTGCTTCTGGCGACCGCTGATCGATCGAAGGAGATCGCTCAGCGCCTCCAGCGACAACCGCCCAAAGAGTCATGCCTGCAACGAGGCACACTGCACCCGTCGCAGCAACCCATATGCGCTGCGATTTCGCGGCACGGACCGATTGCAAACGACTATTCAGGTCCCGTGTCGTCTGCTGCAGCGCGGCGCTCGCCTCCGTTAGCACCGCTTGATGTGCTCTCTGTGAGACTTCAGCGGCGGTATTAATTTGCCGACCGATGATCTCCGGCGTCAGATGCAGCGCTGGTAGCTCTTTGAGTTCTTTGAACCTGCGCGCTGCGGCGGCCGATGCCTGCAAAATCTGGCCCAGGGTTTCGCTATAATCGGGGATGGTGGTGCGCTCGGCAGCAAGGCCGCCCATGGCGCGATGAACCATTGCCACCTCTCTTCGCAATTCCTCGAATGCGGCGGCGGCCGGATCGTCGGAAGGAGCTTGTTGCGCCTCCTGGACGGCCGGTGTTTGCATCTCGCCTTCGGACAGAAGCTCGGGTTCATCAGGCATGATCATCTCCACATATTCACAAACCAAGCCCCCGATTACGGCCAAGCCCTAGCCGGTTCATTAGATCGGCGCCGATGCTGGGCCCGGTAGATGCGCCAAGACCAAGCTCAATTTTCCGGTTGCGCAGGATCGATTCCAGTTGCGGATCGCGCTCCAAGGCTTTTGCCATCCCGGCCATGTTGGCGCGCACCACCTTTGCAGCATCAAAGTCGTAGGCGCGTTCCAACCGGCTGTGCGCCTTTGAAAGCCCCTGCCAGTCGGCAACAAACCGGTCGGCGCGAAGGGCGGGATTGGTGCGGATTTCGGCCTCGGCTTGAAGAGCGCGGATAATCCGGTTTGTCTGCCCTTTGGCGGCATCAGAGAGCAGCGAGGGATCGTGCGCGAGCGCCCGCTCCATATCGGCAGCCAGTTTTGGCCGCACAGCGTTGAGGCGGCTTCGCGCGTTTTCCAGAGCGCGTTCCTGCTCCGGCAACACCGGCAGGTTTCTCGCGCGCATGCGGTCAATATCGGTCCGCGCCCGGCCATATTGACCAATAGCCGCGTCACGCTCGGCTGTACGCTCTGGCGCAGCATTGGGACCGGGGCTTTGCTCCCGGCTGACAGTGTGGCCAGGCTCCGGCATGCGGGGCCGAAAGTCCGCGAACAATCCGCGCTTGGTTTGTGGCTGCCGCGGCTCCGCAGCGGCGGAAGTCGGGGATTGATCCAACCCAGTCTCGCGGGCCGGTTGGGGACCTTCGCGGCTATAGTCGCTCGCCATATCCTTGGCCCGCTCGCGCGACAAGGTGCGGGCAAGTCTGCGGTCGTCGGTGAAGTCGTCGCGGCCCAGATGCAGGTCTACCCGCTCGCGATGGCGCGATAGCGCCACATAGGCGGCGTGACGATCCAACCCCGGCGTCGCCAGCACATGCACCCGATCCACGGTGACGCCTTGGGCTTTGTGGATGGTGGCGGCATAGCCGTGGTCAAGCTGGTTGTAATCTTTGATGTCGAACCCAACCTGCCGACCGTCATCGAGCCGGAGATCCATATGGGATGAAGAGACCCGTTCGACAGTGGCGAGGGTGCCGTTCTTGATGCCGAGGCTGCGCTCGTTTTTGAGCATCATCACCCGGTCGCCGGAGGCAAAGTCTCGCTTGCCCCGCTCGACTGTGACGGCAATATCTTCGCCCAAATCTCCAGTCGCCCGGAGCTTGCCCCGCGCCATCTGATTGAGGCTCTGCACTTCCTCATTGGTGTGGGTGAGGATGATGCCGGATTTTCCGGGAGCGGCTTGCCGGTCCGCATCCCAGCTTTCGATCAGCTTGGTTCGCGCGGCGTCTCTCGATGGCTCGGCATGGACCATGCCGCGGCCCCGGTAGGCATCAAGGGCTTCGTCGGTCCGCCCGGTCGCCAAATGCCTTGTGGCGTCACGCTGCCAAGCCTCCCGTTGGCGGCGGATGTCCGTGATCTCGACATGGGGGTGACGCTCGCTCAAAGAGCGGAAGGCGGCACCGGCTTCAATCGCCTGGAGCTGCTCAGGATCGCCGACCAGAACCACCTTGGCGCCTCGGCGTTCGGCTTCGGAAAGAACCCGCTCCAATTGCCGCGAACCGACCATCCCGGCTTCATCGATCACCAGTACATGATTGCGGTCCAAAAGCTCCCGGCCTTGCGCCCATTGGCGCTCCAGACTGGCGATGGTGCGCGAGGCGATGCCGGACCCGTTCTCCAGGTTCTCGGCGGCAATGCCAGAAAGCGCGATGCCGCGGACCTCGAACCCCGCATGCTCCCAAGCCTCCTTGGCCACGCCCAACATGGCCGATTTGCCAGTTCCGGCGTAGCCGATCACCAGGCCAAGATCCCGCCCTTCGGTAACATGAAGAAGGGCCCGGCGCTGCTCGCCAGACAGTACCAAGCCTCGCTTCTCTGCCACGGCCAAAGCCCGGTCTCGGGAATACTCCGGGACGTCGTGGCGCTCCTGAACAGCCAGGTGATCGGCCGAACGGTGAAGACGTTCTTCGATCCGAACCATGTCCCGGCTGGTAAAACGGTCTTCGCCGTGACCGTCCCTCCCAAGGCGCACCAATTCCGGCGATCCCTCTACGGCCGCCATCACGCCGTTGAACTGCTCCGGCCCGTCGGAATGGCGATGGACAAACATCGCCAAATCCCGGCGGGTGAAGGTCGCCTGCCCATGGGTAATGGCATCCAATGCAATGGACGGGTTGGCGATGATCTTCTCGCCATTCTCCCGGGCAATCGCCCGGTGATCGTCGAGCCGCTCGGAGTGCAGCCCATCCCCGGCCATCCGAGCCGCGGCAGGGCCGATCTTGTGCTGGGGTTCAAGGTCAATGCCTTGATCTTCGAAGGAGCGGTGATCAATCCAAGCGTCTATCCCAAGTTCCCGCAAGCGCTGATTGACATGGGAGCCCCAGGCTTCGCGCCAATGCTCCAAGAGCTCGCTGTGGTTCCACTCCCGCACCTTGGCGCCGAACCCGGCCCCATCGACGCTGCGCATCGTCAGCATCACATGGGCATGCGGCTTGGCCTGACCGTCAGCGCCGATATCCCAATGCACGTTGAGGTCCGCGATCATGCCGCGCGAGACGAACTCATCCCGGACAAAGTCCCGCGCCAGCTCTATCCCATCGGATTGATCCATCTCGCGCGGAATGGCGAACTCGATCTCGCGGGCAAGCTGGGCATCGCGCCGCTTCTCGCCCCCTTCAACCGCATTCCAGAGCTGTTCGCGATCATGGAACGCGTCGGGCGCAATCTCCGGCGCCAAAACCTCGGAATGAACCACGCCGCTTTTGCCGGTAAAGTCGTGATGGCGATCGAGGCGCTCATCATAGAGCCGCCCAGCGGAGCGATAGGCGGCCGAGGTCAGTGCGCTCGATCCGTTGGCACGACTGATGACTTTGGCCGAGAAGTGGTAGATCGCCATAGCCACTCAGATACGCTTTCAAGCGCACGTCGGCACGACGTATAAGCGCGCCCTCACGAGAAAAAATCCCGTGAGGGATCGCTTGGTACCAGACTGTCTCACGCCAAATGGCGCGTTCGAGAAG